>Ga0302262_10000353_pt1 | contig 18725 bp, 16 predicted proteins | sample II_Fen_E3_4_FD_194557 | JGI IMG/M metagenome (GOLD analysis project Ga0302262, IMG submission 194557) | Peat permafrost microbial communities from Stordalen Mire near Abisko, Sweden - II_Fen_E3_4 | ecosystem: Environmental > Terrestrial > Soil > Wetlands > Permafrost | place: Sweden: Abisko...
TGTTGGATCGTCCTTGCTCAAGGCGCAAGCTGGCACCTCTGCCAATTTGCCAATATTCTACAAGACGCAGGCGAGCGCCTTGGTGACGCTGTACCGTAGGCACCGACTCTACTGCGTTATCGGCAATAAGTCAGGCGGCATGGATCTCGCGGCGTTCGCGGCCATCCCCTCGATCCAGATCTCACCCGACGTCGCTCCGGATCCCGATTCGGTGACTTACCAACGGCTGGTTTTCACATCATTATGCTCGCCGTTCTGGCGTATTGTTCACGCGCCCAAGGGCGGTGAGGTTCCGGAGCCGCCGCTTACCGCCGCAATCAAGGCGGCCAAGCAAACCAAGGAACTGACAAGATCACTGTGGTTGACATAGTGCGCTACGCAGTAGCCGGTCCATAACCGGAGCCCATCTGCACAGATCTGTACGGCTCGACGCGGCGGACTCTGTGCTCGTATGCTGGCGCGCACCGGGCATCCTGGAGCGAGATGACCCACGCGACCACGGTTTCCTCGCGGGCTCGTCTCGGTGTTTTGCCGGGCTCGCGCTCGCGCTGCTGGCGTGCCACCAGCCCGCGCCGCCGGCGAGCTCGTCGGGTGAGACCCGACCGACCGTGTCCGCGATCACGCACGTGACGCTGATCGACCCCGACGCCGGCGCGCGGCCCGACGTCACGATCGTCATGGCGGGGGACCTCATCCGCCAGGTCGGGCCGTCCCGCGAGATCCTCGCCCTGTTCGGCCCGCTCGCCGCGCAGGCCGCGCGCGCTGGCGTTCACCTCCTCGCGGGCACCGATATCGGCGATCCGTTCGTGGTGCCCGGCTTCGCGCTGCACGACGAGCTGCGCTTGCCGGCGGCGAACCGATCCGGGCTCCGCGGAGAGCTCGAGGTACCAGCGGGCAGGGCGGTTCGCCGAGTTGGCGCTTGGCCGGGCGGTTGCACATCGCAAGGTTCGTTCCCGCCCCTTCCCAAGGACACTAGATGCGCAACTTTACTTCGCTGGTTCTGCTCGGTAGTTCGCTGACGGTCGCCGCCTGTGCCAGCAACGCGGAGACCGCCACCACCGACAACGCCGAGACCGCGATCGACTCCGCGGATTCGACCTCGGCCGAAGGCAACCTGATGATGGCCGCCACCGACGGCTCCGATCGGTCGTCGTTCACCGCGATCTCGGTGTCGGCGCAGGTGTCCGCCAACCTCGGCGCGCGGTTCACGCCGGCGTCCTGCGTCGTCGTGACGCCGACCGCCACGACGGTCAAGGCCGTGTTCACCGACTGCACCGGCGTGTATGGCCTGGTCCATGTCACCGGCGAGCTCGACCTGTCCGTGTCGCTGTCGACCCAGGGTGCGATCACGGTGCATGGCGTCAGCAACAATCTGAAGGTCGACGGCGCCGACCTCGACGTCGATGCGACCGCCACCTACTCGTCGCAGGGCCCCGCGCACACGCTGACCGTGACCACCAAGGGTTCGGGCACCGGCCCGCGCGGTAACCCGGTGGAGCACGACGGCAGCTACACCGTGTCGTGGGACAGCAGCACGCAGTGCCGCTCGCTGATGGGCGAGTGGTCGACCGAGCTGGGCCTGCTCACCCGATCGAACGAAGTCGACATCACGCAGTGCGGCACCAGCTGCCCGACCGGCACGATCGTCCACAAGTTCCTCGGCGGCAAGCAGCTGACCGTGACGTTCGACGGCTCGGCGACGGCGGACTGGGTGCTCGCCGGCCCGGCCGGATCGACCACGGCGACGACGTCGGGCACGGTCGCGCTGAGCTGCCAGGCGCCGTAGGATCGCGGGTGGTGGGCGCGGCGCCAAGCACCGCGCCAGCAGCGTAGTACACTGCCTCATCGTGCCGCATCGTCTGGTCGTGATCGTCGGTCCCACCGGGGCAGGCAAGACGCGGCTCGCGATGTGGCTCGCCGAGCGCACCGGCGGTGAGATCGTCTCGGCGGACTCGCAGCAGGTCTACGCCGGCATGGATATCGGCACGGGCAAGGTGACGGTGGCGCAGCGCCAGCAGGTGCCGCATCACGTGGTCGACGTGGTGCAGCCCGACGAGGACATGACGGCGCAGCGGTTCGTCGAGCTCGCCGACCTGGCGATCGCCGACGTGATGGCGCGCGGCAAGCACGTCATCGTGTGCGGCGGCACCGGGTTGTACGTGCGGGCGCTGCTGCTGGGGCTGTTCGCCGGTCCCCCGGCCTCGCCCGAGCTGCGCGCCGAGCTCTCCGAGCAGGCGAGCCAGGGCGGCACCGCGGCGCTCCACGCCGAGCTCGTGCGCGTCGACCCGGTGGCCGCCGCCAGGATCGACCGCAACGACGCCAAGCGGATCATCCGCGCGCTCGAGGTGTTCCGGCTGACCGGCGAGCCGATGAGCGCGCACCAGGCCAAGCACGATCACCGCTCGCTGCCGCCGCGTTACGAGGCACGGCTGGTCGGCGTTGCGCCGGATCGCGAGGCGCTGTACCAGGCGATCGATCGCCGGGTCGAGGCCATGATCGAAGCCGGGCTCGAGGCCGAGGTCGCGGCGCTGCGCGCGCGCGGGTTCCGGCCGCCGCTGCGCTCGCAGCAGGCGATCGGATATGCCGAGCTCCACGACGCTGCCGAGGGCACGGTGGACCGCGTGAGGGCCATCGAGCTGATCAAGCGCAACTCGCGGCACTACGCGCGCCGGCAGCTCTCGTGGTACAGGTCCGACCAGAACGTGCGCTGGCACCCCGATCCGTCGGCCGTTGACCTCGACGACCTGGAGCGGTACCTAGCAGAGCGGTAGAAGCGCCATGGCCACCGAATCAGCTCCCCTCCCGGTCATCGCCGACCGGATGATCCTCGACTTCGAGCGGCCGATCATCGATCTCGAGCGCAAGATCGCCGAGCTGCGGGGGCTGTCGACCGAAACGGTGGATTTCTCCTCCGAGATCCGCCGGCTCGAGCAGAAGGCGCGCCGGCTGCAGAAGGAGATCTTCGCCGATCTGTCGGCGCAGCAGAAGGTCCAGCTCGCGCGTCACCCGGGGCGGCCGTATCTGCTGGACTACGTCGGCCTCTTGACCGACAACTTCGTCGAGCTCCACGGCGATCGCAGCTTCCGCGACGATCCGGCGATCGTCGGCGGGCTGGCGCAGTTCGACGAGTGGGAGGTCCTCGTGCTCGGCCACCAGAAGGGCCGCAACACCAAGGACAACATGCACCGAAACTTCGGGATGGCGCGTCCCGAGGGCTACCGCAAGGCCACGCGGCTGATGCGGCTCGCGTCGCGGTTCCGCCGGCCGATCCTGTGCTTCATCGATACGCCGGGCGCGTATCCGGGGCTCGACGCCGAGGAGCGCGGCCAGGCCGAGGCGATCGCCAAGGCGCTGCAGGTGATGGCGAGCCTCGACTGTCCGATGATCTCGGTCGTGCTCGGCGAGGGCGGCTCGGGTGGCGCGCTGGCGCTCGGCGTCACCGATCGGATCCTCATGCTCGAGTACGCGGTCTACTCGGTGATCTCGCCGGAGGGCTGCGCGTCGATCCTGTGGCGCGACCCGTCGAAGATCGGCGAGGCCGCGACCCAGCTGAAGATGACCGCGCCGGATCTGGTGCAGCTCGGGGTGTGCGACGAGATCATCCAGGAGGCGCCCGGCGGCGCGCACCGCAACGCCGCGCTCACCGCGGCCCGGCTGCGCGTCGCGCTCAAGCGCCACCTGTCCGAGCTGGTCGATCTGCCGCCGGCGGAGCTGATCGAGCGGCGCTACCAGAAGTTCCGCAAGCTCGGCGCGTTCGTCGAACAGCCGGCCTGACCCGGCGCCAAGGTAACACCCGGTGACCTACGAGCTCGCGCTGATCGCCGTGGTGATAGGCGCAGGTTATTGGGGCATCGTGTTCGTCCGGCACCAGCCGCATGGCACGGCGACGTTCGGCCTCATGCAGCTCGCGGCGGCGGGGCTCGCAGGCCTGGGCCTTCTCGGCCGCCGGGTCGACGCCGCGTGGCTCGGGGTCGCCGGGGCGGTCGGTATCGGCGCCGGCGGCTGTCTGCTCGTGGTCGGCCCGCTGATCCGCGTGCTGGCGCGCCGGCTGGTCGCCGCCGAGCGCACGGGGGTCGCGATGCGGCTGCTCGATGTCGCCGAGCTCCTGGCGCCGGGGTCGGGCGTCGCCGAGGAGAAGGCGGTGGTCCGCGCGATGGCCGAGATCCGCGACGGCCGGATCGAGCACACCGTGGATGCCCTGACCGCCGCCAAGCACCGCGCGCCGGCCGACGCGCAGCTCGCGATCGACGAGCGGATCGCGATGCTCTACCTCACGGCGTACCGCTGGAGCGACGCGATCCAGTACGCCGAGACCCACCTGTTCGAGTCGCCGCCGCCCGATGAAGGCGATGGCTCGCTGCGGCGCGCGCTGGGCGTGGCGCCGCCGGTGTGGGTCGAGCTGCTCGGCGCCTACGGCCGGATCGGCGATCTCGAGCAGTCGGCGAAGATGCTGGCGCGGCTCGAGGACGTGTGCGCCGGCCGCGACGACGCCGCGCTGTGGATCCACCGCGCGCGGGTGATGTTCCTCGCGCTCGCCGGCCGGATCGACGCGGTCCGCGCACTGGTCGCGCCGCGCCAGGCGCGCCACATGACCGCCGCGGCGCGCACCTACTGGATCGCGGTCGCGCACGACCACGGCGGCGATCGCGCCGCGGCGGCGCTCGCGTACGAGAAGGCGCGCGCGCGGTCGCGGGGCCGGCCGCGCGAGCTGATCGACCACGCGCTGGCCGCGCTGGCCGCGCGCCACGCGCCGCCCGGGCCGGGGCATCCCGGCGAGCTCGCGGGGGCCCGCGACGCGCGCGAGGCGGGGCGCGCCAAGCTCGCCGCCGTGGCCCACGCGGTCATCGCGCGCATCGAGGCCGCGCCCCTGCCGCCGCCGATCCGCAGGCCGCACAGCCGCTCGCCGCGCGCGACGTGGCTGCTGACGGCGACGATGCTGGCGGTCTCGGCCGCCACGGCGATCTGGGTCGGCGATACCGCCGATGCCGGCGTGCTGGTCCGCGCGGGCGCGCTGGTCCGCGGCGCGGTCGCCGCCGGCCAGTGGTGGCGGCTCATCGCCTGTCTGTACGTCCACGTCGGGGTCTACCACCTGCTGCTCAACGCGACCGCGCTGTTCGTGATCGGCCGGCTCGCCGAGCACGTGTTCGGCGGCGCGCGCATGATCGCGATCTTCGCGGCCGCCGGGCTCGCCGGCGCCTGCGCGAGCTACCTCGCCGCGCCGGTCGGGATCTCGGCGGGCGCCTCGGGGGCGGTGTTCGGCTTGCTCGGCGCCGTGTTCATCGAGCTGCTGCGGCGGCGCCGCCGCCACCAGGCGACCTGGAAGCGCGGCATGTGGAGCCGGCTCGCGATCGTCATCGTCGCGCAGCTCGTCTACGGCGCGATCTATCCGATCATCGACCAGTGGGCCCACGCCGTGGGGCTCATCACGGGCGTGGTGCTCGGCGTCGCGCTGTCGCCGGGGACGCGGTGGTCGACCGCGACCGGCGCCGTGGCCGGCGCGATCGCCGCAGGCTTTGCGATCGCCTCGCTGGTCGCCGGCTGGTTCGTGGTCCAGACCTCGTTCGCCGAGACGCTGACCGGCGGTCCCGCGACCCGGCGCCAGGTCGTCGGCGAGGTCGCGCTCACCGTGCCCGCGAGCTGGGGGGCCTCGGCGACCGAGGTGTTCCAGCCCGATGGCCTCGCCGTCGTGACGCTGGGCCGCCAGCCGCGCGCGGCGCCGGCCCCGCAGATCGCGACGTGGATCGCCGAGCAGGGCCGCCGCGCCCGGAGCGACTTTGGTGAGCTCACCTTGGCGCACGCGCCCACCGTGGCGCTGCCTGCCGGCTGGGAAGGCAGCGAGCTCGTGGCCGAGCTCGAGGACAGCCTCGGCTATCGCCAGCGCATGCGGATCATCCTGTGCGGCCGCGCGTTCGGCGACGCGATGATCTTCACGATGGTCCAGGTCCCCGAGACCATCGCTCGTGGTGCGCCCGAAGTTTTCGCGCAGCTGCTCGCCTCGATCGGGCGGGCCTGACCACGGGCCGCGTGCCGGTGGTCTGCTCGACCCGGACATCGCGCGCCGCCAGCGCCACGACCTCGACGGTCGCGCCCGCCGCGGCGGCAGCATCGTCACGGGCATCGTTCGCGCGGTCTGCGGGGACGACGTAGGCGAGCGCGCGCGAGCCGCTGAGCCGGAGCGCGACGTAGAGCACCCCCAGCGACCACAGGAGCCACACGATCGCCCACAGCCACACCGCCCACGTCGCCGTGGTGCCGAACGTCGCGGCGGCCATGTTGTGGGCATCCGACGCGCCGGCGACCTTGCCGCCGACCACCTGCGACGGCCGCAGCAGCACGCGAATATCGAGGATCGAGTTGACGCACGATTGCGCGGCGATGAAGTGGGCGATCGCCAGCCGCCAGCGCGCCGGCACGACGAGCGCGGCCGCGGCGCACGCGCCGCCGATCGCGCCGACCGCCCACGGCCCGAACGTGTCGCCGTCGGGGATGCCGATCACCGTCAGCGACGTGAGGATCAGCAGCGCCGCGAGCACGAGCAGCGCCCAGCGCGCTAGCCGCGCGTTCGGCGTGACGACCAGCAGCATGGCGCCCCACAGGGGGGTGCCCATGTAGCCGGCGGCGGCGATCACCGCGCGGCCGAGCGCGCCAGCCTCGCTCTTGCCGTAGGCCAGGCCGCTGGTGTCGCGGTAGATCGTGACGTGCTCGAAGCCGACGCCGGTCAGCAGCATCGCCAGGCCGTGCGACATCTCGTGGAGCCAGGTCGCGAGCAGCTTGAACGGATATTGCAGCACGCCGCCGAACGGCAGGTTCCACAGCAGCAGCGACGCGAGCAGGGCGAATGCCAGCGTGCGGAGCTCGAGGCGATCGGTCGGCTTCACTCGGGGGCCCCGGGCGGCGTCAGCGGCGGGGAGGGCGGCGCGGCGGCGTCCGGTGGCGGGGCCGCGGGAATCTCCGACACCGCCGGAGGTGGAGGCGGGGCAGGATCGAAGATCCCCTCGAACAGGTGGGTCGTGCGGTGGCGAACCGCGGCACCCAGGCGGACCAGCTCGCGGGGATCGAGCCAGCTGCGCAGCGCCTCGCCCGGCCGGCGTGCCAGCGACCACACGTCGGAGAGCTCGACCGGTGCCGCGCCGCCACACACCAGGCCGATCAGCGCTCCCGTGGCCGCGCCGCTGACCAGGCCGGCGGCAGGAAATGCCAGCCAGGCCACGGAATGGCCGGGCAGCTGACCGTGGGGGATCGCCGCGATCAGCACGAGCCCTGCGCTCGCTGCGGCGTGGGCTCGCGCCGCCACGTAGACCGCGTGTTTGCGACCGCCGGTAGCCGAGGCATACGCAGAGAGTCGGCCGATGCCGCCCGCCGTGAACACGGCCGCGATGCCGGCGAATGCGGCAGTCAAACGAATGATCTGCATCATCCCAACATCGCGATTTCCCAGGCCGAGCCGCGCGAGCAGCCACACGGTCGCGGCGATCGCGGGGACCTCGATCGCCGCCCCCGTCAACAGGCCCTTCCAGAACCCCCAGCGCGGCACGTGGAGCGGGATCTCCCCGCTCGATCGGGGGCTTGGGGGGGGTGAAGGACGATCGCCCATGGTCCGCGCGGACCTTTCCGCCCTGACGATGACCCAGCAGGAAGGCCCCGCGCCCATCGAGCGTAGCATGCCCGACGACGCGTCTTGTCGGTCGCTTTGTTTCCCGATGTACAATCGCTCGAGGGCCGGATGACCAGCACCGCAGATCCCAATCGTACGTATGCCGCGGCGCACTTCGCACTGGAGCTGAAGGGGGTCGACAAGCTCGGCATGTTCCGCTCGATCGAGGGCGGCGGCATCAAGGCCGACGTGATGACCTACCAGAATGGCGGCATCTACGCCAAATGGCGCCAGCTCGGCAAGCCGAAGTTCGAGGACCTGAAGCTGCAGGTTGGCATGGCGATGTCGGCGCCGTTCTACGAGTGGATCAAAGCGTTTTTTTCCGGCGTGCCGACGCGCAAGGACGGCACCATCATCGCGGCCGACTTCTATTACAAGGAGCGCGCCCGCCGCCATTTCGAGAACGCGATGATCAAGGAGATGGCGTTCCCGAAGCTGGACGCCAACGATAAGAACACCGCCTACATGGTCGTGACGCTCGCGGTCGAGGATATGAAGTTCCTGCCGCCGGCCAGCGGCACGATCCAGCAGGACATGGGCAACGAGGCGCAGAAGTCGTGGAAGGCGTGCAACTTCCGGTTCACGCTCGACGGCTTCGGCGACATCTTCCGGCGCGTGACCAAGGTCGACGGCTTCTCGGTCAAGCAGAACATCCTCGAGTACCACACGGGTGGCTCGCGCACGCCGACGCTGACGCCGAGCGCGATCGAGTTCCCGCAGCTGTCGTTCACGCTCCCCGAGGCCGACGCGCAGCCGCTGATCGATCACTTCATGAAGCGGAGCCTCGGCGTCAGCGTCCCGCGCGGCGGTGCGGCGCCGGGCCGGTTCGGCGGCCACATCGAGACCTACGACAACGCGAAGACCACCAAGTTCAGGCTGGAGTTCAAGAGCGCCGACATCCTGAACATCCAGCCCGACAAGTCCGACGCCGGGACCGAGGAGATAAAGCAGGTCAAGGTCGATCTCTACATCGAGGACCTGGCGTTCGACTACCAGGTGAATCCCGAGCCGCCGTCGGAGCTGTAGGCAGGGCGCACGTCAGCTGCGGCGGGCCTGGCTGCGCAGCGCGTGCCAGCGCTCGATCGCCTCGGTCTTGGCGGCGCCCAGGATCTCGGCGACGGCCTCGAGCTCGTCGGGGTCGGTGGCGAACGCGCCGATCGGGGTCAGGACGAAGGCGAGCACGTCGAGCGCGTTCCGTGGGTTCGGCTGAAAGCTGCTGCTGAACATCGTCTCGCTCATGGGCCACCCTCACATTCGAGGATCGGCGTCGCAAGTTTTTCGGCGGGGTCCGTGTCTGCGGGGCGTGCGCGTGCCAGATTCGCGCGATGTTGCGCTCCAAGGTCGCTGTCCTGCGGGTCCGTCCCGACCACATTCTCGAAGACATCGATCGGTTGCACGGGCTGGCCGAGGTCGAGCGCGCGCTGGCGCCCGGCGCCCCCACGATCCTCAAGGACAACATCTCCTGGCACTTCCCGTTCCCCGGCGCCAACACGACGCCGTGGCAGCTCGAGGGCACGATCCGCAGCCTGCGCGCCCGCGGGTTTGGCGATCTCACCTGCGTCCAGAACAAGACCGTGGTCACCGACGCGTTCAAGGGCGAGGATCTGAACGGCTACATCCCGGTGTTCCAGGGCTACGACATCCCGGTTCGCTACAACTTCAAGCCCGAGGAGATGAGCTGGTCGGTCTACCGGCCGCGCGCCAAGATGCGCGTGCTCGATACGATCTTCCCCGAGGGCATCCAGATCCCCGACGCGTTCCACGGCGCCAACATCGTCCACCTGCCGACCGTCAAGTGCCACATCTACACGACGACGACCGGCGCGATGAAGAACGCGTTCGGCGGCCTGCTCAACACGCGGCGGCACTACACGCACAGCTGGATCCACGAGACGCTGGTCGACCTGCTGGCGATCCAGAAGGAGATCCACGCGGGCCTGTTCGCCGTGATGGACGGCACCACCGCGGGCGATGGCCCCGGCCCGCGGACGATGCGCCCGGTGATCAAGGACGTGATGCTCGCGTCGTCCGACCAGGTGGCGATCGACGCGGTCGCGGCGTCGATGATGGGGTTCGATCCGATGGCGCTGCCCTACCTTCAGCTCGCCGACGAGGCGGGGCTGGGCCACGCGCGCCGCGAGAACATCGAGATCACCGGCGACACCGAGCTCGCCGATCAGCGCTGGGGCTTCTCGGTCGGCGATAACGGCGCGTCGATGGTCGGCGATCTCATGTGGTTCGGGCCGCTCAAGCGGTTCCAGAAGCTGTTCTTCCACACGCCGCTGGTCAAGCTCTTCGTGCTGGGCTCGGAGGCCTATCACGACTACTACCGCTGGCCGCTGCGCGACCGCCGCGTGTTCGAGCAGTGGCGGCAGACCACGCGCTGGGGCCAGCTGTTCACGAAGTACCAGTCACAGGGCACGCTCGACGCGCCCGCGGCGGCCGCCCCCCAGGCGGGCTGAACCTGGATCGTGCGGGCCGCCGGCTAGCTGCCGACGTCGACGATCTGGCGCAGCTTGTCGACCGCCTGCGCGTGGAGCCGGCTCGCCCACGACTTCGACATGCCGAGCTCGGCGCCGGCCTCGAGCAGGTTCTTGCCTTCCCAGTAGTGCTTGGTGACCAGCGCGCGCTCGTTGTCGGGCAGCTTCGCGATCGCCTCGCGCAGCCGCGACGCCAGCCGCGCGCCGTCGAGCTTGTCGGTCGTCGCGGGGACGTCGTCGGCGACGTCGAACCCGTCGTCGCGCAGCGACTCGAACGAGGTCATGTACATCGTCCGGATCGCGGACATCGCCTGCTGGACCTGGGCCAGCGCGTCGGCCCCGGTGGCCGGGGCGCCGCCGCGCTCGGCCGCCTCGCGCTCGGCCCGGTTCTCGAGGTACTCGCTGGCGGCCCGCAGCGCGACCAGCTTGGCCCACGTCCGCCGCGGCAGGTGCGTGGTCCTGCGCAGGCCATCGATGATCGCGCCGTTGACCCGGTACCAGGCGAACGTCGAGAACCGCACGCCGCGCGCGGCGTCGAACCGGCTCGCGGCCTCGGCGAGCCCGGCGTTGGCCAGCGCGACCAGCTCCTCGAAGGCGACGTGGTCGCGCACGCGGGGGTAGAACACCGCCGCCGCCTTGCGCGCAAGCTCGAGGTTGCGCTCCACCAGCTGCTCGCGCTCACGACCATCCACCAGCCGAACATACCGTAGCCGGGCGAATCGGTGAAACGCCGGGCGCGGGAACCCGCCGGCACGCCGCGACCCAACCCGGCGGCTTCCTGATACGGTGAGACCGTGGCGATGTTCACGCGGCTAGGGCAGGCGGAGCTCGCAGAGCTCGCGGCGATGTTCCAGCTCGGCACCCTGGCAGGCGTGCAGGCGATCGCCGCGGGAACGATCAATTCCAACTTCGAGGTCGCGACCGACCGCGGCCGCTGGTTCGTCCGCATCAACGAGGGGAAGTCCGAAGCCGACGTGGCGTACGAGGCCCAGCTCGTGACGGCGTTCGCCGCCGGCGGGGTGGTCACGCCTCCGCCGGTCCGTGCGCGCGACGGCCGGCCGTACGCGGCGCTGCCGGGCGCTGCCAAGTGGGTCAGCGTGTTCCCGTGGCGCCCGGGCCACCACCTCGGGCCCGCCGAGATCACGCCCGCGATCGCCGGCGAGCTCGGCGCCGCGCTCGCCCAGATCCACGTGCTCGGCCTCGCGCAGCCGGCGAGCTGGCGGCGCCGCAGCATCTACGACCACGACCACCTGGTCGCGCGCTACGCCGGGTTTGCCGGGTCGAGCGATCCCGCCCTGGCGCGGGCGATCGCCGTGCTCGGCGACGAGCTCGCGGTCGCCACGGCGGCGGCGCCGGCGCGCCGCGCGGCGAGCCACGGCATCATCCACGGCGATCTGTTCCGCGACAACGTGCTGTGGGAGGGCGGCCGCATGGTCGCGATCCTCGACTTCGAGCAAGCCTCGGGGGGGAGCCTCGCCTACGACCTCGCGGTCTGCATCAACGACTGGTGCTGGACCGACGCCGTGCGGTTCGACGTCGTGGCCGCGCTGCTCGCCGGCTACCAGCGGCTGCGGCCGCTGACCGACGCCGACCGCGCGGCGCTGCCTATCGAAGTGCGAGCGGCCGCCGCGCGGTTCACGATCACGCGCATCACGGATGTCTATTTGGCAAAGGTCGACAACCCCGACCGGGACTTTCGTGCCTTTCTGTCGCGTTGCGACGCTTGGCAGGGCACGGCGCTTGGCCAACTTCGCTCGCTGTTGTAGCGTCCGCGCCTGGCGTACCTCCTGCAATGCCGGGCGATTACATGAAACGGTTGCTCCCCTTCGCGACGATGATCTCGCTGGCTGCGTGCGCGCACCAGGTGAGCTACGTCGCCGGCACGCGCGTGCCGTACTCCGCCATGAACAAGTCGGTGCTCGATACCTGCGAGGAGTACCGGCTCGCCGTCGAGCGCGGTGATGCCGACGCGCTGATGCTGATGGCGCACAAGCAGTACTGGGAGGACAGCGGTACGCCCTCGGGGAGCGACGACTACGGCATCGAGGGCCTGCGCAACGTGCTCCTGACCCGGCTGCAGAAGGCGAGCGACATCCGCTACTCGATGCGGTACGTGGCCGTGCACCAGCAGTGCAGCACGCTGGCGCCGGGCTGCCGCGCCGCGGTCGACGTGCTGATCGACGCCAGCTTCACGATCCCCAACGCGCTCGGCCGGCCAAGCCGCCCCGACAAGCGCGATCAGAACCAGCTCGTCCTCGAGTGGGACGGCCACCGCTGGCTGTTCCTCAGCGGCATGTAAGCCGCCGGCGCCCGGCGAGGCGATGGCCGGCGTCGTTCACGGCGACTTGGCGTCGAAGTCGAGCCGCGCCTGCCAGTCGGCCGCGAGCAGGTGATCCGGTGTCGTCATGTCCCGTCCTGCCAGCACGGCGATCGCCGCTGCGACGCGCGCGCGGTCGTGGCCGCGGTACGCGACCAGCGCGAGCCGGCGCGCCGCGTTGCGCACGAACGGAGGGCCGGGCAGGCCGAGGTCGAGCGCTCGCTCGAGCTCTTCGGCGGCCTCGGCCCACGGCGCGCCGTCGCCGCCGGCGCCCGCCAGCTGGAGCCCGAGCAGGTAGTGCGCGAACCCGAGCGCGGGCTCGACCTTGGTCGCCCAGCGCGCCAGCCAGGCGTTGCTGACCGGGGTCGACAGGAAGAAGTACGCGTACAGCGGCATCGCGGCGGCGCCGGTGTGGGCCAGAGCGAACGCCTCGGCGTCGACCTGGCGGCGCTCGTTCGAATCGATCGGCTGCGCGGCGGCCTGCTGGATCCGCGCGACCACCGCGGCGCGATCGTCGCGCGCGGCCGCGTCGCGCGCCAGCCGCTCGAGCGCCTCGACCCGCAGCGTCGACGTGACGTCCGGCGCGTCGGTGGCGAGCGCGCTCCAGATCGCCGCGCCCTCCTGGTGCTCGGCCGCGTCGCCGCCGACCAGCATGTCGGCGAGGTCCATCCGGTAGCGCGGCTCCTCGGGGGCGTCGTCGCAGATGTGGCGCTGCAAGGCGATCGCCCCCGCGCGATCTCCCGCGCCGTACGCCCGCAGCGCGCGCTCGCGCCGGGCCGCGACGGCGTGCGGGCAGGGCCGCGCGAACACGCTGCCGCCGCGGAACCGCTCGCGCTGGGCCTCGACCGAGCCCGGTGGCAGCTCGATCGCCGCGAGCATCTTGCGCCACGCCGCCTCGAGCGTCGCCAGCGGCACGCCGTACGCGGCCTCGAAGTCGCCGCCCGAGCGGTACACCGCGCGCAGCTTCGCGGCGCCGTACGCGTCGAGCAGGAACCGCAGGAACGAGCCGGCCGTGGTGTAGCCGCGCGCCGATGACACCGACACGAACTGGAGCGACAGCAGCCGCTCGATCAAAGGATCCATCCCGAGCTGCTGCAGCGCCCGCACCGCCTCGTGAGGCGTCGGCCGATCGTACGTCGCGGGCCAGTCGACCGCGACCGCGAGCCCCTCGATCAGCCCGGGGTTGATGAACACGCCGTGGCGCGTCGCGACCCCGAGCAGCGGATCGCCGAACGCGCTGGCCACGGCGTGCGCGATCTCGTGGCGCAGCGACGGATGCGGGAACCCGCGGTGATCGAGATAGATCGCGCGCTGCCACGGCTTGGCCATCTCGACCCCGTACGCCCCGAACCACCGGGCCTTCTGGCCGCGGTCGGCGAAGTAGAACGAGGTCAGCTTGCCGGCCGGCGCCACCCCGAGCTGGGCCACGACCTGGGCGTAGCGAAACTCGTGGTCGCGCGCGATCAGCGCGATCTCGGCGTCGATCTCCTTGGTGTGCGCGTAGTGGATCACGAAGTGCGGCGTCTCGATCCGGCCGCCGAGCAGCGCGGCGATATCCTCGGCGTCGACCGCGTAGCCGAGCGAGCCGGCTCGCAGATGCAAGACGATCGCACCAGCCAGGCAGCCGAGCGCGATCCCGGCGGCCGCCCGCCGGCGTCCGTCCGGCCGCGCGATCCGCCAGCCGATCCGGTGGCGCGGCACGTCGAGCCGGACCGCCACGAGCGCGACCACCGCCGCGACCCACGCCAGATCCTCGAGCCGCGACCACACCAGCGGCCAGCGCAGCTGGATGTTCTCGTCGTACAGGTTGCCCGGAAAATACCCGAGCACGGCGTTGTACGAGAACACCGGCGGCTCGCTGTAAAACCGCCACAACGCGGCCAGCGCCACCGCCACGTACGGCAGCTGCGCCAGCGCCGCGCCGGCGAACCGGCGCGGCCCCCACACCACCCCGAGCGCGTGCCCGCTGGCCGCCGCCAGCGCCGCGGTCACCACGGGCATCGCGAGATACGCTTCGATCCCGAACCGCCAGTCGCAGGTCGGCTGCCAGAGGCCACGGATCGCGGCGATCGCGGCCGGGATCACCATCACCCCGACCGCGAGCCCGGCCGCGCCGAGCGTCGCGGTCACCATGGTTCGGCCGGCAAACGCAGCGTGCTCGACCCCGCCTTCTGGCCCGCCTTCTGGCCCGCCGGCGGGCTCGCGCGCGAGCTCGCGGGCCAGCGCCCCGCCGAGGTCGAGGCCGAGCGCGGCCGCAAACAGCGCGGCCGCCGTCGCCAGCTCGAACCCGAGCACGTCGAACAGCGGGACCCAGCCGAGCCCGACCCCGAGCGCCACCGCCAGACCGACCCAGATCCACAACCGCGCGCGGCGTCCCATCCGGCGGATCGTCGCGCGCACATGGCCACTGTTCATCAGGCGTTCCTGCTATGGTGAGGCGTGGCCGAGGACCCCGATCGCGATCGCCGCATCGATGTCCGCAGTCCGATCGAACTCAAGGTCGAATACAAGCGGCTCAACACATTCTTCGCCGACTACACCAAGAACATCTCGCGTGGCGGCACCTTCATCAAGACAACGAGACCGCTCCCGGTGGGGACAGAATTCCTGTTCAAGCTCTTTGTCCCCGGCCGTGACACCCCGCTCACCATCCACGGCGAGGTGCAGCGGATCATCGACGAAACCGCCGACGAGGACGCCGGGATGGCGATCAAGTTCGTGTATCGTGAAGGCGATCCACAGATCGAGATCGCTCGGACCGTCGAAGGAATGATGACGGAAAGTCTCGGCCCGCGGCTCTACGCCAAGCTCATGGACCACGCGCACAAGCGGCGAACCTGATGGCATCGGCTCGCTTTCTCCGCTACCTCGCCCCGAACGTCATCACGCTGTCGTCGATGATCTTCGGCCTGGTGTCCTTGTGGTCGACCCACAACGGCGACGCGCCCCTCGCAGCGTGGCTGATCATCTACGCGGTCCTCACCGACCGCCTCGATGGCCTGGTCGCACGCGCGGTCAAGGGCACGAGCGAGCTCGGCATGCAGCTCGACTCGTTCGCCGACTTCCTCAACTTCGGGGTCGCGCCGGCCTTCCTGGTCCTGACCTACCTCAACAACCGCCTGGACCTCCCGTACCACGAGCCGGGCACCCATCACACGCTGCTGTTCGTCGCCTGCGGCGCCTACATGCTGTGCGCGGTGTTCCGCCTCGCCCGCTACAACGTCCTGTCCGACGACCAGATCCCGACCAAGATCTTCTTCGGCTTCCCGACCACCCTGGCGGGCGGCATGCTCGCGATCTGGATCCTCCTGCTCCTCAAGTACGACCCGAGCACCCCGCCGTTCGGCGGCGCCAAGCTGTTCGGCGACAACTTCCACACGCCGGCCGTGGTCTGGACCTACTTCCCGATCGCCGTCGTCGTGTTCGGCTACCTCATGGCGTCCCGGCTGCCGATGCCCAAGGTCGGCATGACCAAGAACAAGCTGGTCAGCGCCGTCCTCCTGACCCTCCTGACGGTCGGCTACGTCTGCGGCTTCGCGATGCGCTACCCGGAGATCTGCTTCGGCATGCCGACCATCTGGTGCATCATGTTCCTGATCTGGGGCCAGGCCTCGGCCTCGGCGCGCGCGATGTACCCGCCGCCGCTGTTCCCGCGCCGCCAGCCAGACCGGCCGTTGGTGCGCCCGCAAGAGGACCTGGTCGACATCGTGCTCGACGAAGCCGCTCCAGGTGGCACCCCGCTGCCGCAGCTGCCCCCCGAGGCCAAGTAAGCCGCCTGCCCGCACTGCCCGGCCGCCCGGGCTGGAGCGCAGGGGCGAGCTGCCACGGACTCGCTTGACGAGCGCCCCCTCGGCGCGCTACCAGAATCCACGTACGGGGGATTAGCTCAGCGGGAGAGCATCGGCTTTGCAAGCCGAGGGCCTGGGGTTCGATCCCCCAATCCTCCACGATACTTTAGGCGACGGGATCGAGGCCGCGTGTTGGACTCGTCCGCGATCACAGCGGGAGACGCCAGATGCGCTGCTGGCCCGCGGCATCTTCGGAGAAGGCCCAGGCGTCGCCGGGGGACACCACGAGCCTGGTGATGGCGCCATGGTGGAAGCGCTCGACGTGCGGGACCGCGGGGGACGAGGTCGACATGACCTGGATCTCGCCGTCGCTCATGCCGACGAGCACCCGCTTGCCGGCGTGGTCGAAGGCGATCGCGGTGGGCTGGGCGGCGCGAGGGTCGTCGGTCCCTTGCTGCTCCTCGAGGCGGGCATGCCATGCACGTTTGGGCGCACCGTTCAGCTTGTAGAGCGCCAGGAAATACTCGACTCGACATTCGTCGATGTGGGCGAGGACACAATCGATGTTGTCCCGCGACTCGGCGATGTGGAGGGCGTCCTCGCGTGGATCGGGGTGGCCTTCCGGCGGTAGCTCGGGCCCCCGCGAGATGAGCGCGAGGAAGTTCCCGGCGGGCGAGAGCGCCATGTCGGAGAACGCGCGGGCAAACTTCGGCTTGTCGATCCACGGGCGCTCGACGGTCACGGCGCCGGCGCGCTTACCGGACGTGGCGTCGTAGACGATCGCGGACCTGGTGCCGACCCCGACAACCCAGCCGCCGCCGATGTCCCAGCCGGGATCTTCGGACTCGGTGCCAGCGCAGGTCATGGCGACTGTCTTCGCACCGCCCTTGGGGGTCCAGACCCGCAGCTTGGGTGCGCATGGAGCGGTGCTGCGCGCATCGAGCGGCGCCTCGTGGCGAAGGCTGCGCTCCGCCGCGACGGAGCCACCGGGAGCGATCCAGCTCGCCCAGGCAGGCGCGCCGGTCTTGACGGTGAGCCGGGCGCGATCCGCGGGTTTCCAGGTGCGATCGGCGAGGGCGAGTTGTTCGAGTGTTCCATCGCGCTCGATCGCGGCGACGCCTTCGTCGAGCCAGCCGGCGAACCGCGACGGCGCCGGGTAGCTGCGCGGGCCCGATGCGAGGTCGACGATGTGCAGGCGCCTCCCCTCGACGAATCCGAGGAGGTCGGCGTCGTTCGCGAACGCGACCCGCTCAGGAATCGCGGGGGACGGCGCCGACAATACGAGGTTTCCTGCCGCCGCCTCCACGACGCGGACCGAGTCGTACTTGGCGTACGCGAGAAGCTTGCCAGACGCGGATACCGCAGCGGTGAATGAGCTCTCTGGCGCAGAGGTCTGACCTGTGTCGAGGTCGACGAGCGCGCTCACGTGCCTGGTTGCGCCTGGCGCGATCGTGCTGATGAATGCCGTGTTGCTGCCCTCAGAGAAGACGACGTTCGAAAACTTATCGCGACTCTTGTAGACGGTTGTCGAGGCGCCGGAGGTTGCGAAGTCCCAGCGCACGATGTCGTCATCTGTGGCCCAGAACAGGCTGCGATCGTCAGTGGAGAACTGGAGCGCCGTGGGTCTGCGTCTTGGAGATCCGAAGCCGGGGATGCTCGCGGCGAGCTTGCGAGTAGCCACGTCCCAGACCTCTGGGACGAGAGTATGACATGCCAGCAGCTTGGAGTCGTGAGACGCTGCACGCGCGGTGGAACAGCTCGACGTGAATGTGACCTGGTCGAACGGTCGCATGAGCACACGGGTCTTGCCGCCGGACCCGACCGCGAGCCAGGTTGCGTCTGGCGAGATCGCAAATGTTGTGCTTCGCGGGTCGCGCTCGGGTGTTGGCGCGATACGCCGGATCACCTCTCCGGAGACAAGGCTCCAGATCGTGACCCAGCCGGCGTCTTCGGCGAACGCGAGGCCCGCGTGTTGCCGGAGCGCCAGCCCGCCGAGGACGCTGACGTCCGCGAGCTGCATCCGTGGCTGCCCAACGGCGATCACCTCACCGCCGACGTCGGTCTTCACCCCCAACGCGGTGGTGTCTGCGTGCGAGGTGCCGTTCGCCGTCGCCGAGCCCGCGGGTGCAGGATTGGTGTTCGGGGCGGCGCCCGGTGCGTTGCTGGCCTTGGCCCCTGGGACCGAGGGCTGCGGGGTGGGGGCCGCTGACGATGTCGACGGGATCGTGCGGCTGGCGAGTAGCGCGAACACGATGGCAAGCTTGCGGGTCGTCATTTCCTGGCCTCGTCCTTGCTCCCCGATGGAGACGCCGGTGTGGGTAGGTCGCCTTCTGGACTATAGCGCGTCTGCTTCATATTTTCCGAGCTACGACCCCCGGGTACCGCCTTGTTGAAGCCCTCGATGAAGTCGAAGTGCATCGTATCGCCATAGTTGGCGCCTGGAGCCCAGCCATATTTCGCGAGGGTCGCGACCACCTCGCCGTTGT
>Ga0302262_10000359_pt1 | contig 18625 bp, 10 predicted proteins | sample II_Fen_E3_4_FD_194557 | JGI IMG/M metagenome (GOLD analysis project Ga0302262, IMG submission 194557) | Peat permafrost microbial communities from Stordalen Mire near Abisko, Sweden - II_Fen_E3_4 | ecosystem: Environmental > Terrestrial > Soil > Wetlands > Permafrost | place: Sweden: Abisko...
CTAAGCCGGCAGGTAAAGCCGGGTTGACACTGTAGCTAAGCACTGCTCCACCCAGACTTGTAGGACTAAGTGAGCTGATAGTTGTGCCATTGGTAAAAACAGAAGGAGTAGCATAACTTAAATTGGCAGGAGCTACACCCGTAGTGGTTGCTGCATCATTCACCGTGATGTTTATTGCAAAGCCGGTGCTACCGGATGCATTTGTAGCGATTACCGTATAATTGCTTGCAGCAGTTACGGTAGTTGGTGTACCCGAGATTATGCCGGTAGTGCTATTCAATGTTAAACCCGCAGGTAAAGCAGGACTAACACTATACGTACTTACCGCACCACCACTAACTGAAGGAGCGAGCGCCTGAATGGATTGTCCGGTTACATAAACCACCGGACTGGCATAACCCAGATTGGCAGGAGATACACCTGTAGTAACAGCGGCATCGTTTATTGTAATGGATAGGCTACAGTTGGTACTGCCACTGGCATTGGTAGCAGTGACGGTGTAATTGCTTGCAGCAGTTACAGTAGTTGGTTTACCCGAGATTATACCGGTAGAGCTATTAAAACTTAAACCCGCAGGTAAAGCAGGGCTAATACTATAGCCGGTTGCCTTTCCACCCAGACTGCCCGGAACAAGTGCCGGAATAGATTTACCCGTTACGTAAACTACCGGAGTAGTATAACTTAAATTGGCAGGAGCTACACCCGTGGTGGTTGCTGCATCATTCACCGTAATGTTTATTGCAAAGCCGGTGCTACCGGATGCATTTGTAGCGGTTACCGTATAATTGCTTGCAGAACTTATAGTAGTTGGTGTACCCGAGATTATACCGGTAGTGGCATCAAGACTCAAACCCGCAGGCAAAGCAGGACTAACACTATACGTACTTACCGCACCACCACTAACTGAAGGAGCGAGCGCCTGAATGGATTGTCCGGTTACATAAACTACCGGACTGGCATAACTCAGGTTGGCAGGAGATACACCTGTAGTAACAGCGGCATCATTTATTGTAATGGATAAGCTACAGTTGGTACTGCCACTGGCATTGGTAGCAGTGACGGTATAATTGCTTGCAGCAGTTGGAGTGGTTGGCGTACCGGAGATTACACCGGTAGAGCTATTAAAACTTAAACCGGCCGGTAAAGCAGGACTAATACTATAGCCGGTTGCTTTTCCACCCAGACTGCCCGGAACAAGTGCCGGAATAGATTTACCCGTTATGTAAACTACAGGAGTAGCATAACTTAAATTGGCAGGAGCTACACCCGTGGTGGTTGCTGCATCATTCACCGTGATGTTTATTGCAAAGCCGGTGCTACCGGATGCATTTGTAGCGGTTACCGTATAATTGCTTGCAGCACTTATAGTAGTTGGTGTACCCGAGATTATACCGGTAGTGGCATCAAGACTCAAACCCGCAGGCAAAGCAGGACTAACACTATACGTACTTACCGCACCACCACTAACTGAAGGAGCGAGCGCCTGAATGGATTGTCCGGTTACATAAACTACCGGACTGGCATAACTCAGGTTGGCAGGAGATACACCTGTAGTAACAGCGGCATCATTTATTGTAATGGATAAGCTACAGTTGGTACTGCCACTGGCATTGGTAGCAGTGACGGTATAATTGCTTGCAGCAGTTGGAGTGGTTGGCGTACCGGAGATTACACCGGTAGAGCTATTAAAACTTAAACCGGCCGGTAAAGCAGGACTAATACTATAGCCGGTTGCTTTTCCACCCAGACTGCCCGGAACAAGTGCCGGAATAGATTTACCCGTAACGTAAACTACCGGGGTAGTATAACCCAGGTTAGCAGGAGCTACACCTGTAGTAACGGCAGCATCGTTTATCGTAATTGACAGGCTACAGTTAGTACTGCCAATGGCATTTGTAGCGGTTACCGTATAATTGCTTACAGCTGTGATAACCGTTGGCGTACCGGAGATTACACCTGTAGTGGCATCCATGCTTAAACCAGCCGGTAAAGCAGGAGTTATACTATAGCCGGTTGCCTTTCCACCCGTATTGCCTGGAGTAAGTGCAGGAATAGATTTGCCGGTTACATAAACTACCGGACTGGCATAACTCAGGTTGGCAGGAGCTATATCATTTACCGTAATACTAATCACCGAAGTACTACTACCTGCATCGTTGATAGCGGTAATGGTATAATTAGTTGCGGGGCTGGCTGCAGTAGGTGTACCGCTAATGATTCCCGTACTGGTATCAAAACTTAGGCCAGCAGGCAATGCTGGACTAATACTGTAATAACCGGACACTGGTTGTATTTCTCGTATCCTATGATTAGTGACGTCTCCCACATAAACATTACCCGATGCATTGACGGCTACACCAACAGGATTATAAAAACGAGCATCTGTGCCTATACCATCATAGTATCCTGAGTATCCTAGGTCAGAACCAGCTAACGTGCTGACGACACCATTCGGAGTAATTTTGCGTATATGGTTCTTACTGTAATCCGACACATACATATTACCGGAAGCATCACTAGCTATATTATAAGGATAAGTAAAACTGGCAGAAGTTCCCGTTCCATTAGTGCTACCTTCCAAACCACTACCTGCAAACGTACTTACCACTCCAGATGGGGTGATTTTGCGTATCACTTTATTACCCGTATCCACCACATATACATTGCCGGAAGCATCAACGGCTATACCAGTGGGAAATTTGAAATAAGCAGAAGTCGCTGCACCGTCTACATAACCACCATTAGCATCAGGAACTCCAGCAAAGAGACTGACCACACCTCCTGAAGTTATTTTCCGTATATAGTTTAAATCTACCACATACATATTACCGGAAGCATCAATAGCTATACCACTAGGACTAGTAAAACCGGCAGCTGTGCCTATACCATTGGCATAAGTTGCTGTTGTTCTATTGCCGGCAAATGTACTTACCACTCCAGATGGGGTGATTTTGCGTATCACTTTACTATACGAATCCGTCACATACACATTGCCGGAGGCATCAACTGCTATGCCACCAAAACTAGTAAAACCGGCAGCTGTGCCTATACCATCGGCATAATTTCCTATTCCATTGCCGGCAAATGTACTTACCACTCCACCCGGGGTGATTTTACGTATTCGATTATTACCTGGATCTGCCACATACACATTACCGGAAGCATCTATAGCTATAAAAGCAGGTGATGAGAAATAGGCAGAAGTTCCTGTACCATCGACATAACTTGCTATTCCACTACCTGCAAATGTACTTACAAGTGATCCCGTCATAGTTCCACCACTGTTTGTAGGACTTAAAGAGCTTATGGCCGTACCTACAGTGTAAACCTGAGGGCTGGTATAACTTATCACCGGAGCTGTTATTACTGTAATAGTTACAGTAGCAGTAGTAGATCCGGCTGTATTGGTAGCGGTTATCGTATAACTGGTGGCTGCACTTCCTGCAGTAGGTGTACCGCTTATGATACCTGTGCTGGTATCAATATTTAACCCGGCGGGTAATGCCGGACTTATAGAGTAACTGCTTACAGTCCCACTTACAGTTGGAGTCAGATTTGTGATAGTTTTACCCACGGCATAAATAGGCGGAATAGAATAGGTTAAATTATTTGGAGCAACTATGCCCCACGTAAACCCTGCCAAGGTAACTGTACCTCCGGGAGTAGTGACACTAACATCACCCGTAGCACCGGCTCCAACCACAGCTGTTATGGTATTTGCATCCACTACAGTAAATGATGTAGCAGCAGTACCTCCAAAACTTACTGCCGTGGCTCCAGTCAGGTTAGTGCCTGTAATGGTTACAGTTGCTCCATTAGCGGTACTGGTAGGAGTAAAAGAAGAAATGGTAGGTGTAGCAATAAACGTAAACCCGGCCAAAATAGCTGTTCCTCCAGGAGTAGTAACACTTACACTACCCGAAGTACCGGTACCTACCACAGCTGTTACGGTGGTAGCATTCACTACCATAAATGATTTGGCGGCAGTACCGCCAAAACTTACTGCCGTGGTTCCGGTCAGATTAGTACCTGTAATAGTAACAGTTGCTCCATTAGCGGCACTGGTAGGAGTAAAAGAAGAAATGGTAGGAGCGGCCGCCCACGTAAACCCGGCCAAGGTAGCTGTTCCTCCGGGAGTAGTGACACTAACACTACCCGAAGTACCTACTCCTACTACAGCTGTTATGGTATTTGCAGCAACCACAGTAAATGATGTGGCAGCAGTACCACCAAAGCTTACAGCTGTAGTGCCATTAAGATGTGTACCAGTGATAGTTATAGTGTTACCACTTCCTGTAGTTGTAGGAGTAATGGCTGTGATGGTAGGTGGTAGCTGTGGTATATTACGCAATACAGATACTGTATTTGAACTTTCATTAGTAACAGCCAAATCAAGTTTGCCGTCACCATCTAAATCACCTATAGCTACACTAGTACTTAATAGACCAGTCGCGTAATAGCCAGCATGTCCAAGATTAATTGTGCCATTAGTACTTGTATTATTTAAAAAAGATACGCTGCTATTTGTACTTGAATGATTAACACATGCTAAATCAGATTTTCCATCATTATCTAAATCACCTATAGCTATGCTACTTATGGCTGAACTAGATGAAGATGTTACCTTAGAGTCAAAACTAATTGTACCACTGCTACTTGTATTACGAAATGCTGATACTGTACCTAAACCCAAATTACCAACAGCCAGATCTGGTTTGCCATCACCATCTAAATCTCCTATAATTACACTATTTGGATTTGAACTGGCTCCGATTCCAATATCCACTTTAGAGTCAAAACTAATTGTTCCACTGCTACTTGTATTACGTAACACTGATACTGTATTAGAGCTCGAACTTTCATTAGCAATAGCCAAATCAAGTTTACCGTCACCATCCAAATCACCTATAGATACACTATATGGAGATGACCCAGTTGGATAGCTGACTAATGTGTAGAAATTAACCGTACCAACACTGCCAATATTACGTAATATCGATACTGTATTGGCATCTCTATTGGTAACAACCAAATCAAGTTTTCCATCACCATCAATATCGCCCATAGCTACACTTGTTTGGACCGTACCAGCCATGAAATTAGTCGCTGAACCAAAACTGATTGTACCACTGCTACTCAGATTTCGAAGTACCGAGACTTTATTACCTCCAAAACTAGCGATAGCTAAATCAGGTTTGCCATCACCATCTAAATCACCTATAGCCACACTGGATGGAGCTGCAAGAGCATATATATAAACCGGATTGTCAAAGCTGATAGCACCTGCACTACCAGTATTACGATATATCGCTATTCTATTATCACCAGACCCTTCATTACTAACAACCAAATCAGGCTTTCCATCACCATCTAAATCACCTATAGCTACGCATGATGGAGCTGAACCGGTTGGAAAATCTACCTTAACGGCAAAATACCCAGCTGCAGTGCTACTAATAGAGCTAAATGTAGGATTAAAATTAGCCATGCTGTAAGTGATAAGACTTGTTTCGGTATTCAGCACTGTAATAGGAGCATAAGTAGCACCAGCTGGCACAATTACTGTAAGACTGGTAGCTGTTGCAACTGTTACACTAGCCTGAGTAGCTCCGAAAAACACCACATTGTTAGCTGCTGTAGTGCTAAAGTCAGTACCTGTAATGGTAACACTAGTACCTACCGGTCCACTCGTGGGTGAGAAAGATGTAATGACGGGTGCGGCTGCACTAAGCGTAAAATTAGCTACAAAGCAAATGGTCGCTAATAAGGCTAGTTTGATGGAGTTAAATGGTTTCATATAGTTGTTTTGTATATAGTTCGCAGTAAATAGTTACAAGTTAGAGGTTGCGAGTTACGAGATATTCAGCATCAGGCCTGTTAATCCGAGTCTTGCTTTTAGGAAACAGATCATTAAATATTATTTCATACTTAATTCATTTTTTTAGCTTATTTCTCCGGTACAAATAAAGCGGATTTATCTTTCAGATAAGACAAGTGTTTCTTGATATAAATCAAGAAAAAACGGAAACACCCCCAACTCCTAAAGGGGAGTTTGAATGACCCCCAACCTCTCCCGCCTTGCGGGATAAATGGCGGGGAGCTTGAAGTTAGTATCGTCTCCTAAATTGTGATCTATCAGACAGGTCATGACTTGTCTCTACAAAACCATTGCATAAACCATCCGGAACGCGCGAACCAGCGGTCACAACCACGCGAGTAATTGCAATCGCACATTTGTTTATAATTAATCGTTTATCATTAACCATTTATCATTAACCATTATAATTAACCCAAGCCGTCATCCTTTCAAGACTTTAGCATTGGGCTGAGTTATGTCGGGCTTACAGCCCTCTGTCATGGTTATTTGTAGTTGATTGGTTAGAAATTAATAGTCATTGAGTTATTTGTTGTTATTAAGTTATCAGGTTATTATTAGTTGTTATTGGTTATTTGGTTATTTGGTTATTATTAGTAGTTATTTGATTTATTGGTTAACTTGTCATCTTGTTTACTCAACTACCAACTCATTACTTATCGTTTTACACTTTACACCATCAACTACCGGCTACGCACTTATCACTAATCGTTAATCGTTTTACACTATACACTATACAACCATCAACTACCGACTACTAACTACCCACTCATCACTTATCGTTAATCACATATCACTACTTACTACCGACTACTAACTACCCACTCATCACTTATCGCTAATCACTATCCACTATCAACTTTCCACTACCGTCTACTCGTAGCTATTTTCGTATATTTATAAGGAGTTTATTGTATCGTTATCCATTTTAACTCTTTTTTTCTATACCTTTTGTTCGAGGTTCTTATAAGCTTCCTATAAGGTTCCTATAAGGTACCCCTATTATTGAGTATTTATGCAGAAACAGGGGTCTTTTGCCTATTGCTGCAGTATGCCAAAATCGAATAAAAAGGCTATTGGTAGTTGGTAGTTAGTAGTTAGTGGTTAGTGGTTAGTAGGTTATTGATAGTTATTGGGTTATTGATTAACTGGTCTACTGACTACCAACTACCAACTACCAACTTATCACTAATCGTTTATCACTAATCACTTTCTGCCGACTTCTTACTACCTGCTACTATGCTTCTTATATCTTACTTGTATTCATATATAATTATGACACCCGCAGTTCCGGCACCACCAGCATTGCTTGTTGATCCGAGTGCACCACCTCCTCCAGCCCCATAGCCAGCTGCAGCACCTCCTGCGCCGGTAGAAGTTGTTCGACCTTGCCCTCCCCTGCCAAACGGAGAGGAGGCGCCACTCCCAGCAAGTCCACACGCACTAGTAGCACTAAGCCTTACGCCTGCGCCACCATTATCACCGGGAACATTAATATCACCACCAGTTGCAGTTCCTCCGGTACCTCCGGCTACAGTTAAAAATGAAGTAGAATTTCCTACAGAACCACCACTGCCGCCTCCTGCTGTAACTCCATTAAAAGTTGTACTAGCTCCAGCTGCGCCGGCCGCACCAGCTCCACCACTAGTACCGGCTGTGCCAACTGTGAATACGTAAGTAGTAGAACCGGAATGTGAAATAACGTCAATAACTATACCTCCTGCGCCACCACCTGCACCGGCACTACCACCCGAAGCAGCACATCCGCCTCCTTGTCCACCACCCCCAACAATATAAACTAACATTTTTGTAGTGCCTGCTGTGGGTGAATATGGACTTGTACTCGAAGTTGTAAGCGTCTTAATACCGATCAAGACACCACTATTTACCAATGTTCCCGACGTGGGTAATGTAACATTTGTAGTTCCCGTAGTAGTCAAAGTTATTGCATTAGCTCCACTGGTAGTTAAGTTTCCACCCAATGTGATTGTCATTCCGGTATTGGCAACACCGGTTCCACCGTTTGCACTGGAAACAATTCCGGTAACATTGTTTGCTGTACCGGTAGTATTTTGGTTTAATGTGGGAAAATCTGCTGCAACAGCAATCGACGGCACTCCCGTCGTGGTTGTATTTTTTAAAATACCTGTAGCCAAACCTGCCAGCGATGCACCGTTTATTTTACCAACAACTGTTGCACCCGGTGTACCGGTCACGTCACCATCCAAAGGAGCAGTAGTAATATCGCTGGTCAAAGCTACAGTTCCGGTGGCATTGGGCAGGGTAATCGTCTTGTTTGAGGTAGTCGGTGTCCACGTCAAAGTTCCACTAATTCCACCACTTTGCATAATCACCTGACTCGACGAACCCGACAGATTAAGTGATGGCATGGTCAGGGTAGCACCCACAGTATTCCCTATCGAAGGTACACCTGTTGAGCTGGTTACCAGAATTCCATTATTGGTAGTGGTCATTCCGGAAATAGTATTAGCAGCCGAAGCGTAAAGCAAATTATTAGCGGTGATTGTTGTTAGTCCTGTGCCGCCATTGGCAACAGGGAGGGTACCCGATACATCGGCAGAAAGGATAACTGCACTCCATGATGGATTACCACCGGCATTGCCATGCAATACAGTAGTGACAGTTCCCTGATTGGAAAACAAAGCTGATGCTAAGGTTGGCGTAAAAAAGGTTGGCGCAGCAGTGCTAGCCGTGTTATTTCCATAAATGGAATAAGCCGAAGCTGTAGATGACGGAAGTGTCACTGCCGCATTCACCCAGTTGGTACCGTTGTATTTTAAGAAATCACCACTTGTAAGCCCCGTAAACGTACCGGATAGTTTATTATTGAAGGTTGTCCAATCAGTTGAACTTAAATAACCGCTTGTAGAGGACGAGGCCTGATTGATCGAAAAAGTACCGCTATTATAATTTAAAGGAGATGTGGCACTCAAGCTTGGAAGTGAACCAGGTGTTGTCCAACTTAAATTACCTGAACCATCGGTGGTAAGTATCTGGTTTGACGAACCCGCGCTCGTAGGCAGCGTTAAAGTATAAGAACCCGTAACCGATGCCGGAGCTGTTATACTGACCGTGCCGGAGGAGTTGTCGGTAAAGCTCATCTTTCTACCACTAGCCAGTACCGTATTACCCGAATTGTTTATTTTCAAAGCATCCGAAAGTGCATTGCTCCCCCCTGTAGAACTCGGGTTAATTGCAAAAGCCATATATCCAAAGTTGGAGTTCGCGAATGAATAACTCATAGTGGTTGATCCTGCGGTAGCAGTCTTATATCCACTGGTGTTGTAACATGATGATCCATTGTAAAAAGAAGTAAGTACAGATTGTCCGGCAGTGGCTGTAACAGGGGTAGTGGCTGTCGTAAGAAAATCCATTACTACCTGACCTAAAGAAGAAGCAGGTAACAAACTAGCCGATGCAGCATAACCATTATTTGAAGAAACAACGGCACCAAAAGGTGTTGTTTGGTTTACATTTGACCAGGTCATGGCTGTTAAACCTACAGCACCATAATTATTTAATGTAACAACAATATCTTTACTTGATCCGGCTACAGGAGCTATTAAATACCAAATTTCCATTTTGTTTGAACTGGAAGTAATATATCCCAGAGAAGACAAGGCTGTACCATTATAAGTTACTGAAGATACTGAAAGGCCGGCATACTGCAGATTAACTTCCACCATCAAAACTTTGTTAGTTCCTGCACTCGGTACAGTATAACCCGCAAGCGTCTGACTGTTTGAATTACCAAATGCCTGATTAACCACGTTCGAAATCGTAGGTGTACTTATAGTAGCTGCTGTTGCGGTCTGAAAGATAATATTCCCCGATCCGCCGGCACCGGTTCCATTGCTGGCTTGTATGTAAAAGTCGGCACCTGCTGTACCGCTTCCGCCGGCTTGTGGCCCACGAATAAATGTTGTGGTAGGGGTTCCGCCCTCGCCCATGCCAAACACCGTGGTAGAACTATTAAATTGTTTTTGCCCGGTAAAGGTTTGCAAACTAGTAGATACTATCCCCGGGTTAGTGGCATTGGCCAGCCCCATAGTAAGCGTATTGCCCGACAGGTTTGCCCCTGCACTGTAGGATGTAGAGGGTGTACCGATAGCGATGACACTACCCGTTGGAGTTCCTTGAGGAGTCTGTAGCACCCAGTTAGTTCCATCAAAAATAATAATGGAAGGTATACCTGCTGCAATATCTCCCGCCACAAGTGCCTGATGCCCGTTTTTGGTGATAACAACTGCCGTAGACTGAGTTCCGGCCTTCAATAAGGGTGCTGTGGTAGTGTTAGCACTTGTGGGAGTAAATATAACTATCGTACCCGATTGCACCGCAGAAGAAGTTGACAATGTATATTGCTCCGGTGAGGCTAAATAAGTTGGAACTCCGGTTATAGCACGGTTGATATCAATCGTTGATACAGTTCCTTTATTATCAATCACCCGTATTTGTCCTTCGGCTAACTGACCTGATAAAATAAAACAAAATAATAATAGAATATATGGTAATTTGTTATTCATAAATTTGTTTATATTTCATTCCGGTCTTGACAAACAAGCTTTTTACCATCAGTTTATTACAACAATATCGTTTTCTCATGCAAAACTATCCACTATGAAAATAGAGGAAAAAATTTGTTGCACTCCCCCTTCAGCAGAAATGCAACAAATTTCAATGTTTCTTGCTTATTTAACCCAGTGAACTTCTATAACGTCACCTACATAAAACTGCCAATCGTTAGTAACCGGTGTAAGTTTTACAAAGTTCTCTTTCCCAGTACTTGCATCAACTATATAATCTGTAGTTACCAATAACTTTGCTCCATTACGATAAACTGACACCTTATTTACATTAAGTACAGGAGTTGTAGTTGTACCATAACCAGCATCAAATGAGATCGCTGAAGTTCCAGCGGTGTAAGTAGTTCCATCAATATTAAATGTACTATGTCCTGCTACCACATTTAAAAGATCGGAAAGTTTTATCTTCTCTATAGCTCCTGTAGCTTCATCACGGATCAATACTGTCCACCCTGTTTCTGCCGATACTGTTTCTCCTGTGCCAGCTGTACCTCCTGTATGAACTGTTTTGTCTGCAGCGTTAGTTGAAGCCGTGCTCACATTTGTCACCAAAGAAAGTCCGTCTAGTGAAAAAGTTTTACCGCTAACATCAATGTAGGTGTTGTCAGTCAATACACCACCCAGCTGCCAGGTAGTGGTGGTTGCATCGGTAGTTGTGTTAGTAAGCGTTGTAATACCATTTTTGGCTTGTAAATACTTCACCGTACCTTTGCTGTCTACTACTTTTACCGTACCGTTTAATACTCCGGATGTATTTTTTGTAATGTCACCCGATGTTGTCTGTGCATTGGCAACCGTCACTGTTGAGAAGCATGCAAATAATAAGCATGCAATGTTTACCCATTGTCTTCGTACTTGTTTTTTCATTTTGCTTTTGTTTTAATAATTAAAAATATAATAAGTAATCAATAATATTTAATGATATAGTTTTTGTAGGCTACATTCAGACAACCAGTCTTGTAACTACTTCTATTATTTCAATTGAAAAATTTTAATTTCATCATCCACATAGCAAGCTGCTTGTGTTTCCAGATCAATATGAGTGTCGTCAACCTGACTGAACTCTACATTTATTCCATTTCTATATACCTGAATTTTCCGAATGTCAGTAATCGTTGCCGGAGTGCTAAACCTTCTTTGTCCAACAGCTGTGGCCAATACTACCAATTTATATTCATTGCCGATCAACTCGTTAGTATTTATTTTTCGGACAATGCCTGTATTAGATGCTACCACGAGTAAGCTATCAGTATTCACATCTCCATTTTGAAGTCCTCTTATTGCCAGCGTATTAGAAGAAGACGTGGATAATGTAGTGGGTTTTATTAAAGGCCCCCCAAGTTGCACATTACCATTTTCACCCAACAAACCATTATCTGCAGAACTTATAATATTTAATCCGGGAGAACTCGCTACACCGTTGACAGTAGAAGTAAGTACTCCATTAACAATTGATAATGAGTTATTATTGATAATATCGGCTCCCAATCCCGTAATACCATTTACCGTTGTTGTGAGTTTATTGCCTGCCACCGTATTAGAAACAGTAGTACTGGCAGTGATTAAAGCTGCCAGTTCAGATGTATTTACAATATTGACCCACTGCGATAAATCCATGCTCCAATAATACATTCCTTTAGGAGCAGCACCTGATTCGTTGAAAATCAACATTCCACTTATAGGTGCACCATCTAATGTCCACGAATGAATATCGTTTAATTGAATTCGTGGCAAACGAAACCCTTTACTCAGACTTTCCAATTCAAGTATAGAGCCCGGCTGAATTATTGCCGGATTATCTCCAATCTTATTTTGTCCCTTCACAGATGCAACAAACACTACAAAGAGAGCTAATAGTAAGAAGTGTTTATTTTTCACCTTATATATTGAATTATTTTAATCGTTTTACCCGTACTATAACTTATGTCAGGCATCTATGCCAAGAAACTATTGGATGGAATAAACAACCCAGACAATATTGATAACCGAATTAAGCCAAGACAAGTGGATAATTTCATATATAGGCATTTGGTAGTCATGTATAAGTAGTTGCATGTAGTAACTTCTGAATTACGGGTTACAGGTTTTAACCACATAAATTATTATTGAACAACATGTCAATAAACTTTTCAACTACAAATAAAGCGGATTTACTTTAGAGACAGAGCAGATTATTTTTGACAAATATCAAGAAAAATTCAAAGCATCACATTAAATTTTATGCAAGGGATAGCTGCGCCAATTTTTACAGGGGAGCAAAAACTCCGCAGTCAATCGGTACACATTGGCTGTGACATCAATTTATCAAGGCAGAGGACTAACGTTAGTCGTATAGGTCGACATGAGTGTGTCGACCGGCACAAATAGTTGCCAGAAAATATTGTGTGATTTTTTTCTATTGATATATTCCCTATGGGAAATAACTTATTAGAAGTAATAAATTAGCGATAATATTCAATAATCTGTTTCCAGAGAAAAGAATGTAGATAAGCAGTCTTATAACTCGTAACCAATTATTTGGAGCTACTTCAGGTTACGCATTATACTGAAGTATTGTCAACGTCCATGGGCATTTCAATTCTGACCGTTGTGCCCTGCCCTACCTTACTGCCGATGTGTAAGTACCCCTTTAGTAAAGACACACGCTCCTGCATACCAATCAATCCGTAGGAATCGTCTCTCCCGCTATGTTCGGGATCAAAGCCTACACCATTGTCCGTAATTTTCATTACCAACTTATCCTCCGAATTGGCCAGTTCAACAGTTACTACGGTTGCCTTAGCATGTTTGGATATATTGGCCATGGCTTCCTGAAGTATTCTGAACAGAGCCAGGGTCTGTTGTTGATCAATCTCCGGTTTTTCGATTGGGCACTTAAACTCGCAACTGATTTGATGTCTTTCCTCAAAATCACGGAGGTATTCGGCTATTGCAGCTTTTAAGCCAAGTAATTCAAGCTGATCAGACCTTAGCCCGTTCATAATTCTCCGAACTGTTATAATAGTATCATTAATGAGGCTTGCCAGACTGTCAAACTTCAGCAAAATATCCGTTGAATAATCGGTAGAGTTGTTCTTTATAATTTTCTGCTTCAGCAAGCCCGTATCTATTTTTAGTGCCACCAGAATTTGGCCCAGATCATCATGTATCTCGCGTGCTAATGCGCTTCTTTCAGCCTCCCTGACAATCTGTAAATGTGAAGCAAACTTTCTTAATTGCTCCTCTGAACTAATCAGGGCATTCTCGGCCAACTTTTTATCTGTTATATTGATATTGAGTCCTGCAATTCCGATCAACTGCTCCTTTTTATAAATGGGGAAAGCTATTTGTTGAAAAATAGTCTTCTGATGATTAACTTCGCATTCGCACTCTTCATCTATTATTTCGCCGTTTATCACACGTCTAATACTGTCCTCCCATATCTGAATATTGTGTTGATCAATTGCAACATTGTTTTTCAGGGTCTTTCCTATAATAGTTCCAAAATGATCAACATGCATTTTGTTTTCAAGAATTCCGATATTATTCACATCGCTGGCCCAAATATCAAAAGGTATATTTTCTATAAACGTGCGCAGAAAAATCTCACTTTTCTCGGTACTTTCTTTGGACAGAATTAAATCCTGAAGCATCTCTTTATGCTCAGTGATATCTACCTTTATAGACAAAAAATGCGTTATTTTGTCCTGCTCATCAAAAACCGGAGAAATAGTCACAAATTCCCAATATAACTCCCCGTTTTTTTTTCTGTTACACAACTCAGCTCTCCAAACATTACCGGATTTTATGGTTTGCCAAAGTTGAACATATTCTTCTTTCGGGGTTAATCCGGAACTAAATATTCTGGTATGAGCCCCTATAAGTTCATCGTAACTAAAACCGGTCAGCTCAATCGTTCTTGAGTTGACATAGTTGATTACTCCCTCCAAGTCCGATATGCACACTGCATTAGGACTTTGCTCAACCACTCTTAAAAATATTCGGAGTCTTTCCTCAGCGTTTCGTTGCTCGGTTATATCTTGGGTTATTACCTGAAAATGTCTTACCCCATCCCATAAAACGCCCTTTTTTGAAACCTTTACATGGCGAATATCACCGTTGGAGCGTTTAAAACCAACCTCGTATTCAAATACATCTTGTCCCTTCTTCCTTTTTTCTTTTCTCTCCTGATGCTGTTTGTAGCTTTCAGAAGTATAACGGTCTATCTTGGACATATTTACAAATTCTTCCAGCGAATTGAATTCATAAATATCCAGAAGAGTTTTATTTGCATAAATTGTTTTACCATCCACGGTAACAATACGAATACCGACTGGAGAATCAGCAATGGAGCGACGAAAGTTTTCTTCCGATTCAAGAAGTTTATTCTCAATTTGCTTGCGGTTGGTAATATCATGAATAGTTGCATGCACTACAGTACTGTTGTTTAAAGACACAGGATAAGACAAGATTTCTACAGTTAGCAGTTCTCCATTTTTTTTTACATGTCTTTGTTCACGGACTTCATAGAAATCCTGAAAATTCTCCTCTACAGCCTGTATATCATGTAGGGTCATAGACAGAAATTCTTGTCTTGAATAACCATATTGTCTGATAGCAGCCTCATTAACATCCAAAAATAGTTGCGTATCACAATCATAAATCCAGATAGGTTGCGGATTTTCAGAAAACAATAATCGGTATTTTGCATCACTATCAGTCAGCGCATTCCTCGCCTGTTCTAGTTCGAAGGTTCCATTCTCATACAATAACTTTAAGTAATTATATTCTTGTTTAAGAGCCTCCAATTCCGCCACAAAATTATCCCTGTTTTTCCTTCTTTCATCCATATCTGTATACTATCCGGTTCTGTCAACAACCGGTTAAATATTATATTATTCTTGACTGGATATATAATCATGTTCGACCGATTCCAGAATTTCCTTATTTTGTAAATTTAGTTTTTGCTTTTCTTCTATCCGACGAAGCATTGTACGAATGCTAAGAGCTGTTTTACCAGTCATGGCCGCAATTTGCGGTATAGAAAGATTTCGTATCCGAAGATCGTTGATAAGAGTTTCTAATTTTGTCAATTTCCTATACTTCGTTTTTTCCGACCTCATAGAAAAGTTTTCTACTTGATGCTTAATGCGACGTTTCTCTCTCTGTTTCTTTTTTTTAGTTGAAACTAGAACGTTCTCGGCATTGGTAACCCATTTAACCGTATGAGGAAGATTTTCAGCCAGATTTCCATCTTCCATGGGATAAGACATAAAAGAGCCCAGATTCACATCAGCCGGAAAATCTATCTCAAATAGTTGAAAAATATACAAATCCTGACGACCATTAATCATACAAGCACACAATTCAACAACAGTATGACTGCCATCCACGTATTTCAATACTGTTTTTGCATGTCGTACCGTATTTCCATGTCTTAACTCGCTAATAATCGTTTTTAGGTAATCATGTGTAGGAAATATTTCATCTTTTTTGTCATTAAATGCTTGAACATTTTCTAGTTTTAGCAATTTCAAAGCTGGTTCATTAATTTCCACCAAGTCGCTTTTTCTATCAAAAACAAGCGTGTATGCAGGTAGAGATTTCAACATCACCATCATCTCCTCTAAACTTTCAGTAATTGAAAAATATTTATACATAGTAAATAAGATTTGAATTGAAAATAATATAACTGCTAAAATCCAACCTATATAGATTTAAGCTTCAAAATGGCTTCATAACAGTTTAAGCACACTGTATATCAAATTTTCGTACAATGTACCCCAGAATGGTTAGTTCACTCCGCTTATCTGGAGTCAACAAAAACCTTATTCTTGCTCATTTTGAAGGTTGCTCTTCAGGTGCCGTTTTACCGATTTAATATATTGATAATCTACGTCGTATATATGCATTAAAAACCATTTTCGCAGGAATACAATCATTAAATCGGTAAGAGATTGATTCTGGTATGCGTACATTCTTCTGAATTCTTTCATTTGATTTTTAAAAAAAGCATGTTGCTGAAGATGCATCTCAGTATCTTTTGTTTTAGCTTTTGCCATTAGATCTTCTTCAGTTCTGAAATGATAATCGGCATAATCGTTCAACTCGTCTATAATTTTCGAAATTGATTCGGAATCATCATTTTTCGCATTGAGTTCGATTATCAAATCAAAAAGTTCAAAAAGTTTTTTATGCTGGTTGTCAATTGTTTCTATATCAAAAAAGAAAAAGGTATCATCCCAGTATTTAGCGCCTTTTTGCTTATTAGTTTTAGTTAACATGATATTATTTTGCCTGTAATTTTAAAGTTTTCAATTTTATTGTATTTTACTAGATACAGCTTGTTTAGGCTTTCTCTCTCAAACTTTTCAATTTTCTTGAAAAGCAGGCGAGACTACTAGCCATCAAAAGAGCAATAAAAAGTCTAATAACTGATTCATAATCTAATCGTAATAGTTTTAATGTCCCTATCAGTCTATACCATTTGGAATTGTCCCAACCACTTTATGGCAGGTTCTTCTTCCTTAAACAGTTTAATATTGACACCTCTATTAGTCCATGTGGTCTCAACAAAATGTAGGAAAGACCAGTTTTTATCACTTGCAATATGAGCAGTAGGAACATTTCTAAACTGGACATTCACATTATCCAGATGTTCCGAAAACCAAAAATACGCTTCGCCTACGCTTATCTTTATATTTGCTCCGGCAAAGTCAAAAACTACTTTAGAGTTTCGTTTCAGAGCAATTCTATATATATCCAAACCTAATTTGTGAAAGTCGGTTGCATTCAACTCTCCAACTACTGTTACTAAAATTATTTTGTTGATTGTATCTATTCTATATGAGCAGTCCATTTTTTTAGTTTTATATTATCAATAACCTGTAATGTAAAATAATTCTGAAATATGTCATATTTAAAAATATCATCTATATCGATTCGATAAGCTTTTGCTTAATTAACTAGTAATTCTATATAAAAGTAAGATTCTTCGAGGTAGGTCCAAACCACTTCTTGCGTTTCTGCAATTTAGTGGTTCTTATTTTTTCAAGTTCTTTTTCTATATCCAAGTCAGTTGTGTCAACTGGCACATTATTTATCGTTCTGTTTATTATTTGAAGCAGCGCTTCATTTTGTTTTTTTACATCCATATCAAAGTCATTTTGAATATTCGCAAACTTATCCAAAGCATCTGATTTTGGTACATTATGTATCTGCCCGGATACTTTCCGATGAAATTTCATTTTGCAAATAGTAAAATTATACAGTTGTGTAAAAATCATAATAATATAAATTAAACTCTTTTGAGACATGTGCAGGCTAACACTATAAATGATACACTAGAGAAATATAGCGCCATATTATTTTATCATTTTTCTCCAATACAAATAAAGGGGATTTATCTTTTATATATCACTTGTATTTTATGACAAAAGTCAAGAAATGATAGCAATAAATTCACATTTACCTCTGGCTATAGACAAAAACCGAGCTTATCCCTTTTCTGAATGATTTATTGATATATATCAACAAATCAGATGATATTTAGATACAGATATATCGTTTATTTGTATTCCGAATTTGGCCAAAGATGCCGTATCTTACTTTATATGAAAAATGCTAAAAAAGCCTTGCATACCGGGCAAAGATTTTTGTATACGAAAGAAACGAAGCGCTGAGGTACAATCAGGTAAAATCTGAACGAAAGCCGGAGAGAAGAATCGCTGACCGCCTTCTTTTCGCCATAAAGCAGTATAAATTGCGGAGACACAGAGATGAAAAGAGGTATGGGCGTAGGCCGGTATAAATTAGACAAGCATTAGACAAGATTCCATAGCGATGAGCACACAAGTTATGGGAATATGAAGATGAAAAGCATGTATAAACAAACCGGACCGTATCTCCATTGAGGTAAGTCTCCGCAATTTTCCGGGAAGCCGGAAAGAAAAGCTTACAGTCAGCAGTATAGGATAGTTCATAAAACGGGTACTCCTTCCGCTTTCACCTCCAAACCTGATGATTATATAACTTATGAAAATAATTTTGTATCTAAGAATATTCGGCTGAACTACAAATACTATGATAATAGTAGTGTTGCGTTTACTTTTAACTTTAACTTGTATATATGTGTAATGCAATACAATAAATGAGCTCTTTGATT
>Ga0302262_10000361_pt1 | contig 18586 bp, 20 predicted proteins | sample II_Fen_E3_4_FD_194557 | JGI IMG/M metagenome (GOLD analysis project Ga0302262, IMG submission 194557) | Peat permafrost microbial communities from Stordalen Mire near Abisko, Sweden - II_Fen_E3_4 | ecosystem: Environmental > Terrestrial > Soil > Wetlands > Permafrost | place: Sweden: Abisko...
CCTGGACCATCGGGCTGTTCAGCCAGCCACTGACCACCAGGCACAGCAGGGCCAGCAGGTGGCCGAAGGTGGGCGGCTTGCGGGTCCGGGCAGGCAGCATTTAAAACGCCAGCTCCGCACTGAAGTCCATCGCTCGACGCTCGTCGTCGTAGAACAGCTTCATATCCATGGCCAGGCTCCATTCGGCGAAAAAACCGTTATAGCCCAGTTCGCGGGAGCGCATGTGTTCTTGATCGAGGTTGCCGGCGCCGCGCGTCTGGACGAAATAGCGGGCGCTGGACCGACCATGGGCTGCAGGGGGCAGGCGGGTGACCCGGTAGCGCCAGTTGACGTGGTTTTTGAACAGGTCCGGCGAGCTGAAGGCCAGCGCCAATACCCGCGGCGAGCGAGGTGAAGGGGAACCCAGGGGCACAACACTTCCTTGTTAGCGAGTGAAGGCGCGCATGTTAACCGAGCCGTACGACGTTTCTACTCACGATGTCAGCGTTTTCCACGGCTTTATCGGACTTTTTTGTGCGTGCGCCGCTAATTGACGCGGGGGCTGGCCGCCACTGGGCCGCTCCGTATAATGCCGACATCGCCACTGGTATGGATTAACGGATTGCATATGACTGAACAGCGCCCGATTGCGGTCCTGGGAGGCGGAAGTTTTGGTACCGCCGTGGCTAATCTGCTGGCCGAAAACGGTCATCAGGTCTTGCAGTGGATGCGTGACCCCGAGCAGGCCGAGGCCATCCGGGTCAATCGTGAGAACCCGCGTTACCTCAAAGGCATCAAGATTCTGCCCGGTGTGACACCGGTCACCGATCTGCAAGCCACCCTGGACGCCTGCGACCTGTGTTTCGTCGCGCTGCCGTCCAGCGCGTTGCGCTCGGTGCTGGCCCCGCATGCCGAGCGTTTGCGCGGCAAGTTTCTGGTCAGCCTGACCAAAGGCATCGAAGCCCACACCTTCAAACTGATGAGTGAGATCCTCGAGGAAATCGCTCCGCAAGCACGCATCGGCGTGTTGTCCGGGCCGAACCTGGCCCGCGAAGTCGCCGAGCACGCACTGACCGCCACCGTGGTCGCCAGTGAAGACGAAGAACTCTGTCAGCGGGTTCAGGCGGCGTTGCACGGGCGCACCTTTCGCGTGTATGCCAGCGCCGATCGTTTCGGTGTGGAGCTGGGCGGGGCGTTGAAAAACGTCTACGCGATCATCGCCGGCATGGCGGTGGCGCTGGGCATGGGGGAAAACACCAAGAGCATGCTGATCACCCGGGCATTGGCGGAAATGACCCGCTTCGCGGTGAATCAGGGTGCCAACCCAATGACGTTCCTGGGCCTGGCGGGCGTCGGCGATTTGATCGTCACCTGTTCATCGCCGAAAAGCCGCAACTATCAGGTCGGTTTCGCCCTCGGCCAGGGTTTGAGCCTGGACGAGGCGGTCAATCGGCTGGGCGAGGTCGCTGAAGGCGTCAACACCCTGAAAGTGCTCAAGGCCAAGGCTCAGGAGGTCGGCGTGTATATGCCGCTGGTCGCCGGGCTGCATGCGATCCTGTTCGAAGGGCGCACGCTGGAGCAGGTGATTGAGCTGCTGATGCGCGCCGAGCCGAAGACGGACGTCGATTTCATTTCCACCAGTGGCTTCAACTAAGCCCTCTATGAAACAGGAACGGAGCGAGACATGAGCGATCAAAAAGTACAAGCCAAATACGAGTCCATCCTGTTGCGGGTGCTGTGGATGGTCGTCTTCGTACTGGTCTGGCAAGTGGCGCAGTTCATCCTTGGCGCGGTGGTGCTGGTGCAGTTGATCTATCGTTTGATTTACGGCGCCCCGAACGCAACCTTGATGAATTTCGGCGACAGTCTGAGCCAGTTTCTGGCGCAGATCGGCCGTTTCGGCAGTTTTCACAGCGATCAGAAACCCTGGCCGTTCGCCGACTGGCCAACACCGCGTACGCCGGAAGGTGAAGCGCCGCACGCCGTGCCGCCAGCCCCGCATCCGGCTCGAGATGAGGAACCCAAGCTATGAAACTCTGGGTATTGCGTCATGGTGAGGCTGAACCTCACGGTTCCAAATCCCATGATTCGGAGCGGGCACTGACCGCTCACGGCCGTGAAGAAGTCCTGCGCAGCGCTGCGTTGTTGATCGGCCAGCCGCTCACCGCTATCTATGCCAGCCCTTATCTGCGAGCGCAGGAAACCGCGCAGCTTGTACGCGACGCACTGGGTTTCGAGCCGGAGATCCGTACCGTCGAGTGGCTGACGCCGGAAACCGATCCGGACAAGGTCGCCGAACAACTGGTGTCGGTGAGCAATGTCCTGCTGGTCAGCCACAACCCGCTGGTGGGTCACTTGCTGAGCTACCTGCAACATGGCGCCGGGTATCCGCCGGAGAAGGTCGGCACTGCCGGACTGGCTGAAATCAGCGGCGATGAGCTGCTGATCGGGTCGATGAAGCTCGCGGGCATCAAGCATCCGTAATGGCGTTGCTTTGCTTTATAGGCGCAGGGCTTCGAAGCAGCATGAAAAATTTTGTATGAAATAGCTAACCAAGCACTTGCTTGGTTAGCTACGCTTGCTCCAGAACAAAAATAAGGAGCGAGTCTCATGTCTGCTGCTTTTCGTTTGCCGCTGGATGTCTTCTACGAGCGTGAGGCCCGTCATCCCCGACAGCGCTTTTTGGTTCAACCCATCGGCGGCGGACAGGTCGAGACACTGACATGGGCCGACGTCGGCCATCAAGCCCGCTGCGCCGCCCATTGGTTGCGTGCGCGGGAATTGCCCCAGGGCAGTCACATCGCGCTTATTTCGAAAAACTGCGCCCACTGGATCATTGCCGACCTGGCCATCTGGATGGCCGGCCATGTTTCCGTGCCGCTGTACCCCAACCTCACCGCCGAGTCCGTGGCCCAGGTGCTCAATCATTCGGAAGCGGCACTGGCCTTTATCGGCAAACTTGACGACTGGACGGGCATGTCCCGTGGGGTCCACGAAGATTTGCCGACGATCAGTCTGCCGTTGCATCCACCGGGCACCTTCGATTTCAGCTGGGCCGATCTGCAGCGCAGTTCGCCGATCCAGGACGACCCCAAACCCGCCGCCGATCAACTCGCGACCATCATTTACACCTCCGGCACCACCGGCATGCCCAAAGGCGTGATGCACAGTTTCGCCAACCTGGGATTTGCCACTACCCGAGGCACCCAATTATTCGGCCTCAATGAGTCGGACCGCTTGTTGTCCTACCTGCCGTTGTGCCATGTCGCTGAACGGATGTTCGTCGAACTGGCATCGATTTACACCGGCCAGACAGTGTTCTTTGCTGAAAGCCTCGACACCTTTCTCGACGACCTGCGTCGCGCACGGCCGACCGCGTTGTTCGGCGTGCCGCGAATCTGGACCAAATTCCAGATGGGCGTCTACAGCAAGATTCCGGCAAAACGCCTGGATTTTCTGCTCGGCCTGCCGATCGTCGGCAAACGAGTCGGGCACAAAGTCCTCGCCGGCCTGGGGCTGGATGCCTTGCGCGTGGCCCTCTCCGGCGCGGCGCCAGTGCCGCAGGCCTTGCTGTCGTGGTACCGCAAGCTCGGGCTGGATGTGCTCGAGGTCTATGGCATGACCGAGAGCTGCGGTTACTCGCACATTGGCCTGCCGGGTCAGAACAAACCGGGCTGGATCGGCAAGCCCTGTCCGGAGGTCGAGGTGCGCATCGACGATTCGGGCGAGGTCCTGGTCCGCAGCGGCGCGACCATGCTCGGCTATTTCAAGGAGCCGCAGAAAACCGCCGACACCATCACCGAGGATGGCTTCCTGCGCACCGGCGACAAGGGCGAGCAAGACGCCGAAGGCAACCTGCGCCTGACCGGGCGCCTGAAGGAAATCTTCAAGACCAGCAAAGGCAAATACGTGGCCCCGGCCCCCATCGAAAATCGTTTGGCGGTGCATTCGCGTATTGAGCAGGTGTGTGTAGTCGGCGATGGCCTGATTGCGCCACTGGGGTTGTGCGTACTGTCGGCGGTCGGGCAGCAGGATGCGGGCGGCGCGGCGCGCGCCGGCCTGCACTCAAGCCTGGAAAAGCTTTTGGATGAGGTCAATGGCGCCCTCGACAAGCACGAACGCTTGCGGCGTCTGGTGGTGGTCAAGGATAGCTGGGCGGTAGAAAACGGCTTCCTCACGCCAACCTTGAAAATCAAGCGCAACGTGATCGAAGCAGCTTATGGCGCCCGTTTCGAGGAATGGAGCGAGCGTAGCGAGGCAGTGCTGTGGCAGGATTGAGTCACGAACAAAACCAACAAAGGAAGTCAGCGATGAGTTTGTGGCGCACCACTCCCAACATCGAGCAATTGAATGCCATCCAGAAAAACACCATTGGCGAAGTGCTGGATATCCGCTTCGAAGCCTTTGATGACGAGTCCCTGACGGCGAGCATGGTCATCGATCATCGCACCCATCAGCCTTACGGTCTTTTGCACGGCGGCGCTTCTGTGGTGCTGGCCGAGACGGTCGGCTCCATGGCCAGTTACCTGTGTATTGATACCAGCAAGTTTTACTGCGTGGGCCTGGAAATCAATGCCAACCATCTGCGTGGCCTGCGCAGCGGGCGGGTGACAGCGGTGGCCAAGGCGATTCACATCGGCCGTACGACCCATGTCTGGGACATTCGGCTGACCAGCGATGAGGGCAAGGCCAGTTGCGTGTCGCGGTTGACCATGGCAGTGGTGCCGCTGGGGCAAAATCCGCCGGCGCGTTGATCCAAGTATTGTGGCGAGGGTGCTTGCTCCCGTTGGGTCGCGAAGCGGCCCCAGTCACCTTGACCCGGGACATCTGCTCATGACGGCTGCTATGCATCCGTACGCGAGCAAGCCACAGGTTCATGGGTTTGACCGGACTGTCATCATTCCTGTCAGTTACGGTCATTGCTGCATGGCGCGGACTTACGGACAATCGAGCTCTGTTTTCGTTGATGGATCGTCGGTATGTCGCAGCAGATATTTTTCGCCCACGCCAACGGGTTTCCTTCGGGAACTTATGGCAAGTTGTTCGCGGCGCTGGCGCCCGAGTATCAGGTGACGCATCTGGAGCAGCATGCCCATGACCCGCGGTTCCCGGCGGATGACAATTGGTACAACCTGGTGGACGAATTGATCCATCATCTGGAGCAGCAGCCCGAACCGGTCTGGGGTGTCGGCCACTCCTTTGGCGGCGTACTGCATCAGCACGCGGCGTTGCGCTGCCCTCATCTCTATCGTGGCGTGGTGATGCTCGACTCGCCGGTGCTGACCCGTACCGATCAATGGGTTATCCGGGCCGCCAAGCGCTTCGGTTTCATCGATCGCCTGACCCCGGCCGGTCGCACCCTGGGACGGCGTGAAGAGTTCGCCGACCTGGAAAGTGCCCGGCGCTATTTCGCCGGCAAGACCCTTTTTCGCGGCTTCGATCCGGACTGCTTCGACGCCTATCTGCAACATGGTTTGCACAAGGTGGGCGACAAGCTGCGCCTGCGCTTCGACCCGGCCACGGAAATCAGTATCTACCGTGGCGTTCCCCACACCAGCCCTGGCCGAACACGGCAATTAAAAGTGCCGCTGGCGGTGGTTCGCGGGCGCAGCAGTCGGGTTGTGATGCGTCATCACGCCAGCTCGGTCGGGCGCATGCCATTGGGCGAATCCTTGACCGTGCCCGGTGGCCACATGTTTCCTCTGGAACGTCCGCAAGACACCGCGACGCTGCTGAAAAACCTGTTCAGCCGCTGGGACCGTCGCCGCCAACAGGATTGCGCATGAACCATGTCGTCGAAGAAGTACGCCTGACCCTGCCGCACATCGAACTGGCGGCGCACCTGTTCGGCCCCGAGGACGGCTTGCCGGTCATCGCCCTGCACGGTTGGCTGGACAACGCCAACAGCTTCGCGCGCCTGGCGCCCAAGCTCAAAGGTTTGCGCATCATCGCGCTGGACATGGCCGGGCACGGTCATTCCGGGCATCGACCGGCGGGGGCCGGTTATGCAATGTGGGACTACGCCCACGATGTGCTGCAAGTCGCCGAACAGCTTGGACTTAACCGGTTTGCGCTGTTGGGGCATTCCATGGGCGCGATCGCTTCCTTGATCATCGCCGGAGCGCTGCCGGAGCGCGTGACTCATCTGGCGTTGATCGACGGTGTCATTCCCCCTACAGACAAAGGCGAAAATGCCGCCGAGCGCATGGGCATGGCCCTGCAAGCGCAACTGGATCTGCGAGACAAACGCAAACCGGTTTACGCCACCCTCGATCGGGCCATCGAGGCGCGAATGAAGGGATTGGTAGCGGTCAGTCGCGAAGCCGCCGAACTGCTGGCGCAACGAGGGCTCATGCCCGTGCCGGGAGGTTACACCTGGCGCACGGACAACCGCCTCACGCTGCCATCGCCGCTTCGTCTCACTACCGAGCAGGCCATGGCCTTCGTTCAGCGGGTCAGTTGTCCCGCCAAGCTGGTGGTTGCCGCCGATGGCATGCTCGCCAAACATCCTGAGCTGCTGGAACGTCTACCCTTTAGCCGTGAACAGCTGCCAGGCGGCCACCATTTGCACCTGAATGACGCGTCCGGTGCCGATCTTGTCGCAGACTGTTTCAATCGGTTCTTCGCCGTTCCTTGACTTGCACCGGGCAACTGTCGAGGCTGGGCGGGTTGAAATGGGAGACAACCATGATAGATCTCTACACCGCTGCGACCCCGAATGGCCACAAGGTCTCTATCGTGCTCGAGAAACCCGACCTGCCCCGCACAGTGCAAGCGTCGAGTTTCAGCAAGGACAAGAAGGAACATAAGTCTGCACACTTTCTCAAGATCAACCCCGATGACGCCAGTGTCGTCAAGGGCGCCCAGGCCATGCTGATCCGATGAGCCTATCGATGCGTTCCCTCAACCTGCTGGCGCTTTGCTGTTTCAGTCCTCTGTTGTTTGCCGCCGATGTTCCAGGCAGTCAGGACCTGCCGATTCTGCCGCGCATGACCGATGCGCAGATCGTCGACTATCGCCCCGCAGCCGAACTCGAGCGGGTCTATCCGCTGGGTTCGATACGCAAGATCAGCGGTCAGTTGCGTTTTGACGGTCAGGTCAGCGCCCGTGGTAACGCCACGTCGGTGACCTACGAGTTGCCACCGGAACACTCGGCGACACAAGCCTTTACCGACGCCCGCGAAGCTTTGCAGAAGCAGGGCGCCCAGTTGCTGTTCTGGTGCCAGGCCCGTGATTGCGGCGAGAGCAGCCTGTGGGCCAACGAAGTGTTCGGCAACGCCAAACTCTATGGCTCCGATAACGAACAGGCGTATTTGCTGCTGCGACTGGCGGCTCCGAAGGACAATACCCTGGTGGCGCTTTACAGCATCACGCGGGGCAATCGCAAAGCCTATCTGCATGTCGAGCAGTTTGACGCCGCGGGTCCGCTGGGCGATTTGCTGCCGACATCCGCAACCTTGCTGCGCGAACTCAAAAGCACCGGCGAACTTGATTTCCCCAAACTGACAGACGTGCCTGACGAGTCCTGGCTGCGCTTGATCTCTCGTGGCCTGAATCTGGACACGACCCAGCGGATCAGTCTTTCCGGGCCGAAAGCCGAAGCCTGGCGTCAGGCATTGATCGAGCAGGGTGTACGGGCGGCGCGGATGGAAACCGGCAGCGTCGAAGGCTCTGGCCTGCAAATTGAACTGCTGCGTTAAGCTTGATCGGGTGAACGCGTTCTGCGCGTTCGCCTACTCTTTTGCGAACTGACTTTTCTTGAGATTTCGATGATCAATAACGACCGGCTGTTGGTGCAGATCCTGCTCCTGGTGCTGTTTGGCGCAAGTTTCTGGGTAATGGCGCCGTTTTGGTCGGCGTTGTTCTGGGGCGCGGTGCTGGCATTTGCCAGTTGGCCACTGATGCGTTTGCTGACGCGCTGGCTTAACGGTCGCGAGTCCCTGGCGGCAGCCATATTGACCGTCGGCTGGATGTTGCTGGTGGCGGTGCCGTTGGTGTGGCTGGGGTTCAATCTGGCGGACCACGTGCGTGATGCCGTGTCATTCTTCAAGGACGTGCAGGTCGATGGCTTGCCTGAAGCCCCCGCCTGGCTCGGCAGTGTGCCCTTGGTGGGCACGCGACTGGTCGGAATCTGGAACAGTATCGATCAACAGGGCGCGGCGATGATGGTGTCGCTCAAACCTTATTTCGGGCAGGTCGGAAACTGGCTGTTGGCGCGTAGCGCGCAGATCGGCAGCGGCATCCTCGAGCTGACCTTGAGCATTGTCTTCGTGTTCTTTTTCTATCGGGACGGGCCACGATTGGCGGCGTTTGTTCATGGCTTGCTGGAGCGCCTGATCGGCAAGCGGGCGGGGTATTACATCGAACTGGTGGCGGGCACGGTGCAACGGGTGGTGAACGGGGTGATCGGGACGGCGGCGGCCCAGGCGGTTCTGGCGCTGATCGGGTTCCTGATTGCCGGCGTACCCGGGGCTCTGGTACTCGGTATCGTGACTTTCCTGCTCAGCCTGATTCCCATGGGCCCGCCGCTGGTGTGGATTCCGGCCACGGCCTGGCTGGCCTGGAAAGGCGAGTACGGGATGGCGGTGTTCCTGGGCATCTGGGGCACATTCATCATCAGCGGCGTGGACAACGTGCTCAAGCCGTACCTGATCAGCCGAGGCGGCAATCTGCCGTTGGTGATTGTATTGCTGGGGGTGTTTGGCGGGTTGATTGCCTTCGGCTTCATCGGCCTGTTCATTGGCCCTACGCTGCTCGCGGTGGCGTACAGCTTGCTGACCGACTGGAGCAAAAGCCACTCGCGGGTCGAGGATCGTCGCTGATTCGAAAGGGATGGCGGGGGAGGAGAACACAGACTCGCGTTGGTCCATCGCACGGATGATGGGGGACAGACAAACCAACGCCAGGCTGTAAAGGCGGCTCGGGCTTCCTTGCCCGAGTCGTATGGCGGGGAATCAGAACTTGGCTTCGGCATCCAGTTGCAGGGTGTTGATGTCCGAATCTTTCTTGTTGATGCTGGCGTTGGTGTAGTCGGAGTTCGCCATGTAGTAAGTAGCGCCGACGTTGAAGTTCTTGTCCAACTCGTAGCTCACTCTCAACTTGCTGCCACGCGAACCGGTGAAACCGTTGGCGAAGTCGGAGTCGGTGAAGGCACCGACCACGGAGTTTTGCTGTACATCGCGGTAGTTGTAGTCGATAGCGAAGCCGTAGACCTTGGTCTTGACGCCGGCCAACCAGCCAGTGTCCTGGCTGTTGCTGGCTTCGGTGTTGTTCACGTATTGACCGTAAATCGACAGCGGCACTGGCAGACCGCTGACATCCAACTGACCAAAGCCTTCGTACAGTTTGAATTCTTCACGCGGGCTGTTGCCGTTGACGGCCAACGCGCACGGCGCAGTGACGGTGCCAGTGCCAGGGCAGGCGCTGCTGTCAGCGTTGTCATAGGCGTAGATACTGCCGCCCAAGGTCATTTTCAGGTTATCGGTCAAAGCGAAGCGACCGCCCAACTGACCGGCGTACAGACGCAGGTCGTGTTTGAACTGCACGCCCTCGCCGTCGACGTTGTCCTTGAGGGTGTAGTGACCGGCGCTACCGAACAACTCGGTGCTGCCGCTCAGCGGGTATTTGTAAGACACCGACAGACCTTCCGGATTGATATCGCTATCCCAGATGATGTCGCCCATGCTTACCCATTGCTGTGGCATCTTGCCGCCCACCAGGTGCAGGTTCTTGATCGCATCCGGGTGGTAGTCGACGTAGCCCTGATCCAGCCAGATCTGCTTCTTGTCGAAGTAGTTGTTCAGGTCCTGGTTGGTGGAACGCGCGTCATCGTTGCTGCCGGTGGCAACGCGAATACCGGTGTCAACTTGCGGGTTGATTTCGCTGTAGGCACCCAGGCGGGCACGAATGCGCTGACGGTTCTGGTCCTTGTTGTTCGATACGCCGTCGTTTTGAACGGTTTCCTGACGGAAGCGCACGTCACCCTTGAACTGGGTCTTGGCAGCCCAGGCCAGTTTCTGATCGAAAGTGCTCAGTTCGTTGGTTTTCTTGGCGGTCACCGCGATTTGTTCGTTGGTTTCCTGTTGAGCCTGGCGGGCGATTTGTTGTTCCTTCTGATCCCTGGCCAACTCTGCTTGCAGTTCGCTGTACTGCGTGTTGGTAATCGAACCGTTAGCCTTGAGCATGTCGAGCAGTTTGGCGTCGACTGCGGCACTGGCCGGAACACTCATGGCCAGCAGCAAACCACCACACAGGGCCGCCGCAGTTTTCGTGGAAGCAACACGCATATCAATCTCCGAAGATGAGAGTGGATGGCTGAGCCATCCAGGGCACAACCGACCATTGATGGACGGAAAACAGGGCCGGGCTATTCCCCGGCGTTCTAAAAACAGGCGCCAGTATCGCGATGGTTTATGACAGTGAGGTGGCAATGCGGTGGCAAGTCGATGACGATACAAAATCGTCCTGAACTATTGAGATAGAGCGCTGTCGGCGATTTGATCGTGTGCAAAGGATGGCGATCGGCGATACTCGACAGGCTTTTTAAGCCATGAACGAGTGAGGATGGTGATGCCGTTGCAACGCTTGCAAAGTCTGTCCGAAATCGCCGCGCAAACGTGGGACGCCCTGGTGCCCGAGACGCAGCCGTTTTTGCGCCATGCATTTTTGAGCGCACTGGAAGACAGTGGCAGCGTCGGCCCTCATTCCGGCTGGCAACCCGAACATTTGCTGCACGTCGAAGGTGATCGATTGATCGCCGCCTTGCCGAGCTACCGTAAATGGCATTCCTATGGTGAGTATGTGTTCGATCACGCCTGGGCCGATGCCTGTGAACGCGCCGGTATCGATTACTACCCCAAGCTGTTGACCGCTGTGCCGTTTAGTCCAGTCAGTGGTCCGCGCTTGCTGGCGGCCAGGGTGGAGGACGGCTTCGAATTGCTCAAAAGCCTGCCGGGTTATCTGGAGATCGAACAGCTTTCCAGCGCTCATATCAATTTCACCGATCCGTTCACCGACGCGGCACTGGCCGAGCAGCCAGGCTGGTTGCAACGCATCGGCTGTCAGTACCACTGGCAGAACCGCGGTTATCGGGATTTCCAGGACTTCCTCGAAGCCCTCAGCTCACGTAAACGCAAACAGATGCGCAAGGAGCGCGAGCAAGTGGCGGGGCAGGGCTTTGATTTCGAATGGCTGGAAGGTTCGCAACTGACAGAAGCACAGTGGGATTTTGTCTACGCGTGCTACGCCAATACTTACGCGGTGCGTAGGCAAAGGCCTTATCTGACGCGGGAGTTTTTCAGTCTGCTGGCCGAGCGCATGCCGCAATCAATTCGCGTGGTGTTTGCCAGGCAAGGCTCCCGGCCGGTCGCCATGGCGTTCAGCCTGGTGGGGGGCGACAGTTTCTATGGTCGTTACTGGGGGTGCCTGGCCGAATTCGATCGACTGCATTTCGAGACCTGTTTTTATCAGGGTATGGATTATGCGATTGCCAACGGTTTTCAACGCTTCGACGCGGGTGCCCAGGGCGAGCACAAGTTGATTCGTGGGTTCGAACCGGTGATCACCCACTCCTGGCATTATCTGCGCCATCCGGGGTTGAAAGCAGCAGTCAAAGACTTCCTGCAGCAGGAGAGGCAGGGTGTGCTGGCGTATGCCGAGGAGGCACGGACGGCTTTGCCTTATCGGCAGGCCTGAAGTTAACGGCAAAACGGTGAAAACAAGCTCCCACCGTTTTCTAGTGCCGCCAAGAGTCAATCGATTCCGACGAACCCACCGGTCTGATGCTGCCACAGCCGCGCATACAAACCGCCCTGGGCCAGCAGTTCAGCATGGCTGCCGGTTTCGGCAATCTTGCCATTCTCCAGTACCACCAACCGGTCCATGCGGGCGATGGTCGAGAGCCGGTGGGCGATGGCGATCACGGTTTTGCCCTGCATCAGGGTTTCCAGGCTTTCCTGGATTGCGGCCTCGACCTCCGAATCCAGGGCTGAAGTGGCCTCGTCCATGATCAGGATCGGCGCGTCCTTGAGCAGCACGCGGGCGATGGCGATACGCTGGCGCTGACCGCCCGAGAGTTTGACCCCGCGTTCACCGACATGGGCATCGAAACCGGTGCGGCCTTCGGCGTCCGAGAGCATGGGAATGAAACCGTCGGCGCGCGCCTTGCGCACCGCCTCCCAGAGCTCGGCGTCGGTCGCGTCGGGTTTGCCGTAAAGGAGATTGTCGCGGATCGAGCGATGCAGCAAGGACGTGTCCTGGGTGATCATGCCGATGCGCTCGCGCAGGCTTTCCTGGCTGACCTCGGCGATATTCTGCCCATCGATCAGAATCCTTCCGCCTTCCACGTCGTAGAGGCGTAGCAGCAAGTTGACCAAGGTTGACTTTCCCGCACCGGATGGCCCGATCAGGCCGATCTTTTCGCCGGGCTTGATGTTCAGGTTGAGACCGCCAATGATCCCGCTCCGTTTGCCGTAGTGAAAGTCCACGTTCTCGAAACGCACTTCGCCACGGGCCACGGTCAAGGGTTTGGCCTGGTCGCGGTCGGTCACCGAGACGGGTTGCGAAATACTCTGCAAACCGTCCTGAACCATGCCGATGTTTTCGAAGATCCCGGTGACCACCCACATGATCCAGCCGGACATGTTGACGATGCGGATCACCAGGCCGGTGGCCAGGGCAATGGCGCCCACAGTGATCAGCGATTGCGTCCACAGCCACAGCGCCAGGCCGGTGGTGCTGACGATCAGCAAGCCGTTCATGCTGGTGATGACCACGTCCATGCTGGTCACCACGCGGCCGGCCAGTTGGGCTTTTTCAGTCTGTTCCTTGATTGCCTCGCGGGCGTATTGCTGCTCGAAGTTGGTGTGGGCGAACAGCTTCAGGGTGGTGATGTTGGTGTAGCCGTCGACGATGCGCCCCATGAGTTTGGAGCGCGCATCGGAGGACACGACCGAACGTTCCTTGACCCGTGGCACGAAGTAGTAGAGCGCGCTGATGAAGGCGACGATCCAGGTCAGCAGCGGGATCATCAGGCGCCAGTCGGCCTCGGCGAACAGCACCAGGGAACTGATGGCGTAGATCAGCACGTGCCACAACGCATCCACCGCCTGCACGGCTGAATCGCGCAGGGAGTTGCCGGTCTGCATGATGCGTTGGGCGATGCGCCCGGCGAAGTCGTTCTGGAAGAAATTAAGGCTCTGTTTGAGCACATAACTGTGGTTTTGCCAGCGGATCAGGCTGGTCATGCTGGGGCTCAGGGTCTGGTGCACCAGCAAGTCATGCAGGCCGACGAACACGGGGCGCAGGACCAGCGCCACCACGACCATCCAGGTCAGCTCAAGGCTGTGTTCCTTGAAGAAATTGACGTTCGGCGTGCCTTGGGCCAGGTCGATGATGCGGCTCAGGTAGCTGAACAGCGCGACTTCGATCAGCGCGCCAACCAGGCCGACAAACAACAGGGCCGCGAAGCTCGGCCAGACCTGCTTGAGGTAATAGGTATAAAACGGCAGTACCCGATCCGGCGGAGCGGGCGTCGGGGCATCGCGGAAGACGTCGATCAGTTTTTCAAAACGGCGATAAAGCATGGGGTTTTCACCCGCGAACGGGCTCTCCTTTAAACGGTTTGAGTGTTGCCGGCATGACCGGCAACGGCTCGGACATCCTTGTCCAGCTTAGTCTCAGTCGATGCGCTTGGCCGACTTGATGAACACCGGATCGGCCGGCACGTCTTTCATGCCGCTTTTGGTTGTTGTTTGCGAGTTGACGATGATGTCGACCACGTCCATGCCTTTGACCACTTTGCCGAACACCGCGTAGCCGTCACCGCTGTCGAGGAAATCGTTGTCCTTGACGTTGATGAAAAACTGGCTGGTGGCCGAATCCGGCACCGAGGTGCGGGCCATGGACAGGGTGCCACGAACATTATGCAGGCCGTTCTTCGACTCGTTCTTGATCGGCGCCTTGGTTTCTTTCTGCTGCATTTGCGAAGTGAAACCGCCGCCCTGAACCATGAAGCCCGGAATCACGCGGTGGAAAATCGTGTTGTTGTAGAAGCCGCTGTCCACGTAATCAAGGAAGTTCTTGGTACTGATCGGGGCTTTGACCGGGTCCAGTTCGATCTCGATCTGGCCGTTGGTGGTTTCCAGCAGCACATGTGGCGCCTTGGTTGGCGTTGCCGCCATCAGGTTGGCGGCAAACAGAACGGAGCCAGCGACAAGGGCGATTTTTTTCAGCATGGGTCAGTGATCCTGAGGGTGGTGGTATCGACGGCGGCAAGAAACTCGAGCAGCGTCTGGTTGAAGTGTTCGGGCTGGTCCAGCGGGGTGGCGTGACGCGAATCGGCAATCACCACCAGCCGCGCATCGGGCAGCAGTTTTACGTAGTTTTCCTTCAGCGAGACCGGCGTGTAGTCATGGTCGGCGCTGACGATGAGGGTTGGACAGGATACCTTCGACAGTCGTTCCTGAACGCCCCATCCCACAATGGCATCGAAGCTGGCGAGATAAGCATGTTTGTCGTTTTTTGCCCAGCGTTCGGCCATTTTTTGTCGCAGATCCGCCTGCTCGGGCTTGGGGAACAATTTTCCGCCCAAGGCTTTGCCGATGGTGCCAAGACTGAGGACGCGCATCAGGCTCCAGCGCTTGAACCATTGCCAGTAATCGTCGCGGCTGCGCAGTTTGACCTCGGGCGCGCTGTTGACGATGCACAGGCTTTTGAGCAGTTGCGGCTGATCCACGCCCAGTTGAAAGCCGATCATGCCACCCATTGAAAGCCCCACATAGTGAGTCGGGCCCAGATTCAGATGCTCGATCAACGCGATCAGGTCGGCGCTGAACCCGGCGATGCTGTAGCGCTCGCGGGGTTTGTCCGAGCGACCATGGCCGCGCACATCCGGGACGATCACCCGGTAACGGGCAGCCAGCGCGGGGATCTGTTTTTCCCAGTCCAGGGTGCTCGAGCCCAGGCCGTGGACCAGCAGCAATGGCGTACCGTGGCCATATTCCTCATAGTGCAGGTTGCAACCATCGTGTTCGAAATAGGCCATGCGTGCACTCCGTGTCAGGCTTGTTCAGGGGCGGCGAACGGTGCGTCCAGTGGTGCGGTATCGAAGGTGCGCAGCAGTTCGATGAGAATCTGCGTGGCGGGTCCGAGCGGTTTGTCCTTGTTCGAATACAGGTAAAAATTCGGATTACGGCTGCCACCCTGATCCAAAGGTAGCAGCTTGAGCGTGCCTTCCTTGAGTTCCCGTTCGATCGTGTGCCTTGGCAACCAGGCGAAACCCAGGCCACTGCTGACAAACGTAGCGGCGGTGGCCAGGCTACCGACAGTCCAGCGCTGTTCGGCGCCGAGCCAGCCGACGTCCCGGGGCTGTTGCCGGCCGGAGTCGCGAATCACCACTTGCATCTGGCTTTCCAGATCCTGGAAATTCAGTTCGCGATTCAGACGATGCAGCGAGTGTTCGGGGTGAGCGACCGCGACGAATTCGACGTCGCTCAATTCCGCGCCCAGGTAACCGGGAATGCTGAAACCGGTAATGGCCAGGTCGGCCACGCCTTCGAGCAACACCTCTTCCACCCCCGACAACACTTCCTCGCGCAAGCGCACCCGGCAGCCACGGCTTTGCGGCATGAACGCGGTCAAGGCGCGGACCAGCCGGGCGCTCGGATACGCCGCATCGACCACCAGCCGCACCTCGGCTTCCCAGCCTTGCTCCATGTGGTGGGCCAGGTCTTCCAGCTGGCTGGCTTGTTTCACCAGTTGCCGGGAGCGGCGCAGCAGCACGCCACCGGCCTCGGTCAACACCGCTTTGCGGCCATCGATGCGCAGCAGTGGCACGCCGAGCTGGTCCTGCATGCGCGCCACGGTATAGCTGACCGACGACTGCGAGCGGTGCAGCGCCTCGGCGGCCTGGGCGAAACCACCGTGATCGACCACGGCCTGCAGCGTTCGCCATTGATCAAGGGTCACGCGGGGCGCTTTCATGATGAGCTCCTCTTGTCCTAAGCTGGCAGCCCTTATTGGAGACTGCTGAATGAAAAAATTCTGTTGTGTGGTGCTGGCGATGCTGCCGCTGACCGCGTTTGCTTATCAGATTGATGTCGAAAAACAGCTGAACGGCTTGAGCATTGACTACAACGCGTATGACACCGATAGCGATATCGCCACCATCCAGGTGAACAACTACGGCAGCACCGATGCGATCTGTAAGGTGGTTTTCAACAACGGCCCGGAAGCGCCGCGCACCCGCAATATCGAAGTGGCTGCTGGCAAACACAAAAATGCGACTGCCAAGTTCAACCGTTCCATCATCAAGATGCGTATCAAGCTCACCTGCACCCCAAAATGACTGTAGGAGTCAGCTTGCTCGCGACAGCGTCGGGGCAGTCGACAGCCCTTTTCACCCGTCGCTGTCGCGAGCAAGCTGGCACCTGCAACGTATGATTCGCTTATAAACGAATTTATCGATAGTTTATAGCAGTTATTTGCGCTTTTTCATCGATATGGCAATGTTTAACCTTCACTCCATCGACTTACAGCATTCTCAGATGGAGGTTACATCCCATGTCCCGCGTTCTGATCATCGAAAGCAGCGCACGTCAGCAAGACTCGGTTTCCCGTCAACTGACCCAGACCTTCATCAAACAGTGGCAAGCCGCTCACCCGAAGGACGAAATCACTGTCCGTGACCTGGCCGTCAACCCGGTGCCGCATCTGGACATCAACCTGCTGGGTGGCTGGATGAAGCCTGCCGATCAGCGCAGCGACATCGAACAGGTTTCCCTGGAACGTTCCAACCAATTGACCGACGAACTGCTGGCCGCCGATGTGCTGGTGATGGCCGCACCGATGTACAACTTCGCCATCCCGAGCACCCTCAAGGCCTGGCTTGACCATGTGCTGCGTGCCGGCGTGACGTTCAAGTACACCGAAACCGGTCCCCAAGGTTTGCTCACCGGCAAGCGCGCTTACGTATTGACCGCTCGTGGCGGGATCTACGCTGGCAGCGCCGCGGATCACCAGGAACCCTACCTGCGTCAGGTCATGGGCTTCATCGGCATCCACGACGTCACGTTCATTCACGCCGAAGGCATGAACCTGGGCGGTGACTTCCAGGAAAAAGGCTTGAACCAGGCGAACGCCAGGCTTGCTCAAGTGGCCTGACCCTTTAATCGCCAGATAATCGCTGGATGGTCTAGTGACCTGGCGCTACCCCTTCAAGCCTGTACGCGCATCGAACCTCCCTTTGCACTTGCTGCTCCTGAGTGCTGCCGCCCGATTGAACGCTTTAGCGAGATCGGGCTTTTTTTTGCCCGGAATTTTGTATCGTTTGAGTGTTCGCGATCACCGGCAAAAACCGCTATCTTCGCCGCCATTCGAAACGAGGCGAGCATGGGCTATCTACTTTTTGTCACGCTGATCCAGGCGTTTTCCTTCAGTTTGATCGGCGAATACCTGGCCGGTCATGTCGACAGTTACTTCGCGGTACTGGTGCGTGTGCTCCTGGCGGGGCTGGTGTTTATTCCGCTGACGCGCTGGCGCTCCGTAGAGCCTGCGTTCATGCGCGGCATGTTACTGATTGGAGCGCTGCAGTTTGGCGTGACCTACGTTTGCCTGTATCTGAGCTTCCGTGTGCTGACGGTGCCTGAAGTGCTGCTGTTCACGGTCCTCACGCCACTGCACGTGACCCTGATCGAAGATGCGCTGAACCGACGGTTCAATCCATGGGCATTGGTGTCGGCACTGGTGGCGGTGGCCGGGGCTGCGGTGATTCGCTATGACCGGATCAGCCCGGACTTCTTCATGGGGTTCCTGCTGCTGCAACTGGCCAACTTCACCTTCGCCGCCGGGCAGGTGCTCTACAAACACCTGGTGGCTCGTCACCCAAGCGATCTGCCGCATTACCGACGCTTCGGTTATTTCTACCTTGGCGCACTGGCGGTGGCGTTACCGGCGTTCTTGCTCTTCGGCAAACAGAACTTCTGGCCGCAAGCGCCGCTGCAATGGGGCGTGTTGGTGTTCCTCGGCCTGGTTTCGACCGCGCTGGGTCTGTACTGGTGGAACAAGGGCGCCTGTCTGGTGAATGGCGGGACGCTGGCGGTGATGAATAACCTGCATGTGCCCGTGGGACTGCTGCTCAATCTGCTGATCTGGAATCAGCATGAGGAACTGGGGCGGTTGCTGCTGGGTGGCAGCGTGATTCTGATGGCGGTGTGGATCAGTCGGTTGGGTATTCAAAAACCGGTGGCTGTGCGCTAAACCCAACCAGACTCCGCTCGGGGTCAAGACAGTCGACGAGATGTATATGATCGGCAATCGCCTGCAAAGCTTGCTGGGGCAAATCAAAATTTGATGCCGTCTTGCCCGGCGCTTATCAGGACGATGGGGGCAGGGTGTTGGACAGGACGGGTGCGTGGCAGGCCTGCATTGATACGAAAGACGTGTCAATGCAGGCAAGGGCGAGGGATTTATTCAGCGAAAAAACCTGAACGCCAACGAAACCTCTCGTTGATCAAGCGTTGACTGTCACTGCTTTTTGCCGGCGATACAAGATCGTCGTCGCTGTGAATCCACAAAAAGCGGCAAACATCAGCCAGTAGGCAGGCGATGC
>Ga0302262_10000364_pt1 | contig 18476 bp, 17 predicted proteins | sample II_Fen_E3_4_FD_194557 | JGI IMG/M metagenome (GOLD analysis project Ga0302262, IMG submission 194557) | Peat permafrost microbial communities from Stordalen Mire near Abisko, Sweden - II_Fen_E3_4 | ecosystem: Environmental > Terrestrial > Soil > Wetlands > Permafrost | place: Sweden: Abisko...
CTGCTCCGGAGCCGCGAGCCGGGCCTTCGGGTCACCCAGCTCGCGCAGCTCGACGCCGGCGTCCTGGACGTCGGGCACCGGACCACCGACTACGGCCGCGTCGTCCCCGCGCCGCAGGTGCCCGACATGCTCCCCTTCCCCGTCCACACCGTTCGCCGCTACGAAGGCCGCGTCCATCTGCCGAGGGGCTCCCTCACGCACCATCGCCGGACCGCGCTCCCGGACTCCTTCCGCTGGCATCTCGCCCCGGAGCTCCACTCCTTCGGTCTGCGCAACGTCGACCGCCACTTCGGCCGGCTCTGGACGAAGCCGACAGGAGAGACGCTCGAGGGCTCCTACTTCCTGTTCCTCTACAACAACCCCGGTCACTTCGGGCACCTGATGACCGAGGCCCTGTCGAAGCTCTGGGGCTGGTGGCCCGCCAAGGCCGCGGACCCGTCACTGAAGATCCTCTGCCGCCTGCATCCGGTCCGGGAGGAGACCCCGGAGTCCCGGGCGGAGGCCACCCTCCTGCCCGCCTTCGGGATCGCCCGGGAGGACATCGTGTGGGTCGACGGGCCGGTGAGCGTCACGAGCCTGGTCGGGTGCACACCGATGTGGCACAACGCGCCGCCGTTCTACGTGCACCCGGGGATCGTCGACACCTGGGACCGGATCCGTACCGGCCTGGTCGGGGACGGACCCGTCGCCGGCGCCGCCCGGATCTTCGTGACGCGCCGGGCGGGGAACCGCCCCTGTTCCAACGTCGACGAGGTGGAACTGCTCTTCCTCGCGCACGGTTTCACCATCGTCTCCCCCCAGGACCTGAGCATCCCCGAGCAGGTGGCGACCTTCGCTGCGGCGCGGGTGGTGGCGGGTTTCGGCGGGGCAGGCATGTTCAACCTGGTGTACGCCCACCAGGTCGAGACCGTGATCGTGCTCAACCACTGGGCGTACGAGGCCCGCAACGAGCACTTGTTCGCTGCGGTCCACGGAGCACAGCTACACAGCTTCTGGAGCCCGCCGCACGTCGACCACCCGCCCGGGGGCTCGTCGTACGACGCGCACCAGAGCGGGTGGAGCTTCGACGTCGAGCACCTCGAGCGACCGATGCACGCGCTGCTCGAGAGCCTCCCCGACTGAGCCCGGCCGGCTCAGCCCAGGCCGTTGTCGGAGAGGAACTGTGCCGCCACGTCCTCGGGCTTCTGCCGGTCGACCGCCACCTGCGCGTTGAGCTGGGTCAGCTTCTCGGTCGTCAGCGCCGCCATCAGGGCGTTGAGCGGGGCCGCCACGTCGGGATGATCGGCGAGGAAGCTCGACGAGACCGCCGGGACGAGGTTCTCGGCCGGCTGGATCTGCTTGTCGTCGGTGAGCAGGACCAGGCCCTGGCTCTCGAGCGTGCCGTCCGTCGTGCTCGTCTCGCCGAGCTGGGACTCACCGTGCAGGACCGAGTCGTAGGTCTGCTGGCTGGCGTATCCGAGCGGCAGGATCTTGGTGATCTTGATGCCGTACTTGTCGGTCAGGCCACGCTCGCAGTCGAGGCGGCCCTTGCAGTCGGGAGCCGCGGCCAGGACGACCGACTTGCCCTTGAGGTCGGACAGTGTCGAGACGTTGTTCGCGTCGGCGTACTTCTTGGACACGAAGAACGCGTTGCTGTCGGTGGCCGGCGACGGGTCGAGCAGCGTGATGCCGGCCTTCTTCAGCAGGGGCTGCGCGTCGGTGATGGACTGCGACGCGTCGGAGAGGGTCACCGGGTTGGCGTTCGCGCCGTTGTAGGTGCCGTTGAGGAACTCGAGGATGCCACCGACGTACTCGGGCACCACGTCGACGCTCTTCGGGAACACCTTCATGTAGATGTCGCGGGTGCCGACCAGCTTCACCTGGGGGTCGTAGCCGGCTTTCTTCAGGACGCCGGCGTACATGTCGGCGACGATCTCGGCCTCGGTGAAGTTCTGGCCCGAGATGGTCACGGTGCCGCCACCGCTGGCGGCGGGCGCCGACGAACCGCTGTCAGCGGCATTGCTGCTGCCGACGGAGTTGCCGGCGCAGCCGGCCAGGAGGACGGCACTGACCGCCGCTGCTGCCCCGGCAAGGAAGCGCGTGTTCATGGAGTCTCACCTTCTGTGTCCCGCGCCTGTCGGCGCGCGTGTCCGGTGCCCCTGTTCGTGCCAGGGCAGGAAGTTGCCATCATCTCCCACCCGTGGTGACGTCGAGAACGCCCTTCCGGGTGACGGACCGACGGGTCGGATCGGTGGCACGCTCGACGGCAGCACCGATCAGCTCGAGGAGGAAGGCGACGACCGCCACCACGATGGCGGCCGCGATGCCCTTGGCGTAGTCGGTGCGGTAGAAGCCCTCGGTGATCAGGGTGCCGAGACCGGGTCCGGCCACGAGCGCCGCGATCGTCGCCGTCGCCCAGACCTGGACCAGCGCCAGGCGCAGGCCGGAGACCACCAGCGGCAGCGCGAGGGGTAGCTCCACGCGGGAGAACTGCTGCCAACCGGTCATCCCCATGCCCCGGGCAGACTCCTTGACCGCGGCTGGGACCTCGTCCACGGCGACGTAGCCGTTGGTGACGATCGGCGGCAGCGCGAAGAGGCTCAGGGCGATCAGGGTGGCCAGGCCGGCGCGGCCGTAGGGACCGAACGTCGCCACCCCCGGACGGTCGAGCGTGACCAGGATGGCGAGCAGCGCGAACGTCGGGACCGCCCGCCCGATGTTGGAGATGTTGATCGCCAGGAAGCCTCCCCGGCCCAGGTGCCCGAGCCAGAGAGCGACCGGGAGCGCGAGCACCATGGTGACGGTGAGGGCGGTGACGCTGAGCAGGAGCTGCTGCACCAGCAGCGTCCAGATGCCGTCCGAGCCCTGCCAGTTGGATGCGGTGGTGAGGTAGTCCCAGGTCTGGTTGAAGATCCTCATGCGCCTCTCCTCGCCCACGGGGTCAGCAGCCACTGAAGGCCCACGATCAGCGCATCGAGGGCGAACGCGAGGACCACGCACAGCACGCTGGCGGCGAGCAGCTCGGCCTTGAAGTTGTTCTGGACGCCGTCCTCGATCAGGTTGCCGAGCCCGCCGTAGCTGACCAGGGTGCCGACCGTGGTGAGGGCGACGGTCGAGACCGTGGCGACCCGCAGGCCCGCCATCATCACCGGCAGCGCGAGCGGCAGCTCGATCCGGAAGAGCAGCCGGCCCGCGCCGTACCCCAGGCCGGTGGCGGACTCCCGGACCTCCTCGGGAACACCGGCCAGCCCGGACAGCATGCTCCGGACCAGGATGGTGAGGGCGTAGAGCGCCAAGCCGATCACGACCGTCGTCGGGGTGATCCCGGTGAACGGCACGAGCAACGGGAAGAGCGCCAGGCTGGGGATGGTGTAGATCGCGGTGCTGGTGCCGAGGATCGCGCCCTGCAGACGTGGCAGCCGTCGTGCCACGAGGGCGAGCGGGAAGGCGAGCACGACGCTGAGGGCGATCGCCACTCCGGCGATCTGGAGGTGCTGGACCAGGGCCGAGAGCAGGTCCTGGTAGCGGTCGTGCAGATAGTCGGCGCAGATCCAGTGGTTGGTGAGCCTGCTGTAACAACTCGGCTGGATCGAGATCCCGTCCGCCGCAGGTAGGGTCACGGACATGAACGCTACCGCGCCCTCGGGGGAGCCGGGCGAACCGATGATCCGGCTCGAGGGAGTCGGCAAGAAGTACGCCGATGGCACGGTGGCGGTCCACGAGCTCGACCTCGAGGTGCTTCCGGGCGAGGTGGTCTGCCTGGTCGGCCCGTCGGGCTGCGGCAAGTCCACGACGCTGAAGATGATCAACCGGTTGATCGAGCCGACGAGCGGCCGGATCTTCCTCGAGGGGCGTGACGTCACCGAGGAGGACCCCGTCCAGCTGCGGCGTCGGATCGGCTACGTGATCCAGCAGATCGGACTCTTCCCGCACCAGCGGATCGCGACCAACGTGGCCACCGTGCCCTCCCTCATCGGGACCCCGAAGGCCGAGGCCCGCGAGCGGGCGCACGAGCTGCTGGCCCTGGTCGGGCTCGACCCCGACGTGTACGCCGACCGCTACCCGCACCAGCTGTCCGGTGGCCAGCAGCAACGCGTCGGCGTCGCCCGGGCACTGGCAGCCGACCCGCCCGTGCTGCTGATGGACGAGCCCTTCGCGGCCGTCGACCCCGTCGTACGCGCGCGCCTGCAGGACGAGTTCCTGCGGCTCCAGGACGAGCTCGACAAGACCGTGGTCCTGGTCACCCATGACATCGACGAGGCCGTGAAGATGGGCGACAAGGTCGCGATCCTCGCCCAGGGTGGCCGGCTCGCGCAGTTCGGGACGCCCGCCGAGCTGCTCGGCCATCCGGCCGACGACTTCGTCGCCGACTTCGTGGGGTCCACGCGCGGGCTGCGACGGCTGACCGTCACCAAGCTCGAGCGCAGCCTCCTCGAGCCGCTGGACGGCGTGGCGACCGGGGATCTCGGTGCCGCGATCGACCTGGACTCGACGCTCGAACAGGCACTCGCCGTCCTGCTGCGCGACGACCGGCCGCTGGTCGGGGTCAAGGAGGGCAGCCAGTTCGTCGGCGTCCTCACCCCCGAGGGCATCCACCGCGCCCTCCGCGCCTCCCTCGCCGCCGGCGAACGCTGACCAGGCACCAGGTCACGCCGTACGGCGCTGACCCGGCAGACGTTCACGCCGTACGGCGCTGACCCGGCATATGTTGACGCGACCATGCCTCGATCCGGCAGAAGTCGATGTCACCTTCTGCCGGGTCGGCGTTCGTGCACGTGAACGTCTGCCGGGTCAGCGCTCAGGCGTGGCGGACCTCAGGGTGCCAGGAGGTGTGGGAGTCGATCTCGGCGCGCAGGACGTCGTTCTCGGAGTGGAGGACGTCGTTCTCCTGCTCGAGCTCGGCGACCCGGACGATCGCCTCGGCGGCGCGCTCCTCGGACTCGTCGAGCGCCTGCGTGAGGCGGACGCCCTCGGCCTCGGCGCGGTCCGCACGGCGGGCCTCGTGGTTGACCTTGCGCATCGCCTCGGCCGCACGACCCTGCGACGCGACGACCGCCACCTCGAGCTGGGCCGCGGACTTCTCGGCCACCCCGAGGCGGGACTGCATGACGGTGGCGAACTCCTGGTGCTCGGCGGAACGGGCGTCGGCCAGCGCACGGTAGGACTGCGCCTGGCGGGCCCGGTCGGCCGCGGCCTCGCGGCGTGCCTGCAGGAGCTCGGAACAGGTGATCCGGACAGCCGCCGCTCCGAGGACGACGGCGAGGACGGCAGCGGCCGACAGGAACGCCGGTGATCCGCTGAGGACGGCGCCGAGAACGACGACCGCCGAGATGACGACCAGTGCGGCAGCGGACACCACGCGGGTGCTGCGCTGCCGACGACGAGCCTTGGGGGAAGACATGGGGTCAGGCTAGGGCTCGTCGTCCTCCGGAGGGACGCGACACGCGCGTTCGAGGAGGACCCCTCCCGCGACCACCAACAGGCCCGCGACGCCCGCGATCGCCGACCGGACCAGCCGTTGACCTGCGAGATCGTTGTTCTCGACGCCGATCCAGCTGACGGCGTAGCCGAAGTAGAAACCAGCCGCGAGCGCGCCGACGTAGGCGCAGGCGCGGGCCAGGACCAGGCGGTTCACGGCTTGGTGCGGCAGCAGCTGGCTGGGCCGGTGCCGGACCGTACGACGCGTGGACCACGCCGTGCCCCACAGGATCGCCGCCACCAGCAGCAGGGTCAGCGGCTGGGCCCACGACACCGTCGGCGGCGTACCCGTGCCGCGGTTGAGCAACGAGTGGAACACCCATCCCGCAGCCAGCCCGACCAGGCCCCACACGACGAGACCGGCCGGCCCCATCGGCCGCAGACGACCCGTCGGCTGGGGTGGTGGTGGCGGCTCGGGCGGCTCGGGGTCGGCCCTCACGGAGCGCTCACCGCGCCGCGCTCACGGGCGCGCCGTCACTGCACCTGGAGCGCGATGTCGTCGCGCTTCTTGAGTCCGCTGCGGTCGGTCTTCTCGAGCAGGTCGGCCACAGGCCCGGCGTCGGGGATGACCGCGTCGGGCTCTACGTCGTACCAGGGCTGGAGGACGAAGGCCCGCTCGGCCGCCCGCGGGTGAGGCAGGCGCAGGCTGTCGTCGTGACCCCGCCGGTCGCCGACCACGATCAGGTCGACGTCGAGCGTGCGCGGAGCGTTCTCCTCGCCGCTGCTGCGGTCGCGCCCGAAGGCGTCCTCGATGGCGTGCGCCCGGTCGAGGAGGCGGGTCGCGGCGAGGGTGGTGTCGAGGAGCACCACGGCGTTGAGGAAGCTCTCGGAGCCGGCGGGGGCGTCGACGGGCTCGGTCTCGTAGACGGGCGAGACCTCCGTGACCCAGACGTCGGGGGTGTCGGCCAGCGCGTTGATCGCGCCCTGCAGGCTCGCCAGGCGCTCTCCGAGGTTGGACCCGAGGGACAGCACAGCCCGCCGGATCGGGCGCATCTCACCGGTAAGGGTGTCTGCGTCGACGATGTGCGGGTTGGGCGTCTCGGTCACGGGTCGCACCTCACTGGCTTCGAGATCGGTCGGTGATCGGTCGGTGATCGGTCGGGTGATCGTCAGCGTCACGTCGGCGAAGGTCGCATCGATGGGGGCTCCGGGCTTGTGGACCGTGACCCGTGCCCATTCAACACGGTCGTCCAAGAGACAGACGTCCGAGATGCGTTGGGCCACGGTCTCGATCAGATCGACCGGATCGGACTCGACTGCGGCTTTCACGTGCGCGACGAGACTTCCGTAGTCCACCGTGTCGTGCAAGTCGTCGGAGGCGGCCGCGGACCGGGTGTCGATGCCCAGGACGAGGTCGATCACGAACACCTGCCCGTCCCGCTTCTCGTGCTCGAAGACCCCGTGATGGGCGAAGCACTCGATCCCGGAGACGGAGAGCTCGTCCTGAGGAGCGCGCGCAGCCCGCGTGGATTGCTCGGGAGGTTGCGCAGCAAACGTCTCGAACGGCTCGACGGGCTCGTTCATCAGCCCTGCTCCCAGCGGGCGTAGGTGTGCAGGGCGTCGCGGCTCGCCCGGACGTCGTGCACGCGCAGCGCCCAGACCCGCTGTTGGGCCAGCAGCACGGTCAGCGCGGTGGTCGCGTCCTCGCGGTCGTCCACGGGGCGCGGCGCGCCATCGGCCCCCGCGAGCAGGGTCCCGAGGAACGACTTGCGGCTGGCGCCCACCAGGACCCGGAAGCCGAGGGACTGCAGCACCGGGATCCCGGCGAGGAGGGTCCAGTTGTGCTCGGGCCGCTTCGCGAACCCCAGGCCCGGGTCGAGCACGATCCGGGCATCGGGTACGCCGGCTGCCCGGGCCGCGTCGACGCGTTCCCCCAGCTCGTCGCGCACGGCCGCGAGCACGCCGCCCGGACCGTCGTACACCGCGAAGTCGGTCATCCGGTCGCTGTGGGCGCGCCAGTGCATGCAGACGTACGTCGCGTCGGAGTCCGCGACGACGTCGAGGATCCGCGGGTCGGCCAGGCCACCTGAGACGTCGTTGACCACGCTGGCCCCCGCGGCGAGGGCCTCGGTGGCCACCTCCGCACGCATCGTGTCGACCGAGACAGTCGCTCCGTCGTCCGCGAGGGCACGGATCACCGGGACGACGCGTCCCAGCTCCTCCTCGACCAGCGGCCGGGTCGCTCCGGGCCGGGTCGACTCACCCCCGATGTCGAGGATGTCGGCGCCGTCGCGCAGGAGGTCGCGCCCGTGGGCGATCGCGGCATCCGTCGTGGCCCAGCGTCCGCCGTCGGAGAACGAGTCGGGGGTCACGTTGACCACCCCCATCAGCACCGGGAGCGGCGTCATGTCAGCGCCGGTTGCTGCTGATCAGCGCCATCGCCTCCGAGCGGGTGGCGGCGTTGTGCATCTGGCCGCGGACCGCCGAGGTGATGGTGCGCGCTCCGGCCTTGCGTACGCCGCGCATCGTCATGCAGAGGTGCTCGGCCTCGATCACGACGATCACGCCCCGGGCGTCGAGGGCGGAGACCAGGGCGTCGGCGACCTGAGTAGTCAGCCGCTCCTGCACCTGCGGTCGCTTGGCGTAGACGTCGACCAGCCGCGCTAGCTTGGACAGGCCGGTGATCTTGCCGCTCTCGGCCGGGATGTAGCCGACATGGGCGACGCCCGTGAACGGCACCAGGTGGTGCTCGCACATCGACCACAGCTCGATGTCGCGCACGAGCACCATCTCGTCGTGCCCGAGGTCGAAGGTGGTCGTGAGGACGTCGGAGGGCAGCTGTCGCAACCCGGAGGTCAGCTCGGCGTACGCACGGGCGACGCGGTCGGGGGTGTCGCGCAGCCCCTCGCGGTCGGGGTCCTCACCGATCGCGATCAGCAGCTCTCGGACGGCGGCCGAGGCGCGGTCGTGGTCGAACGGCGGGATCTCGTCGCGAGCGGGCTCGGGCCAGGCGATGGGGTCCGTCACGCCGGTGCCGGCGGCTCGGGGGGCGTGAGACCTGGACCGATGGGTCCGCCGTGGATGTCGCCGCCGGCGCCCGGAGGCGTCAGCACCGCCCCGGCGTCGGAGCCGGGGGACGTGCCGTTGCTGGCAGCCCGGTCGCGGATCGCCTGCGGGATCTCGACGGGCGGGATCTGCGACGCCTTGCGGTCGGGCGACCCGGTCCATGCCGGGCGGGCCGGACGGCGGCGCAGCGCCTCGAAGACGGTGGCGACCTCCGCCTTGTCGAGGGTCTCCTTGTCCATCAGCTCGAGCACGAGGGAGTCGAGGACGTCACGGTTCTCCTCGAGGATGTCGAACGCCTCCTGGTGGGCGTTCGCCAGGAGCTTCTTGGTCTCCTCGTCGATGATCGCGGCGACGTCCTCGGAGTAGTTCTTGGTGTGCCCGAAGTCGCGGCCGAGGAACGGCTCGCCGTTGCTCTCGCCGAGCTTGATCGCACCGAGGCGGTCGGTCATGCCGTACTGCGTGACCATCGCCCGTGCCACGGCCGTGGCCTTCTCGATGTCGTTGCCGGCCCCGGTCGTCGGGTCGTGGAAGACCATCTCCTCCGCGGCCCGGCCACCCATCATATAGGCCAGCGCGTCGAGCATCTCGCTCCGGGTCTGGGAGTACTTGTCGTTGTCCGGCAGGATCATCGTGTAGCCCAACGCACGCCCGCGCGGCAGGATCGTGATCTTGTGGACCGGGTCGTTGCCCGGCAGGGCCGCGGCCACCAGGGCGTGTCCGCCCTCGTGGTAGGCCGTGATCAGCTTCTCCTTCTCACTCATCAGGCGTGTGCGTCGCTGCGGGCCTGCGATCACGCGGTCGATCGCCTCGTCCAGCGAGACGTCGGTGATCAGCTTCTGGTTGGTCCGCGCGGTCAGCAGGGCGGCCTCGTTGAGGACGTTCTCGAGGTCGGCGCCGGTGAAGCCAGGCGTACGACGGGCGACGGCGAGCAGGTCGACACCCGGCGCGATGGGCTTGCCGCGCGAGTGGACCAGGAGGATCTGGTGGCGGCCGGCCAGGTCGGGTGCGTCGACCTGGATCTGCCGGTCGAAGCGGCCCGGGCGCAGTAGCGCCGGGTCGAGCACGTCGGGCCGGTTCGTCGCAGCGATCAGGATGACGCCGCCGCGCACGTCGAAGCCATCCATCTCCACCAGCAGCTGGTTGAGGGTCTGCTCCCGCTCGTCGTGCCCGCCGCCCATGCCCGCGCCACGGTGACGGCCGACCGCATCGATCTCGTCGATGAAGACGATGGCGGGAGCGTTCTCCTTGGCCTGTTCGAACAGGTCTCGGACGCGGCTGGCACCGACGCCGACGAACATCTCGACGAAGTCGGAGCCGGAGATGGAGTAGAACGGCACGCCGGCCTCGCCCGCGACCGCGCGGGCGAGCAGGGTCTTGCCGGTGCCCGGAGGGCCGTAGAGCAGGACGCCCTTGGGGATCTTGGCTCCGACGGCCTGGAACTTCGCGGGCTCCTGCAGGAACTCCTTGATCTCGCCGAGCTCCTCGACAGCCTCCTCGCAGCCGGCGACGTCGCTGAACGTGGTCTTGGGCATGTCCTTGGAGATCAGCTTGGCGCGCGACTTGGCGAACTGCATGACGCCACGGCCGCCACCGCCCTGGATCTGGTTCATCAGGAACAGGAAGATCAGCGCGATCAGCACGATCGGGAGCAGGGTCGTGAGCAGCCCGGCCAGCAGGCTCGGGTGGGAGATCTTGACGGTGTAGGCGTCGGGCTCGATCGTGCCCTTCTTGATCTGCGCCTGGATGCTGTCGACCAGCTCCTGCTGGGTGCCGTCGAGCCAGTGGGAGGTGACCTGGTCGCCGCCGGAGCGGACACCGGAGTCGAGGGTCGCCTTGATCTGCTGGTCGCCGTCGACCAGCGTGATCTCCTTGACCTGCCCGGCGTTGATGTAGGAGTTCATCTGCCCGGTGTCGACCTCGTCGTACCCGCCTGACGGCGCGAGGTACTGCAGCGCGAGAAGGACGCCCACGACTGCGACGACGATCCACACCCACGGGCTTCTGAGGAAACGCTTCACAGGACTCTTTCGACCACGAACTCGCTGCTCCACAGGTTCATCTGGGAAGCACTGACCAAGGGATGACGACGGTACACGTCAACCCCCAACCTTCATTGTCCCCTGCGACGGCCGTGACCACTACATCGCGCCCGGATTTCACCCGTGGGAGGACGGCGGAACTCATCCTCGAGGCGCATGACACCGCTGCTCGCAGCGGGGCACGATGTCCAGGACTGACCGGGCCGGAACCCGGACATCCCAGGAGCAGAACATGAGCCTCACCCGATCGCCCGCCCAGTGGTGCGCGTCGTTCCTGTTGCTGGTCGCGGCAGGGACACACATCCCACTGATCCGGGCCCACCTCGCGGAGGCGCCGTACGTCGGGTGGCTCTTCATCGCGCTCAGCCTCGTGTGCATCGTGCTCGCGGTCGCGATCCTCTTCGCGGACAAGCCCAGCGTCTGGATCATCAGCGGCGCGGTCTGCCTTGCGGCCGTGGTCGCCTACCTCGCCTCCCGCACGATCGGTCTGCCCCAGATCGGCGACGACGTCGGCAACTGGACGGAGCCGCTCGGCATCCCGGCAGTCGCGTCGGAGGTGCTGATGGTCGTGCTCGCCTGGGCACACCTGCGACGGACCGGTGATCTAGGGGCGCAGCGGAGCGCCTGACCCGCGCCGGCCGCTCGTCCTTCGCGGGCGGCGGCGCGCTTCAGCTGTAGACGTGCGGCGCGAGCGTGCCGATGTCGCGCAGGTTGCGGTACTTCTCGCGGTAGTCGAGGCCGTAGCCGACCACGAACTCGTTGGGGATGTCCCAGCCGATGTAGCGCGGCTCGACCGGCATGGTCAGGGCCTCCGGCTTGCGCAGCAGGGTCGCGATCTCCACGCTCGCCGCGTTGCGGCTGCCGAGGCTGTTGACCAGCCAGCTGAGGGTCAGGCCGGTGTCGACGATCTCGTCGACGATGAGGACGTGGCGACCCGTGATGTCGGTGTCGAGGTCCTTCAGCAGCCGGACGACGCCGCTGGACTTGGTGCCCGAGCCGTAGGAGCTGATCGCGATCCAGTCCATCTCGACGTGCCGCGGCAGCGCTCGCGCCAGGTCGGCCATCACCATCACCGCGCCACGCAGGATGCCGACGAGCAGGAGGTCCTTGCCCTCGTAGTCGCCTGCGATCTCCACCGCCAGCTCCTCGAGCCGGCCCTGGATCTGGGCCTCGGTGAAGAGGATGCGCACAAGGTCGTCTTCCACGTCGGACGGGTCCATGCCCAGAAGAGTAGGGCCGTGGCCGCGTGGGGGTGGGTTCAGGCCCGCTCGAAGCGGAGCCCGCCCTCCCGTCGTACGGCGTGCAGGTGACCGGGCAGGTCGACCCACTTCTGGCCGTGCCAGTCGGTGAGCAGGGCGTCGACAGCCAGGACGTGCTGGTGGAAGAGCTCCCCCGCCGGGGCGCCGGCCGCCACGGCTGCGAGTCGCAGGACACGGGTGCGGATCGAGCTCGGCAGCTCCAGCAGTGCATCGACCGGGAGACCGTCGACCGAACCGACGCCCTCGAGGTCGAGCAGCGCCTGGTCGGCGTAGGCGTCGAGCAGCTCCATGTCGGGCCGGAGCTGCTCGGCCGTCCGGGCCAGCGCGTCGGTGACGCCCGGCCCGAGCTCGTCCTCCAGCATCGGCAGCACCCGTCGCCGTACCCGGACCCGGGTGAACGCGGGATCGTCGTTGTGGGGGTCGTCCCAGATGCGGAGGCCCTCGACCTGACAGGCGGTGACCGTGTCGGTGTGGGACACGTCGAGCAGCGGGCGGCGGTAGTGCTCGAAGGACCGGCGCATCCCTGCGAGCGCGCGGCCACCCGAGCCGCGGGTGAGGCCGAGCAGCACGGTCTCCGCCTGGTCGTCGCGGGTGTGGCCGAGCAGCACCAGGTCGGCGTCGAAGGTCTCGCGGAGCTGCTCGAGCACGGCGTACCGCGCGGCGCGGGCCGCCGCCTCGGGACCGAGGCCCGGTGCCTCGACGGTGGCGCGCGCGGAGACCGTCTCGTCCACACCGATCGTGGCGAGCTGCGCGACCACCGCGTCGGCGCGGGTGTCGGAGCCCTCCTGGAGTCCGTGGTCGACGGTGGCTCCGACGACGTACCACCCCTGGTCGCGGCCCTCGAACACGGTGGCTGACGCGAGAGCGAGCGAGTCGGCACCCCCGCTGCACGCCACGAGGAGCCGCGCCCCCGGGTCGAGGTCGGCGAGACCGCGGCGTACGGCGTGACGCACCGCTGCGACGGAGGGGTGCAGGCTCACGATCGGCCTCCGTCAACCCTGCAGGACCCGGGCGATCCAGGCGTCGGGGTCGTCGATCTCGGCCTTCGACGGGAGGTTCTCCGGCGCAGCCCAGATGGCGTTGAACTCGCTCATGCCGACCTTGTCGACGATGGCGCGGACGAAGCGGGCGCCGTCGCGGTACTGCGCCATCTTGGCGTCGAAGCCGAGCAGCTTGCGCAGGATCCGGTCGAGCGTGCCGACCCCTTGGCGACGCTCGTCGAAGCGCCGGCGGATGGCCCCCACCGTGGGGATCACCTCGGGGCCTACCCCGTCCATCACCACGTCGGCATGGCCCTCGAGCAGCGACATCACCGCGGTCACCCGCTCGAGGATCGCCTTCTGCTCGGGGGAGCTCATCAGGTCGAGCAGGCTCGCGCCCTTGCCGCCGCTGCGGATCGCCTCGGAGAGGCGCTTGAACCCGTCGTCGAGGAGCCGCTGCGGCTCGACCGTTTCCGCCAGCCGTCCGATCTCGGCGAACAGGTGGTCGCGCATCCACGGCACCGCGGTGAACTGCACGCGGTGGGTCTCCTCGTGCAGACAGACCCACAGCCGGAAGTCGGTCGGGTCGACCTCGAGCTCGCGCTCGACGTGGACGACGTTGGGTGCGACCAGGAGGAGCCGGCCGCTGGGTTCGTGGAACGGGTCGAACTGACCGAGCACCCGGCTGGACATGAAGCCGAGCAGACCACCCACCTCGGCGGCCGTGATCCGGGAGCCGACCGCCTGGGTGACCGGCCCGGGCTTGCCGCGACGCTCGGTCATCTTGTCGATCACCGGGGAGAGCAGGGTGGCGAAGCCGTCGGCGTTCGCCTGGATCCAGGCCGGGCGGTCGACGACGAGGACCGGCGCCGTCCGCTCGCCCGCCTCGAGGCCGGTGAACCCCCGTACGTACGCCGTCGAGCGGTCCGCGCCGTCACGGAGCTCGGCCACCGTGGCGGCCGCCTCGTCAGGGTTCACCACCGGTCCGGACCCGGCGAGCCGCGACCCCAGCGTGACCGCGAGCTGCCAGTCGACCATCTCCGTCGTCATGATGAGGAGCCTACGTGGGCGGCGCTTCGGGTGGCCGGTCCTTGGGGGTTTCATCAAGGTATGTAGGTGAACCTGCACTTCCCATGGCGAATTCATCGAGGGATGTGCAGGTTCACCTACATACCATGGTGAAGCACCCGCGACCCTCAGCAGCGACAGGCGGCCAGTGTCGCCGCCAGGTGGTCGAGCGCAGCCCGTGCGTCGTCGGTGCCCGTGGGCGGGATGTGGTTGCTGAGGAACGCGAAGACGAGCACCCGTCCGCGGGCGTCGGTGACCAGGCCGGCGAGGGCGCTGGTACCGGTCAGGGTGCCGGTCTTGGCCCGGACCCAGCCACGGCCGGGCGAGCGATCGAAGCGGTCCGCGAGCGACCCGTCGTACGCCGCGACGGAGAGGCCGGTGACGACCGAGCGCAGCTCGGGGTGGTCGCTCGCGGAGGCGAGCTGGAGTACGTCGACCAGCGTCTCGGCGCGGAGGCGGTCGTGGCGGGAGAGCCCGCTGCCGTCGTAGATCTTCGCACCCTGCAGGTCGATCCCCAGGTTGGACAGGGTCTGCCGTACCGCGGCCACACCACCGGAGAAGGAGCCGTGACCGTTCACCGCCAGGCCGGTCTGGTGGCCGAGCACCTCGGCACCGTCGTTGTCGCTGAGCTGCAGCACCCGCTCGACGATGTCGGCGAGCGGCAGGCTCGTCACCCGAGCCACCTCGCGGGCCGCAGGCGCCGCGGTGCGTTCCTCGACCTGGCCCGCGACGTCGACGCCGTCCGCGCGGAGGAACGCCGCGAACTGCTCGGCTGCGCTCCCGGCCGGGTCGGCCTCCCGACTGCCGTCGGGCGCGATGCCCTCGTCGGCCCACAGGGCGGTGATCGGGGAGACCTCCGAGTCCGCCACGTAGCTGTCGGGCCAGGCGGGGCTGACCGTGGGGCCGGTGAAGAGGGACGCGTCATAGGACACGGAGACGGCGCGGACGCCACGGCCCTTCAGGGCGCGGGCGGTCTCGGCGGCCAGCGTCTGGAGACTGGCATCGCCGGGCGCCGCCTTCGCCGGGCGCTTGCCCGCCAGGAACGGGTCGCCGCCGCCGACCAGCGTCAGGGACCGGCGCCGCTCGGCGACGACCCTGGTCGCGAAGGTGTGGTCGGGTCCGAGCACCTCCAGCGCCGCCGTGGCCGTGAGGAGCTTGAGGGTGGAGGCCGGCATCGAGGCACCGCGTCCGTCGGCGAGCACCGGCGGACCGCTGAGCGGTGCGACGACGGCACGCAGGTCGGCGAGGTCGGGGTCGTCCAGCGCTGGGCCGAGGGCACGTCGTACGGCGGAGGGAGCCGGCCGGCCCGACGGCGCCGGCCGGGCCACGGCGCGTGGGGTCTGCACCGGGGGCAGGGTGAGCCCGGGCACGGGCGGCGACGTCGGCCCGGCGTCGGGCGCCGCGCCGAACCAGCGGGTGCCGAGGTCGTAGTGGTACGCCGCCGCGGCGCCGCCGAGGAGCGCCAGCACGAGCAGGACGGGAACCCAGCGAAAGGCAGCCCCACGCACCGATCGGCCGCGGGGCTGACGCCGGTCACGTCGGGCCACGGTCCTCGCCTCCCGCCCCGGTCATGCGTCTGGGCGCACCCGACTGGGCACGCGGCTTCATTCTGCGCGAGACTGACCCGGACCCGGGGGCCGGGTCGATCCGATGTCTGTGCCGCTGGAGGATGCCGTCATGGAGTTCGACGTACTCGTGGAGATCCCGAAGGGGAGCCGCAACAAGTACGAGGTCGACCACGCGTCGGGGCGGATCCGGCTCGACCGGACGCTCTTCACGTCGACGCAGTACCCCGCCGACTACGGCTTCATCGAGAACACCCTCGGCCTCGACGGGGACCCACTCGACGCGCTGGTGCTGCTGATCGGCGAGCCGACCTTCCCCGGCTGTTTGATCAAGTGCCGGGCGATCGGCATGTACCGGATGACCGACGAGGCCGGCGGCGACGACAAGGTGCTGTGCGTGCCCGCGGCCGACCCGCGACTCGAGCACATGCGCGACATCAACCACCTGCCGAAGTTCGACCGGCTGGAGATCGAGCACTTCTTCACCGTCTACAAGGAGCTCGAGCCCGGCAAGTCCGTCGAGGGCGCGAACTGGGTCGGCCGGGACGACGCCGAGGCCGAGGTCATCGCGTCCTTCGCCCGGCTCCGCGACGCCAAGCCGCACGGCGTCCACGCGGACCCGGCCGAGGACGCCGACCTCGAGGCCTGAACTGCGCCCTGGGCGGCGGTGCGCGGGGGGCGGAAAACGCGGAAGAAATGGCCTGCGTACCGCGCGTGTCGGCCGATCTGTTCCGCGTTTTCTCCGGGGAGGCGTCACTCGGTCAGGCACCCCGGGACCGTGTCGAGCGCCCCGCGAAGAGGGTGGTCAGGCCGGCCACAGCGTGTGCTCGGGCGAGGGTCCGGGCGGTCAGGGGCGGGCGAAGAAGTTCGGGGTGATCCAGTAGTACATGGAGACCTCCTCGACATCGCGACCGGTGCGCGGGGCCTGGATGATCATCCCGTTCCCGACGTAGAGCGCGACGTGGTAGATCGACGACGGTGAGCCCGAGGAGCCCCAGAACACGAGGTCACCCGGCTTCAGCGAGCCCTGGGAGATGGGCGTCGACTGCGCGTACTGCGCGACCGAGTAGTGCGGCAGCGAGATGCCTCCGGCCCGCCAGGCGCCCATCGTGAGCCCGGAGCAGTCCCAGGCGTTCGGGCCAGCGGCACCCCAGACATAGGGGTCACCGATCTGCTGGCGAGCGAACGAGATGGCGGCTGAAGCGCCCGACGCCGGAGCCGGGGGGGTCTGGGGGGGAGGGGGCGGGCTGGTCGGCCCAGGTGGCTCCGGCGTCGGGTCGCTGGTCGGGGGGGCGGTCGGACCGTTCGAAGGGGTCTGGCTGGCCTGTTGCTGCGCCTGCTGCCGTGCCTGCTCGCGGGCCTTCTCGCGGGCTGCCTTCTCGGCGGCACGCTGTGCTGCCTCCTGGGCTGCTCGCTCGATCCCGGCCTGGCGCTGCTCGGCCAGGGAGACGCTGACGTGCTGCAGGCGGGCGAGACGATGGATCAGCTGCGTCTTCTCGGCCGCGATCGCCTGGCTGGCACTGTCCGCGGCGGCCGCCGCCACGGCCGCGCGGTCACGGGCCTGACGGGCCCGGGCGGCGAGGGTCTCGGCGTGGGCGCGGGCCGCCTCGGCCTGGGCGCTCGCGACTCCGGCCAGCGTCGAGGACGCCCGGAACGAGTCGTAGGTGTGGTCCATCGCGTCCTGCGCGTTCTGCAGGGTCGCCATCTTGCTGATCACACCCGGCAGACCGTTGCTGCTGGTCACCGCCGAGAGCGGGCTGAGCGAGGGACCCATCTCGTACGACGACACGACGGTCGCGGCGTACGAGTGGCGCTGCTGTCGGACGTCCTGGGCGGCGATGGCTGCGTGCTGGTCGGCCACGCGGGCATCGCGCCTGGCCTGCTGGAGCTCCCAGCGGGCGCCGTTGTAGCGCTCGGCCGCCTGCTCGGCCCGTACGGAGGCTGCCTGCAACCGCACGTCGGCCTGGACGAGCGCCGCCTTGATCCCGGCGACGTCGTTCGCTGCCTGAGCCGCCTGGTGACGGGCCGTCTGCACCTGCTGCTTGCTCGGGTAGACGTGGTGCCCGTCGGCCGCGGACGCGGCTGCCACACCACCGAGCCCGGTGACCAGGGACAGGGCGAGGGCGGTGACCCCGACTCGGTGCACGAAGGCTCTCCCAGCGTTGCGGATGTGGCGGACGTTGTCTCGGGTGTCTTCCTCTTCACCCGTGGCAACTCGCTGCACGCTAGTGCGCTGGAGTCACAAAGGGAACAACTTTCACAAAATTCCCAGAAGCCGACGGCGTGTCGGCTTGACGAACTACACTGTTGTAACTTCCTCGCGACGGTCCTCGGCCGGCTCGGGGTGTCGCGTGAACGACTGATGGCTGGCCCAGGCGCCGACGTAGAAGGAGACCAGCGCGATGGCCACGCCGGCCACGTCGTCGGCGACGTAGTGCCAGCCGAAGTAGAGGGTGGCGACAGCGGTCAGGCAGGCGTTGACCCAGAACACGATCTTGAGCCAACGCATCGTCGTCGTGTACTGGATCATCAGGGCGACCAGCAGCGTGATCGCCACGTGGAGGCTGGCGAAGCCCGCGATCGACTGCAGGGAGCCGCTCGCGTCGTTGAGGTAGTACTGCCGGGTCCACTGGATGTTGGTCATCAGCTGCATGGCCCCGGTGTTGGGGATGTTGCCGTAGGCGAAGGGGTACTCGATGCCCGGGCCCAGCGTGGGCAGCGCGTAGTACGAGATCGTGCCCAGGGTCCAGGCGACGCACTGGGAGGCCGCGAACCAGTAGCCGAAGCCGAGGTTGCGCGACCAGATCAGCCAGGCGGCGAGTGCCAGCGGGACCAGGGGCAGGAACCACAGGTAGACCGTGGAGAGCACCTCGGCGGAGATGCCGGTGCCGAGGGCGTGCTGGAGCACCTCGCCGGGCGAGTGGCCGAAGAACAGGGCCTTGTCGATGATGTTGAGCTCGCTGTCGTACTTGTGGCTCTTGCCCTCGACGAACGGCAGCTGGGACTTGAGGTTCCGGTAGCTGACGTAGGTGACGTAGAAGGAGAGCAGGCCGATGACCACGAGCTCGAGCCGGGGCCGGGTCCAGTGCGTGCGGACGCGCT
>Ga0302262_10000366_pt1 | contig 18403 bp, 16 predicted proteins | sample II_Fen_E3_4_FD_194557 | JGI IMG/M metagenome (GOLD analysis project Ga0302262, IMG submission 194557) | Peat permafrost microbial communities from Stordalen Mire near Abisko, Sweden - II_Fen_E3_4 | ecosystem: Environmental > Terrestrial > Soil > Wetlands > Permafrost | place: Sweden: Abisko...
GTGCAGGCCGGGGTCCCCTCCCCCCGCACAGCCCTTGCCTCCTTCACCCCCCGTCCCGCTCGTTGAGCGCCAAAGAAATTCAGAGCCAACGCCTTCGGCTCGAAACTTAGGAACTGCACCATGACCAACTATTCGCTTGCTACCCGCTTTGGCCGCCGCGTTCGCAGCATTTCGGGCCGTGAAGCCCTCGACAACGACCAACTCCGGCAGGTTGTGCCTTCGATCTTTGCCGAGCAGGCCCATGATAGCCGGTCGCAGCGCTACGTTTACGTGCCCACCATTGATGTGGTGGAGGGGTTGCGTGGTGAGGGATGGCAGCCTTTCTTTGCCGTTCAGGCACAGCCTCGCGATGGATCGCGCACCGGCCATGCAAAGCACATGCTGCGGATGCGCCGCCCTGACCAAATCACCGAAACCGAGGCGCCCGAAATCATTCTGGTGAATAGCCACGATGGCACCACCAGCTACCAGATGTTTGCTGGCGTCATCCGCTTTGTTTGCACCAACTCTCTGATTGCCGGGGAGCAGTTCGAGGAAATCCGAGTGCATCACAAGGGCAACGTGCAGGACCAGATTATCGAAGGGGCCTATACCATCGCGCAGGACTTTCCTCGCCTTATCGACTCTTCCCGCGAAATGGCGGGCTTGGTCTTGAGCGAGCAGGAACAGCGCCTGTTTGCCGAGGCCAGCCTGATTGCCCGCTATGGTGAAGATGAGGCGCCGATTTCCCCCGATCAAGTCTTGCGGCCTGTTCGTTCGGCTGACCGGGGCGGCAACCTCTGGACCACGTTCAATATCGTGCAAGAGCATATCATTCGAGGCGGTGTGAATGGCCGGAAGGTCGGAGAGAACGGCCAAGTCATTCGCCGCAAAACGCGGGGAATCAATGGCATTGACCAGAATGTGCAGGTCAACCGCGCCTTGTGGACCTTGGCGGAAGGTATGCGCCAACTGAAGGCCGCCGCCTGATCCAGTGGGAGGGGGCCGGGTGGCCCTCTCCTCACCCCTGTTGTGAGAGTTAGACCAATGACCACGATTGCACTTGAATGGCGCGATGAAAATTATGGCCGGGTTTGCGCGGTGGCCGCTTTCCGTATCTACAGCGGCACCCAAGATTGGACCCAGCGGACGCAGCAGCGGTTCAGGGGCTTGCATTAAGAGGGCAGGCTTTACATTCCATGCGGTCCGCTGCGCTTACATTGCGTCGCTAGGCGATGGACGAGAGCGAAGCGTTGCTTTGTGTGACGAGCTGGTAAACGCCGTGTCCGCCATTACCCAAGGCGATGTGCGAAGTGGAGAGTTTTCCGAGCCTGCCCCTATGGCGTGAAGATCGCGGGATTTGAACGGAAATCCGTTCAAATCCCGCTCTTTTTCAGTGGCTATGAAAAAACAGCCACAGCGCTGCGGCAACCGCCAGCAGGCTCATTCCAGAGGCCATAATGTTTAGCCGCGAAACATTATCGGCCCTGTTCAAATATGGAAGCAGCCTTGCGATAGCGTTGCTGATCGGCGCTTCAATGTCACGCTGCACTTGGCTGCGGATTTCAACCAACTGCTTCTCGACACCAACCGCCATCCTTTCTCTTGCGATCTTATCAGCGCGTTCGACTGTGGCATTGATAGCCTTCTCAGTCGTGCTTTCCACTTGCTTGTTGAAGCTGGTGAGCGCCGCCTCAATGCCTTGGCGAAACTTCTGTAGTTCCTTCTCCATGTGCGCGGCCAAATCATTGACCGCGCGAGCGTGAAGCGTTTCGATGATAAGGATAGGATCATCCTTGCTCAGTGACACCCCATGCCTGCGTGCCACTTCCGCGAGCAGCGAGGTTAGACGATCGTCAACTTCGTCTGCCATCAAAACACCTGTGCTTTGGCCAATTCCGCGAAAATCCTATCACGAGTTTGCTTGAGGCGCTGGCGAACCATCAAAGGCAACGTCGCGTCTTGAGCGGCCTCAGTGAACGTCAGCCGCTGTTGCAGCAAATCCGACAGATCTCGCCCGAAGGTTTCCGCCTTCAGCGACGGAAGGTTGATCAGGGCCGCGACACGCGCTTTGTTTGCCGAATAGGTCTTCATTTTCTCGAATGGCAGGCCCTCGTGCTCAATCGGCCCCCAATAGGGGTTCAACCAGACGTTAATCGGAACCCCATTCGGAAAGGCTTGTGCAAGTGAGGTGAACCCGGCCAGCGTATCCAGCATGGACTGGCCCCCCACGACAACCGTGTGAAGCATAACCTCGTGCCCCATATCAAAGAGCAAATCCGGCACCCCATTGCTCAGAAGGTAGTGGGAGAGGGGCTGATAGCAGCTCGCACCATTATCCACGATCACATCATTTTTGGATTCAGCGATCAACTCGACCATGGCGTCGAAGTTGCGCGTGTTGATTTCGTCGCCCTCGAGCAGCGCGATCTGCTTCACATTCAAAGCCTCGAAGCCCGCGAAGGTTTGGTTCACTGGATCGGTGTCGATGCAAAGCGGTGTTTTGTCTCGGCTTACCATAAATTGGGCCATCATCGACGAGGCGAAGGACTTGCCTACGCCTCCTTTGCCTTGAAGCATCATGTGCACGCGGCTCATATCAGGTCCTCTATCTTAGGGTGCGGGTTATGAACAAAGATCCGGCCAGTAGAATCTGGGCGCACCCTGGGGGGAGGGGCCGGATTTTCGGCCGCCATCGTCGGCACTTGTGCCGACGATGGCGGATCATGAGGCGCAGTTTCGGGAGGGGACCCCAGCGCCTTAGTTGAAGGAAGCGTCTCCGATTTTTGCATGGCGTTACAGTAGCGGACGAACGTCTGATAAGTGACCGGGCAGTCCCCTTCACCAAAGAGGTGCTGCCAGATCGCAAGCGCTGGTTCACCGTCAGCAAGGGCCTCACGGACTTCATCCGCGATGCCACGAAACCAGCGCCGCTTGGCTACCGGCGTTGCTGCATTCCTATTTTTCGCGGCTTTCATCCGATCCAGCAGCCGAATTTCGCGCGATTCCATGTGACCAAAAACTCCTTTCTGGCGTCAACCATAGCGCAATATCGCCGCTTATGTCGAACATATAAGCGGCTATGTGACGTTTGTATCGAATGAGTGCGGTTCCTATGTGACGTTGATGTGACGTCGATGTGACCACATATCGTTTGATTTATCGCGTGTGTAACGACTTTTACGGCTGACATAACAGTTTGTATCGCATAGATGTGACGTAGCTAACAGTGAAGTGGCGGGCAAGATATGTGAGGTGTGCACACCGGCAAAGCCGGTCTTCACACCTCACTCCACCTTATTCGCAGCTACGCCGCTCAACGGTGATCTTGCCCTTCGGGAACGCTGCTACCGCATCGGAGATAGTATGACTGAAGGCAGGAAGATTACGCGGAAAGGGAGTCCGATCATTGCGGTGCGCCTGCTTCCAGAAGAGAAGGAGGCTATCGAAGATTTGGCCAAATCTTCCGGCCTAAGTGCCTCGGCATACCTTCGGCAGCTTGGGCTTGAGCATGAGCCAAAGAGCGTTCTGGATCTTCACGCCGTAAAGGATCTGGCTTTAGCTATGGCGAACCTGGGCCGCTTGGGAGGCTTGCTAAAACTCTGGCTTTCCGATGACGCCAAGCTGGCAGAGCTTGGCGTTTCCTATCGGCAAATGCAGCGGCACATCCGAAGAGCGCTGTCAGAGATCGAGGGGCGGCAGGATGATCTGAAGGCGATCATCAACCGGATCGTCCGTGATCATTGAGGTGCCAAAAGTGTTTAGCGGCGAAACACTTTTGGCGTGCGCGGCGCGCGAGACTGTTCAGCCGCGAAACACTTTTGGGCGAGATTCATCCTGTTGCTCTGTTCAGCCGCTAAACAAATGAGGGTGCGATGATCGCCAAGCATGTGGCCATGCGTTCTGTGCGTATGTCGGCTTTTTCAAAGCTGGTTGACTACATTACCAATGCCAAAGACCGCCTTGAGAGGGTGGGGGAGGTGACGATCACGAATTGTCATAGCCTTGATCCAGCAGTGGCGGCAAAGGAAGCCGAGGCCGTTCAAAAGGCAAACCTTTTGAGTTCCGGCGACAAGACTTATCACTTGATCGTTTCTTTTCCGCCGGGGGAGCAGCCTGATGGAGATGTCCTCAGGAAGATCGAGGCGGAAATCTGCAAAGCTCTGGGGTTCCAGGATCACCAGAGAGTTAGCGCCGTCCATCACGATACTGACTGCCTGCACATTCACATGGCCATCAACAAGGTCAATCCCAACACGGGAACGGTGCATAGTCCTTACAATGACTACAAAACGCTGGGGAAAGTTTGCGAAAAGCTAGAGCAGGAGTTCTCTTTACAGCAAGTCGATCATCAATCGCGGAAACGCACGGGTGAGGGTCGGGCTAGTGACATGGAGGCGATGGCGGGTGTCGAGAGCCTGATTTCATGGGCGCGTGAAACCTGTGTCCCAGAATTGCTAAAGGCGCAAAGCTGGAATGAAGTCCATACGATCCTAGGCTTCCACGACCTTGAAATGCGCGCGCGTGGCAACGGTCTTATTATTGTGGCCAAGGAAGACGGCACAAGCATTCGGGCCAGTTCTGCGTCTCGCTCTCTTTCCAAGGATGCCCTTGAAAAGCGGCTTGGGGTATTCGAGCCAGATCCAAACGCCGTCACCACTCCCAAGGCGGCCTATTCGCAGCGGCCCGTAAAGGGGCGGGTGGATACGGGCGAGCTTTATCAGCGCTATCGTAAGGACATGAGCGCGAATACGGGTGGGCGAAAAGAGGCGCTTGAAGTCGCCAAGGCTAAGCGGGAGATCGCGCACGAGAAGATCAGCAAAGCTGTGCGCTCCCAGCGTGAGCGCATTCGCACGATTACGTCCCCCCTGCTGCGCAAGTTGTCCTTCGCTGCCATCAATTATGCGCAGCGCAATGCCCGCGATGCCGTCCGATCTGCATACGCGAACGAGCGCAAACGCATTGATCAGGCTTTCAGGCGAACGGCTTGGTTGGATTGGCTTAAAGGTCAGGCTGAAGGAGGAAATGCGGAGGCACTGGTGGCACTGCGCGGGCGGCAAGGGCGGCGTAGTGAGGTGCGTGATGCCTTTGTGGGGGAGGGGGCGGTGGCCTTCGCTGGCGCCCGTGTCGATACCATAACAAAGGCGGGCACCATCATTTACGCCACAAAGGACGTGGCGGTGCGCGATGAAGGGAGTCGTCTCCACCTTAGTCGCGGCGCAGATGAGCAAGCGATCATCATGGCCTTGAAAATCGCCCGTGACCGCTTCGGAGATACCTTACTTGTCGAAGGTAGCGGGCTGTTCCAGGCGCGCGTGGCCACGCTGGCTGCGCAGGAAAACATCACCATTAATTTGACGGAACCAAAGGATGATCATGGCAGAACAGGACAAGAGCTTCGACGAGTTGCTGGCGGAGGCGGCGCTGGCGGTGAGCCACGCGCAGACGACCGAGCAGACCGGCCACAGCGCAGAGAACCAAGCCGAGGCGGGGAGAGAGGCCGGTATGACGCATGGCGCGCAGGACAAGATCGAGGAGGAAGGCGAGCCGCAAACGGAGCTTCGGCACGGCCCGACCTTGCGGAAATTGGACGTGATCCACCACCCGAAGCCCGAAATCGTGTGCGCAACCTGTCCGAACTCAATGTGGCACGGTTCGGAGGAGAACCTTCGCTGCTACTGTCGCGTCATGTTCGTGCTGACATGGCAAACCGAGGAGCCGGGGGAAATCGTGATGTGCGACGGCCCGTTCATAACCTGAATAACGAATCTCTAACTGTTCTGGCGTCGTCTAAATACGTTGCAGAAAGGGAGGCAAAACGGCAAAGTGGTTTCTCAATAGCGAAGCACCGCCTTTTCGATGGTGAGGTTGGATCGGTTGAATATGCCGGTCGTCGATCCATCGACGGGGTGAACCTTCTGCTGCTTCGCCAGAAGGACGAAATCATGGTTATGCCAGCCAACGCAAAGACAGCCGCGCGTGTTTCGCGGCTAAACATCGGGGCGAAGATCGAGCTTGCCGAAGGAGGCCGGATCATCACCAAGGGGAGGGGGCGATGAACGCTCCCCTCAAACGCAACAATGCGGTTGGGCCACAGGTTCGGGCCAAACCGGCGCGGCGAAGTGCGCTTGTTCCTGCACTGGCAGTCTTGTCGCTCTTGAGTGGAATGGTCGTAGCCACGCAAATTTGCGGGCACGATTTCCGCTATCAGGCTGCATTGGGACGGAGTTTTCACGGGCTATATGCGCCTTGGGCTGTCTTTGAGTGGTATGGCCTTTGGGCGAAATACTATTCGGCTGAATTTACGAAGGCAATGGGCGTCGGCGGCATGACTAGCGCCTTGGGCTTGATTGGCATTGTCCTGTATTTGAATGTCAAAGCGAACTCTTCGCGGACCAATGAATATTTGCATGGTTCTGCTCGCTGGGCCGATTGGAAAGACATTAACGCGGCCAGTTTTCTACATAATGATGGCGTCTATATCGGTAGCTGGGTCGATCCAGACGGCAGCACACATTATCTACGCCATAATGGGCCGGAGCACATTCTTACCTACGCGCCCACACGTTCCGGGAAGGGCGTCGGCCTGGTCATTCCCACACTTCTCTCATGGTCTAAATCGGTAGTCGTAACTGACCTTAAAGGCGAATTGTGGGCGATCACGGCGGGATGGCGAAAGGCGCATGGCAATCAATACGTTTTGCGCTTTGAGCCAGCGGCGCTGGAAGGATGCGCGCGGTGGAATCCGCTCGATGAGATCCGCATCGGCACCGAATACGAGGTGGCAGACGTTCAGAATCTGGCGACCCTTATCGTCAACCCGGACGGCAAGGATCTTGATCATTGGGGTAAGACTGCCCGAAGCCTGCTTGTCGGCCTCATCTTGCACACCCTCTATCGCGCCCGCCTGGGCGGCCCGAACGCCAATATGGCAGAGGTGGATCGCCTTCTTACCGACCCTTCCCGATCCGTCAAAAAACTCTGGAAGGAAATGATTTCCTACGCGCACTATCCTGATCGCGTGGAAGGGGAGCGCACTCACCCAATCATCGCGGCAAGCGGGCGAGACATGCTCAACCGCCCCGATGAAGAGGCCGGGTCGGTTATCTCCACCGCGAGCAGCTACTTGGATCTATACCGTGATCCAGTGGTGACGATGAACACCAGCGTTTCGGACTTCTGCATCCATGACCTGATGAACCGGGACAAGCCGGTCAGCCTCTACATCATCACTCAGCCCACCGATAAGGATCGCCTGCGCCCCCTCGTGCGGATCATGCTCGACATGATCGTGCGCAAGCTGGCTCCGAAACAGGTATTTGAAGATGGGCGGGTTGTCCCGACCTACAAGCACCGTCTGCTTTTCATGATCGACGAATTTCCGGCCCTTGGAAAATTGCCGATCCTTCAGGAAAGCCTTGCCTTTGCCGCTGGCTATGGCCTCAAATTCTATCTGATCTGTCAGGACATTAATCAGCTTCGTAGCCGCGAGACAGGCTATGGCCCCGACGAACTGATCACGTCGAACTGCCATGTGCAGAACGCTTATCCTCCCAACCGCCTTGAAACGGCCCAGCACCTATCGAAGCTGACCGGCCAAACCACCGTGATCAATGAGCAGATCACGACAAGCGGCAAACGGTTTGGCGGCATCCACGGGCAAGTGACCCGCACTCAACAAGCCGTTCAGCGGCCCTTGCTGACCGATGACGAGTGTATGCGAATGCCTGGGCCGAAGAAAAATATGGACGGCGAGATTGTCGAAGCCGGGGATATGGTGATCTACACGGCTGGTTATCCCATGATCTATGGGAAGCAGCCGCTGTATTTCCAAGACGCTGTTTTCTCGGCCCGCGCCAAGATCGCGCCGCCGAATTTGAGCGATACCTTGCCTAAAGTCGCGGTGGAGGCGGGCGAAATTCAGCCGGTGCCTCTGCCCCAGATTTCCGTGAAGATGGAGACGGGGGAAGGTGGCAAGTGAGCGCTTTTTACAGAACCTTTGCCCGAACCTTTGGGGCCGTTGGGCTGGCCGCGCTGGCTCTACTCCCTGCGATTGCACACAGCGGGTTGACCCTCAACAGATCGGCCAGTGTCCCGGAAGGCTTTTACCGCGCCACGGGCGGCTCCATCGGACTTGGTGATTATGTCACCTTCTGCCCACCAGATAGAGATCCATTCCGGGCGGCCCTTGATCGCGGTTATCTTGAAAAGGGAAGCTGCGCGCTCGGTTCCTATCCGATGCTGAAGGTCATCGTTGCGCTGGCTGGCGACCATTACGTGATTGATACTCATGGCGTGCGGATCAATGGCGTCCTGCTGCCCGGCAGCGCACCTGCCCGGCAGGATGCAGCCGGGCGACCGATGCCAGGCCTTCAGACCTCAGGGGTGATCGAGAACGGCCAGATGCTCGTGATGGGCGACCATTGCCCATCCAGCTTTGATAGCCGGTATTTCGGCCCCCTTCCCCTCGCTGGCGCAAAGCCTGTGACCCCTATGCTTTTGTGGAGAGCTGGCAATGTCCGGTGAAGTCCTAGTTATTGCCGAAAAGCCAGAACTCGCGCGGGCGATTGCCGATGCGCTAGGCGGGGGCCAGCGCCAAGAGGGCTACATTGATTGCGGAAAATATGCCGTGGCCTGGTTGTTTGGCCACATGCTTGAACTGGTGGCGCCAGAAACGCCATGGGTCATGGATGAATTGCCGCTCAGCTTTATCCCTTGGCAGAAGCGGCCTGCACGGGACAAAACCAAGCAACTCAAAATCATCCAGACTCTTTTGAAGTCTGCGGAAAGCATCATTCACGCGGGCGACCCCGATGATGAGGGGCAGTTACTGGTCGATGAAGTGATTGCTTGGGCTGGAACGCGCTTGCCGGTCCAGCGGGTGCTCATCAATGACAACAACCCAAAGGTGATCCAGCGCGCGTTCGCCGCCCTGCGCCCCAACAGCGACTTTGCTGGAATGAGTGCAGCGGCGGAAGCGCGCTCGGTTGGCGACCTTGTTTATGGCGTCAACATGACCCGCGCCTATACATTGGCCGCCAGGGCAAAGGGCTATGATGGGGTGCTCAGCGTTGGCCGTGTTCAAACGCCGATCCTTGGCCTGGTTGTGCGCCGTGACCGCGCACATGCAGCCCACACAAAGGCTTTCTATTATACCGTCACGGGCGATTTTGAGGTGGAAGGCCACGCCTTTCGTGCGCGCTATCTGGTGAGGGAAGGCGATCCAGTTGACGATAAAGGGCGCCTATCGGATGCGAATGCCGCGCAAGCTATAGCTGCGCGAGCGAGCGGGAAGCCCGCGCGCATTGCCAGTTGTGTGACGGTGGCCAAAAAAGAACCCGCACCGCTGCCTTACAATTTGCTCAAGCTGCAAATGGATGCTGCGCGCAAGCATGGCCTCAAGCCCGATCAGGTCAAAGAGATCACGCAGACCCTGCGCGAGAAACATCGTCTCATCACCTACAACCGCTCAGATTCTCAGTATCTTTCTGACGAGCAGCATGTGGATGCGCCGGGGGTTTTGGCGGCCATTGCCAGCACGATACCGGCCACCGCATCGCTCATCGAACGGGCCGATCCGACCTTGAAGGGGCGGGCATTCGACAGCAGCAAGGTGAGTGCCCACCACGCGATAGTCCCCACCGAAACCAGCGCTGATTTCGCCAGTTTGAGCGCCAATGAGCGCAAAATTTACGCGATGATCGCGCAGGCGTATATCGTTCAATTTTTTTCTCATCATGCCTACGACCAGACCACGCTTGAGGTCCTCGTTGATGGAATGGCCTTCACCGCCACTTCCAAAGTGACGACTGATCCTGGCTGGAAAAGCCTGTATCGTTCCGAGGATCTTGAGCCTCAGGAGGGCGATGATGATCAATCGGTAAAGCAGGATCTGCGCGGCTTGCTGGCCGGGGGCGAAGGGCGATGTTCTCAGGCTCTCAGCGTTGAAAACGAGACGAAGCCCGCGCCCCTTTACACCATGGCCACGCTACTGGCCGACCTGACCCGTGTGGCCCGGTATATTCGCAATGATCGGTTGCGCGTCCTCCTGGAATCTCGCGACAAAGACAAGAAGGGTGAGCATGGCGGCATCGGAACGCCTGCCACCCGCGACGTTATCATTGCGACCTTGTTTCAGCGCGGGTTTCTGACGGAGAAAGGCAAGAATGTCGTGAGCACCGCGCAGGCGCGCAGTTTTTACGACGCCTTGCCCGACCAAGCCAAATTCCCCGACATGACGGCAATCTGGCATGAGCAGCAGCGCTCGATCACCGAGGGCGCCAGCACTGCGCTCAAATTTGTCGAGGGCATCGCAGGCTATGTCGAAAGTGAAATCGCGGCGCTGAAAGCGGGCGGCCTCCAATTACACGTTGAGAGCATTCCTTGCCCTCAGTGCAAGAAGCCCTTGAGGAAGCTGAAGGGCGCGAAGGGGGTATTCTGGGGATGCTCTGGCCGGGCCGATGGCTGCACATATACGGCTGACGATAAGGGCGGAAAGCCCCAGCCTCGCAAAGCACCGGCGCCAGTCTCTGAACTGCACAAGTGCATGGCCTGCGGGCGAGGACTGCGCAGAATGGCGTCTCGCAAGAACAAGGGACAATTCTGGTGGGCTTGCAGTGGCTACCCTGAGTGCAGCCAGAGCTACACCGACAAGGCCGGTAAGCCGGACTACAGCACCGGCAAAAACAAGGGGCCAGCCAGCTCATAGAGGCGGCCTTCAGCTAGAAACTTCAACCACGAAAAGGAAACGTATCATGGCGCATCATATCGTGCCGGACCTTCGCCCTGCATTAGCTGAAGACCCTGCCTTGAGGGCCTTGGGGGAGGTGGTTCGGGCAAAGCTGGCAGATGCAGAAATACCGGGGGTCAAGATCGACTTCGATCCCGATGAGGCAGAAGTTGCCGGCGCCTTCAGGGAAGAGGCCTTATCCCTTGAGGAGGCGCGCGCGGCCGAAGATGGCTTTGGCGATTACACTCCTGTTGGGGCGGTCTGATCATGGCAAAAGGGACCAGAAAGCCGTTCCACGAGAAAGTGGCAGAACGCATCATTGCTCAACTCAAAGAAGGGACTGCCCCATGGCAAAAGCCATGGGATGCGCAGGGGTTTTCGCCGCTGCCGACGAACCCGACAACGGGGAAGCGCTACCGGGGCGTCAATGCCATCAACCTGTCTAGCCAAGGCTATACCGATAATCGTTGGCTGACTTACAAGCAGGCCGCCTCTGTAGGGGCGCAAATTCGTAAAGGAGAGTCCGGCACTCCGGTTCAGTATTGGCAATATGAGGAAATGCGGGCTGTCCGCGACGACCAGGGCAAGGCCGTCATGGATGCGGAGGGAAATACCCTCACCCAGCGCGTAGAATTGGAACGACCGCGCGCATTTTACGCCATTGTTTTCAATGCGGAGCAAATTGACGGACTGCCTGCTCTGGCCCCTCTTGAGAAGCCGTCATGGGTGCCGACAGAGCGAGCCGAGGCAATCTTAGCCAATTCCGGCGTGCAGATCATTGAGCAGTTTGGCGACAGAGCCTTCTATCGCCCAGCGGCAGATACCATCGTTCTCCCGGAGAGGGGGCAATTTGCTTCCTCTGACAGATTCTACTCCGTCGCGCTGCATGAACTGGGGCACGCCACAGGGCATCCAACGCGCTTGGATCGGGACTTGGACCACCCCTTTGGCTCAGTCGGCTACGCAAAAGAGGAATTACGGGCCGAGATCGCAAGCCTTCTGATCGGTGAAGAGATCCGCATCGGCCATGATGCGGGCCAACACGCCGCCTATGTCGCGTCCTGGGTGAAGATCCTTGAGGATGATCCTTTGGAAATTGTGCGGGCGTGCGCGGACGCAGAGAAGATCCTTACTCATGTCATGGCGTTGGAACATAAGCAGGCCTTGCGGCTTGAGGCCGAGGTCATGCTGGATCGCCCTGTAGCAATAGCATCACAGTCAAATGAGGTTCAGAAGGGCATGGGCAATCAGGCCGAAATTGGTAGTGGGCGCACCTATCTGGCGGTGCCTTATGGCGAGCGCCATGAGGCTAAAGCAGCCGGGGCACGGTGGGATGCCGGTGCCAGAAGTTGGTATGTTGGGGGCGGTCATGATCTGGGCGGCGTAGCCAAGTGGCTCAAGGTTGATGAGAGCCATGGAATCGAGGGCGGTTCTGAGAATGCGCAAGAAGCTGCCTTGCCTGTAAAAAGCGAGGTGGCAGAGGCCGGGGTGGACCATGGCGAAGAGGTTCCCGCGCGAGGAGCATCCAAGCAGGAGGCTCCCAAGCGGATCTTCCTTGCTGTGCCCTATACTGAAAAGAACGAGGCTAAAGCAGCCGGGGCACGGTGGGATAAGGCGGCCAAGTGCTGGTATATCAATGAGGGGATGGCCGATAAGGCAAGCCGATGGCTGCTTGACGCGGCCAAGCCACGGCAAGAAAGTCCCCTTTCGCCGTATGAGGGGTTTGCCGACGCGATGCGTAGTGCTGGGCTGACTGTTCCGGCAGGGCATCCCATCATGGATGGCTCTCACCAGCGCGTTCCTACCGTGGATGACAAGGGCAAGGAGCGCTCTGGATTCTATTTTGCATACGCGAACGAGGCCGTTCCAGCGGGCTATATTATGAACAACCGGACGCAAGAAGAAATCCGGTGGCGCGCGCAAGGTGTCGTTTTGACGCCAGAAGAGCGGGCGCAAGCGTTGGCGGCAATGGCCCAAGCCAAAGAGCAGCGGGCCGTTGAACAGCAAGCCGTTTTTGAGAAGACGGCGCAACGAGTGCAAACTCAGATCGAGGGCTGCCATCAAATTACCGGCGCCCTGCCCTATCATAGCGCAAAGGGGATCGAACCGACCAAGGGAGCGCTTACTGATAAAAAGGGTGAGACGATCTTCCTCCCTGCTATTGATACAGCAGGAAAGCACTGGACCACGCAATATATCAACAGCGATGGCAGTAAGGTATTTTCAAAGGACAGCACGAAAGAAGGCCACTTTCATGTGGTCAATGGCGGGGTTAGCCCTCGCGATGCTTTGGCGGCGCTCGACAAGGCTCCTGTGATCATTATCGGCGAGGGCTATGCAACAGCGGCGGTGCTGTCGGAAGCCGTTGGTTATGCAACGGTGGTGGGCTTTGACGCTGGTAATTTGCCTGCTGTGGCTGAAGAGTTGAGGGCGCGCTACCCGGATAAGCCGTTCGTAATCGCCGCCGATGATGACCAGCGCGTCGTGGAAAAATACAATCGCAATCCGGGTCTCGACAAGGGTGCTTTGGCGGCTGAGGTCGCGCGAGGGGCCATGATTGCGCCCGTATTCGCGCCGGGCGAACAAGAAGGCGATAAAAAATCCTTCACTGATTTCAACGACCTTGCGGTGCGTAGCTCCTTGGGGAGAGAGGCCGTTCTTCGTCAGTTGGAAGTGGGCATTGATCGGGCAAGCAAGATGCAATCCGAGTGGATGAACGAACGCCATAGAGTGCAGGAGAATAGTCGTGAGCAAGGTCACGTTCAGGACGATGAAGCGCAGCAGAAGGTGGCCATGCGACGTTAGTCGTGAACCAATGACGTATTACGTATATGTCACTAATGGCATTTCAACGAACGGGGAGCCTTTTCACGACCTAGGATCTGCACTTGAGCGCGTCTGTGCCAATCTTGCAATTGGTGAAAACGTGACTGTATTTGTCTCACAATATAAGAGGCTTTTCAGCGGCGAAGCGTTCAAGATGCTCTATTTACATTGAATACCGGGGGGCGCTCTTGATCGGGCGCCCCCTTCATTTTGAATTACCTTCACAAATCTGGATTCGTGGAAGGGCGGGCCTCCCTCAATCTGGCAACTGTTTAGCGGCTGAACAGCATAAAAGTTGTCTATAACAGTCGCTTAGGATTTTGGTTCGATAAAACCACTTTTTTAGCTTGCTCGCACGCCTTGCAACGTCTAAAACGAACCAACAGAACAAGTGCGAGGCAATCAATGATATTTCTGCTTTTGGCGGCGGCGATGGCGGCCCCGGAGCCAGCCTCTGAAGGGGTGGCTACTACCGAGGTTGCGCAGGAAAAGATTCCTGCCGCAGAAATTACTGTCACGGCGACGGAGCCGGCTGTTGTCGAAAAGTGGACTGCTGAGCGGGGGGAATATCTCAGTGGTGTCCTCGCCCGGTGGGCCAAGCGGGCCGACTGGAACCTCGTTTATGAAAGCGATGCCGATTACCGGCTGTCCGCTGACGGGGTTGTCGAGGGCGACTTTAAGGCCGCCGTCTCGCGGATGATCGAAGCCTACGGGCAGAACAAACCTCACCTGCGCGTTCGTTTTTACAATGGCAACAGCGTTGTCCGGGTCTGGATTGAAAGGAGCGAGCCGTGAGCCGCTACGCAAAGGCTGTGCGCCTTCTTCCGCTGTTCGCCTTGTCGATTGGCCTTGGTGGCTGCGCCTCGCAGAAACATGCGGTCGCCATGATTTCCAGTGCTCAAAAAACGGCCGAGGCTTTTGCTCAGGACGTTCCCGAGGCCGATCCGGCGAAGGGAACCCCTGCGATCAGTCAGGAAGATGGCCTCTATTTCGGCCAGGCGCTTGTTCGGCATCATCGCGGCGATCCTTTGCCGGGCCGCTTTGATCGCTTCATGGTCAGCGAGAAGGGTGAGGTCGATATTCGTGGCTTCGCGGCGCTGATCACGAAAAGCACCGAGATCCCCGTGGCGCTCAATATCGCTAAAACGGCGGCTGCTGTGGCAGCACCTGCGCCTCAGGCTCTCGGGGTGCTGGGTATGCAGGCAAACACCATGGGCGCCCAGCGCGGGGTGACAATGCCCGTCCTGTGGGACGGGCCGTTGGCCGGTCTTTTGGATCAAGCGGCGGCCCGCTTCGGTGTCGATTGGGAATACCGCAACGGCGTCCTTCAAATGGCGGATGAGCGCACCGAGACGTTTGTCATGCACGCTCTGCCGACCACCACCAACCTTGATACGCACCTGTCCACTCAGACGGGTGGCTCCAGCGGTTCGGGAAGCTCTGGTTCGTCTGGTGGGTCGGGTGGATCGACCGAGAACCAAGTGAGCGCCGCTAGCGCGATGCAATCGGGGCAGAAGGCCGCGGTCGATGTGTGGGGCGAAGTCAAGGCTGCGCTGACCGTGATCATTGGGGATCGTGGGCGCTTCGCTGTTACCCCCGCCAATGGCACTATCACCGTTACAGGGTCGCCCGCTGTGATCCAGCAGGTAGCCGAGTATGTTCACGCTCAGAATGCCATCCTTGAGCGGCAGGTGTTTGTCCGGGTTCGGGTTTATTCCGTCAATCTCGGGGAGGGGGATGACTCCGCCCTGCAATTCAACAGCAGCTTCAAAACGGCAGCGCGGAACCTCGGCCTGAGTTGGGGTAGTCCCGGTAATGCGCCTACCTCGGCTGTCGGAACCTTCGCGGCGACGGTGTTGAGCACTACCAGCCCCTGGGCCGGTTCTGACATTGTGGCCAAGGCCCTTTCGAGTGTCACGAACACCTCGCTGATTTCCGAACTGAACCTAACCGCGCTCAACAACAGGCCGGTCAGTAAGCAGGACGTGCGCACGGAATCCTATGTGGCGCAGACCGCCGTCACGAATGGTCAATATACCAGCACCACCGAATTGGTGCCCGGAACCCTTTCCACCGGGTTTTCGATTACGCTCCTTCCCCGCATTATCAGCGAGAACCGGATTCTGATGGGCTATTCCATCAATCTTTCCAGTCTCGTGGCACTCGACAAGGAAACCAACGGGCAGACCTTCGTGCAACTGCCCACGGTTGACGTTTCTGGCGGGCTTCAAGAGGCGATGCTGCGCAGCGGGCAAGTCCTCATGCTGATGGGCTATATGGCCGATAGCGCGGCGGATGCTCGACAGGGGACGGGGACGCCGGGGAATTTCCTGTTTGGTGGGACGCGCAGCTCGACTACCGCCAAGAAGCGCATCATTGTCACCATGGAACCCGTGATCACCTCGGAGAGCGGGCAGTGAGCACCTTCGTTCGTCTGCCTTCAGGGCAGCAGGTCCTTGTGGGCCTGGATTGGGATGCGAACCCCAAAGGCTATGGCCAGACTGAAGCGCGGATGCGCGCAAAGGGAGCCAAGGCGAGCGGTTTTATCCTGCGCGGTAATGACGGGCAGAATCTTGGTTTAGTCCCGAGCGCCATCACTCTGCCAGAGAATGCCATTTCGTTCGCTGCGACGATGGCGGATGCTCTCGGGGTGAACTGGTGCGGGGTTTTCCATCTGCGCGATCAGTTTGTATTCGTGGCGGTCGCGAATGGCTGCGTGCTGGCTGACGGCGACAGGATCTACCCTAGCGAAAGCGGGGTGCGATCGCGGTTTGAGCAAGAGCTAAGCCTCTATGACGTGCTCTACTGCCCGGCTGATTGGGGCGTAAGCGGGGCGCTCGATAGCGCGGTGGCTTTCAATGACCTGCATTGGGACGGTGCCCCGCCGATCATCCGTATCCGGCAGGCAAAGAAGGTTAGCCGGTCAACCGTGCTGGTTAGCGCCGTCGCTATGGCGGCTCTTTTTGCCGGTTATCAGGGGTGGCGCATCTATGTGGAGCGCAAGGAGGCCGAGGAATTGGCGCGTAGGGCGCTGCCGCCGCCACCGCCCGATCCTTGGGTGAGTCGCACTCGTGCCCAGGACGCGATTGATGCGTGTCTGGCTGCGCGAGAGGTGCTTTCCAACACTACCCGCCAAGGGTGGGAGTTGAAGGCGCTTTCATGCGAATTTTCAGGCGGAGCGAAAGTGGTCGGAACGCTGGCTCCCTATACCGCCAATGCCATTCAGCCGTTTCTGCCTACCCAATTCACGACGAAACTTTCAGCGGATGGCACGGTGATGGAGGCGACAACGCTTCTGAAAGTGCCACCCGTAAATCGCAGAGGAGAACGGCCTTCACCAGTTGCCGTCCTTGAGGCGAGAAACCTGCTGCTGGGCCAACCAAAGCCCGCAACATGGCGGCAAAGCGGGCGGCAAATCACATTCGATCTGACCACAGCGGCACCAATCCAAATCATCGGAGAGGGGCTGCAAAAAATTCCAACAGCATCGGTCAGCAAAATTGACCTCACAGGGGAAAATTGGCGTGTCCAAGGTGACATTTACAACTGAAAATTCGCGGTGGTTGAGCACTGCTCCCATGGCTTTGATTGCTCTCATGGGCAGCTTGGTGATCGCAGGGAGCGCCGGTGCTTCGCCGGTCAATGATCCTCGGGGGCCGACCAATCAGATACAGGAGCAACATGCTCCGGTCAGCTCAGCGGAACGACTGTTCCGTCTGGACCAGCTTCGGGCGGATCTTGAAGAGGCCAAGCTGCGCGCTCAGATCGCCAAGGCCAATGCGGATGCAAAGCCGACGAGTGCAGGGTCAACAATGTCGTTCCCTGCCGGTATGTCCACGCCGCCGCTGCCGGTGCCGGGGGGGAATACTTCCTCTTTCGGCCTCATCCCGCCGCTGCCTTCCAGCGATAGCGCTGCGCGTTCCAAGGTCGCCCTGGACTCGACGCCTATGGCGCCTGCCGTGGAGGTTGTCGAAGCCTACGGGGTCGGGAAGGCCCGACAAGCCATCATCAATGTCGGCGGCACGAAACGGATCATTCGTGTGGGTGATCATCTGATGGGCGGGGTCGTCGTTTCGATTGCTCCCGGCGCGGTCAGCGTTCGCAACAGCCGTGGGCGTTTCAAGACCTATGAATGATAGCCGCCAGAGAGGGCGGCACGTCAATCATATATTTCCCTTTCAACAATGCTTTGGAGAGCAAGCATGTATATTTTGAAGAAGATCGCTTTGGCAGGCACGGTTGCCGCTGTCGCTATTGCCGCACCGGCTTATGCAGATGATGCCGCACAGGTCACCGTGGCCACTGCCCCGGCCACGGTGACGGACAATGCGGCGCCTGCAACTCCCGCGAAGATTGCGCGATTTGGGCTGGGTGTGACCGGGGGAAGCCTTGGGATCGGGCCGGAAATCAGCTATGCGATCAATCGCCATTTCGATGTTCGTGGCAACATCACTTTCCTGTCCTTCTCGCACAGCTTTTCCGGTGATCAGAACTACAAGGGTTCGGCGGTGCTGGGGTCGGGCGGCCTGATGATTGACTATCACATCGCAGGCGGCGGATTCCGCATTTCGGCAGGCGCGCGCATCGACGGAAACAAGGCCCGGCTGGTGGGCACGCCCAGCGACGGCGCAACCCTGAATGGCACGTCCTATAGCGCAGCCCAAATCGGCACCCTGCGCGCGAATGCGGACTTTGCCACCGTCGCCCCCACCGTGACCCTGGGGTATGGCGGCACTCTCAAGCACGGCTTGAAGCTGGGGGTCGAGCTGGGCGCCATGTTCAGCGGCAGCGCACATATGAAGCCCATCACGGCCAGCGGGGGCGGTGTGGCAGAGGCGGATCTTCAGGCCGAACGCCAGCGCATTCAGG
>Ga0302262_10000369_pt1 | contig 18390 bp, 21 predicted proteins | sample II_Fen_E3_4_FD_194557 | JGI IMG/M metagenome (GOLD analysis project Ga0302262, IMG submission 194557) | Peat permafrost microbial communities from Stordalen Mire near Abisko, Sweden - II_Fen_E3_4 | ecosystem: Environmental > Terrestrial > Soil > Wetlands > Permafrost | place: Sweden: Abisko...
ACATTGGGCCAAGCGGTTCCACCAGAACCGCACCGTTTCGTGGCAAATGTCGATGCCGCGTTCGAACAGCAGATCCTCAACGTTGCGCAGCGAAAGCGGGTATCGAACGTACATCATAACCACCAGCCGGATCACTTCAGGCGACGAGTTGAAGCAGCGGAACGGGTTGATAGCCTTGCTCATTTCAACCTTTTACCAGCCCAAGACCACACCGTCGAGATTGCTTTGACAAGACCCGCCGCCCGTCTCAACATTGTTCGTCACGAACGGCTCCAGCGTTGCACGGCGCTGGTTCGGCACAACGGCGGTAATCACGTCCCCGCCACGCTCCATAGCGCCCACAATCACCGTCTTGGCAGCAGAGCCGCGATTGTGCTTGCCCTTCTTGACGCCGCCGATCAGCGTTTCATCAACCTCAACATGAGTGCCAGCACCACCGATAGGCTCCTCGCCGTCAACATCGGCCATATGTTGCCGAATAAGCCCAGCCATGCGCCATGCTGTCTTGTAGGTCACGCCAAGCTGGCGCTCCAATTCCTTGGCGCTGACGCCGTGGCGGGTCGTGGTGAACAGGTGGATGGCATAGAACCAGAGTTGCAGCGGCGTCCGCGTTTGCTCAAACGGGGTGCCAACTGTGGGGTGCAGGTGATGGCCGCACCACTGGCAGGAATAGGCGCGCTCCGCCTTGATCCGATACCAGTTTGAAGGACGCTCGCACGAAGGGCATTCAAAGCCCTGCCCAAAGCGCACATTGAACAGGTGATTGAGGCAAGTTTCGTCGTCAGGAAACTGGCGGAAAAACTGCGTTGTGGTGAGGGGTTTCGTGCTCATGCATTATCATATACCGCATTCGTTCTACGTATGCAAGGGGGATAGACGCCCTTTTATCAGCCCAAGGTTCCACCGTCGAGATTGCTCTGACAAGACCAGCGCGAGGCTTCAAGATGCGCCGTCGCCTTGGCTTCGTCGTGGAAAATGGGGTTGGTGATATTAAGGTTCATGGCTGGACGTCCTGCCTTGAGCCCCTTTTAAGCCTTATCGCCTGCTAAGTAAAGTATATAATTGCCAACGAAACGCCCATTATTATAAATGCAAAGCTAATGGCGTAGGAAATATATGCAATCAACTTCTTGTTTTTCTTTATGAATTCAGAATTCCTGATCCACCTAAAGATGAGTTCCTCGAAAATCTGATCGATTATCCACATAAATCCTCCTAGGCCTAGCGACTGCAAGCTTGCTTTGCAGCAGACTTAGCCGCTCCACTTGCCGCACCCTTTAAGCCTCCAAGAGCTGCGCGGCCTGCAGCAGCTTCAGGAGCAACTCCTCCAAAGACTACACTTCGACCAGCTGCCTTTGCTGCTCCACTTGCCCCACCTTTGGCTGCGTCAAGGGCGACTTGCCCGGCTGAAACATCACCGGCTCCATCCATGCAATCTTCCAACTTATCCTCTGCCTCTCCTTTAGAACGTTCCCAAGAATTTTTTAAACTCTCCGCAATCAATTCACCAAAAGATGGACGAGATTCTGGATCTCTTTGAATGTAATCCGGCAGTGACGGTGGCGGAGGAACAGAGTCTCTATTCTCATGATGTGCCGGTGGCTTTCTATGGCCAACCACGACTATTTCGCCATCTTTAGGCTTCGGAGGGGGAGTGAAAAAGTCTGATATTTTTCTCCACAGATCCGAAAAAATATCTTTCCCAGTTGGATCGATCTTATCCATCGGATCATTTGCGACATAGGCGTAGAGATTGACCTGATCCTTATACCCGATGGGATCGGTCTGCAAGAACCTTCCGAGGGTTGGTGAGTAGAAGCGTGCCTTATAGTAATACATGCCCAGCTCGGCTGTCCAGGCCTGGCCGGTGTATTGGAACCGCCCGGCGTTGCTGCGACCGGGGATGCCGTATTCATCGTAGGTGTTGACGGCAAAGACCGTGGCGCCGGCATTGTCCGTCACAAGGCCAATGCTGCCCTGCCAGTCGGGGCGCAGCACGCGCTCGCTCGCGCTGTTAAACGCATTGCCTTCATACCAGGCGATGGGATCATCGGATTTCAAATCCGCGCCATGCACATAGCGCCGCAGCAGATTGCCCGAAGCGTCATATTCGCCCACCAGCGCGTCGCCATCATAGAGGAAGCGCGTGGTGCCCGTCGGCCCGGCGATCTCATAGAGCCGCCCCAGTGGATCATAGCGCAGCGCGGCATTCTTCAGCCCGCCCGCGCCCACCAAGCGGTTCTCGATGTCATAGAGGAAGCTCGTGCTGCCATCGCCGGTCAGATTGCCATTGGCGTCATAGGTGAAGCTCGCCGCGCCCGCCGCCGTATACTGGTTTAGCCCGTTTGCCGTATAGGCGCGGTTGACGTTGTAGGTATCGGAAAACACGAAGGCGTTGTTGCTCTTCGAGAGCGAGATGATCTGGCTGGCCGGATTATAGCCAAAACCATAGCTGTTGGTATAGCTGGGGTTGGCGCTGGGCGTGTTGGTGAGCGAGGTCAGGCGGCCAATGCCGTCATAGCCATAGCTGGTGGCCACCCCGCCATTGAAGCTGGCGCGGGTGCCATCGGGATTATAGCCATAGCTGGCGATGGTGGCCGAGCCCGATCGCAGAATGGCGGTGGGGCGGTCGAGGCCGTCGTAGGTATAGGTGGCATAGTTGCCATCGGGGAAGGTCACCCGCGTCCGGTTGCCATTGGCGTCATACTGGTAAGACACCTGACGGGTCGCGCCATCCATGGTGATCGCCGAGGTCAGCTGCCGCCCGAAGCCGTCGAAGCTGTTGGAGACGCCTTCTCCCCCGGCGCTGTCGAATTGCGCGGCAAGCTGATGCCCCTGCAGGTCATAGCTGTAATAGACCGAACGCGTGTTGGTCGCGGCAAGGCCCGTGCGCGAGGGGACGATCTTGGCTGTCACCCGGTTCAGCGCGTCGTAATTGTAGGTCAGCACCGAACCGTCGCGTTTGCGCAGGCTCGTGCGGTTGCCATTCGCGTCGTAGGCGTAGGCTTCATAGTCGGCGCAATTGACGCTGCCCGCACTGCTGAAACCGCTGGCGGTGCTGGCGGTGATCGACACACCAGCGCAATTGGTGAACGTGACGCTCGTCGCCGCGGATCCCGCCGTGTAGGCGGCGGGCTTGGTCGTTGACGGGAAATACCAGCCCGTCTGGCGGTCGAAGCCGTCGTAGACCAACTGGGCATGGTTGCCATTGGCATCAATCACGTCGGTCTGCTTGCCGTTCGGGCTATAGGCATAGGTCGCGTAGGCTTCCTCAAGCCCCGTGCCAACGCCACGGCGAACCTGAATGAGCTGACCGGCAGCGTCATACACGTTCTTGGTGATCCGGTCGGGACCGGCGCTGCCTTGAACGCTCAACACGCAGGCATCCGACGGCAGCGAACCATACACAGCCGGGTTCATACGAACCGCAGTGCATTGTAGGCGGCCAACAGAGTCGTAACTGTATTGGGTTAGCGATTGAATCGCCTCTGCGCTCACTTGTTCGGCTGTCAGCGCCAAAACGAGGGGCAAGATTCCATAAGGTAGGCAGCGAAGCTCGAGAAATGCACCCAAGCTCATGGCAGCACCTCCTCAATCTTCACGACTTTATTAGTGCCGGGTGAATATGTCATCCGCTTGTATCGGATGACAGCCATGTCAGACCCATCAACAGCGTTACCGGTGCCAACTTCCGTCTTCGACTCGTTACCGTCCGAATTATAAATATGGTGGATAACTGGTCGCGGCAATGGACCAGATCCATCTGGATCGGCCCCAATCTCATACAACTTTCGCCGACGCGAATCATAGACTGTGTAGCTGACGTTTCCAACAGGATCGGTCACCGAACTGACGTTACCAGCAGTATCATAAGAAAAACTGGAAGTGAGCGTTGATCCTGCAGACTCCCGGCTGGAACTGACTAGCTTGTGCGGCGACGGTGATCCAGCCGTGGAACTTTCGTACAGGTATGACTTTCTGAGCCTATTTTGCGCGGGGCATACATAGGAGAAGTCCACTGTGTTGCCCGTTACACCCGATATGCCACACTCATCCTCCGCAGTTACCAAACTGGCTTGTGGAAGGGTTACATTTGGCGGAGCCGTGATACCGGCAGCTGGGCTAAAAAGACCATATGAGAGGCGTTTTACAGCCCTTTTTCCGTTCACGTCTGCTGGCGAAAGTTGGACGGCTAGTCCGCCAGAAGTGGAATCATACTGATAGTCAGTACGATTATTGTTTCCGTCGATGGCATAATCGGGCTTGTTGCAGAACAGACGATTGGATGCCGAGCAGGTAGGGAAATGGAATGTCCTGACGATATCAGAGAGACCACTGCCGGACTTTGGCTTCGATCTGACTTCTGTAGCATTCTCGTTGTCATCGAGGGCCTGCTGGTCAGAGTCACCTTCGGGTCGGGTTATTGATAAAAAGCGCCCCAAGTTATCATAAACATAATGCGTGACACGGTTCAACGGATCCTTCATCCAATCAGGAAGGGGCTGATTGCCATTACCGGCCCCAGTCGACCAATCAAATGGACTATGATAAACATAAGATCTTGCATCTGGTTGCGTTAACGTTGTGTAAATATTGTACATGGCAGAATTGTCGTATTGATAATTCCAAATATTATTATTTGCATCCTTAAATGACATCACAACTGTCGAAAGAAGCACAGGTGAACTCTCCATAAAATCAGTGCCGAATATCCCACCGTATGTATATTCGGCATCATCATAGGAGTTCGCGGAATTTTTCACTGCATTAACGAGACTTCCCCAAGCAGAATCATAGCCATACGAACGCTCCGACCCATCGGGATAGGTGACCTTGCTCAGCAAATAGAATGTCTGTTCAAATGAATCAAAACCCCATCCTAGCGAGGAATATGTATAATTAACGCTAGATATATTATTCCTTGAGCAAGTTGGAGAGCAATTAATATGAAAGGATGATATTTTCGAAATCATCCTTTTTTCTTTGTCCGGACTCCCTCCGATTCCTGAATTGAGATAAGTGAACGCCAGCCCGTCCCCACGAGAATTTATCACCGACTCCAAGCGGTTCAAAGTTCTTGCGGGAAATGATAGATCCGGCGTTATCGAGCCTGCCGGTTGATAGTTAAAAGCCCAGAAAGACCCATCTGGAAATTGAACGTATTTTACAAATACATCAGAATTAAATTGCTCACCTGAGTAATAATTATTACTAACCTCAAAAACAGCATAAGCCCCGCCCTTGTCCCAAAGTCGAAATGTTACAGGAGATTGAGAAATAACTTCGAGAAACGCCCCATCTTTTAGTTTACTAGAAAGAGCCGATCCGCCGATATTTGCATCTGCGATGTTATAAGATAGGAACTCATAACTTTTTCCGAAAGCAGATGCCGTTATAGAGCATTTCAAAGGATCGGGAATAATATTGAACGGTGTGCAACTTCCGCCCCAACCAAGGTGCATCATAAAGCTATGGGTAAAGTCAAATCCAAGGGCCGCCAACGGCGTTGAGGGCCCGCCTTGACTATTATAAGATCGCGATAGAGACAAAAAATCCGACGTTCCTGCAACTCCCGACTGAATGTCAACGCTAGAAAAAGTCAAAGCACCTGTGATCACATTAACGGATCCAGGACCTGTTATGTTTTCGCGGTACACTGGTGGTGATGCAAGGTTATCAGCGACTGCCTTGCCGACTGGAAATAGCGAGAAGCTCAAAGTTACGATCAATATCAGCTTGATAATTATCAGGAAAATCGGATCATCAGAAAATAATTTTTGCATCACCCAGTCCTCCTGAAACGAACAGACTCCCATAAGGTCGCCATTACCAGCTTGGGTGTACATACATCAACTTGTCCTGCTCGCATCGCTATGCCCCTCTCACTGCTGGAACTGGATGATTGTGTAGCCACTGATGGGCAGGACGACATATCTGGTGGTGGCAGCTGTGGCACCGCTTCCGCTGCTGCCATTGCCCGCGCCGTTGGGTGAGTTCGTCACCGTCACATTAGTGCGGTTGCTGGCCGGGTCGTAGGCGTAGGCGGTGTTGGTGCCATTGGCCGGTCCGCCCGAACGCGCCACCCCCACCACGCGGCCGAGCGCATCATAGCTATAGGTCGTCGTCTCCTGCGCCATCGCCGGACCCGAGGCGCCAAGAGCCAGAACCAGCAGAAGCCCAGCCCCGCAAACCGATCTACTCAGCCTCATATCACCATCCCCTGTTAGGCAGTCCACCCAGACATTCCGCGCCAGCCCCGCCAATCAATCTCAGTCCTGTATGTTGAAATAGACGACTGTTTCAGTGTCGCTCCAAATCGAGCAATTCCCCGTGCCTGTCACCCAGACCTGCTTGTGCGCCGCCCATGCCGACAGCAGAACAGCAACGTAAGCCTGACCCGCTGGAGTGGACGCATCAAGCGCCCATCGGGTCGGATTAGGCTGACCGCATGCTGGAACTGCAGTCCTGGTGGCACCACTGATGCTAAACAGGACGGCGCCATTATATGCCCCATAAATCCCTGTTATAGTGCCAAATCCGTTATTCGTCTATGCCGACGCTGGCGTCAAACTTGCAGCCAAAATGCCAACCGCGCAAAGGCCTTTGACTACATCAAGCAGTTTCATCCCATCAACTCCTGTCCAAAATCCGCCCAGGCAATGTGAGCCAGCCAAAGAAACCATGGGATCTCCGGCAGCACCTCTCTGCGACGCGCCACGAGCATGTGTCGGTGGTGCAAGTTACACAACGCGAAAATCCGGACCCAACACCCCCGCCTAGTAGTCCGTGTCCTGAATGCTGAACATGGCGACTGTCTCGGTGTCGCTCCAGATCGAGCAGGAACCCGTCCCGGTCACCCACACCAGCTTGTGATGCTCGATCGCCCAATACAGCGTCTGCACGGCGGCTTGCCCGGCCACCGTGCTCGCATCGATGGCCCAGCGATTGGGCAGATTGGCAGCGCAGGTCGGAGGCATGTCGCGCGTGGTAACATTCACGCTGAACAGCACCGCGCCATTATAGGTGCCGTATACGCCTGTGATCTTGCCATAGGCATTCGTGCTCGACGCCATCGCGGGTCCGGCGGCGCCAAACAGCAGCGCGGCCCCGATCGCAAATTTCCAAAGCGGCTTTCTCATCTCGGTCCCTCCAGCATGGGGTCAGTTGGACGCGGGTTTGCAAATCCGCTCGATGTCCTGAACAAGATCGTAGCGCGAAGCCTTGCGCGCGCTTTCCAGCGCCGCGGTGCATTTGGCGGGCCCCGCTCCCTGCGCTAGCGGCCCCAGAATCGCCTTTTCACGGGCGATATGGCCTTCAAGCCGCCGCGCAACCGTCTCGGGGCTCTCCGCCCTGGCAGGCGGCGGCACAGCGCAGCCCGCACCCGGGCATTGTGCCAGTGCCGGACTGCCTGCCAGAAGCAATCCGGTCATGCCAAGGAAGCACCCCGCCTGTCGCCATGCAATACGCATCCTAATTGCTCTGGATGTAGGCGACACCCTCGGTGTCGTTGGCACCGCTCACGCACGAGCCGGAGCCCGACAGGCTTACCGACCGCCCACCCGCGTAAGCGGTCATGACGATAGACAGCAGGGCCTGCCCATAGGCATCGCCCACGGTGATCTCCCAGCGACTGCAGCAATCGCACCCGGGCCTTGTGCCGGTGCGGGTCCCCGACATGAAAAACAGCAGACGCCCGCCGGTAAAGGCAACGCTGGTAATCGTGCCAGCCTGCCCCGAGGCATAGGCGGGCATCACCGATGCGGCATAGGTGAACATCACCGCCGCCACCCCTGACAGCACCTTGCCCGACCTGCGCGCAAGGCTGCGCCAGGAGTTTTTCATCGCACCACGCATCGTCATGAATGCTCCCGTCGATCAGAAATAGAAAATATCGATCCGGCCCACATCAATAGGGCCGCCACAATTATGTAAAAAACTCAGCATAGCCATAAAAGCAACGAATAACGCTGCTTTGTCACCACAATCTCGCTGCCGAAGCATAACTGATAGTCTGCGCAAGGGGCTAGCACCTGTCAATACAGTAATCGTCATACACCAACACAATATCCGAAAAATTCATCCAGGTGTATGATCGCGAAATCTCCCAAGTCAGGATAAAACCGCGCCGCCCGCCACCGCCCGCTACGCCCCGCCCCGCCATACCTTGCCCCCAACGCTCATGATCGCGCCAACCCCGCGACCCGTCGGCGCGTGTTCCAAACGCGGGCGTTTTGCCGCTCGGCTTGCGATTTTCGGTGCAAACACGGGTCTTGTGCCGCAGGTACATCACGAGCTTGGGCGGCGGGGCATCGCGTGGTATAGGCATTCCAGAGCCAGTTGTCATCAGCGATTACGCCCAACCCGTACTCCCGGAGTGTCATGCAAGCCAGCGCCGCCCACCTTGCACCCGATGCCTCGCCCATCGCCCTAGCCGCCGACTGGCTGGCCCAGATCATCACCGGCAGCCTTGGCACGAGCATCGCTGTCATCGCCATCGGCTGGGTGGGCCTTGCCATGCTGCAGGGGCACCTCGATTGGCGCCGGGCTGGCCGCATTATCCTTGGCTGCTTCATCCTCTTTGGCTCGCCGCTCATCGCGCGCGGGCTTATCGATGCGCTACAGGGCACCGCTAGCCTGCGCCCAAATCCGCCGCCACCCGCGATCGTCGCAACCCCCACCGCCGCCCCGCAGTTTGATCCCTATGCCGGCGCCGCGCTGCCCCATTGAAACGCCCCCATTGGATCACCATCCGGCTGGATCACCAAAGCACGCGAGCCTCCTCCCGCCGCAGTGCCTCGCGCCGGGCGGCAAAAGCGCCTATTCAGGCCACTGTTTGCGGCTCTGACTACCCGGACGCGTGGCTCCCGGCGCCCATGACCGATCCTCAAGCTCCTTGCGGTAATGGTGCGGCAAATTGTCGTTGATAATGTCGAACAGCTTTTGTTCGGCGTGCCACTCCTCCAGCCATTGCGCCTTGCGCACCGGGTCGCGGGTTCGGCGATAGCGCTCGGCATAGTAGCTCACCTCTTGCTGCGCGCCATCGCGGCGATGCGTCAGCCGATCCCACTGGCGCTTTTCCTCGCTCGTCATAGGGCCAGCGTAAATGACTTCAGCCTTCTTGAGGTCGATGATCACATCATCGGGGTGGGGCAGCGGCGTGGGTTCGGGAAGACCGCTGCGACGGGCATGATCGATCGCCTGCTCCCAATTGTGCTTGTACTCAATTGCCGCCTGCATGTGTTCGGAGCGCAGCTTGCGATCCTCTTCCTCCACCCCGCGCACCAGTTCCGCCAGCGTGCGCTGCGCGAAGCGGTTGCCCTTGATCGCGGCCACACCCATCGCCCGGAATACCGCCTGAATGGCCGGTAATTCGATCGCCTGCTCACCTTCACGGACCGTCACCTTGCGATAGGCCTCTTCGATCAGCATCTGATTGGCAGGCTGCGCGCCAAAATCCAGCCCCTTGGCCTTGGGAGTGGCTGAACCTGCCTTCTTTTTGGGCCGCCCCGTGGGATTGCCGGATTTGCCCTTTTGAAAGCGATGCTGGGCAGGCGGCTTGCGATAGCCCACACCGTTGCCTGTCCCACCGCTCATTCGGCAGCCTCCGCGCTCGGAGTGCTGTTGAGAGCAAGCCGCTCTTCGGCCACATCCTCGAAGGTCCGACCACTGCCCACGAGCTTGGCCCGCTTGCCGGTATAGGCCTCCCAGCGCCGGATGATCGTGTCGCAATAGAGCGGGTCATATTCGATCAGCCGCGCATTACGCCCCGTTTTCTCGGCGGCGATTAGTGTGCTCCCCGAACCGCCAAAGCCATCAAGCACCGCCTCGCCGCGCCGCGAACAATCGCGGATGGCATCGGCGATCAGCGCGACGGGCTTGACCGTCGGGTGCATGGCCAGTTCATCGGCGCGCCCGGCGCCGATGCTGCTGATCCCGGCATAATCCCACACATTGGTGCGGTAGCGCCCGGTTTGCCCGAGGCCAAAACTGTTGGTGTGCGGCGCCTCGCCGCGCTTGAACACAAAGATCAACTCGTGCTTCGAGCGATAAAAGGCGCCCATACCGCCATTGGTTTTATTCCACACCACCAGATTCTTGAACTCGGTGAAGACCGCCTCGCCAGCTTCGAGCACCTCGCCCATATGCCGCCAGTCCATGCAGACAAAGGCGATCGCGCCATCGCGCATGTGCCGGCCCATATTGCTCAGCGTCTCGGTGAGGAAACTGACAAACTGGCCCCGGCTCATCTCGCCACTGGCAAAGGCAAACTCGCGGTGCTTGACGCTGCCGAGCCCGCAGACATTGCCGTTGATCGCCACATTATAGGGCGGGTCGGTAAACACCAGATCGGCGGGGCCGCCTTCCATCAGCCGGTCCATGGCATCCGCGTCGCGCGTATCGCCGCACAGCAGACGGTGGCGGCCAAGCTGCCACAGGTCACCCATACGGCTGACAGGGTTTTGGAGAATATCGGGCACCGCATCTTCTGGCGCATCGGCGGCAGCCGGATCAGCCTCACCCGCCTCATCGAGCACCAGATCGATCTCGGCCAAGCTGAAGCCGGTGATCTCCAAATCAAAATCCAGATCAACCAGCGCCTGTAACTCGATGGCGAGGATTTCTTTGTCCCAGCCCGCGTTGAGCGCCAGCTTGTTATCCGCCAGCACATAGGCCCGCCGCTCGGCCGCGCTCAGATGCGAGAGAGCAAGGGTCGGCACGGTCTTATGCCCAAGCAGCTTGGCCGCCTCCACCCGCCCATGCCCGGCGATGATCTCGCCCGTCTCGGACACCAGCACCGGGTTGGTAAATCCGAACCGCTCGATGCTCCTGGCGATCTGCTTGATTTGTTTCTTCGAATGGGTTCGCGCATTGCCCGCATAGGGGCGCAGCGAAGCGATCTCGCGTTCGACGATCTGGTAATCCCGCGCCAAGTTACAGCCCCCGTTTGCCAAACACTTCACCCTGATGGGCACATAGGAAGCGGCAGTCGCATTACGAGATCATAGCGGGAACACTCATCGCTCGCTCAGCACGCTTCGCCGCAATTTTGTGGTGGCGGGAGGAAGCGCAAGTATGCGCGCCTCAAATCTTCTCATGCCGCGCCGCAGCTCTCATGCGGCGTTGACGTATGCGCCATTGACGCATAACATAAGCCTATGACCACCTTGCAGACCGTTGTCGAACTGGAGTCGTTTCTGAAGCGCGCCAGGGCGATTATGTCCGATGAGGAACGCGTGGGGATCGTCAGTTTCCTGGCGGCCAACCCGGAGGCAGGTATCTCGCTGGGCGGTGGCCTGCGCAAGGCCCGCATCGCCCGCGAGGGTGGCGGCAAGAGTGGCGGCTATCGCACGCTTTATGTATTTGGGGGCATCACAATACCGCTGTTTCTGGTGACGGTGTTTGCCAAGAACGAAAAGGATAATCTGACCAAGGCCGAGCAGGCGGCCGCAGTCGCCCTGAGCAAGGAATTGCTCGCAACTTACCGGGCAGCGCAAGGAGATATGGCATGAGCGAAGTTTATGAGAGCCTGATGGACGGGTTGAACGAGGCGCTGGCATTCGCGCGTGGTGAGCAGACCGCTGCGGTGGTTCACGAGATTGCGGTCCCCGCCGTCGATGTCGCGGCTATCCGGGCCAGCACCGGCCTGTCGCAAGGCGCTTTCGCACGCAGCATCGGCGTTGCCAAGGGCACGCTGCTCAACTGGGAGCAGGGTCGCCGCCACCCGACCGGCCCCGCTCAGGTGCTGCTCGCCATGATCGCCAGAAAGCCTTCGCTGGTGAGCGAATTGCTAAGCTAAGACGATCCGGTGTTGCGCCAGGAATCGGGCTGCTCCCGCGAAAATCGGACATTCTCGCTGGACTTGCCACGCGAACCGAGCGTTGGTGTTTGAGGCGGCAGGCAAGCGATAGCGCTGCACCGCTGCTAAAATCGCCAGCAATTTGGCGCTGTGCCCGGCCTCACCGGGCTTCGGTCAGTGATGGCACAGGGAATAATCCCGGCCTCGCAACCGGAGACCCACAATGTTTGAACGCACCGCCAACCATGATCGGGCCGCAGTCGCCACTGCTGCTCACACATCCAACAACCCAGCCACGACATCCGCTCAGCCTGCCATCGCGCCATCGGCAGGCCAATGCCGCCGACGTATGGCGCGTGCCCCAATTGTCGCGAGCATCGAAGCCGATCCGTCAGCGCGCGATGGGGTGCTGTCAGTCTAATCGCAACTCGTCTCCGATTGGCGCACGAAAGGGCAAAACGTTCATCTTCAGGCCGCAAGCGACTGCCACTCAGCCAGTGCGACCGAGCGACGGATCTTGTAGGTTTGACGATCGACGAGGTGACGCTCCGAGTTGAAATGGTTGTGAAATGACGCATGGATCGAGACGAATTTCTGCAGCGTTTTCATCCGCCGAAACCGCAGCATGGCACGCTCTCTTCGTCGGAACGGCAGATGCGAATTTTCAGCCCGATTGTTGAGCCATTGGCCCATCTCGCGGCGGCCTAAATTGCCAAGCTGACGCATCGCCGCCGGGTAGGATCGCAGCCCATCCGTGACGATGGATTCAGCACGACCATGCCGCTTCAGCGCCTTCTTCAGAAACTTCAAAGCCGCAGATTTGTCGCGCTTTTTGGTGACAAACGATTCCAGAATTTCGCCTTCGTGATCAACCGCGCGCCACAAGTAGTGCCGCTCGCCGTTGATCTTGACGAACACCTCGTCGAGGTGCCAGCGCCAGTGGCGAAAACCGCGCATGCGCGATACACGCTGTCGCCGAATTTCTGCGGCAAACATCGGACCAAAGCGGTTCCACCAAAAGCGGACCGTCTCATGGCAAATGTCGACGCCGCGTTCGAACAGCAAGTCTTCCACGTTGCGAAGGCTCAACGGAAACCGGACATACAGCATCACCGCCATTCGGATCACCTCAGGGGGCGAGTTGAAGCAACGGAACGGGTTGACTGGCTTGCTCATTTCACCCTTTTATCAGCCCAAGGTTCCACCGTCGAGATTGCTCTGACAAGACCATCAGATGCCATCCCGGCGGCGGACAGCCACATCACCAGTGGCGATGGGGCGATCACCCCACCATGCCGCGTCAATCTCGGTAGCGCCTTCCACCGCCGCCGCGCGCTGGGCGGCCTGCAGATTGTTGACGATACGGCGGGTGATGCCACGGCAGCGGAGGCGGAAAAGCTCGGCCAGATCATCGGCGATGCGGATGCGGTGGCAATAATGATCGCGCAGCCGCAGCGCATCTTCCGCCGTGGCAGGCTGGGCGGGTGTGGCCACCAAGATCCGGTTGTCGAACCGTTCCCACCGCTTGAGCTTGGCAGGCAGAGCCTCTTCGCCGATCATCAGGATCGCGATCCGCGTGGCATCGTGAATATCGCGGATGAATTCGACCAGACCTTTGTCGGCCAGATAGTCCATCTCATCGATAATGATATCGACCGGAGCGAGGTTGAGCTGATCAACCACTTGGCGGAAAATGCGCGGGCCAGAGCGCTCGAGGTTGGGAATGCCCAGCTCTTCGGCAATCGCCTCCAGCACGGTCTTTTGCGTCCAGATCCGCTGCGCCTGGACATAGATTGCGCCGGTGCGCGCGGCGGCAAAGCCAGCGGCCACCGTTTTGCCATAGCCGCTGGCGCCATAATACAGGCCCATGCGCGCCGAGGCGTTTTCGCTTTCGCGGCAATCCATCAGGGTGGACAGCAGGAGCGACATATTGGTGAGCGGGGCATGGCCCAATGGCCGATCAATCGGGCCAGTGCGCAGCGGCAGGATGTTGTCAGTCATGGATGTTTCTCCGGGGTTGCAAGGGGGGTGAAAGGGGGGCGTCATGCGGCGCCCTGGCGACGGCCCTGCGCGCCGGGCTGGCGCTGCAGATCGAGGAAGGTCATCTTGTGCGCGCGGTATTCGCTGGACCCGGCATAGAGCTGGGCACGGCGCAGAGTGTCGGCATCGACATCCTCACCCCGCTGACTGGCGGCCAAAACAGCATCGGCCTCGGCTACCTTTTGCGGGATGCTGCGCGGCTTTGCGGGGGCGCTCTCTGTCTGGCGCATCACCTCATCCAGCCGGGATTGGCTGACCGGCACAGAGGGTGCAGCATCGTTAATGCTAGCCATGGTGGGGCTGATCTGCTGCACAGTGGGCGGGGGCAGATGCACCAGCTTGCCCGCATCCTCAGCTTCGCGGCGGAGCATCTCGCCCACTGTGCGCTCGAGGCTATAGGTCCGCTGTTTTTGGCGCAGCTCTGCCTTGGCATGCGCCATGTGCTCGGTCATCTGGCGCCGAGCGGCCATGGCAAATTGCTGCTCTGTCATGCCCGAGCGTTCGGCATTGACGGCGGTATCCACATACTCGCCGCTGGCGTCGAAAATGAACAGCGCGCCCAGATCATCCTCATCGCGGCGGATCACCACAGGCTGGCCCATCAGCTCCACAAAGCGCGGCGACCAATAGCGGCCACCTTTCCAGCGCACCCCGCGCTTGGTGACTGTGGCTGTGCCCACATAAGCGGACAGGGCCAGCTTCAACTGGCGCTCGCTGGCAGCGGCGCGCGCGGGGCGCGGGCTACGCTGCCACTTTTCCATGGGCGACATTTTGAGTGTGCTATGAGTGCGCTGGTGGTATTCGCCGTCTACCCAGGCATCGAGGACAACCTGCAACTGCTGGCTGCTGATGCCCGGCGTGATTTCCGCGCGGCCGGTTTGCTTTTTGGCCTTGGCCCGCAGCTTTTGCGCATCGGCCACGCTGTGCCCCGAAAAGCCGGGCAGCAGGCTGGCGCGCTCGCGGTTAAACGTCCCGAATAGGCGCTCGACATGGGGCTTGTCCTCCGGCGTTCCGGGGAGGCACGGGTCGAGCACGATTTCCAAGCTTTCAAGCGCTGTGGTGATCGACGCATTGATAAAGCCGGAGCCGTTGTCCACCTTGAGGATCGCGGGCATCACGCCCCATGCTGCAATGGTGGTAACCAGCATCCGGCGCACCGATTGCGCGCTTTCGCTTTCGACCACCAGAAAGCGGGCGCGGCGGCTCCAGCGGTCGATAATGCCCAGGATCGCCTTGCGGCCATCGGTGCAGATCACATCGGCCTTGGTGGTGTCGATCTCCCACATCTCATGCGCATACGACACCGTGGCATCCATGCGGCCGAGCGATGGGCGATAGGCGGATTTGTAGCGGTCAGGATCGCGCAGCGCCGTGAACAGCACCAGCTTGCGCGCCTCTAGATCAGCTACAAAATTTTGCAGGGTGCGCAGCTTTGGCAGATCGACGAAACCATCCGCCGCCAGCAGCTTGAGCAGGTTGCGCGCGGAGATATGCCGCGCCGCGATATAGGCCTCCACCGCCTCAGCCATATCGGGATGGCGGTCAAAAAAGCTGGTGCCCTTGGGGCGGCCCACAGGCCGCGCTCTGGCATCGGTGATCGCATCGGCGCGGCGCGCCATGAAATCATCACGCGCCGCATCGGGCAGGCCGATGGCGGAATAGAGCTTCCCGCCGCCAACGCCCGCGCGCGGGCGCCAAAGCCAGCTTTCCGCGTCTGCGCGCTTTTGCACCCCGCGCTCAGATGTGGGCAGCCCCGCCAGGCGCAGATCGGCGATCTCGCGCGCAGTGAGCCACAGGGTGTCGCCCGCGCTCATTGTGCACCTCGGATCTGACGCAGGGCCACGCGGGCGAGGGTTGCCAGCCCAATGATCACCGCCAGCTTGCCCGCGCCGATAAGCTGTTGATGCGGGCGGATGACTTGATTTGGCACAGGGCGAACGAATGGGAGACAAAAGGGCGCGGGCGCTGTATTTAGGGGAGCCATGAGACTCGCACCTTCATCGGCATCCACGCCACCGGAGCTTTCCACCCGCGCCAGCACGGCGGGGGCAATGCGCCACCATTCGCTGCCGCCGGGATGTTGGCCGGCCTGCGCCAGCGCCCCCGCTAGGATTGCACGGCCACGGGCTTTTGCGTTGTCCGACTGCGGGGGGCTGGCGCGGCGTGTCATGCGTGGTAGCCCTGCGTGGCGGGGGCGGCATGGCTGATCGCGCGATCCACCTTCGGCGCTGCGATAATTTTGCCATTACGGTTGGCCAGATGGTCGGGCCAGATGGCCAGCGCATCCCAGCCGATCCACGCGGCGATGGTCTCGCGCGCGCCGCGCGAGGCCGCCAGAGTGTTAAACGCCCGCCGCATCCCGGACTTGTCTTTTGCCTCGGCGCAGACGCGGTTCAGCCAGTGGACGCGATCAGGCCAAAAAGGCTTGATCAGATCATCGGCAAACAATTGCTGGGCAATGGCCAGCACAAGGCTCCACTTGCGCCAGCTATCCATGCTGTCGGTATCCTTGTCCCCCACCATGGGCTTGGTGATGGGCAGCAGAAAGCAGCGATCACGCAGCGTGCGCTTGTCGCCCGTGGGCGCCGCATGCCAAATTCGCGGGGTTGGTGGGCGATCCCAGATCGCGCTTTCAGGCAGGCCGAACCATGCGGCAATGGCGGCGCGCCCATCGGGCGAGCTGTCGGTATGGCGCAAGGCATAGGATGCGCGCAGGTAAAAGGATTGGCCGGGGCCGACTTTGCGATCAGCCTTGGTTCTGATCGGCTTGCCGTCATCGTCATAGCCGATCAGCACGCCTTTGGGCACGATGCCCTTGGCCATGCTTTCATAAAGGGGGCCGGGGCAATATCCGGTGGCCTTTGCGCCATCGTTGATGATGGCTGCCTCGCTCTCGATAGTGACGGTGGCCACATAGGGATCACCCTTTCCGTTCGCCTCGGTGAAGCGCAGCTCCTGCGTTTCGATGGCTTTGCCGATGCGATCCGGCGCGAAGAAATCGCGCACGGCGCGCAGCAGGGATGGCGGGGTGCGATCATCGGGCAGAATGAAGCCGTGCTCCGTCAGGCTGGCCGCCGCGCTCATGCCGCCAGCACCTTTCGCGCAACAGCCCGTGCTTCCTCCGCCTCTACAGCGCGCGCGCGCGGAACCACTGTGCGTTCACCATTGGCATCATACCGGCTGGGCCAGATCTCGGCGGCGGGGATACCGAGGAAATCGGCGATCACTTGCTCCGCCCTGGTCGATGCCCGGCGCTTTATGGCGGCGTTAAGGGTGGCGGCGCTGAGGCCAACCACCTCCGCCAGCGCGGCGAGGTTTGACCCTCGCTTGCGGATTGCGGCCTTAATATCGTCTGGGTGCATATCTGTCATGGAAACCTCCGTTCATTCATTGAACGCTATAGTTTCTAAAGGCGCACCCTCAAGGAGTCAACGGAAAAACTTTAAGTTAAGGAATTTTGTGTGAGCACGGATGTCGAGTGGCGGATTTCCGATGCGGTGCGTGATCGGGTGAAGGCGAGGCTTGATGAGCGCAGCCTGTCGATGACGGCGCTGGCGGATCAGGTTGGGATGCCGCGTCCCACGCTGGTCAAAATTCTGAACGGGGACGGCGATGTGGGTGTCACGCGCTTGCAGGCCATTTGCAGGGCGCTGGAACTCAGTCTGGATTATGTGATGACGGGGGATGCTTCAGGCGGTGACGCCCTGCCCATCCCGATCTGGAACGGCGAGGCCGACGAAGGCGAGATTGCCTTTCCGAAGGCGTGGCTGGCCGATCTGGGCGATGTGGCCAGCCTGCGCCTGTTTCGCGTGCGGGACACGGGTATGGAGCCAAAAATCATGCACCGTGACTGGGTGATGGTAGATCAATCGCAGCAGGGGCCGGGCGATGGGCTGTATCTGGCGCGCCTGTCGGGCAAGGTGACTGTGCGGCAGATTTGCTTTTTTGATGCAATGATCGCCGCCCGCCACGCGCTGGAAAAATGGAAGCAGGACACGTTCAGCTATGATAAGCTAGGCGCGGATGATGGCTTGATCCTGCTTGGCCGGGTGGTGTGGTGTGGGCGGTTTGTGGGGTGATTTGAAATTTGCCCACTAAGGGCGGGGAGGGCGTGTTGGAGGTGCTGCCGCACCCCAACTAGCCTAAAATGATTTTACCCACCTAGTTGGGCCGGGGCAGAGTGATACGGGGGTATTGAGAATGAGCATGATGATCAAAGTCGCGCTGGCGGTTGTGGGCCTTGCAATTTCGGCTTCGCCAGCGCTGGCGGCACCGACTTATCTGTCCTGCGACCTAGGGCAGGAGGGGAAGACCTTCATCGTGAAGGTGACTGCCGATGAGGCGGAGGGAGCGGTAGGGATTTACATTCCATCCACTGACTATCGCGAAAAGGTTCGCGGCGCCTTCACGGCAGACAAGGTTCTGTTTGAGACGGACGTGATCGCTTATGATCTAAACCGGGTAAATTTGAAGATTAAGCAGGTAACCAAGGGCTTCGGTTGGGTTACCAATGGCACCTGCATTATTGAGCAGCCGCCAAAGCGCGCCTTCTA
>Ga0302262_10000375_pt1 | contig 18243 bp, 23 predicted proteins | sample II_Fen_E3_4_FD_194557 | JGI IMG/M metagenome (GOLD analysis project Ga0302262, IMG submission 194557) | Peat permafrost microbial communities from Stordalen Mire near Abisko, Sweden - II_Fen_E3_4 | ecosystem: Environmental > Terrestrial > Soil > Wetlands > Permafrost | place: Sweden: Abisko...
TGGATGGCCGAAGAAGCCGGGGCGATTTCTTTTTTTTCCAACCTGGCGGCCATTGCTGACGTTGAAATGGACTACATCCCCTACCAGGCGCAAACCTCTGACTCGAGAGAGCTCTACTACAAGGGATATTCGATTGAAACCGACACTATCGTGAACTGGCTCAAAAACGATGTGGCGGCTATCCACAACGGAACGACATCATGAACGTTCAGTATTTGCAGTTGCAGGCCCATGGTGACGACCGCGGTTCGCTGATTGCCCTGGAAGAAGGCAAAAACATCCCCTTCCAGGTCAAGCGCGTCTATTACATGTTCGATACCGGCGACGGTGTGCGCCGTGGTTTTCATGCGCACAAATCCCTGAAGCAGGTGGCCATTGCCGTGCGCGGCTCGTGCCGTTTCCTGCTGGATGATGGCAAGGAAAAAATCGATGTCCGCCTCGATAACCCGTGTCAGGGGCTGTTGATCGAATCCTTTATCTGGCGGGAAATGTACGACTTCTCTGCCGACTGTGTGCTGATGGTGCTGGCCGACAATCTTTATGACGAAGCCGACTATGTGCGCGACTACGCAACCTTCCTGGCCATGGTGACCGCATGACGATGATGAATATTCCGTTCCTCGACCTCAAAGCGATCAATCATGAATACGCCGAGGAACTGAAGGCGGCGTGCGCCCGGGTCATCGACTCGGGCTGGTATTTGATGGGCGATGAACTTCGCCAGTTTGAAGCCGATTTCGCCGGTTATTGCGGCGTCAGCCATGCCGTCGGCGTGGCCAATGGCCTGGATGCCCTGTCGCTGGTCCTGCGTGCCTGGAAAGAGCAAGGCAAGCTGCATGATGGCGATGAAGTGTTGGTACAGAACAACACCTTTATCGCGACGATCGCCGCCATCAGCGAAAACGCTCTGACGCCTGTGTTGGTGGATATCGACCCCGCCACCTACAACCTGGATATCGATGCTGTCGAAGCGGCCATCACCGACAAGACCCGGCTGATCCTGCCCGTGCATCTCTACGGGCAACTGGCGCCCATGCCGGCAATCATGGCCTTAGCTCGCCAGCATGAGCTGTTGGTACTCGAAGACTGCGCCCAGGCCCACGGCGCCAGCCTGCAAGGGCGCAAGGCGGGCAGTTGGGGCGATGCGGCAGCGTTCAGCTTTTACCCTGGCAAGAACCTCGGCGCCCTCGGCGATGCCGGGGCCGTGGTCAGTAACGATGGCGAGTTGACGACGCTGGTGCGCGCCTTGGGCAACTATGGTTCGCGCATCAAATATCAGCATGACCATGCCGGAGTGAACAGCCGGCTGGATGAGATCCAGGCCGCCGTGCTGCGGGTCAAGCTGGCGCGGCTGGATGCCGATACCGAGCGCCGCCGGATCATCGCCGAACGCTTCCTGGCCGAGATACGCAACCCGTTGATCAGGCTGCCCCACGTGACTCAACGCGAGGCGCATGTCTGGCATCTGTTCGTGGTCGCCTGCCCGTGCCGGGAAGTATTGAAGGACTACCTGACGCAGCATGGCATCCAGACCAATATTCATTACCCGTTGGCCATTCCAGAGCAGAAGCCTTATCGCCACCTGACAATCTCTGCCCATGCCCGCGAGGCCGCGTTGAATGACCAGATTCTGTCCCTGCCGCTGTACCCCACCCTGAGCGAGGCTGAACAGAATCACCTGATTGCTACCCTGAACAGTTTTAACGCCTCTACCACGTGAGCAGGTGAGCCGATCCCGCCAGAATAGGCGCTACCAGCGCAACCAGCGCGGCCCCAGCGCGGCGCCGAACAGGGTCGGTACCAGCATGCCGAGCAGGTACCAGGTGCCCCAGAATGGCACGTCCATTTCCGGGCAATGCAGGCAGTAGGCAAGTGTCGCCAAAGCGCTGGCCAGTAACCCGCCACAGGCTCCCGCCAGCCGCAACCGGGTCGGTGCCAGGCCACGCAAGGCCCAGAACACGGCGATAAAACCGGGAATGGACAACAACGTGATGTTAATGGCGCAGACCTTCCAGGTTTTGCCCAGAATCATTGCCAGCCGGGTATCCGGCGGGGCAACGGCCAAGCCATACAGCGCGCCGATCCAGATCGCCGCGACCCCAAGGCCGACCCAAAGCCTGCCGCCACCCACGCTCATGCCGGGACGGGCCAGGCGCGTGACCATCAGCAAAGCGCCCACCATCAGGCACAGCGGAAAGGCAATCTTGGCCCAGAAAATCGGCGTCATCGCCACGCTGGCCAGATCGGCGCGCACACCAAAGCCCAGCAAAATCATTAACAGTGCCGCCACGGCGGCAATCAAAATCGCCAGGCTGAAGCGTCTGGCGACCGCGCCGGGGTCAACGGGCTCAACGCCCGTGGCGAGCATCGAAATAAGATCATCTGTGTTCATCATTTCCCTCTAATCAAGGCTGCCAGCGCCTTGAGGCCGCGGTGCACGCCAATCTTTACCGCCGACTCGGAGAGGCCGGTCCTGAGCGCGGTCTCGGCCACGGAAAGCCCTTCGAGCTTGACGTGCATGATCGGCAGCCGTTGCTTGTCCGGCAGCGCTTCGAGCAACTTGTCCAGATCGCGGCTTGCCTGCGCTGGCTCCAGACACGGTTCGGCAAACAACTCATCGGTGTCATCAATGGAGTCGGTAAGGCCATCGTGACGCGAACGCGAGCGGAAAAAATCGGCCAGCTTGTAGCGCGCGATGGCAAACACCCAGGCGGTCAATGGCTGATCAACCCGGTAGGTCTGCCTGCCGTTGTGTACCGCCAGCAAAATTTCCTGCAACAGATCCTCTATTTCCGCCGGTTGGCGCACCAGCCGTACCCTGAGAAAGCCGCGCAAATGCGTGCTCAGCTCGCGCAGGAAACGCCCGTAGTCAGCCTCGTGGCCCTTAAGCCCCGACAGAAAGAGCGCCTGAAGATCGATCTCTCGCTGACGTAACGTTTCGTTATGTGTAGTTCGGTCCATCAATCGCCCTGGTTACACGAAGAGAAAATCTTTTTTTAGTTGTTGTGCATGCGCGCCCCTACAGGCACGACAGGGAGGGCAGTGAACTGAGAAACCGGGCCCGGCGCAAACTTTTTTGTTCTGCTGAAAAAAATTTCGCGACCGCTGTAACCGAATGGAGCAACACGACGAATTACTTCCCGGATCGCAAACACAGTGTCTATCTCGCTAGAGTTTGCGCTCAACAACCCACTTCTTCGGAGAAACACCATGAAAAACATCAAAATCGCCGCTATCGCTATTGCCTTGTCTTCCGTTGCCGCCGGTGCTGCCGTGGCCGCCGACAAACCCGCCGCGATGGAGAAATGCTATGGCATCTCCCTGGCTGGCAAGAACGACTGCAAGGCAGGCGCGGGCACCACCTGTGCCGGTACGTCGAAAACCGACTACCAGGCCAATGCCTGGAAAAACGTTCCAGCCGGCACCTGCACCTCGATCAAGACACCGAATGGCCACGGTACGCTGGAAGCCATGTAACCCGCCACCACAAGGGACACACGTCGATCATGAAGACTTCCACGCAGATGGGCGCCGGACTTGGCCTCAAGGCCGAACACTATGAACAAGCCCTCGACTGCACCGTCAGCGGCTTGTGGTTCGAAGTCCATCCGGAAAACTACATGGTCGACGGCGGTCCCCGACTGGCCTGGCTGGAAGCGATTGGCAGTCGGCATCCGCTGTCGCTGCACGGTGTGTCCCTGTCCCTGGCGGCCGACTGCGCGCCGGACATGCAACACCTGCAACGGCTCAAGGCCCTTGCCGATCGCGTGCAGCCAGCCCTGATGTCGGAACACCTGGCCTGGTCAACCTGGCGAGGCCAGTACCACCCCGATCTACTGCCGTTCCCGCGCACTCATGAGGCGCTGCAACGGATTGCCAACAATATTGACTGCACCCAAAACACCCTCGGGCGGCGGATTGCGATTGAAAATCCGACCCACTATTTAAAGCTCGACGGCCATGACTGGAGCGAACTCGACTTTCTTGCCGAGCTGAACCGAAGAACCGGCTGCGGGCTGCTGCTGGACGTCAACAACGTCTTTATCAGCGCACATAACCAGGGTTTCAACGCCGCCACCTATCTGGATGCCTTTCCGGCAGAGGCGGTCATGGAAATCCACCTGGCCGGGCATACCCAGGATCCCGGCGACTCGGGCCTGCTGATCGACTCCCACGACAGCCCCATTGCCGATGGCGTCTGGTCCCTCTACCAACGCCTGATCAAACGCATCGGCGCTCGACCGACCCTGATCGAACGCGACGACCAGATTCCCCCCTTCGACCAATTGCTGGCAGAGCGCAACAGGGCTCAGGCCGTGCTACTGGAGATCACACGATGAACCTCTCACTGGCCGGTTTTCAGGATGCCTTTATCAGCGCCCTGTATGGCAAGAACCCCGAGGCGTTGCCGGTGCTGACTGAGCAGGCGGGGTTTCTGGTGTATCGCAACACCGTCATGAAAGGTGCCTGCGATGCCTTGCTGGCGAACTTTCCGACCATTGAGCGACTGGTCGGCAGCGAATGGCTACAGGCCACGGCCGCTGTTTATGTGCGCCAGTCACCACCCACCGACGCACGCCTGCTTAATTACGGCCAGGGCTTCCCGGACTTTCTCGACGCCTTCGAACATGCCAGGGACCTGCCGTATCTGGGCAATGTCGCCCGCCTGGACCTGCTCTGGAATGAAGTGCATGGCGCCTGCGATGAGCCCCGCCTCGACGTCTCGACCTTCGCCGCCATCAACCCCGGACAATTGGCCAGCATCAGGCTAAAACCACGCGCCGCCGCGCGCTGGCAGTGGTTTGCCGGGCAACCCGCCTACACCCTCTGGCGCTGCAACCGCGAACACAACGATGTGCCTGCAGACTTGCGTTGGGTGGGCGAAGGCGCCCTGCTCAGCCGCAGCACCGGCGCCATCACCTGGCAGGCGCTCAGTATCGGCGAGTGCGCCTTTCTTGATGCCTGCGCCGCTGGCGAGACCCTGGAGCAGGCCGCCGAGAAAGCAGAACAGGCGCAGCCCGACCTCGACCTGACGAACATGCTCGGCCGCCTGATCGCCGCCGACGTCTTTGCCGCTCAATAAGCCCTGGAGAACACCATGAATCCAAGCCGCCTGCTCATCTGCTGGAATAACCTCGCTGATCGTCTGCACGGTCTGATCTGCGATTCACTATTGTCGCTGGTGGCGCGCATTTCGATTGCGGCCATTTTTCTGATGTCAGGGCGAACCAAAGTAGAGGGTTTGTTGACCATTACGCCAAGCACCTACGAACTGTTCCGCACGGAGTACAACCTGCCACTGCTGTCACCGGAACTGGCAGCCCATCTGGCGACCTACGCCGAGCATCTGTTCCCTATCCTGCTGATCCTTGGTCTGTTCAGCCGCCTGTCGGCCCTGGCCTTGCTCGGCATGACCCTGGTCATCGAGATTTTTGTCTATCCCGATGCCTGGGCGACGCATCTGTCCTGGGCCGGACTGCTACTGATCATCCTGGCCCGGGGTGCCGGAACGCTTTCCCTGGATCGTCGGTTGGGGATCAAGTAAGCAACTACAGATCCGCTTGTCATTTGCCCCAAAGCCCATGCTCTGCTAGTGTCGCGGCGGTTTACCCCTACCGGAATATCCGCCATGGCCCGCAAGAAAGCTGCACTGGATTTCGAACAGTCACTCGCTGACCTGCAAACGCTGGTAGAGCGTCTGGAAAACGGCGAGCTATCGCTGGAAGACTCCCTGACCGCCTTCGAACAAGGTATCCGCCTGACCCGCGACTGTCAGAGCGCCCTGGCCCAGGCGGAACAGAAGGTACAGGTGCTGCTCGAACGCGATGGCGAGCTGGCTGAAGAACCTTTCGATGCGGAACAACCCGAATGATCGCTGACTATCAAGCTCGCAGTCAGGCCCGCGTCAATGCGGCGCTGGAGAGCCTGTTCGAAGCCCCGAGTAATGAATTGACCCGCCTGTACGCAGCCATGCGCTACAGCGTGATGAATGGCGGCAAACGTGTCCGCCCGCTGCTGGCCTACGCCGCCTGCGAAGCGCTGGGCGGCAATGCCGAGCATGCCAATGGCGCGGCCTGTGCCGTCGAACTGATCCATGCCTACTCGCTGGTGCATGACGATCTGCCCGCCATGGACGACGACGATTTGCGGCGCGGTCAACCCACCACCCATAAAGCATTTGATGAAGCCTGTGCGATTCTCGCCGGTGACGGCCTGCAAAGCCTCGCGTTCAGCGCCCTGCTGGCACCGGGCCTGAGCCCGCAAAACGCCGAAACCCGCCTGCAAATGGTCGATGCCCTGGCCTTTGCCGCCGGCCCTGCGGGAATGGTTGGCGGTCAGGCCATTGACCTCGGTTCGGTCGGTCTCAAGCTCGATCAGGATGCATTGGCCTTCATGCACCGGCACAAGACCGGCGCGCTGATTGAAGCCAGCGTCAAACTCGGCGCCCTGGCCAGTGGCATGGCCGACCAGAACCAGCTCGATGCCCTGCAAACCTACGCTCGCGCCATTGGCCTGGCGTTTCAGGTACAGGACGACATTCTCGACGTTGAAAGTGATACCGCGACCCTCGGCAAACGCCAGGGCGCCGATATTGCCCGCGACAAACCCACCTACCCGGCCCTGCTCGGCCTGGAGGCGGCCAAAGCCTATGCCTTGCAGTTGCGCGATCAAGCCCTCGATGCCCTGCGACTCTTCGACACAGCCGCCGAACCGCTGCGCGCGCTGGCACGGTTTATCGTCGAACGCCGCAGCTGATCGGGCTACTCGTAGGACCGGCTTTAGCCGGGAAAGCGCATTCCCGGCTAAAGCTGATCCTACGCAGCATGCGTTGCATCAGGTAAACTGCCGCCTCTTTTACTTATAACGATTCGCCTGATGCCCACGACGTTCAAAGAGATTCCCCGCGAACGCCCGACCACGCCTCTGCTCGACCGCGCGGAAACGCCGGACGGCCTGCGTCGGTTAGGTGAAGCCGAGCTGGAAGACCTGGCCGATGAACTGCGCCTGGAACTGCTCTATACCGTTGGCCAGACCGGCGGGCATTTCGGTGCCGGGCTGGGTGTGATTGAGCTGACCATCGCCCTGCATTACGTCTTCGATACCCCCGACGACCGCCTGGTATGGGACGTGGGTCATCAAGCGTATCCGCACAAGATTCTCACCGGTCGTCGCCAACGCATGTCGACCCTGCGCCAGAAGGGTGGCATCGCCGCCTTTCCGCGTCGCAGCGAGAGCGAGTACGACACCTTTGGCGTCGGCCACTCCAGCACGTCCATCAGCGCCGCCCTGGGCATGGCCATCGCCGCCCGCCTGCAAGGCAGCCAGCGCAAGGCCATCGCCGTCATCGGCGATGGCGCGCTGACCGCCGGGATGGCGTTCGAGGCGCTGAACCACGCGCCGGAAGTCGATGCCAACATGCTGGTCATCCTCAACGACAACGACATGTCGATCTCGCGCAATGTCGGCGGTCTGTCGAATTACCTGGCCAAGATTCTTTCCAGCCGTACCTACGCCAGCATGCGCGAAGGCAGCAAGAAAGTGCTGTCGCGCCTGCCCGGTGCCTGGGAAATTGCCCGGCGCACGGAAGAGTACGCCAAAGGCATGCTGGTCCCCGGCACCCTGTTCGAAGAACTGGGCTGGAATTACATCGGCCCTATCGACGGCCATGATCTGCCGACGCTGATCGCTACACTGCGCAACATGCGCGACCTCAAGGGCCCGCAGTTCCTGCATGTGGTCACGAAAAAAGGCAAAGGGTTCGCCCCGGCCGAGGCCGACCCGATCGGCTATCACGCGATTACCAAGCTCGACCCACTGAACGCACCGGCCGCTGCGCCGAAGAAAGCCGCTGGGCCGAAGTACTCGGCCGTGTTCGGCGAATGGATCTGCGATATGGCCGCTGCCGATGAGCGGCTGGTCGGCATCACCCCGGCCATGAAAGAAGGCTCCGACCTGGTGGCCTTCAGCGAGCGTTTCCCGACGCGCTACTTCGATGTCGCCATTGCCGAGCAACATGCCGTGACCCTCGCGGCAGGCATGGCCTGTGAAGGCAGCAAGCCGGTGGTCGCGATCTACTCCACCTTTCTGCAACGCGGCTACGACCAGTTGATCCACGATGTTGCCGTGCAGAACCTCGACGTCCTGTTCGCCATCGACCGCGCCGGTCTGGTCGGCGAAGACGGTCCGACTCACGCGGGCAGTTTCGATTTGTCCTACCTGCGCTGCATCCCCGGCATGCTGGTGATGACGCCGAGCGATGAAAACGAACTGCGCCGCATGCTCAGCACCGGTTACCACTTCGTGGGTCCCGCTGCCGTGCGCTACCCACGCGGCAGCGGGCCCAACGCAGTTATCGACAGCACCTTGGAACCGCTGGACATCGGCAAAGGCATCATTCGCCGCAATGGCCAGGGTGTCGCCATCCTGGTATTCGGCGTGCAACTGGCTGATGCGCTGAAAGTCGCCGAGCGGCTGGATGCCACGGTGATCGACATGCGCTTCGTCAAACCTCTCGACGAAGCACTGATCCGCGACGCCGCCGCCAACCATGAGTTGCTGGTGACGGTGGAAGAGAACGTCGTGATGGGCGGTGCTGGCGCCGCCGTCAGCGAGTTCCTGGCGCGGGAAAACATTCTCAAGTCCGTGCTGCATCTCGGCCTGCCGGATACCTACGTCGAACACGCCAAGCCCGCGCAAATGCTGGCTGATTGCGGGTTGGACGAGGCCGGTATCGAAGCGGCGATCAATGAGCGGCTGGCGTTGATTGGCTGAAGGACACTTGTCTAGATTACTGTGGGACCGGCTTTAGCCGGGAATTTGCCTTCCCGGCTAAAGCCGGTCCCACAAGATCAGCGGCAATGAAACATTAGGCCAGCTGGCTTGGCAGCCGATAGAGATACAACACCACCACACTCGACAGCGTCAACAAGCACAACGGCACTGTTTCCAGCCCGGTAAATACCGCAATCGCGGCAATCCACGCAGGCAGGCTGGCGGCCAGCAGGGCTTTGCGACGAGCGGCGGCGAGGCTGAGCCAGGCAGCGTCTTCATTCGGCGTGTCGAGGGCTTTACCGGTGGCGATCAAGGCGTGTTTGTAGACACCAAACGGGCGCAAGCTGACGAACATCGCGCTGACCCCGACAATAAACACGGGCATCGCCAACATCGGCGCCACGGCTTCCGCAGAGCCGAACCAGCGGCTGATGAGCAGCACCGGCGCCACGATCAACAGCAATTGCCACCACCACGCCAGGGCAAAGCGGCGGCGTCGGTTATGTCGCGTCACGCCCGATCCGTCTCGCTCTGGTGCTCGTTCCCCATCATGTGACCCAGCTTGCCGGCCTTGGTGGCCAGGTACAGCTTGTTATGCGGGTTCTGACCGGTGTGCAGCGGCACACGCTTGGCCACTTTAATGCCCATGTCCGTCAGGGCCTTGACCTTGCGCGGGTTGTTGGTCATCAGGGTCAACGACTCGATGCCCAGGTGCTGCAACATCGGCAGGCAAATGGCGTAGTCGCGCTGATCGGCGGCAAAGCCCAGGCGCTCGTTGGCTTCGACGGTGTCGGCACCGCCATCCTGCAACTCATAAGCACGGATCTTGTTCATCAGGCCGATACCGCGCCCTTCCTGGCGCAGGTACAGCAACACACCACGACCTTCGGCGGCGATGGCGCGCATGGCGGCTTCGAGTTGCGACCCGCAGTCGCAGCGTTGGCTGAACAGGGCATCGCCCGTCAGGCATTCGGAATGCACTCGACCGAGTACGGGTGCGCCATTGGCCACATCGCCGAGGCTCAGAACGACATGTTCACGCCCGGTTGCCGGCTCAAGAAAGCCATGCATGGTGAATTGCGCAAAGGGGGTAGGCAGCTTGGAAGCGGCGACAAATACGACGGGCACCGTGTGCTCCTGATCTGTATGAGGGTCTGGAAATTCGCAAGCGCGCATTGTAGCAGCACGTACTTGCGCACGCTTAGGCCGAATTGCTGAGCATACAGATCAATAAGATCGATTGGTCATTTGCCCGATCATCTGATTCGCGCCTAGAGCAAATGCCATCCCCACACCAACGCCTGCATGCCCAGCCAGGCAAACACCCCGGCCAGTACGTCATCGAGCATGATGCCCACGCCGCCATGCACATGCTTGTCGATCCAGTGGATCGGCCATGGCTTGAGAATGTCGAAGAAGCGGAACATCAAGAACCCCGCCAGCAGCCAGTACCAGCCTTCCGGCACCAGCCACAGGGTGATCCACATGCCGACCATTTCGTCCCAGACGATGCCTTCGTGGTCATGCACGCCCAAATCCTCCGCGACCTTGCCGCACAGCCAGAAGCCGAACAGCATGGTCACGCCCAGCATCAGCCAGTAGCCCCAGTGCGGCAGCATCTGCCACAGCGGGATAAACGGCACGGCGACCATGGAACCCCAGGTGCCGGGGGCCTTGGGCAAGGTGCCGGAACCGAAGCCAAAGGCGAGGAAATGCCAGGGGTTGGTCCACACCGACGGCGGTACATTCTCCGCCGGGACCTGATTAGGATGATCTGTCACCGTGTCTCCTGAAAATGTTGGTAACCCCGAGTCAACGGAGTGACGTCATGCCCATCGGCATCGAGCAAAACCACACCCTGCCCCGCTTCGACAGCGCCAATGACCCGAATCGGCCAACCGGCATCGAGCAGCCCGGCCAGGTGGCCCGGCGGCAAGGTGAACGCTAGTACATAGTCATCGCCACCGCTCAACGCGGCCTGTTGCGCTGCATCTTTGGCCAGCATGCCGAGCAACGCGGCAGACAACGGCAAACGTTCGCGCTCGATGCGCAAGCGTACGCCGGAGGCCGTTGCAATGTGACCGCAATCGGCCAACAGTCCATCGGAAATATCCAGCGCCGCCGTGGCTTTGCCGCGCAAGGCCTGACCCAGGGCCAATTGCGGTTGCGGCGACCAATACCGCGCGAGCAATGCCTCTGCAACAGACGCCGGCGCCGTGCGCTGGTTCAACACCAGCGCCAGAGCCCCCGCGCCCTCCCCCAGATCGCCACCGACACAAAGCAAATCGCCGATCCGCGCGCCACTGCGGGTCAGGGCTTGCCCGGCCGGGACATGGCCGAATACGGTCAGGGTCAGGGACAACGGCCCGCGCGTGGTATCACCCCCCACCAGGCGCAACGAACACCCCTGGGCCATGACATTCAGTCCACGGGCAAAAGCTTGCAGCCAGTCGCCATCGACCGATGGTAGCGTCAATGCCAGGGTAAACGCAGAAGGTGTCGCGCCCATGGCCGCCAGATCACTGGCCGACACCGCCAGGGCACGCTGGCCCAGCAGGAAGGGATCGCAGACTTGAGGAAAATGCACCCCGGCAACCAGCGTGTCGGTAGACACTGCCAACTGCGCGCCGGGTGGCAAGGTCAACAGCGCACAATCATCGCCAATGCCCAAGACGACACCTTCGCCCGCCTGCGCACAGGGCGCAGCGGCGAAGTAGTTGCGGATCAGCTCGAACTCGCCCATCTCAATCTCATCATGCAGCCTGGGGCGCATCAAACACCGTGCTCCCGGCTGAAGCCGGTCCTACAGAGTGCGCAAGACCGTAGGAGCGGCTTTAGCCGCGAAGGCGCCTGCCGGCAGACAGTTTGAATCAGCGCTTGTAAGCCTTCACTTCAGCTTCACGCAGGCGCGGGGCCAGCTTGTCCAGCACGCCATTGACGAACTTGTGGCCGTCCGTGGAGCCGTAGACTTTCGCCAGCTCGATGCCTTCGTTGATCACCACGCGATACGGTACATCGACACGCTTGAGCAACTCGTAGGTGGACAGGCGCAGGATAGCCAGTTCAACCGGATCGAGCTCTGCAATGGTCAGGTCCAGGCACGGCGTCAGCGCGTTGTCGATCTCGGTCTTGCTGGCAGGTACGCCGTGCAGCAGCTCGCGGAAGTAAGCGCCATCGACATCCTTGAAATCGTTGTCGACGCGGAACTGCGCCTCGATCTCATTCAGCGAATGCCCGGCCATGTGCCATTGGTACAGGGCCTGGGTCGCCATCTGCCGCGCTTCGCGACGCTTGGCGCTCTTGCCTTTGGCGGCTTCGGGGGACTTCTCGTCACGCGGGTTGAATTGATCGCTATCGTCGGAAATCACTTGGCCTCCAACTGCGCCAGCAGACTGACCATTTCCAGGGCGGACAAGGCCGCTTCAGCGCCTTTATTGCCAGCCTTGGTGCCGGATCGCTCGATCGCTTGTTCGATGGAATCGACGGTCAGCACGCCGAAAGCCACCGGCACGCCGAACTCCATGGAGACCTGGGCGATGCCCTTGACGCATTCGCCTGCGACATATTCAAAGTGTGGAGTACCGCCACGAATGACCGCGCCGAGGGCGACGATGGCCGCGAATTCACTGCGCTGGGCCACTTTCTGGACAACCAGCGGCAGCTCGAAGGCACCCGGTGCGCGCACGATGGTGATGTCGCTTTCCTTGACGCCGTGGCGAACGAGGGCGTCAACCGCACCACTCACCAGACTTTCCACGACGAAGCTATTGAAACGGCCAACCACCAGGGCATAGCGACCTTGGGGAGCGATGAAGTTACCTTCGATGGTCTTCAGTGTCATTCGCGAGAGTCTCGTCTTTAAAGAGCAAACACGCCTGCGTGGCGTGTTTTGAGGGATTTTAGGCCACGAATCGGAACTACACGCAGCGGTTGCGGCGAAAACGCGAGTGTTTTCACCGCAACCCTCTGCCGGTCTTTATTCGGAGGGCACGTATTCTACAACTTCCAGATCGAAACCGGATATCGCATTGAACTTCATTGGCGAACTCATCAGGCGCATTTTGCGCACACCCAGGTCACGCAGGATCTGCGAACCGGCACCGACGATGCTGTAGGTAGTCGGTGTTTTCACCACGGCCTGCGTGGCCGAATCACGAATATGCGCCAGCAGCACGTCACCGTCGAGGGGGTGACCGAGCAGCAATACCACGCCGCTACCGGCCGCGGCCACCGCGCTCATCGCCGCGCGCAAGCTCCACCGGCCGGGCTGATTGACTTGCAGCAGGTCACGCAACGGGTCCATGTTGTGGACGCGAACCAGGGTCGGTTCTTCCGCGCAGATCTTGCCCAGGGTCAACGCCAGGTGGACGTCGCCTTCGACCGAATCCCGGTAAGTCACCAGGTTGAACTGGCCCAGCTCGCTGTCCAGCGGCTGCTCGGCAATCCGCTGAACGGTACGTTCGTGGATCATGCGGTAGTGAATCAGGTCGGCGATGGTGCCGATCTTGATGTTGTGTTCGGCGGCAAAGACTTCCAGCTCGGCGCGACGGGACATGGTGCCGTCATCGTTCATCACTTCGCAGATTACGCCGCTTGGCTCGAAACCGGCCATGCGCGCCAGGTCGCAGGCGGCTTCCGTGTGACCGGCGCGGGACAGCGTGCCGCCGGCCTGGGCCATCAACGGGAAGATATGGCCCGGGCTGACGATATCTTCGGCCTTGGCATCCTTGGCCGCCGCCGCTTGCACGGTACGGGCGCGGTCAGCGGCGGAAATACCGGTGGTCACACCTTCGGCCGCTTCGATGGACACAGTGAACTTGGTGCCAAAACCGGAACCGTTGCGCGGCGCCATCAGCGGCAGCTTCAGGGTTTCGCAGCGCTCGCGGGTCATGGGCATGCAGATCAGGCCACGGGCGTAGCGGGCCATGAAGTTGATGTGCTCGGCCTGCACACACTCGGCGGCCATGATCAGGTCGCCTTCGTTCTCGCGGTCTTCGTCATCCATGAGGATGACCATCTTGCCCTGGCGGATGTCTTCGACCAGTTCTTCAATGCTGTTGAGCGCCACAAGGCACCCCCTTCAATTCAGGATTTGAGGTAGCCATTAGCGGCCAGAAAGCTTTCGGTGATACCACCCGAAGTCGGTTCTGCGGCCTTGTCACCGAGCAACAGGCGCTCCAGATAACGCGCCAGCAGATCGACTTCAAGGTTGACCCGTCGGCCCGGACGGTAATCGGCCATGATGGTTTCGGCCAGGGTATGCGGGACGATGGTCAGCTCGAACTCGGCGCCGTTGACGGCATTCACGGTCAGGCTGGTGCCATCGACCGTGATCGAACCTTTGTGCGAGATGTACTTGGCCAGCTCACGCGGGGCGCGGATGCGGAACTGGATAGCGCGAGCGTTTTCCTCGCGCGAGATCACTTCACCGATGCCGTCGACATGGCCGCTGACCAGATGGCCGCCCAGGCGAGTGGTCGGGGTCAGGGCTTTTTCCAGGTTGACGCGGCTGCCCGCTTTCAATTCGGAAAACGCCGTGACATTGAGGGTTTCGCGGCTGACATCAGCCCAGAAACCGTCGCCAGGCAGCTCGACCGCAGTCAGGCAAACGCCATTGACCGCGATGCTGTCGCCCAATTTGACGTCGCCCAGATCGAGCTTGCCGGTTGCCACATAAACGCGGACATCGCCGCCTTTAGGGGTCAGAGCGCGAATGCTGCCGATGGATTCAATGATGCCGGTAAACATGAGGTCCTCCAGGAGAACAAAGCCAGCGCTGTAAGCAAAGGCCGAAATTATACGCCCGTGACAGGCTTGGGGACTGCAATCACTCGCCAGTCACTGCCGACGGCGCGCATTTCCACGATCTGCAGCTCCCGCGCTTCGCTCATATGCGACAGCGGCAAATCAAGCAGCGGCCGCGCCGAGGAGCCCATGAACTTGCCGGCGATGAAAATCTGGTATTCATCGACCAGCCCCAGGCGGGTGAAAGCGCCCGCCAGCCGTGGACCCGCCTCGACGAGCACGTCATTGACGCCGCGGGCAGCCAGTTCGATCAGTAGTTTGCGCAAGTCGACATGCCCGGCGGTGCTGGCCATCGCGAGCATTTCATGACCTTCATCGTGATAACGCACACGGGCCGAAGCGGCGGCGCAGGTCACGACCAGAGCGCTACCGGCTTGGAAGAACGGCGCACTCAATGGCACCCGCAAGCGACCATCGATCAATACGCGCAACGGCGGACGGGTGACGGACAGCGCTGTCAGCTCGGCATTCAGGCCCAGTTCATCGGGGCGCACGGTCAAGCGCGCATGGTCAGCGAGCACGGTATCGGCGCCGCTCAGCACCACACTGGATTGCGCGCGCAGGCGCTGCACGGCGGCACGGGCCTCGGGGCCGGTGATCCATTGGCTTTCGCCGCTGGCCATGGCCGTACGCCCGTCCAGGCTCATGGCCAACTTCACCCGCACATAAGGCAGGCCTTTTTCCATGCGCTTGAGAAAGCCTTTATTCAGCGCTCGCGCTTCAGCTTCCAGCACGCCGCTCTGCACGGCGATGCCCGCACTCATCAGGCGCAGCAAGCCATGACCGGCCACTTCCGGATTGGGGTCCTGCATGGCCGCGACCACCCGCGCCACCCCGGCATTGATCAACGCATCGGCACACGGCGGCGTGCGGCCAAAATGACTGCAGGGCTCAAGAGTGACGTAAGCCGTCGCGCCACGGGCCTTATCCCCGGCCTGACGCAGGGCATGGACTTCGGCGTGGGGCTCGCCGGCGCGGGCATGCCAGCCTTCACCGACGATCTTGCCTTCGCGCACGATGACGCAACCGACCCGCGGATTCGGGTGGGTGGAGTAAATACCCTTGCGCGCCAGTTCCAGCGCACGAGCCATATAGTGGACATCCAACGCGCTCTGTTCAGTCAAACCGCCACTCACTCTTTAATCGGCTCACGGGCCAGACGATCAATTTCTTCGCGGAACTCATTGAGGTCCTGGAAGCGCCGGTACACCGAGGCAAAACGGATATACGCCACTTCATCGAGCTTTTGCAGCTCGCCCATGACCAGCTCACCGACAACCAGGGATTTGACCTCGCGCTCACCGGTCGCCCGCAGCTTGTGCTTGATATGAGCCAGCGCCGCTTCCAGGCGCTCGACACTCACCGGCCGCTTCTCCAGCGCCCGCTGCATGCCGGCGCGCAGCTTGTCTTCGTCGAATGGTTGACGGCTGCCGTCCTGCTTGATCAGGCGCGGCAACACCAGTTCGGCGGTTTCAAACGTGGTGAAACGCTCACCGCAGGCAAGGCATTCGCGACGGCGACGGACTTGCTCGCCCTCGGCGACGAGGCGCGAGTCAATGACTTTGGTGTCATTGGCACCGCAGAAGGGACAGTGCATGGTGGCAGGCAACAATAAATGAGGTGGGCCATGGTAGGGGCTCTTGCCGTTTCAGCGCAACCGCGCCGCAGCCCGTTTCAGCACAAGCCACCTCGCTGTCGATCCCGCAGGCAGACAAGTGCAGGGCTTTACGGTATATAGACGCCCAGCACAGCGATGCGGCTGCGTGTCGCCGATGGTTGTCATTCAAGCGGTTGCTGCTGTCCTTCGTTTTTTGTTTTTGCTGGAGCCGTCCATGACCCTGAGACCGCTTGTTTTGTTCTGCCTGGCAGGCCTGCTGGCCGCCTGTAGCAGCACCGAGCCGCCCAAACCCGGCGCTGCCAAGCCTGCGCCCCAGGCCATCCAGTTGCCGCAAGGCCCCGGCCCGCTGCTGCCTTACCAGCGCGAGCTGAGCGGGCAATTGCTGGGCGTGCCGAGCGGTGCCGAAGTTGAGCTGGCGCTGTTGGTGATTGATGAGCGCAATCGCCCGCAAAAGCTGCTGTCGAGCACCCGGTTGCTCGGCAATAATCAATCCCTGCCTTTCCAACTGCGTTTCAACCCCGAAGCCTTCCCCGCTGGCGCCCGGGTCGAATTGCGCGGCCGCGCCAGCCAGTCCGGCCAGTTGACCCTGCATCTGCCGTCGGTGCGCATCCAGCAAGCCTCGACCCAAGTGCTTGGCGCCCTGCAATTCGTCGCGGCGCCGTGATCGAGCGGCAACAGCCTCTGAGCGAACTTCAAACGTCACTGAGCGCACTGCTCGGTGACGCGCAACTGGTGGCCACGCCACTGCCGGGCACAGATCTACAGCTGTGGCTGATCGACGCGGACAACATGGACCGCGCCTTCAGCCCGGAAGAAACCCGGCGCATCCTCGACGAGCCGCCTTACTGGAGTTTCTGCTGGGCCAGCGGCCTGGCGCTCGCACGTTTCCTTGCGCAGAAGCCCGAATGGGTCGCCGGCAAACGGGTACTGGATTTCGGCGCTGGCTCTGGCGTGGCCGGTATCGCGGCGATGAAAGCCGGCGCGCTGCAAGTGGTGGTCTGCGATCTCGACCCGCTGGCGCTCGCCGCCTGCCGGGCCAATGCCGAACTCAATCAAGTCGAACTCGGTTACTCGGCGGACTTTTTCGCCGAAGCCGACCGCTACGACCTGATTCTGGTCGCCGACGTGCTCTATGACCGCGCCAACCTGCCGTTGCTCGATGCCTTCCTTGGGCGGGGTCGCGAAGCGCTGGTCGCTGACTCACGCGTGCGCGATTTCGCCCATCCCGCCTACCAACGACTGGCCATGCTGCACGCCCACACCTTGCCCGATCTGGCCGAGCCCCATGAGTTTCGCGACGTCAGCCTGTATCACGCCCGGCGCCAGCCCGACTGAACACCGGCCAATCGCCGCTTTCAGCAAAGCCCCGTGGCCTTTATAGTTGGCGGCATTCAGATTCCCCCCGAGACGAGCAATGAGCCAGGACACCCCTTACATCTTCGACGTCACGACCGCGACCTTCGACCAACTGGTCCTGGATAAATCCTTCGACCAGCCCGTACTGGTGGATTTCTGGGCCGAGTGGTGCGCGCCCTGCAAAGTGCTGATGCCGCTGCTGGCGCAAATCACCGAGAGCTATCAGGGCGAACTGCTGCTGGCCAAGGTCAACTGCGATATCGAACAGGACATCGTTGCGCGCTTTGGCATTCGCAGCCTGCCGACCGTGGTGCTGTTCAAGGACGGCCAACCGGTGGACGGCTTTGCCGGCGCGCAACCGGAGTCCGAGATTCGCAAGATTCTCGACCAGCATGTGGTGATGCCGCCGCCGGCCGACGCCGACCCGCTGCAACTGGCCCAGAGCGCGTTCAGCGAAAGTCGTTTCGCCGAGGCTGAAGCCTTGCTCAAACAGGTCCTGAGCGAAGACAACAGCAACGCCGCCGCGCTGATCCTTTATGCGCGCTGCCTGGCCGAACGCGGCGAATTGGGCGAAGCCCGCGTCGTGCTCGATGCGGTCAAGAGCGATGAGCATAAAGCCGAACTGGCCGGTGCCCGCGCGCAACTGACCTTCCTCGCCGAAGCCGCCAACCTGCCCGACGCCGCCGACCTCA
>Ga0302262_10000376_pt1 | contig 18207 bp, 17 predicted proteins | sample II_Fen_E3_4_FD_194557 | JGI IMG/M metagenome (GOLD analysis project Ga0302262, IMG submission 194557) | Peat permafrost microbial communities from Stordalen Mire near Abisko, Sweden - II_Fen_E3_4 | ecosystem: Environmental > Terrestrial > Soil > Wetlands > Permafrost | place: Sweden: Abisko...
CACCCAGTACGACAAGCCGCATGGCGGCTCCTACCAGCTGGTGCAGGGCCTGTTCGGGCTGGCCAACGGTGGGCTGTTCGGCACCGGCTGGGGCCAGGGCCGGCCGGACATCGTGCCCTACGCCGAGTCGGACTTCATCATCTCCTCGCTCGGCGAGGAGCTGGGGCTGACCGGGCTGGTGGCCCTCCTGCTGCTGTACGCGATCCTCACCGAGCGCGGCATGCGCACCGCCATCGGCGTGCGCGACGGGTTCGGCAAGCTGCTGGCCGGCGGCCTGGCGTTCGTCATGGCGTTCCAGGTGTTCGTCGTCGTCGGCGGCGTGACCCGGCTCATCCCGCTGACCGGCCTGACGACGCCGTTCCTGGCCTACGGCGGCTCGTCGCTGCTGGCCAACTGGGTGATCGTCGCCCTGCTGCTGCGCATCTCCGACGACGCCCGCCGCCCCGCGCCCGCGCTGCGCCCCGCCCTCACCCCGGCCGGCGGCACCCCCGTCGTGGTCTCGGGGGGTGCGCCGTGAACACCCCGCTGCGACGGCTGGCGAGCATGGTGCTGGTGATGTTCCTGGTGCTCATCGGCTCCGCGACCAGCGTGCAGGTGTTCCAGGCGAACCGGCTGAACAACGACCCGCGCAACGTGCGCACGCTGTACCGCGAGTTCGGCAGCGCGCGCGGGCCCATCGTCGCGGCGGGCACCGCGGTCGCCTCCTCCGTCCCGTCCGACGACCCCTTCCGCTACCAGCGGTCCTACGCCGCCGGCGACCTCTACTCCGCGGTGACCGGCTTCTACTCGATCGCCAACGGCGCCTCGGGCCTGGAGAGCGTGGAGAACGACGTGCTCACCGGCCGGGGCGACCAGCTGTTCTTCAGCCGCGTGCGCGACCTGCTCACCGGCCGCTCGCCGGAGGGCGCAGCGGTGGAGACGACGATCCTGCCCGCCGCGCAGCAGGCGGCCCGCGACGGCCTGGGTGACCAGCAGGGCGCCGTGGTGGCCATCGACCCGTCCACCGGCGCGATCCTCGCGCTGGTGTCCACCCCGGGCTTCGACCCCAACCAGCTCGCGGTGCACGACTCCGCCGCCGCCGGCGCCGCCTACACCGCGCTGGCCGCGGCCCCGGGCAACCCGCTGCGCAGCAACGCCACCCGCGAGCGGTACGCGCCCGGGTCGACGTTCAAGCTCATCACCGCGGCCGCGGCGCTGTCCGCCGGGTACACCACCGCGACCCCGCTGTCCTCGCCCCGCGAGCTGGCCCTGCCCGGCAGCACCGCGACCATCCAGAACTTCGGCGGCGAGAGCTGCGGCGGCGACACCGTCTCGCTGGCCGACGCCCTGCGGATCTCGTGCAACACCGCGTTCGCGCAGCTCGGCATGGATCTGGGCAACGACGCGATCGCCGCCCAGGCCGCCGCGTTCGGCTTCGGTGACGACAGCCTGACGATCCCGCTGGCGGTGGTGGAGAGCGTGGTCCCCACCGGCCTGGACGCCGCCCAGACCGCGCAGTCGGCCATCGGCCAGCGCGACGTGCAGGCCACGCCGCTGCAGATGGCGATGGTGGCGGCGGGCATCGCCAACGGCGGCGTGGTGATGCGGCCCTACCTGGTGGCGACCGTGCGGGCGGCGGACCTGTCCGTGGTGAGCCAGGCGAGCCCGCAGCAGTACAGCGTCGCCATGACGCCGGCGAACGCCGCGGCGCTGCGGGACATGATGCTCGGCGTCGTGCAGTCCGGCACCGGCAAGGCCGCGCAGATCCCCGGCGTGCAGGTGGCCGGCAAGACCGGCACGGCCCAGACGACCCAGGGTGCGGCGCCGAACGCGTGGTTCACCGCGTTCGCCCCCGCCGACGCGCCTCGGGTCGCGGTCGCGGTGCTCGTCGAGCACGGCGGCTCGATGGGGAACGACGCGACCGGCGGCCAGGTCGCCGCCCCCATCGCGAAGGCCGTCATGGAAGCGGTGCTGGCGCAATGAGGACGGCACCCGGACTGGCCCTGGGCGAGCGCTACCGGCTCGAGCGGCAGATCGCCGTCGGCGGCATGGGCGAGGTGTGGCAGGCGTACGACGAGTCGCTGGCGCGCGCCGTCGCGGTCAAGGTGCTCCGCGAGGAGTACGCCGGCGACGCCGGCTTCCTCGACCGGTTCCGCACCGAGGCGCGCAACTCCGCGGCGCTGTCCCACGGCAACATCGCGGCGCTCTACGACTACGGCGAGCAGGACGGGTCCGCCTACCTCGTCATCGAGCTGGTGGTGGGGGAGCCGCTGTCCGACGTGCTCGAGCGCGAGCCGGTGCTGCCCGCCCGCCGCCTGCTGCCGCTGCTCGCCCAGACCGCCCGCGGCCTGCACGCCGCGCACGAGGCCGGCGTGGTGCACCGCGACGTCAAGCCCGGCAACATCCTCATCGGCCGCGGCGGGCGGGTGAAGATCACCGACTTCGGCGTCTCGATGGCCCGCGACCAGCCGACGATGACCGCCACCGGCATGGTGATGGGCACCGCGCAGTACCTGTCGCCCGAGCAGGCGGTCGGCCGCCCGGCCACCCCGCTGTCGGACCTGTACTCGCTCGGCGTGGTCGCCTACGAGGCCCTGGTCGGCCGGCGCCCGTTCACCGGACCCACCGCGGTGGACATCGCCGTGGCGCACGTCAACGACCCGGTGCCGCCGCTGCCCGCCTCGGTGGACAAGGCGCTGGCCGAGCTCGTCGTCCGGCTGCTGGACAAGGATCCGGCCCGGCGCCCGCAGTCCGGTGAGGAGCTGGCGCTGCTGTTCGACCGGCTGGCGCCGCGCACCCCGGCCGAGGGCGTCCCGGTGCTGATCAGCACCCCGCCCAGGCCCGCCGACCGCATCGCCACCGCCGCCCCGGTGGCTGTGGCCCCCGGCCGGGCGCCGGCGCCGGTCGCGGCCGGCGCGATGGACCGCCCGGTGCCACCGTCCTACCCGCCGCGGCACCGCATCGAGCCCGGGGAGATCGGCCACGCCCAGCGCGTCGCGGGCTCGTCGGCGCACCGGCCGAGTGCGACGCCGGAGAGCGTCGGGCGCCGCCTCGGCCGCTGGCGTCGACCGGTGGTGGTGGCGCTCCTCGTGCTGCTCGCGCTGCTCGGTGCGGCGCTCGCCGACCGCGTGACGAGGGCAGAACCGCTCGACGGCGTGGACGTGGTCCGGGTGGCCTCACCGGCACGTCCTGGGCCGGAAGACAACCCGCGCACGGTCGCGGGTGCGATGATCACCCCGGACAGCGGGGCCTCTCGCCCCGCCGACGGACGACGCTGAAGGGCACCGCACGTGGTGGACGACGGATCCCGCATCCTTGCCGGACGGTACGAGGTCGGCGAGCTCATCGGGCGTGGCGGCATGGCCGAGGTGCACATCGGCCACGACCGCCGGCTGGGCCGCACGGTCGCGATCAAGATCCTGCGCTCCGACCTGGCCCGCGACCCCTCCTTCCAGAACCGGTTCCGCCGCGAGGCCCAGGCCGCCGCGTCGCTCAACCACCCCGCGATCGTCGCCGTGTACGACACCGGCGAGGACGTGGTCACGGAGCCCACCGGGGTCGTCGCGCACGTGCCGTTCATCGTCATGGAGTACGTCGAGGGGCACACGGTCCGCGACATCCTCAAGGACGGCGCCGCGGTGCCGATCGAGGAAGGCCTGGAGATCACCGCCGGCGTGCTGTCGGCGCTCGAGTACTCCCACCACGCGGGGATCGTGCACCGCGACATCAAGCCGGCCAACGTCATGCTCACGCCCACCGGCGCGGTCAAGGTGATGGACTTCGGCATCGCGCGGGCGATGGCGGACTCCGCCGCCACCATGACGCAGACGCAGTCCGTCATCGGCACCGCCCAGTACCTGTCGCCCGAGCAAGCCCGCGGCGAGCAGGTGGATGCCCGCTCCGACCTGTACTCCACCGGCTGCCTGCTGTTCGAGCTGCTCACCGGGCGCCCTCCGTTCACCGGGGACTCGCCGGTCGCGGTGGCGTACCAGCACGTGCGCGAGATGCCGCCGGTGCCGAGCTCGATCGCGTCCGACCTGCCCGAGGTGCTGGACCGCATCACGCTCAAGTCGTTGGCGAAGGAGCGCGAGGCCCGCTACCAGACGGCCGCCGAGTTCCGCGCCGACCTGGAGGCCGTGCTGCACGGCGGTCAGGTGTCCGCCCCGGCGGTCGCGACGGCCCTCGCGGCCGTGCCCGCCGCCGAGGCCACCCAGGTGATGGCCCCGCCCGCAGCGCTGACGCAGGCGATCGCGCCGGTCAGCCCGCCGTGGGGGGCCACCGGGCTCGCCTCGGCCGCCGGCGCTCCGATCGCGGACGACGACGAGGACGACCGCTCGCGGCCCTGGGTGATCTGGCTGCTCGTCGCCCTGGCGCTGGCCGCGGTCGGCGGCATCGTCTACCTGCTGCTGGCCAACCAGGGCCCGGAGACCCCCACCACGTCCACGGTGCCGCCGGTGGTGAACCTGACCCAGCAGGCAGCGGTCACGGCGCTCACGGACGCGCACCTCGTCCCGAAGATCCAGCAGGAGCCCTCCGACACGGTCGACAAGGGCAACGCCACCCGCACCGACCCCGCCGAGGGTGAGACGGTGGACCGGGACTCCGAGGTCGCGCTCTACATCTCCAGCGGACCGAGCACGTTCACCGTGCCGGACGTCTCCGGCAAGACCGCGACCGAGGCGGTGAAGATCCTCACCGACCTGGGCCTGAAGGTGAGCGACGAGCGCACCCCCGTGGACCTCCCGGACCAGCCCGCCGGCCGCGTCATCAGCACCGACCCGGCCAAGGACACCCCCGCCAAGGCCGGCGACCCCATCACGCTGCAGATCGCGTCCGGCAACGTCGTCCTCCCGGACCTCACCGGCCTGAGCCAGGGCGACGCCCAGAAGGCGCTGCTCGCCCTCAAGCTGGTGCCGAGCGTCGTGCCCGAGGAGTCCGCCCAGCCGGTGAACACGGTGATCCGGCAGGACCGCCAGCCGGGCATCGTCCCGCAGGGCACGCCGGTCACCATCACCATCGCCACGACGCCGACCACCGCGACGGTGCCGGACAACCTCGCCGGGATGACCTACGACCAGGCGGTGGCGGCGCTGGCCGCAGTCGGCCTGAACAACGTCGCGCGGTTGGACGTCTTCTCCGACCAGCCGGTCGGCCAGGTGGTCTTGACCGATCCGAACAAGGGCGTCGCGGTGTCCAAGTCGCAGAAGATCACCGTCCAGGTCTCGAAGGGCCCGACGCCGGTGCCGTCCGCGGCCTCCACGCCGTAGCCCCAGACGAGGCCCGTCGGGTGTGACCGAGACCCGTCGGGCGCATCGGCGACCCGCCGCGGCGTGCCCTCAGACGCGCACGAGCGGGTGCAGCCCGACCGACCGCTGCACCGCCTCGTCGTCCCCGCACAGGGCGAGCCAGTTGGCCAGCAGCCGGTGCCCGCCCTGGGTGAGCACGGACTCGGGGTGGAACTGCACCCCGTGCAGGGGCAGCTCGCGGTGCGCCAGGCCCATGACGATGGCGTGCGCGCGCGCGGTGACCTCGAGCTCGTCCGGCACGGTGGACGGCACGACGGCCAGCGAGTGGTACCGGGTCGCGGTGAACGGCGACGGCAGCCCGGCCAGCACGCCGTGGCCCTCGTGCTCCACCTGGCTCGTCTTGCCGTGCATCAGCTCCGGCGCGTGGGTGACCGTGGCGCCGAACACCGCGCCCAGCGCCTGGTGGCCGAGGCACACGCCGAGCATCGGGGTGCGCGTGGCGGCGCAGTCGCGGATCACCTGCATGCTGGCGCCCGCGTCCTGCGGGGTGCCCGGGCCGGGCGAGATCAGCACGCCGTCGAACCCGGTGCGCTCCGGCAGCGGCGGCACGGCGTCGTTGCGCACCACGACCGTATCCGCGCCGAGCTGGTTGAGGTAGCCCACGATCGTGTAGACGAACGAGTCGTAGTTGTCGACCACGAGGATCCGCGTCATCCCTGCGACTCCTCCACCGTGGTGTCGTTGAACGGCATGTACGGCGCGACCGCCGGGTACACCCACACGAAGCAGGCCGCCAGCACCGCCGCCGCCAGCACCGCGCACAGCGCCACCCGGACCGCGACGGGGCCCGGCAGGTGTCGCCACAGCCAGCCGTACATCAGCGCCTCCCGGTCCCGGGCGTCGTCCCCATCATGCGCCACCGCCGAGCAGCTCGACGGGCGTGCCGTCCGACGTGGGCGCCCAGTAGTCGAGCACGCCGTGGACGATGTAGCGCTGCCGCGCGGAGAACATCGGGTGGCACGTGGTCATCGTGATCATCCGCTCGGAGGCCGCCACACCGGGCTGACCCGGCACCGGCGCGATCACCTCGACCTGCGAGGGCGCGACGATCTCGGTCGACGTCACCCGGTACACGTACCAGGCCTCCTCGGTGCGCACCACCAGCGGGTCGCCGACCTGCAGCTCCTCGATCCGGTTGAACGGCTTGCCGAACGTGGTGCGGTGACCCGCCATCGCGAAGTTGCCCACCCCGCCCGGCATGGCCGTGCCCGGGTAGTGCCCGATGCCCAGCACGTTCAGCACGGTCGCCCGGTCCGTGCCCTGGCTGACCGGCCGCGCGGGCTCCCCGGTCCACCGCGGCACCTGAAGCGTGGCGAACGTCACGGCGTGCTCGGGCTCGGCCATCACCGGTGGTTCGTCGTGCCGTGGCGTGGCGACCTTCGGGCCGGCATCGCTCGACGTCGGCTCGGGCGTGGGCACCGGGCTGGCCCACGGCAGATCGGAGACGATCTGCGCCTGTGCGCGGTTGCCCTCCACGTCGGTCCACCACAGCTGCCACACGAGGAACCCGAGCAGCAGCACGCCCAGCGTGATGAGCAGCTCGCCCACCACGCCGAGCACGACGTACCCGAGGCCGGGGCCGCCGCGCTCCGGCCGCCGGTGCTGGGGGGTCATCCGGCGCTCCCGGAGGCCGTCGGCTCGTCGAGGCCGGGCAGCACGTCGACACCGTCGGGGACCGTGGCGTAGGACAGCCCCGTGCTCGAGTAGGCGGGCAGCTCGATGGCGTCCTGCTCCGCGACGTCCCAGCCCAGGCCGACCCGGGTCGAGTCGCGCACGTAGGCGCGGACGGCGGGCGACGCGTCGAGGGCGGCCTGCAACGCGACCGGGTCACCGACCGCCCGGACCGTGTAGGGCGGCGAGTAGACGCGCCCGTGCAGCCGCAGCACGTTGCCCACGCAGCGGAATGCGCTGGTGGACACGACGCGCTGGTCCTGCAGGCCCATCGCCTCGGCGCCGCCCGCCCACAGGGCGTTCATCACGGACTGCAGGTCCTGCTGGTGCACCACCAGCACGTCGGGGCTGACGCCGTCGGGCACCGGCCCCGCGGGGGCGTCGTCCAGCTCGACGACGAGGCCCGGCCCGGTGACCGGCACCCCGCCGCCCGCCACCAGGTACCCCGCGGACACCGTACCGAGGGGCGACCCGGCGGAGGCCTGCGCCGCCAGTGCGTCGACCTCGGCGCGCAGGCCGTCCACCCGCGCGGACTGCTTCTGCACCCGCTGCGAGGCCACCGTCGCCAGGTCGGACAGGTTCCCCGACTGCCGGGCACCGGCCCCGGCCTGCCGCGCGGAGGCGCTGAACATGATCGCGGCCAGCGCCAGCACGACGGCCACCGGCACGGAACCCCGTGCCCACGGCGAGCGCCGCTCGCGGTGGGCACGCTCCGTCACGGTGCCCTCCTCGCGGGACGATCGCGGCTGCGCCGGGGGCGCAGGTGGTGCGGTCTAGGCTAGGTCACGTTGCGCCCGGTCCGTGACGAGCACGGACGCGCCGGCCAGGCCGGGTGCCGTCGAACAGGAGCGTCCCGACGTGCCCGAGTCGAAGTCGCGCAAGAAGGCGACATACACGCCGCCGCCCCAGTCGAAGGCGAAGAAGCCCAACCCCCCGTGGTTCGTCCCCGTCATGCTCGGGTTGATGATCATCGGCCTGGTGTGGATCGTCGTCACCTACCTGTCCGGCGCCCAGTACCCGGTCCCGGGGATCAGCAACTGGAACCTCGTCATCGGCTTCGTCTTCGTGATGTCCGGGTTCCTCATGACCACCCGGTGGCGCTGACCGGTTGTCCCCAGGGGTGCACAACCCTGTGGAGAACTACACCGGTGTAGTTCAGCCGAGCGGGATGCCGTTGGCCGCGTAGGTGACCAGCGCAGCCATGACCAGCACGCCGAGCACGCCGATGCTGGCCAGCACCGACACCTGCCGGCGCCGCGCGGCAGGGGCGTACGCGTAGGCGGCGCCGAGCGCCGCGCCGACCGCCAGCCCGCCGAGGTGCGCCTGCCAGGCGATGCCCGGCAGGACGAACGACATCACCACGTTGAGCACGATGACGCCGATGATCCCGCCGGCGTCCCGGCCGAGCCGCCGCAGCACGACGAGCACCGCGCCGAACAGCCCGAACACCGCGCCCGACGCGCCGACCATCGCCGTGTTCCAGCCGCCGACCACCGGCGCCAGCACCACGGCGCCCACCGACCCGCCGATCGCCGACAGCAGGTACAGCGTCACGTACCGCCAGCGGCCCAGCGCCGCCTCGAGGTAGGGGCCCACCATCCACAGCGCGAGCATGTTGAAGCCGATGTGGAACAGCGACGACGGGGAGTGCAGGAACGCCGCGGTGAGGAACCGCCATGGCTCCACCGCGCCGATGCGCGGGCTGAACGCCCACTGCAGGGTCCACGTCTCCACGGTGCGCTGCAGCAGGTAGCTGACGACGCACGCCGCGATGATCGTCAGGGTGACCACCGGCCGGCCGTCGCGGACCCGCCCGCCGAGCACGGTCGTCGTCGGGCGGGCCGCCCGGGCCGCCTCGGCCACGCAGTCGACGCACTGCACACCGACCGGGGCCGTGCGCTGGCACTGCGGGCACACCGGGCGCCCGCACCGCTGGCAACGGACGTACGACACGCGGTCGGGGTGTCGGGGGCACACGGGCGCCGCGCCGGCCCCCGGCAGCTCCGGGGTCGGCGCGGTCCCGTACGGCGGTGGCGTGGAGATGGTCAGTCCTCGATGGTGACCGACTCGATCACGACGTCGGTCACCGGACGGTCGCCCTGGCGGGTCGGCGTCGCGGCGATCGCGTCGACGACGGCGCGGCCCTCGTCGTCGGCCACCCGGCCGAAGATCGTGTGCTTGCCGTTGAGCCACGGCGTGGCCGCCACGGTGATGAAGAACTGCGAGCCGTTGGTGCCGGACATGCGCCCGGTGATCCGGTCCTGCTGCTTACCGGCGTTGGCCATCGCGAGCAGGTACGGCGCGGAGAACGTCAGCTCCGGGTGGATCTCGTCGTCGAACTGGTAGCCGGGGCCACCGCGGCCGGTACCCAGCGGGTCACCGCCCTGGATCATGAAGCCCGGGATCACCCGGTGGAAGACCACCCCGGAGTAGAGCGGCGCCTGGGACGGGGCGCCGGTCTTCGGGTCGGTCCACGTTGTGGTGCCGGTGGACAGGCCTACGAAGTTCTCCACCGTGCGGGGGGCGTGGTTCGGCAGGAGCTCGACCCGGATGTCACCGGCGCTCGTGTGCAAGGTCGCAAACATGGGCCCAGTCTGGCACGCAGACCTGCACGGACGGCCACCGGGTGGCAGAGTAGAAGGTCACAGCGATGGACCGGACCTGGGAGTGGAGATGGCCAGCAGCACGCACCGCGCCTCCTTCGACGTGGACGCCGAGAAGCTCAAGGAGCAGGCCGCCGACCTCGGCGCCACGCTCGCAGAAGCGGCGACGCACGCGAAGGACTGGACGACACCCAAGGTCGAGGCATTCATCGAGTGGCTGACGCCCAAGGTCGAGCACGCCTACCAGGAGGGCGTCAAGGCTGCGGCTCCCCAGGTGGAGAAGGTGGCGAGCAAGGCCGCGCCGGCCATCGACACCGCGCACGACAAGCTCGTCGCCGAGCTGATCCCGCGGCTCGTCGCCGCGTTCAACGACGCCGCCGAGCGCGCCGGTGGCGCAGCCTCCCGGGTGGCCGACGACGCCGCGTCGGCGGCCCGCACGCACGCCAAGGCGGTCGAGGCCGCGGCGCACGAGGTGACGTCGCCGAAGAAGAGCCACCAGGGCCTGAAGACGACGATCGTCATCACCACGGTCGTCGCGGCGGGCGCCGCCGGCGCGGCGTGGTACCGGTCCCGCTCGACGGTGGACCCGTGGGCCGAGCCGTGGGAGCCGACCGACCCCACCGGCGCCACCGACACCCTGGCCACCCGGGCGCACGACGCCCGCGGCGGGATCTCCGACGCCGTGTCCGACGCCGCCGACACCGTGGGCGAGGCGGCCGGTGCGGCCGTCGCCAAGGGCCGCGAGGCCGCCCACACCGCAGCGGAGAAGGTGTCCGAGGCCGCCGAGGCCGCCTCGGAGCAGGCCAAGAAGGTGGCGCGCCGCGCGTCGTCCAAGATCAAGGACGCCGTGGCGGACGCCACCGACGCCGTGCAGGACGCAGCGGACTCGGCCAAGGACACCGGGAAGGACACCCCGTAGGCTCGCCCGCGTGAGCACACCGGACGACCTCACCTTGTGGCCGCCCGCCGGGCTGCGGGTGGTCGCCGGGGACCTTGAGCTGCGCTGGGCGGACGACGAGATGCTCTTCGCCCTGGCCCGTGAGGCCGGTCGGGGCGTGCACGACGAGTCCGTGATGCCGTTCCTCACCCCGTGGACCCGCGGCACGCCCGAGCAGATCGGTCGGTCGCTCCTGCAGTACCAGTGGGGCCAGCGCTCCCGGCTGACGCCCGACGACTGGGCCCTGGAGCTCGCCGTCTGTCGCGACGGCGAGCTGCTCGGCATGCAGGGCGTGTTCGCGCAGAAGTTCCGCGTGACGCGCGTCGCCGAGACCGGCTCGTGGCTGGGGCGCCGGTTCCACGGCCAGGGCGTGGGCACCCGGATGCGCGTGCTCGCCCTGCACCTGCTGTTCGAGGGCCTCGGTGCGGCAACGGCCGAGACGGCCGCGTTCGTCGACAACGGCGCGTCCACCGGGGTGACCGCCAAGCTCGGCTACCGCGACAACGGCGTCCGCACGCTGGTGCGCGAGGGTGTCGCCGCGCAGGAGCGGCGTTTCCGGATGGACCGCGCGGACTGGGACGCGCGTCCCGCCGCCCTGCGCCCCGAGGTGACGATGTCCGGGGTCGAGGCGGTCCGCGAGCTGCTCGACATCCACTGAGGCGGCCGGCGGCGCCCCTCACGCGGCGGCGGCGTGGACGGAAACCTGCGCGTCACGCGGTCACGGTACGGTCGGCCCATGCAGCTGGCCGACCTCCAGGCGAGGGTTCGCATCGCCCTGACCACCACGATCGCCAACGAGTGGTCGTTGTTCACGCCGTCCAGCGGGACGTCGAGCGCCTCGGAGCGCACGATCGCCTTCCACCTGGGCTGGAACCTGCGCCCGATCGTCGAGGCGTCGTGGGACATCGATGCCGAGTACGACCGGTCCGGCATGGTGCTGGAGAAGGCGGTCAAGCTGGAGGATGCCGGCGCCGAGGGCCGCCGGATCCCCGACCTGATCGTGCACCGCCGCGGGCGCCTCGGCCCCGAGGAGAACCTGCTCATCCTCGAGCTGACCGCGGACCACGAGACCCGCGGCGCCAGCGCCGGGGACTTCATCCGGGCGCAGGCGATCCAGCGCCGGTTCGGCTACCGCTACGCGGTGCTCGTGGACCTGCACCTCGACCTGGCGGCCCCGTCGCCGACGCTCGAGCCGCGCTGGCACTGGTCCACCCTCGAGGCCGGCCCCGCGACCATCGACCCGGAGCCCGTCTACACGCCCGAGGTGCTGGCGGAGATCACGGCCCGGGCCGCGCGTTACGTGCGCTGAGCGGCCCTGCGGAGGGGTCGCCGAAGACCGGAACGGTGCCACCCGGGGGCGCTTTGGCGAGCACAGGAGTGGGCGTTACAGTAGGCGGCGCGCGGCCCCGCCTCGCCCCCTGCGCGGGGCCGCGCCTCACCCCCGGCCTCCTATGCTGAGACCCACGAGTGCCCGGCTCACGGGTCTCGGTCGAGTCGGAGGTGCACTGTGGCGTACGACATCCGCGACCTCACGGGGACGGTCGTGGCGATCACGGGAGCGAGCGCCGGCATCGGCCGCGCCAGCGCCCTGATGCTCGCCGAGGCCGGAGCGAACGTCGTCCTGGGCGCTCGGCGCACCGAACGGCTGGACGAGCTCGTGGAGCAGATCGGACCCGACCGCGCGGTGGCGGTGCGCACCGACGTGCGGGACCCGGCGCAGGCCCGCGCCCTGGTCGCCGCCGCCGTGGAGCGCTTCGGCCGGCTGGACAGCCTGTTGGCGAATGCCGGCATCGGCATGTACGGCGGCATCATGGATGCCGACGACGAGTCGCTCGAGCGGATGCTCGACGTCAACCTCGCCGGCACCGTGTGGTCGGTCCGGGCCGCTGTGCCCGAGCTGCGCCGCGCCGGGGGCGGCGACATCCTCATCGTGGCCAGCGTCGCCGGCTCGCGCGGTGACGCCAACGAAGCCGTCTACGCGGCGACCAAGCACGGCCAGGTGGGCCTGGCGGGCGCGCTCGACCGGGAGCTGCGCCGGGAGAACATCCGCGTCACCGCGCTCTGCCCCGCCGGTGTGACCACCGAGTTCGCCCTCGGGGCGGGCCGGGTCGAGGGTGACCCCGACCTGGACGTGTTCCTGCAGCCCGAGGACATCGCGTTCCAGGTGGTCACCTGTCTGCGCCAGCCGCGCCGGATGCGCACCACGTCGTGGACCATCTGGAGCATGGCTCACGACCTGCCGTAGCGCCGCGGCGCGGACGCCAGGCCGGTGTCCACGCGTCGTCGGATGGTGGAGCCAGGGGGACTCGAACCCCCAACCCCCTGCTTGCAAAGCAGGTGCGCTACCACTTGCGCCATGGCCCCGTGGAGTGGACGCGGGGGGACCGGACGGTCACTCGACCGCGTCGGTCACCTCGGCCCACAGGTCCCGCTCGTCGCGGTCCTGGACGTACTTCTGGTACAGCGCGTAACCGACGACCGCCGCTGCGACGATCAGCAGGAGCCTCTTCATGCGGTCCTCCTCGCGGGTCCGGTGGTGGGCCTAACAGGACTTGAACCTGTGACCTCTTCCTTATCAGGGAAGCGCTCTAACCGTCTGAGCTATAGGCCCGGATGCGCCTGACGAGCGCCGGACGAGACTACCGCAGCGCGCAGGCGCCACCCAAACCCGTCACTCGTCCGTCATGGTCACGTGCACGCCTCCGACCAGCGCGGCGACGATGTTGTAGAGGAAGGCGCCGATGGTCGCCAGCGCCGTGAGCAGGAACACGTCCACCACCGAGATCAGCGTCGCGGCCGACACGACCTTGGAGAACTGCACGTAGTCCAGGACGTTGATGTCGCTCTCGGCCCCGACGATCTGCGCGATGAGGTCGTTGATCGTGGTGAACACGTGCAGGCCGTTGAGCGTGGCCCAGACGACCATCACCGCGACGACGCCCATGATGCCCATCGCGAACGAGAGCAGGAACGCCAGCTTCATCACCGACCACGGGTCGACCCGCGACACCGCGAGCCGGACCCGGCGCGGACCTGCCGACACGGTGGGGATGCGCCCGGTCATGGGCCGCGGCGCCCCGATGCCGACGGTGCCCGTCTCGGTGGCGAGCGGGGGCGGCACTGAACGCGTGGCAGCGGCGTTGGGTGCCACCGGGTTGGCGGTCATCTCGGATTCCTTCGGCCGGGGACGTGTCAGGGAAGCGTACGCGGCCGACAGTGTGGCCCCTGTGGAGGTGGCGGCCTTCCGCACCCAGGCGCTCGTCTGGTCGACCGCGACGGACAACGCGGAGGGCGCCTCGCTCTCGTCGTCGTCCCCCGGGGTGTGCGACGAGGAGCGCTCCGGCGACGGGGCGACGGCGGACGCTGCGGAGGTGGTCGGCGCCGCCGGCGCGGCGAGCCTGTCGATCGCTGGGGCCGCGATGGGGACCGCACCGGACGGCCGGGCCGCAGGGGCGGACGTGGCCCGGGTCGACGTCGCGGGGGCCGGAGCCGGGCCGGACTCATGCGGGCCGGACTCATGCGGGCCGGACTGATGCGGGCCGGCCGGGGTGGCACGTGGCGCCGTCACCGGAGGCGTGAGGGTCGCCGCCAGGGCGGCCGCACCGAGGCCGTCGGTCGACGACGGGACGACGGGCGCCGCCGGAGCGACGGGCGCCGCCGGAGCCGGGGACTTGCGCGCCGAGGAGGCCGTGCGCCGCGGCGCCCTCGCCGCGCCCGGGACCTGGGGCGCGTGGGCCGAGCCGCTGGCCGACGCCGGCTGCGGGACGACAGCCTCGTGATCGGCCACCCGCACGTCGAGGGCGGACGGGTCGGACGTCACGGTGTCCGGGTGACCGGCCACCGGCCGCACGGGCCGGGCTGCGGTCCCCGGCGCCGGCGGTCGGCTGCGCGGCGGGATCGAGGGCGGTGGCGCGTCGGTCATGCGTCCTCCGGGGGCTCCTGGTCGGCGGCATCCAACGACGCAGGGCCCGGGGTCGGGTCAGGTGTCCCCGGATCTCCCGGGGCGTCCGTGACAGGGTTGCCGTCTCCGCCCACGGTACCGGCATCCTCGCCCAGGTGTCGCTCCCCGTTGCGGGCGATCGCGATGATCCGGTCGCCGTGGTCGGGCTTGGCGAAGATGACGCCCTGGGTGTCGCGGCCGGTCACGGGCACCTCGGAGACCGCGGAGCGCACCACCTTGCCGCGCTCCATGATGACGAGCACCTCGTCGTCCGGGTCGGCCACCAGCGCGCCGACCAGGCTGCCGTTCGCCTCCGGCAGCCGGGCCACCCGCACGCCCAGGCCACCGCGGTTCTGCTGGCGGTAGGTCTCCAGGGTGAGCGCGGTGCGCTTGGCGATGCCGCCCTCGGTCACCGTGAACAGGAAGGCGTCCTCGCGCACGACGTCGGCGGCGAGCAGCTCGTCGTCGCCCCGGAAGTCGATCCCCTTCACCCCCGAGGTCGCCCGGCCCATCGGGCGCAGCGCCTCGTCGGTGGCGGTGAACCGCAGCGACTGACCCCGCCGCGTCACCAGCATGAGGTCCTCGTCGGAGTTCACCAGCCGGGCGGCGACCAGCGCGTCCGGGTTGCCCTCGTCGTCCTCGCGGAGGTTGATCGCGATGACGCCGCCGGAGCGGTGGGAGTCGTACTCCGTCAGCCGGGTCTTCTTCACCAGGCCGCGTCGGGTGGCGAGCACCAGGTGCTCGGCCGCGGCGTAGTCGCGCACGTCGAGCACCTGCGCGATCCGCTCGCCCGGCTGGAACGCCAGCAGGTTCGCCACGTGCTGGCCCTTGGCGTCCCGGCCGCTCTCGGGAAGCTCGTACGCCTTGACGCGGTACACCCGGCCGAGGTCGGTGAAGAACAGCAGCCAGTGGTGGGTGGTGGTGACGAAGAAGTGGTCGACGATGTCGTCCTCGCGCAGCTGCGCGCCCCGCACGCCCTTGCCGCCGCGGCGCTGCGCCCGGTACGCGTCCGAGCGGGTGCGCTTGGCGTAGCCGCCGCGCGTGATGGTGACGACGACCTCCTCCTCGGCGATGAGGTCCTCGATGCTCACCTCGCCGTCGAACGGCAGGATGCGCGTGCGTCGCTCGTCGCCGTACTTGTCCACGATCTCCGCGAGCTCGGTCGAGACGATCTCGCGCTGGCGCACCTCGTCGTCGAGGATCGAGCGGTACTCGGCGATCTTCGCCTCGAGCTCGGCGTACCGGTCGAGGATCTGCTGGCGCTCCAGGGCGGCCAGCTGGCGCAGCTGCATCCGCAGGATCGCGGTGGCCTGCTCCTCGTCGATGGACAGCAGGGACATCAGGCCGTCCCGTGCCGCCTCCGCGCTCGTCGACGCCCTGATCAGGGCGATCACGGCGTCGAGCTGGTCGAGGGCGGCCAGGTACGCGCGGTAGATGTGGATCTGTCGCTCGGCCTCGGAGAGCCGGTGCCGGGTGCGCCGCACGACGACGTCGAGCTGGTGGGTGGTCCAGTGCCGGACGAACGCGTCGATGCTCAGCGTGCGCGGCACGCCGTCGACGAGGGCGAGCATGTTCGCCCCGAACGTGTCCTGCAGCTGGGTGTGCTTGTAGAGGTTGTTCAGCACGACCTTCGCCACGGCGTCGCGCTTGAGCACGATCACCAGCCGCTGGCCGGTGCGCCCGGAGGTCTCGTCGCGGATGTCGGCGATGCCCGGCACCCGGCCGTCCTTGACGAGGTCGGCGATCTTCGCCGCCAGGTTGTCCGGGTTCACCTGGTAGGGCAGCTCGGTGACCACCAGGCACTGCCGGCCGTGGATCTCCTCGACCTCGACCACGGCGCGCATGGTGATCGAGCCGCGGCCGGTGCGGTACGCGTCGTCGATGCCACGGCGGCCGAGGATGGTGGCGCCGGTGGGGAAGTCGGGGCCCTGGATCCGCAGGAGGAGCGCGGCGAGCAGCTCCTCCTTCGTCGCCTCCGGGTGCTCGAGGTACCACTGCACGCCCGACGCGACCTCGCGCAGGTTGTGCGGCGGGATGTTGGTGGCCATGCCCACGGCGATCCCCGCCGAGCCGTTGACCAGCAGGTTCGGGAACCGGCTCGGCAGCACCAGGGGTTCCTGCGTGCGGCCGTCGTAGTTGTCGCCGAACTCGACGGCGTCCTCGTCGATGTCCCGGACCATCTCCATGGCCAGCGGCGCCATCTTGCACTCGGTGTACCGGGGGGCGGCGGCCGGGTCGTTGCCGGGTGAGCCGAAGTTGCCCTGTCCCGAGATCAGCGGGTACCGCATCGACCAGTCCTGCACCAGCCGCACCAGGGCGTCGTAGATCGCGGTGTCGCCGTGGGGGTGGTACTTGCCCATCACGTCGCCGACGACGCGGGTGCACTTGGAGAACTGCCGGTCCGGGCGGTAGCCGCCGTCGTACATGGCGTACAGCACGCGGCGGTGCACGGGCTTGAGGCCGTCGCGCACGTCCGGCAGCGCGCGGCCGACGATGACGGCCATCGCGTAGTCCAGGTAGGACCGCTGCATCTCCAGCTGGAGGTCGACCTGGTCGATCCGGCCGTGCTCGATCCCGTCGGTGCCGGTGGTCTCGCTCATGTGTGGGTGGTGCCCTTCGGGTGGTGACCGGGTGTGACCGGGGGGGAGGACGAGGTGCGGCCCGGCCGCGTCGCGTCAGATGTCGAGGAAGCGGACGTCCTTCGCGTTGCGCTGGATGAACGAGCGGCGGGCGTCGACGTCCTCGCCCATGAGGATGGCGAACGTCTCGTCGGCGGCGGCCGCCTCGTCCAGCGTGATCTGCAGCAGCGTGCGGTGCTCGGGCGACATGGTGGTCTCCCACAGCTCGTCGTAGTTCATCTCGCCCAGGCCCTTGTAGCGCTGGATGGAGTTGTCCTTGGGCAGCCGGCGGCCGGCGGCCTGGCCGGCGGCGACCATCACGTCGCGCTCCCGGTCGGAGTAGACGAACTCGTGGGGGGCGTTGCTCCACTTCAGCCGGTACAGCGGCGGCTGGGCCATGTACACGTAGCCGCCCGTGATGAGCTCCGGCATGTACCGGAACAGCAGCGTGAGCAGCAGGGTGCGGATGTGCTGGCCGTCCACGTCGGCGTCGGCCATCAGGACGATCTTGTGATAGCGCAGCTTGAGGACGTCGAAGTCCTCGCCGATGCCGGTGCCGAAGGCCGTGATGAGGGCCTGCACCTCGTTGTTGCCCAGCGCCCGGTCCAGCCGCGCGCGCTCGACGTTGAGGATCTTGCCCCGCAACGGGAGGATCGCCTGCGTGCGGGGGTTTCGCCCGCGCACCGCCGAGCCGCCGGCGCTGTCGCCCTCGACGATGAAGATCTCGCACTCGGCCGGGTTGTTGGACTGGCAGTCCTTGAGCTTGCCGGGCATGCCGCCCGACTCGAGCAGGCCCTTGCGTCGGGTGGCCTCGCGCGCCTTCCGGGCCGCCATCCGCGCCGCGGAGGCCTGGATGGACTTGCGGATGACGTCCCTCGCATCCGAGGGGTGCGAGTCCAGCCAGTCGCCGAACTGCTCGTTGACCACCTTCTGCACGAAGGTCTTCGCCTCGGTGTTGCCGAGCTTCGTCTTCGTCTGGCCCTCGAACTGCGGCTCGCCCAGCTTGATCGACAGCACCGCGGTGAGGCCCTCGCGGATGTCGTCGCCGGTGAGGTTGTCGTCCTTGTCCTTGAGCAGACCCTTGTCCCGCGCGTAGCGGTTGACCAGCGAGGTCAGCGCCGCGCGGAAGCCCTCCTCGTGGGTGCCGCCCTCG
>Ga0302262_10000380_pt1 | contig 18125 bp, 14 predicted proteins | sample II_Fen_E3_4_FD_194557 | JGI IMG/M metagenome (GOLD analysis project Ga0302262, IMG submission 194557) | Peat permafrost microbial communities from Stordalen Mire near Abisko, Sweden - II_Fen_E3_4 | ecosystem: Environmental > Terrestrial > Soil > Wetlands > Permafrost | place: Sweden: Abisko...
ATGATATTCCTCGCCTGGCCCGTACTTGAGGGTCAGGGTTTTCGAGGCTTTGTGCAGATCAATGGCAGAAGGCATTTTGGTCATGGCAGGCAGATCCTTCCCTTGAAGCTCAGAGGACCTGTGGGAGCGAGGCTTGCCCGCCTTCGCGGGCAAGCCTCGCTCCCACAGAATCAGAATTGCATTCCAATTCAGATTAGGGAGCGTTTAGAGGATATACCGCGACAGATCTTCGTTCTGCGCCAGTTCGCCCAGGTGGCTATTGACGTAGGCGGCATCGATCAGGATCGGGCTGGCGTCCGGCGCGCTGGCCAGATCACCGGCACTGAACGACACCTCTTCCAGCAGACGCTCAAGCAGCGTATGCAGACGACGGGCACCGATGTTCTCGGTCTTCTCGTTGACCTGCCAGGCAATCTCGGCCAGACGCTTGATGCCGTCGGGCTGGAACTCGATCGACAGGCCTTCGGTCTTGAGCAGCGCGCAGTATTGCTCGGTCAGCGACGCATGTGGCTCGCTGAGGATGCGTTCGAAATCCTGCGGGCTCAGGGCCTTGAGTTCGACGCGGATCGGCAGGCGGCCTTGCAGCTCCGGCACCAGATCGCTCGGCTTGCTCAGGTGGAATGCGCCCGAGGCGATGAACAGGATGTGGTCGGTCTTGACCATGCCCAGCTTGGTATTGACGGTGCAGCCTTCGATCAGCGGCAGCAGGTCACGCTGCACGCCTTCACGGGAGACATCGGCGCCGCCGACATTGCCGCGCTTGGCCACTTTGTCGATCTCGTCGATGAATACGATGCCGTGCTGCTCGACCGCTTCCAGGGCCTTGGCCTTGAGTTCTTCCTCGTTGACCAGGCGCCCGGCTTCTTCGTCGCGCACCAGTTTCAGTGCCTCCTTGACCTTGAGCTTGCGGCTTTTCTTCTTGCCCTTGCCCATGTTGGCGAACAGGCTTTGCAGCTGGTTGGTCATTTCTTCCATGCCCGGTGGCGCGGAAATGTCGACGCCAACGGCTTCGCTGACTTCGATCTCGATTTCCTTGTCGTCCAGTTGGCCTTCGCGCAGGCGCTTGCGGAACAGCTGGCGCGTGTTGGTATCGCTGGTCGGCGTTTCTTCGTTGAAGCTGCTGCGCGCGGGCGGCAGCAGGGCATCGAGGATGCGGTCTTCGGCGGCGTCTTCGGCGCGGTGGCGGACTTTGGTCATCTCCTGCTCACGCAGCAGCTTGATCGCAGCGTCGGCCAGATCACGGATGATCGACTCGACATCGCGGCCAACATAGCCGACTTCGGTGAACTTGGTCGCTTCGACCTTGATGAACGGCGCATTGGCCAGCTTGGCCAGGCGGCGGGCGATTTCGGTCTTGCCGACACCGGTCGGGCCGATCATCAGGATGTTTTTCGGGGTCACTTCGACGCGCAGCTCTTCAGGCAGTTGCATGCGCCGCCAGCGGTTGCGCAAGGCAATGGCGACGGCGCGCTTGGCGTCATCCTGGCCGATGATGTGACGGTTCAGTTCGTGGACGATTTCACGGGGAGTCATGGACATGGTAGTTGGCGGTCCTCCAGCGCAAGCAAGAACTGCATGGCCGCCGGCAAGCGGGGCCGATGCAGGCGCTTACTCGGCGAGGTCCTGCTCCTCAATGGTGATGTTGTGGTTGGTGAAGACACAAATGTCGCCGGCGATATTCAGCGCGGTCTCGGCGATTTCCCGGGCGGACAGGTCGGTCTTGAGCAGCAGGGCGCGGGCTGCGGCCTGGGCAAAAGGACCACCGGAGCCCATGGCGATCAGCCCGTCCTCGGGTTCGACCACGTCACCGTTACCGGTAATGATCAGTGAGGCGTCCTTGTTGGCGACGGCCAGCATGGCCTCGAGACGACTGAGGGAGCGGTCGGTGCGCCATTCCTTGGCCAGCTCGACGGCGGCGCGGACCAGATGACCCTGGTGTTTTTCAAGTTGGCCTTCGAAGCGTTCAAATAGTGTGAACGCATCAGCGGTGGCCCCGGCGAAACCGGCAATGACTTCACCGTGGTACAGGCGGCGAACTTTCTTCGCGTTGCCTTTCATCACGGTATTACCCAAGGAAACCTGGCCGTCTCCGGCCATGACGACTTTGCCTTGGCGGCGCACTGAAACGATGGTGGTCAAGGGGAGAGTCTCCACACAGCGGGGCGAAAATGCCCTGGTGAAAACTCATATGGGGGTGGGGGTGGGTATTTCAACCTTGACCATGGTCGTGGGACTGCAGCAATGCCACTTTGTGGGAGTGGCTTCAGCCACGAAGGGGCCAATACATCCGACGCATATCCATCGGCTGACATACCGCCATCGCGGCTGAAGCGGAGCGCCGCCCGGCCGCTCCTACAGAGTCCAGCCCAACAGGTCGGCCTGGGCTATTTACTGCGCTGCTGCAACAACAGGTTATTGAAGCCACTGCCCGCCAGTTGTTTTTGCGCGGTGGTCAGTTGCTCGCGGTTGCTGAACGGGCCGACCAGTACGCGATACCAGGTTTCATCCTTGACCGTCCCCGATTCGACGTTGACCGCCTGTCCGAGCAGGATGATCTGCGCGCGAACCTTGTCCGCGTCCGCCTGTTTGCGGAACGAGCCCGCCTGCAGGAAGAACTGGGTCACAGGCGCAGGCTTGGTGTTCGCCACCGGTGGCGCCGGCGGCGGTGTCAGCCCGCTCAGGGCGGCCTGGGCACGTACGGTATCGATCTTCGCCGCCTGCTCCGGCGTCACCGCCGGCAGCGGGGCAACCATCGCCGGCGGGGTTTTCTCCGGCACGGCTTCCTTGGGCACGATGACTTCCGACTCGGGCAGCAAGGTGTAGAAGTCGTACTTGGGCTTGACCGGCGCTGTCGGGCTTGGCGGCGTCTTGTTCGCTTCAACGATCTTCGCGGCCTTGGCTTCGGCCTTGACCCGCTTGACGTCTTCGCCTCCGGGTTCGAGTTTCATCAGGAAGACGATAAACGCGCCGACGGTAAGGCCGGCCACCATCCACAACCAGCCCGGGATGGGCTTCTTTGCCGGGGCCTGATAGCGGCTGGCGCCGCGCTTGGGCGCCGGTTTTTTCTTCGCAACTGCCAAATTACATACGCTCCAGAGTTTCCAGACCCAACAGATCCAGGCCTTGCTTGAGAGTGCGACCGGTCAATGCGGCAAGGCGCAGACGGCTTTGTTGTTGTTCCGGGCTCTCGGCACCGAGGATCGGGCAGTTCTCGTAGAAGCTGGAAAACAGCCCGGCCAGGTCGTAGATATAGGCGCACAGCACGTGGGGGGTGCCTTTCTCTGCAACGTTGTTGAGAATTTCGCCGAACTGCGCCAGACGTGCGGCCAGCTCCTGCTCTTGCGGTGCATCGAGAACGATCTGACCCTTGCTGGCATCAAAGGGTTCGCCCAGTTTGCGGAACACCCCGGCGACGCGGGTATAGGCATACAGCAGGTACGGCGCGGTATTGCCTTCAAAGCTGAGCATCTGGTCGAAGTTGAAGCTGTAGTCGCTGGCGCGGTGCTTGGACAGGTCGGCGTATTTCACCGCACTGATGCCCACGGCTTTGGCAATCTGCCGCAGTTCGTCTTCGGCCAGCTCCGGGTTCTTTTCCTTGACCAGGGTGTAGGCGCGCTGTTCGGCTTCGTCGAGCAGGTCGACCAGCTTGACGGTGCCGCCATCGCGGGTCTTGAACGGCCGGCCATCGGCGCCGTTCATGGTGCCGAAGCCCATGTGTTCCATGTGCATGCCGTTGGTGACGAAACCGGCGCGGCGCGCCACTTCGAACACTTGCTGGAAATGCAGGGCCTGGCGCTGGTCGACGAAGTACAGGGCGCGGTCGGCTTTGAGTACGTTGCTGCGATAGCGCACGGCCGCCAGATCGGTGGTCGCGTACAGGTAGCCGCCACCGGCCTTTTGCACGATCACCGGCAGTGGCGTGCCTTCGGCGGTCTTGAATTCTTCGAGGAACACGCACTGGGCGCCGTTGCTCTCGACCAGCAACCCGGCTTTCTTCAGGTCGCTGACGACATTGGCCAGATCGTCGTTATAGGCGCTTTCACCCATGACATCGGCCGGCGTCAGTTTGACGTTGAGGCGCTCGTAGACTTCCTGGCAATGGGACAGGGAGATGTCCTTGAAGCGGGTCCACAGGCTCAGGCATTCGGTGTCACCGGCTTGCAGCTTGACCACCAGGCCACGGGCGCGCTCGGCGAACTCTTCGGACTCATCGAAGCGGCCCTTGGCGGCGCGGTAGAAGTTTTCCAGGTCGGACAGCTCGTCGCTGGTGGCCGGGGTTTCCTGCAGGTAAGCCAGGAGCATGCCGAACTGGGTGCCCCAGTCGCCGACGTGGTTCTGCCGGATCACGGTGTCGCCGAGGAATTCCAGGACATTGGCCACGCCGTCGCCAATGATGGTCGAGCGCAAGTGGCCGACGTGCATTTCCTTGGCCAGGTTCGGCGCCGACAGGTCGACCACCACGCGCTGGAGCGGGCTGTTCTTGCGCACCGACAGGGTGGCGTCGGCCAGCGCGGCATCCAGGCGCGAAGCCAGGGCCTGGGTGTTCTGGAAGAAATTGAGAAAGCCCGGCCCGGCGATTTCCACTTTGCTGATCTGCGCGTCGGCAGGCAGCGCGGCGATCAGTTTTTCCGCCAGGTCGCGGGGCTTCAGGCCGGCCGGCTTGGCCAGCATCATCGCGATATTGCTGGCGAAGTCGCCGTGGGTTTTGTCCCGGGCATTTTCCACCTGAATCGCCGGGGTCAGCCCTTCAGGCAAGACGCCTTCGTTGACGAGTCGGGTCAGGGCTTGTTGGATCAATTGGCGAATGGTGTCTTTCATGGGGCTCTCTTTCGACCGCAAGCGCGGCGGCGCCTGGATGCGCGGGTGGAAAAACTGGGCATTATCCGTGGCGGGGGCTGGCTTGCCAACCGTGTTGGATGGGCGGGACCGTCAGGGCTGCAAACACGGGGCTGATGTGGGACCGGCTATTAGCCGGGAAGGCATATTTCCTGACCAGGAAAACGCGGTGGATGTATCGGCCCGTTCCCGGCTAAAGCCGGTCCCACAAGGAGAATCTCAAACACTCTTCAATAAAGATCCACCGGATCCACATCCAGCGACCAGCGTACCTGGCGACCACTGGGCATTTGCTCCAGGGCCAGCAGCCAGGTGCCGAGCAGGCGATGCAGCGGCGCGCGGGCGCTGGCTTGCAGCAGCAATTGCGCGCGGTAGCGGCCGGCGCGGCGCTCCATGGGCGCCGGGACCGGGCCGAGCAGTTCAATGCCACCCAGCTGCATATCGCTAAGTAGCCGCTCGGCTTCGGCGCAGGCGTGGTCGAGGAAACCTTCGGCCTGCCCCGGCTTATGCGCTTCGGCGCGCAGCAGTGCGAGATGGGAAAACGGCGGCAAGCCGGCGGCACGGCGTTCGCTCAGGGCTTGCTCGGCGAAGGCGAAGTAACCCTGTTCAGTCAATTGCACCAGCAGCGGATGGTCGGCCAGATGCGTCTGGATGATCACGCGCCCCGGCTCTTCAGCGCGGCCAGCGCGGCCGGCCACCTGCACAATCAGTTGGGCCATGCGTTCGGCGGCGCGGAAGTCGCCGGAAAACAGCCCGCCATCGGCATCGAGGATCGACACCAGCGTCACGCGGGGGAAGTGATGGCCCTTGGCGAGCATTTGCGTGCCGACCAATATGCACGGCTGGCCGCGCTGGACGGTGGCGAACAGCTGATTCATTGCGTCTTTGCGCGAGGTGCTGTCGCGGTCGACCCGCAGCACCGGGTAATCGGGAAACAGAATCGCCAGACGCTCCTCGGCCCGCTCGGTGCCCGCGCCGACCGGGCGCAAATCCACCTGATTGCACGACGGACACTGGCGTGGCACGCGCTCGACATGGCCGCAGTGATGGCAGCGCAGCTCGCCGGAGCGTTGATGCACGGTCATGCGCGCATCGCAACGCGGGCAGCCCGAGAGCCAGCCACAGTCATGGCACAGCAGCGTCGGGGCGAAACCGCGGCGATTGAGAAACACCAGCACTTGCTGGCCGGCTGCCAGGGTCTGGCCGATGGCTTGCTGCATCGGCCCGGAAATGCCGCTGTCCAGCGGCCGGCTTTTTACGTCCAGACGCAGGAAGCGCGGCTGCTGGGCGCCGCCGGCGCGGTGGGTCAGGCGCAGCAGGCCATAGCGGCCGGTGTAGGCGTTGTGCAGGCTTTCCAGTGACGGCGTGGCTGAGCCCAGCACAATCGGGATGTTCTCCTGGCGGGCGCGCACCAGCGCCAGATCGCGGGCGTGGTAACGCAAGCCTTCCTGCTGTTTATAAGAGCCGTCGTGCTCTTCGTCGATGATGATCAGGCCCGGATGCTTCATCGGCGTGAATAGTGCCGAGCGGGTGCCGATGATAATGTCGGCCTCGCCATCGCGGGCGGCGAGCCAGGCATCGAGGCGGTCGCGGTCATTGACCGCCGAGTGGAGCAGGGCGATGCGCGCATTGAAGCGTTGCTCGAAACGCGCCAGGGTTTGCGGGCCGAGATTGATTTCCGGGATCAGCACCAGCGCTTGTTTGCCGGCTTCCAGGGTTTCGCGAATCAGTTGCAGGTACACCTCGGTCTTGCCGCTGCCGGTGACACCTGCGAGGAGAAAAGCATGAAAGCTGCCGAAGCCGGCACGAATCGCCTGATACGCGGCACGTTGTTCGGTGTTGAGCGGCAGTTCCGGCTGCGCCAGCCAGTGTTCGTGGCGGGGGGCGGGCGCATGGCTGCGGACTTCGACTTGCACCAGTTCCTTGGCCAGCAGCAGGTTAAGGCTGCTTTTGCTCAGCTCCAGCTTGTCGAGTAGCTGATGGGCGACGCCATGCGGATGCTGCGCCAGGGTGCTCAGGGCCTCGCGCTGCTTGCGCGCCTTGGCGATACGCGGGTCGTCGAGGCTGGCGCCGGGCGCCACCTGCCAGAAACGCTCCTGGCGCGATTCCGCTGCTTCACCCTGGCGCAATAACACCGGCAGGGCCCAGCTCAGGGTGTCGCCCAGGCTGTGCTGGTAATACTGCGACGTCCACAGGCACAGCTTGAACAGCGCGGGCGGCAGCGGCGAATGCTGGTCGAGCAGCGCCAGGGCGGGCCTGAGCTTATCGACCGGTACCTCACTGTGCTCGACCACCTCGATCAGCACGCCGATCATTTCCCGCGATCCAAATGGCACGCGCAGGCGCATGCCCGGTTGCAGCGCGCTGCGCGCAACGCCGGCGGGCGGGCGGTAGTCGAACAGGCGGCGCAGCGGTGAGGGCAGGGCGAGGCGCAGGATGGCGTCGGGCACGCGGGGAATTCTCTGTTACGGGCTGTGGCGGACGGCGAGCTTAGCAGACGATCGGCGTTGACGTTCACTTGCGTCATTCCAATTGTCTGGTAGTATCCGCAGCCTTATTACGTGCGGTATTCAACAATAGTGTTGGGTGGCGGCACGTCTAGCCCGAGGAAGTATCCATGAAAGCTGATATCCATCCAGTTTACGAAGCCATTGACGCAACCTGCAGCTGCGGCAATGTCATCCACACTCGTTCCACCCTCGCCAAGCCTCTGAGCCTGGACGTGTGCAACGAATGCCACCCGTTCTACACCGGCAAGCAAAAAACGCTGGACGTGGGCGGTCGTGTTGACCGTTTCAAATCGCGTTTCGGCGCGTTCGGCGCAGCCAAAGCCACCAACTAATCTGTTGGCTTTACTGTGCAAAAAGGCGTCCCTTGCGGGCGCCTTTTTTGTGGCCGCGATTTGGCTACCGGGCGTGTGGGCTTTCTGCCCGGCGCCTGTAGGGCTGCCGCTGGTCAAGGTCCAGCGGGTGGTGGATGGCGACACGTTGCGCCTGGTCGATGGCCGTAGCGTGCGCATGATCGGCCTCAATACTCCCGAAACCGGCAAGAAGGACCAACCTGCCGAGCCATTGGCCGAGCGCGCCAAGCGCCGCTTGCAGGCACTGGTGAATGACAACGGTGGCAGTGTCGGGCTGCGGCTCGGTGAGCAAGGCCGGGACCATTACGGCCGGACCCTGGCCCATGTCTATGGTCGCGACGGCCGCAACCTCGAAGCGCAATTATTAAGTGAAGGGCTGGGCTTTCAGGTCGCCGTGGTGCCCAATGTGGCGCTGGTCGATTGCCAGCGACAGGCCGAGGACGTGGCCCGACGGGGGCGTCTGGGGCTTTGGCGCGATTGGCCGGTGATACCGGCTACGCGGGTCGACAAAGATGGCTTTGCCTTGGTCTCTGGTCGGGTCGACAGCGTGCGGCGCAACGCCGCAGGTGTGTGGATCGAATTGCAGGGCGGCGTGGTGCTGCGTATCGCCCCGCCGTTGCTTGGGCGGTTCGACGGCAAGGCGCTGGAGCGCCTTCAGGGAAGGCAGGTTCAGGCACGCGGTTGGGTGGTGGATCGCTCGCGACGCGGGGGGTTGAGGGCAGGTCGGGCGCGTTGGCTGATACCGCTGACACATCCTCTGATGTTGCGCTCGATTGCGGATTAAATGCTCTGCAACGTACTTCTTGAGGCACGATTCTTAGCGTAAAGTCGTAGCTCATACCCCTTGACAGAAGTGGTCTGACAGTCTTGTTCGGACTTTCCTTCTTGCGTATCCTCGGCGGTCCGTCTGTCCCATAGAAATAAAAAAGCGGAATGCACACATGTCTGATTTGAAAACTGCCGCTCTCGACTATCACGCTAATCCTCGACCAGGAAAGCTGAGCGTTGAACTGACCAAACCTACTGCAACCGCTCGCGATCTGGCGCTGGCCTACAGCCCCGGTGTCGCTGAGCCTGTGCGCGAAATCGCCCGCGATCCCGAGTTGGCCTACCGGTATACCGGCAAGGGCAACCTGGTTGCGGTGATCTCCGACGGTACCGCCATTCTTGGCCTGGGTAACCTGGGTCCGTTGGCGTCCAAGCCGGTCATGGAAGGCAAGGGTGTTCTGTTCAAGCGTTTCGCCGGGATTGACGTTTTTGATATCGAAGTGGATTCCGAAAGCCCACAGGCGTTCATCGACACCGTTAAACGCATCTCCATTACCTTCGGCGGCATCAACCTGGAAGACATCAAGGCGCCTGAGTGCTTTGAGATCGAAAAGGCCCTGATCGAGCAGTGCGACATTCCGGTGTTCCATGATGACCAGCATGGCACCGCAATCGTTACCGCCGCCGGCATGATCAACGCCCTGGAAATCGTCGGCAAACGTCTGGACGAGGCGAAAATCGTCTGCCTGGGCGCCGGTGCCGCGGCCATCTCCTGTATGAAGTTGCTGGTAAGCATGGGCGCGAAGGTCGAGAACGTCTTCATGATCGACCGCAATGGCGTCATTCATTCCGGCCGTTCCGATCTGAACCAATACAAGGCGGTTTTCGCCCACGCGACCGAAAAGCGCACGTTGAGCGATGCGCTCGACGGCGCCGATGTGTTCGTGGGGCTGTCTGGCCCGAACCTGCTGAGCGCGGAAAACCTGAAGCTGATGGCGCGTGATCCGATCGTGTTCGCGTGCTCCAACCCGGATCCGGAAATTGCGCCGGCCCTGGCCCATGCCACACGCGATGACGTGATCATGGCGACCGGCCGTTCGGATTACCCGAACCAGGTCAACAACGTGTTGGGCTTCCCGTTCATCTTCCGTGGTGCCCTGGATGTTCGTGCCAAGCGCATCAACGAAGAAATGAAAATCGCTGCGGCCAACGCCCTGCGCGAACTGGCCAAGCTGCCGGTGCCGCAGGAAGTCTGCGATGCCTACGGCGGTATCAAGCTGGAATTCGGTCGCGAGTACATCATTCCCAAGCCGATGGACGCGCGTCTGCTGGGCCTGATCGCCGATGCAGTGGCCAAGGCGGCCATTGAGACGGGTGTTGCGACCCTGCCGTATCCGAAGCATTACCCGCTGACCAGCGTCAATGACGTGTTCAACGGTTAAGTTCTGAGCGATAAACAAAAAACCCGCAGAGATGCGGGTTTTTTTGTGGACGGCGTTTATTTATAGGGGGAGTTTCCTGCGGGATCGGCCGGTCCCACAGCGCGCGTCCTACAAGAAAAATTCACCCGTTCAACGAGTGAGTCGCCTGACATTCTGCGTCACATCCGGACGCAGAATGCGCGGGTCATCGGTCAGAACAGGTCGATGGGCGCCGATTCGTCGGCGGGCAGCGGGCTGCCCGGGACGACGCCATTACCCAATTCGTTCACGCTTGGCGGCGTATCTTCGCTTTTAAACAGCTCGAAGAAAGCATTTGGCGTGTTCGGTGTCGCGGCGCGGCCACTGATCGGGTCGACCCGCAGGCTGAGAATGCCATCCGGTTCGGCCTGGGTATGCGGTGGTTTGTCCTTGAGCGCGGCGCTCATGTAGTTCATCCAGATTGGCAGCGCGACGGTGCCGCCAAACTCCCGGCGGCCAAGGCTTTCCGGCTGATCGAAGCCGGTCCAGACCGTCGTCACATAGTCGGCGTTGTAGCCGGTGAACCAGGCATCCTTGGATTCGTTGGTGGTACCGGTCTTGCCGGCAATGTCCGGACGATTCATCGACAGGGCGCGACGGCCCGTACCCAGCTTGATCACGTCTTCCAGCATGCTGTTGAGGATGAACGTGGTGCGGCCATCGACGACGCGCTCGGCAACGGCGGGCGCGGCGGGGTCGACCACGGCTGGCGTGACGCTGGTGGTCAATGCCGGACCATCACTGACCGCGTAGGTCGAGGTGTTGGGCGCGGTTTTGCTGTCGACGGCCGGGACGGTCGGTGGGTTGGCGGTGAACAGCGTAGCGCCATCGCGGTTTTCGATCTTCTGGATCAGGTAGGGCGAGACTTTATAGCCGCCGTTGGCAAAGGTGCTCCAGCCGGTGACGATTTCCATCGGCGTCAGCGTGGCGGTACCCAGGGCCAGGGACAGGTTGCGCGGCAAGTCGGCCTTGTTGAAGCCAAAGCGGGTGATGTAGTCGATGGTGCGTTCGACGCCCAGGGCTTGCAGCAGGCGGATCGATACCAGGTTGCGCGACTTGTACAGGGCTTCGCGCAGGCGGATCGGGCCAAGGAAGGTGTTGGTGTCGTTCTTCGGTCGCCAGACTTTGTCCAGGTATTCATCGACAAACACGATAGGCGCGTCGTTGACCAGGCTGGCAGCGGTGTAGCCATTCTCCAGTGCAGCACTATAGATGAACGGCTTGAAGCTCGAACCCGGTTGACGTTTGGCCTGGATCGCCCGGTTGTAGTTGCTCTGTTCGAAGGCGAAGCCACCGACCAGTGCCCGGATGGCGCCATTTTGCGGGTCCAGGGACACCAGCGCGCTCTGGGCGGTGGGGACCTGGCTGAACTTCGGCGTGCCATCAGGCTTGCGCTGCAGGCGAATCAAGTCGCCGACGTGGGCCACATCAGCCGCCGAGCGTGGTGCGGCGCCCAGGCTATTGGTGTTCAGGTACGGACGCGCCCACTTCATGGTGTCCCAGGCAACGGTTTCTTCCATCTCGCCGTTATGGGTCAAGACGCGCAGGCCGGTCTTGTCGATCTGCGTGACAATGGCGGGTTCGAGCCCACTGATAGGGCGCTGCTTGGTCAGTTCCGTCGTCCAGCCTTCACGGGTCATGCCCGGGAAACGGCTTTCCGGGCCACGGTAGCCATGGCGTTGGTCGTATTCGATCAGGCCATCCTGGACGGCGCGGTTAGCGTGTTCCTGAAGGTCGCTCGGTACGGTGGTGGTCACGCGGAAACCTTCGGTATAGGCGTCGCTGCCATAACGGCCGACCATTTCGGCGCGGGCCATTTCGGCGATATACGGGGCGTTCACTTCCGGCGTCGGCACGTGGTAGCTGGCGTTGAGCGGCTCGGCCAGGGCCGTCTGGTAGGCCTTGTCGTCAATTTTGCCCAGCTTGAACATGCGCCCCAGAATCCAGTCGCGGCGCTCTTTGGCACGTGCGGCGTTGGCCAGCGGGTTGAAGCGCGACGGCGCCTTGGGCAGGCCGGCGATCATGGCCATCTGTGCCAGGCTGGCGTCGCGGATCGATTTGCCGTAGTAAACTTGGGACGCTGCCTCGATGCCGTAGGCGCGGTTGCCCAGGTAAATTTTGTTGACGTACAACTCAAGGATCTCGTCCTTGGTCAGTTGGCGCTCGATTTGCAAGGCAAGAAGGATTTCCGTGGCTTTGCGTGAAAAACTTCTTTCGCTGGTCAGGAAAAAGTTCTTCGCTACTTGCATTGTGATAGTACTGCCGCCTGATTGAATATGGCCGCTCTTCACCAGTTGTGAAGCGGCACGCATCAGGCTGCTGGGATCGACGCCGTAATGGTTGGCGAAATTGTCATCTTCGGCCGAGAGCAGGGCATTGATGAAGTTTGGGGGAATCTCGGCGAAACGGATCGGAGAGCGGCGCATCTCGCCAAACTCTGCAATCAATTTGCCGTCACTGCTATAAACTCGCAGCGGAATTTGCAGCTGGATGCTTCTGAGCGCGTCAACAGACGGCAGGCTGGGGCTCAGATAGAGATAGGCACCGCTCAGGACGAGCAGCAAGCCACAGACCACGGCGACGAGAGACCACCAGAAGAACTTCAGCAGGCGTATCAAGGCTTTTGGATTTCCAGAAAAAAGAATGGGTTAGGCGCAAGCATTTGCAAATGGACACGCCTTGAAGCTTGGTCAAACGAAAAAAACGCTGGGCATTATAAGCATTTTTCGTCTCCAAGCGTTATTTGCGCTACTGTCAAGGCAGCTGACGGTGGCACTGAACAAAAAATTGTCCGTAAGTGACGGAAACTCATAGGGAATAGGTTGTGTTCGAACTCTTCAGTAAGAAGGCCAATACCCTTCTAGGGATCGATATTAGCTCTACCTCGGTAAAACTCCTTGAATTGAGTCGTTCCGGCACCCGCTACAAGGTTGAGTCTTACGCGGTCGAACCGCTTCCGGCGAATGCCGTGGTCGAGAAAAACATCGCCGAGCTGGAGGGTGTCGGCCTGGCCTTGTCGCGCGTGCTGATCAAGGCCAAGACCAACGTCAGAAATGCGGCGGTCGCGGTTGCCGGCTCTGCGGTGATCACCAAGACCATCGAGATGGATGCCGGGCTGAGCGACGACGACATGGAAAACCAGCTCAAGATCGAAGCTGACCAGTACATTCCGTATCCCCTTGAAGAAGTTTCCATCGACTTTGAAGTCCAGGGCTATTCGGTGCGCAACCCCGAGCGCGTCGAAGTGCTGCTGGCTGCCTGCCGCAAGGAAAACGTCGAAGTCCGCGAAGCGGCCCTGGCCCTCGCCGGGCTGAACGCCAAAGTGGTCGATGTCGAAGCCTATGCGCTGGAGCGCTCCTTCGCCCTGTTCTCGGCCCAGTTGGGCAATGGTCATGAAAAGCTCACCGTTGCCGTGGTGGATATCGGCGCGACCATGACCACCCTGAGAGTGCTGCACCATGGCCGCATCATCTATACCCGCGAACAACTGTTCGGCGGGCGTCAGCTGACTGAGGAAATCCAGCGTCGCTACGGCCTGACCATGGAAGAAGCCGGGCTGGCCAAGAAACAGGGCGGTTTGCCGGACGACTACAACCTGGAAGTGCTGACGCCCTTCAAGGACGCCCTGGTGCAACAAGTGTCGCGCTCCCTGCAGTTCTTCTTTGCCGCCGGGCAATACAACTCGGTGGACTACATCATGCTGGCCGGTGGTACGGCTTCCATTGCCGGTCTCGACAGGTTGATCCAGCAACGCATTGGCACCCCGACTCTGGTCGCCAACCCGTTTGCCGACATGGCCCTGAGTGCCAAGGTCAATGCCGGTGCATTGTCCAGTGACGCCCCTGCCTTGATGATTGCCTGCGGCCTGGCCATGAGGAGTTTCGACTGATGGCTCGGATTAACCTTTTACCGTGGCGCGAACAACTGCGCGAAGAGCGCAAGAAGCGTTTCCTCACGGCCCTGGCCGGTGTGCTGGTGCTGGCTGTGGCCTTGCTGATGGTCGTTGATCGTTATCTCAGCGCCGAGCTGAGCTATCAGACTTCACGCAATGCCCTGGTGCAGAAGGAAGTTGGCCAGCTGGACCAGCGCATCAAGGAAATCAGCGACCTCAGGGCCCGTCGAAAGCAGCTGCTGGAGCGGATGAAGATCATTCAGGACCTGCAGGGTAACCGGCAGATCATTGGTCGGGTGTTCGATCAATTGGTGCGTAGCGTTCCCGATGGCGTTTATTTCAACGAAGTGAATATGAAGGACAAGATCATCGGCATCACCGGCGTCGCGGAGTCGAACAACCGGGTGTCGGACCTGATGCGTAATCTCTCTGCCTCGCAATGGCTGGCGTCGCCGAACCTGACCGAGGTCAAGGCGGCCGCTGCCGGTGCCGCGGATCAGGCCAATACCTTCCAGCTGACGGTGCGTCAGACGCAGCCTCCCGTCGAAGGAGCCAAGCCATGATCAGTCCATCGGAATGGCTGGAGAGCCTGCGCAAGGTCGATATCAGCGAGCTGGACGTGAACAACCTCGGCTCCTGGCCGGTGGTGGTCAAGGTCATTGCCGGCGCGCTGTTGATGGTACTGGTACTGGCCCTGGGATATTTCTTCTACCTCCAGGATATTGAAGCCCAGCTCGAGTCGGCCCGGGTCAGTGAGTTGACACTCAAGGAGCAATTCACCACCAAGGCCTTCCAGGCGGCGAACCTTGAGCCGTACAAGCGGCAGATGACTGAAATGGAAAACACCTTCGGTGCGTTGTTGCGGCAGTTGCCCAGCGATACCGAGGTGCCAGGCCTGCTGGAAGACATCACCCGCACCGGCCTGGGCAGTGGCCTGGAGTTTGAAGAGATCAAGCTGCTGCCCGAAGTTGTGCAGCCGTTTTACATCGAGTTGCCGATCCAGATCACCGTGGTCGGGGCTTATCACGAGCTGGGCAACTTCGTCAGCGGTGTTTCCAGTCTGCCGCGTATCGTCACGCTGCATGACTTCGCTATCAAGCCTGTCGACCCGAAGAATCCGCTGAAGCTGCGCATGAGCATTCTGGCCAAGACCTACCGCTACAACGATGAAGGGCTGAAGAAATGAGGGGGGCGCGATTGCTGTGCGTCAGTGTGGCCTTGATGAGTCTGGCCGGTTGCGGCAACGACAATGAATTCGCTGATTTGACCACGTTCATGAACGAGGCCAAGGCCAAGCCGACGGGGACCATCGAAGCGCTGCCCAAATTTCGTCCTTACGAAGCGTTTGCCTACAGCGCCTCGAACCTGCGCAGCCCGTTCCAGCCGCCGATCAAGAACGATATGGTCGCCCGGCAGAAGGGCTCGCGGCAGATCAAGCCGGATGAGGCGCGGGTCAAGCAGTTCCTCGAAGGATTCAGTATCGACTCCTTCGAAATGGTCGGCACGATTTCCAATGACACCGGTACTTTTGCCCTGTTGCGCGGTGCTGGCGGTGTGCATCGGGTCAAGGTGGGGGACTATCTGGGGCGCGACAACGGCCGGATTGTCTCGGTCAGTGATTCACAGGTTGACGTTATCGAAATAGTTTCTGATGGAGAGGGTGCCTGGCTGGAACGGCCGCGCAGCATTTCCCTTAAAGAACGCTCATGAAGTGGGTTGGTACAAGCATGCAACAACGGAAATTCATCATGACCCGGATTCTCTCGATTATCGGCGTATCGCTATGGATTGCGATGATTTCGCCGGTGACCCAGGCGGCCAACCTAAAGACACTGGATGTTGCTTCATTGCCTGGGGATCGGGTCGAGCTGAAGCTGACCTTTGACGCTGCGGTACCCGTACCGCGTGGCTATACCACTGCGCAACCGGCGCGTATCGCGCTGGACCTGCCAGGGGTCACCAGCCAGCTGGCGAGCAAGACTCGCGATCTGGGGGCCGGCAACGCCCACAGCGTGACCGTGGTGGAAGCCAAGGACCGTACACGGGTCATCGTCAATCTGACGACGTTGGCGCCTTACACGACGCGCGTCGAAGGCAATCGCCTGTTCGTGGTGGTCGGCCAGGGGCCGAGCCCTGTCGTGAGCGCCGCGGCCGTACAGCCGGTGATCAGTAAAGGCGCCGCGCAGGTGTCAGTGCCTCCAGCCATGAACAAGGCTTATGCGCCAGTGGGCCGGGCGATCAGAAATGTCGACTTTCAGCGCGGCGAGCTGGGTGAAGGCAATGTGATCATCGACCTGAGCGACCCGACCATTGCCCCGGATATCCAGGAGCAGGGCGGCAAGATACGCGTTGATTTCGCCAAGACCCAGTTACCCGACAACCTGCGTGTACGCCTGGACGTGAAGGATTTCGCCACGCCGGTGCAATTTGTCAATGCCTCGATCGCTGGTGACAAGGCCAGCATTGCCATCGAGCCGACGGGCGCCTTCGATTACTCGGCCTATCAGACCGAAAACAAGCTGACCATCAGCGTGCGCCCGCTGACCAATGAAGACGTCGCCCGCCGCGCCGCCGACAAACCGGTCTATACCGGCGAGAAACTGTCGCTGAACTTCCAGGACATCGACGTGCGTTCAGTGCTGCAACTGATCGCCGATTTCACCAACCTCAATCTGGTGGCCAGCGATACGGTCCAGGGTGGCATTACCCTGCGCCTGCAGAACGTGCCGTGGGATCAGGCACTGGACCTGGTGCTGAAAACCAAGGGGCTGGACAAGCGTAAGGTTGGCAGCGTGCTGCTGGTCGCCCCTGCGGATGAAATCGCCGCCCGGGAGCGCCAGGAGCTGGAGTCGATGAAGCAGGTCGCCGAACTGGCGCCGCTGCGTCGCGAGCTGTTGCAGGTCAACTACGCCAAGGCCAAGGACATTGCCGACCTGTTCAAGTCGGTGACCCGTCAGCAGGCCGAAGGTAATGAAGAGAAGGATCGCGGCTCGGTTACGGTCGATGCGCGAACCAACAGCATCATTGCCTACCAGACCCAGGAGCGTCTCGACGAGTTGCGCCGCATCGTCGCCCAGCTGGATATTCCCGTGCGTCAGGTGATGATCGAGGCGCGTATCGTCGAAGCCAACGTCGGTTACGACAAGGCTCTGGGTGTGAACTGGAGTGGCACGAGCGACAAAAATGGCACCAACAAATACAGCGTCGGTGGTAAGACCCCCACTACTACTACTACCAGCACTGACAGCAGCTCCACAACAGCTTCGAACAATCGGCCATTCGTTGACCTTGGCGCCGCCAACCCGACATCCAGCATCAATCTCGGCTTTATGACCGGCAGCACCTTGCTTGATCTTGAGCTGAGTGCCATGGAGAAGACCGGTAACGGTGAGATCGTCTCCCAGCCCAAAGTCGTGACCTCCGACAAAGAGACGGCGAAGATCCTCAAGGGCACGGAAATCCCTTATCAGGAAGCCAGCTCCAGCGGTGCGACTACGGTAAATTTCAAGCCGGCTGTATTGTCCCTGGAAGTGACGCCGCAGATCACGCCGGACAACCGCATCATCATGGAAGTGAAGGTCACCAAGGATGAGCCGGACTACCTCAATACCGTGCAGGGCGTGCCGCCGATCAAGAAAAACGAAGTCAATGCCAAGGTCCTGGTCGCCGATGGCGAGACCATCGTGATCGGCGGGGTGTTCTCCAATACGCAAAACAAAGTGGTCGACAAGGTGCCGTTTTTGGGCGATGTGCCGTACATTGGTCGCCTTTTCCGGCGCGACGTGGTCTCGGAGCAAAAATCCGAGCTGCTGGTGTTCCTCACTCCGCGTATCATGAGCACCCCGGCGATTGCTGTGAGTCGTTGATTCTGTGCGAAATTTAATACTTGTAGGGCCGATGGGCGCTGGCAAAAGCACCATCGGTCGTTTATTGGCCAAAGAGCTGCGCTTACCGTTCAAGGATTCCGACAAGGAAATCGAACTGCGCACAGGCGCCAATATCCCGTGGATTTTCGACAAGGAAGGCGAACCCGGTTTTCGTGATCGCGAGCAGGCCATGATTGCCGAGCTCTGCGCGGCCGATGGCGTCGTTCTGGCGACCGGTGGCGGCGCGGTCATGCGCCGTGAAAACCGTGAGGCCCTGCACGCTGGCGGGCGCGTGGTGTATCTGCACGCGTCGGTCGAGCAACAGGTCGGGCGCACCGCGCGTGATCGCAATCGCCCATTGCTGCGCACGGCTAACCCGGAGCAGGTGCTGCGCGATCTGCTGGCCATGCGCGACCCTCTCTATCGCGAGATCGCCGATGTGG
>Ga0302262_10000381_pt1 | contig 18114 bp, 15 predicted proteins | sample II_Fen_E3_4_FD_194557 | JGI IMG/M metagenome (GOLD analysis project Ga0302262, IMG submission 194557) | Peat permafrost microbial communities from Stordalen Mire near Abisko, Sweden - II_Fen_E3_4 | ecosystem: Environmental > Terrestrial > Soil > Wetlands > Permafrost | place: Sweden: Abisko...
CGCCGTCCTCGCGGCCGCCGCGTTCCTCTCACTCGCCATGGCCGCGTCGACCCTGTGGCTCACCCTCGTGGACAGTCCGCCGTGGGATCGGGCGGGCCAACTCCTCGCGGTTGTCTCGCTCGTCGTGCCGGTCACGGTCGCGGCGACGTTTGCCGCGGGTGGGTGGCCGACGCTCCGTCCGCTGTTCGGCCTGATCGAGCGGACGGTCTATGTCGCCGGCGTCGCGTGGCTCTTCGTCGTGTCGATGGGGTTCACCGCCAGCCCCCCTGCCACACATGGGACGTGAGACGAGCCCGTGGCTCACGTCTTCCCGCCAAGCCGATCGTGGGGTGTCCACCGTGTTCTCTGAGCTTCGCGCCATCAACGAGCGGCCCGCGCTCTTCTCGCGCATGACGATCGCGGCACTCTGGACCGACCCCTACATCTCCGAGCAGATGCTGCGTTTCCACCTCGACGGGTCGGTCGCGATCTCCTCGGGAACGACCGCGTCCATCGACGCATCCGCCAGGTGGATGAGGGAGGCCTTCCATCTCACGGAACACTCCCGGGTTCTCGACCTCGGGTGCGGGCCGGGACTCTATGCCAATCGCCTCGCGCGGACCGGCATCGACGTGACCGGGGTCGACTTCTCGTCGCGGTCGATCGCGTATGCACGAGATGCCGCCTCGCGGGATCACCTGCGGGTGACGTACGTCAACGAGGACTACCTGGTCTGGGATTCGAGCCGGCGTTTCGACCTGGTCACCATGATCATGCGCGACTACTGCGCTCTTGCACCCGATCAGCGACGGGTCCTTCTCGGCAAGATCGAGCGCCTCCTCGGGCCGGACGGAGCGTTCCTGTTCGACGTCGACTCGCTGGTTGCCCTGGAGGCGCGAGCCGAGTCGACCGCCTACGCGCCGTCGCCCGCGGGAGGGTTCTGGTCGCCGGACCCGTACTTCGAGTTTCACACCACGTTCATCTACCGGGAGGACGGCGTCTCGCTCGACAGGTTCGTCATCGTCGAGGCAAACCGGACGCGGACCTTCGACAACTGGGTCCAGCACTTCAGCCCGGAGCGACTCGCCTCGGAGCTCGACCAGGCAGGGCTGAGATGTGCAGCGGTCCTCGGCGACACGGCGGGGCGGCCGTACGACGCAGGGTCGCCCGAGTTCGCGGCCGTTGCCCGCCGGCCATAGGCTCCCGTGGGGGCCAGCGCCCTGGGTGACCGGCACCGTGCGCCCGACACGCCTGCCTGCCATCTCGACCTCCTGATCCGGCGGGCGCATACTCCGCGCTTCCGAGCGTCCCGAGTCTCGGTCGACTGGAGAAGCGTCCCGTGTCCCACCCCGATCCGGACGGAGCCGCAGCCACGCAGGCTTGGCGCGTCGGCGACGTGCTGTGGAACCCCGTCACCCGTGAGCGCGCCGTGCTCCTCGAAACGCCCCTGGACAATGCCGTCGGTCGCGCGCGAGCGGAGATGACGGCGCTGGTCGGGTCGCGGGTCCTGGGCGAGCACCTGCATCCCGGGCTGATCGAGCGGTTCACGGTCCTCGAGGGCCAGCTGACAGTCCGTCGGGACGGCAGGACCGGCAAGCTCCGCGAGGGCGAGGCGGCCGAGATACGTGCCGGCCAGTGGCACGACTGGTGGAACGCCGAGGACCACGACGCGCGGGTGATCGTGGAGGTTGAGCCGGGCGCCCGCTTCGCCCACATGCTGGAGACGCTCTTCGGCCTCGCCGAGATGGGGTACGTGGACGAGAAGGGGATGCCGAACCTGCTCCAGATGGCGCTCGTCGGCCGCGAGTTCTCCGACACCGTCCAGTTCCGATCGCCGCCGCCCGCCATGCAGAAGGTCCTGTTCGCGGCAATCGCACCCCTGGCCCACGCCATGGGCTACCGCGCGACGTACCCGCAGCTCTCGCGGTCTCTGCTGGGCCCGGGGCAGCCCGAGGCGATGCCGGCGGCTGGCGCTGCACAGCAGCCGCAGGATGGGATCCAGGGGGTCTTGCCCCAACGCTGAGGTGGGCGGCCATACGCTCGTGGTCACCCCGCTGGCCCGCCGGAGCGAGACCGCGGGTGCGCTCGCCGGTCAGGCGCGCGTCCGGCACTGGGCGAGCACCAGGATCGGCACGCCGGGCCAGTCCGCAGGGATCCGGACCGGCCATGGCTCCTCGTGCTACCGGCGCCCAACCGGGGCCGAATCGTGATCCCTTGACGCCGCTCGGAGCGCCGCCCACACTCGCCCTCCTGCACTCGGTCGGCGTCCTCGCCAGTCAGGCCTCGAGGCGCGCTTCCCGAAGGAGATGTCGTGCCGAAGATCGTGGTTACCGCGGCGGTCAAGGATGTCGAGGCGTGGCTCACGTTCAAGCCGGATCTCGTCGCCGGGATGTCCGCCGTCGCGTCGGACGGGACAAGCTACGTCGCGATGGATGGCAGCAACCGCGTCGCCACCACGTGGGACGTCCCTGACCTGGATGCCTTCCAAGCGGCCCAGACCGCAACCTCTCCCGAGATGGCGGCGGCGATGGAGCGGTATGGGATGATCCCGCCGGTGACGATCTACATCGAGAAGTAGCAGGACGACGGCCGGTCGGGCGCCTCCACCCAGGCGCCCTGCCCGCTCTGGCCACCGGACGCGCCCTGAGTCGCCCGCGTGAGTTGACGCACCTCCTCAGGGGGATCAACTCGGCGATCTGGCGCGTTGCAGAATGCCGTCACGCCGTGACCCGGGCCGATTGCGTGACGGTGCGGCGACCTCGCCGGACACGACGACCGCGATCGCGTATCGGCGCACCACGGTCCGAGGAAACCGTGGCCCATCGCCCGTGCGCACCTCGGCCACGAGTGCAGCCCAGGGCGCAGGGGGGGTCCGGCCGCCACCACACGGTGCGCGTGTCCGCTGTTGTCATGGACGTCGGGTGCGCACGAACAAAGGCTGGCACGGACAGACCGCGAACGGTCAGGCTCCCGACCGCGTCGGTCTCGGCGCTGATGGAGCCTTCCGACGCCGAAAGGGGGCGCGACGACACTTCCTCCACGCCGCGTCCCACTGCTAGCTTCGGCCGGCAGGAGGGCAGTGTTGGCTCGGGTTCGAGCGTCCCGGTCGTCGTGGGTCGTGGCCGCTGCGCTGGCCGTGCTCATCGTTGGCACCGCCACCCCGGCCGTCAACGGCGCGGACCCGAGTGTCGTCCACCACGGATCGCGCCAGAAGGCGTGGATCGCGCTCACGATTGACGACGGCTACAACTCTGCCAACTGCCGCAAGATCGCCAACATCCTGCGGGCGAGCCACGTCCCGGCAACGTTCTTCCCGTACGCGCGGGTCATCAGGAATGCCCCGGCGACGTGGCGCTACATCATCGCGCAGGGCTTCCGGATCGCGAATCACACGGTCTCCCACCCATTCATGACCCGGCTGTCGTACTCGGACCAGCTCGGACAGATCACGCGCGCCAAGAGCATCCTGCGGAGGGAGACCGGTCAGGCAATGCTGCCGCTGTTCCGGCCGCCGTACGGATCCTGGAACACGACGACCCGGCGGGCGGCAGGCGCGGCAGGCGCGAGGTACCTGGTCCTGTGGGACACCACCTTCGCCGACACCGCGACCATGAGCGACGCGGCCCACTTCAGGCACGCGATGCGCGGCACCAAGGGCAGCATCATCCTGCTCCACTGCGGTCCGGCCTCATCGGTTCGGGTCCTGCCGAGGGTCATCAAGGCCTACCGTGCGCGCGGTCTCAAGTTCGTGACCGTTGAGGAGATGCTCCATGTGGCGCCGACGCCGACGCCGACGCCGACCCCGACCCCGACGCCCACCGCGTCACCGACGCTCGGGCCGCCGCCGACGGCCGTGCCAACGGCGTCCCCCACGCCAGCAGGGAGCCTCGGGTAGGGCCCCGGGAGAGGACGATTCTCACGCCGTGCGAATAGCGCACGCGACACACGTGGGCGGTCGACCATATCCAATGCGCATCGACCATGGGCTGCGTTCGGACGCGCGTCACCGATGTCGCGACTCATGGCAATGGCGCGTCCGGAGGGCTTTGGGAGCCCGAGAACGGCAACGCGACGTTTCGCGCCACGGGACGAGCCTCGCCCGGGTGAGCACGTCTCTCGAAACGTCGCCGCCCCGGTCGGTGGCGACGACCCGGCGCGCGTGGGTCGCTACCCGCCGAAGAGCTGCTGGATGAAGTCGCTCCGGTCGATGTTCCCGACGTGCGTGACGTACTCATCCTGCAGCTTGTAGACGACGATGAGCGTCCCGATGAGCCACCGGTGCACGTGCAGGATCGCGAAGCCGCGCTCCTTCCAGTCGGGGACGTGGCGGACCGCCCGCTCCCAGGCCAGGATCGTTGCAGTGACCAGGAACAGCGGCTCCAGGAAGTTCGGGAAGAAGGCCAGGAGCAGTTCGTTGCCTGTCAGCAGGAATCCGGCCTGGCCGATCGAGCGGAACAGGAACAGCCCGAGCATCAGCCGTTTCGTCGGCCACGCATTGCGGTAGGCGAGGACGACGATCGCGACGTATGTGACCCAGTCGGTGACCTTGTCGACGGGCTGGTAGACGGCATTCGGCAGGCCGAGGGGGATCAGCAGGTCGCCGTCGATGCCGTCGAGGAAGAAGTTTGTCCAGCCGGCGGCGAACGGGAAGCGGATGATCAGCAGCGGGAGCCCGAACTTCGCCGCGACGATCAGGGCGATCGCTGCCGCCTGGATCGGGCTCGCCCCGGCCGGAAGGATGCGCTCGATCACGCGGTGAGGCCTCGGCGCCGGCCACGTCCCGTGAGTCCCCGCGACCCGCCCCTCGACTGGCCAGTGCGTCAACTCCAGCGCATCGGGACGCCGCCGTCGAGAGGCGAACGACCCTCCCGAGAGGTCGCTCCGGCGGTCCCGGGGTCGGTTCGGCCAAGTTGGCATCGACCTGAGGGGGCGGACGGCCTTGGCTGAGGCGGCCAGACGGGGGATGCTCGGCCCGGCCAGGGAGGCCAGCATGATTGAGCGGCCGACCGCGTCGCCGAGACGGGAAAGATGCTGCAGCCGGAGCCGAATCCGCGCGTGGTGGTCCTGCCGCGCAACGTCTGAGGGCCGTCGCGCGTCCCAGTCCCGTCGGCCGAGCGACCGTCGCCTGTACAGATTCGCGTGCACGCGCGAAGATAACGCGACTGCCGGGGACGAGACCCGGCGCCGGCCGACCGCGCATGAGCATCTGATGACCGACTTGCCCAACTCCGCAGCCGACCGGGCTGCCAACGCCTCCACACCCGACGGCGAGACGCCCCCCGGCGACCCCGAGCTCGCGGCGCTCGTCAGGCATGACGCACCGCCGGACGACGGCGACCCTTCGCTGGCCGCCCTCGTGAACCTCGGGCCGCGGCCCGTGTCCCCGGCGGTCTCCGCCGCCACGGCCGCCGGGGCGACCGAGCGGTCCCTCGCTGGGGCGCCTGCCGTCGACGAGACAGCCCAGGCTTCCGAGCCGACCGACACCGCCCCGGCGGACACGTCGCCGACCTCCGAGTCCGGCGTCGATGCCGTGCCGGTCCTGCCCCTCGCGGCCGCCGTGACCGACGGCAAGCCCTCGGCGCGGCCTCGGCGCCGACGGTCGCTCGCCCTCCGCTTCGGCGTCTCGTTCGTCCTGGGCGTCCTGCTCGCCGTCGGCATCGGCGCCGGCGTCCTGTACGCATGGGGCCAGCAGTACGACGGCCGGGTCCTGGCCGGCGTCCGCGTCGGCAGCACGGAAGTCGGCGGGCTCACCCGCGAGCAGGCGGAGGCGAAGCTCGCGAACGCCTATCGGTGGCTCGGTACCGGCGAGATCACGCTCACCGACCCGGACGGCCAGACGACGACCATCAGCTACGCCGACCTCGGCCGCGGCCCCGACACCTCGGCGCTGGTCGACGCGGCACTCGCGGCAGGCCGCCAGGGCGAGCCCCTCGCCGATCTGATCGGCGCACCCCGGGCCGCGATCCGAGGCGTGACCCTCGACTCCGCCGTTGTCTACGACCGCGACAAGCTGGCTGCCGCCGTCGAGACCGTCGCCACGAAGATCGACCAGACCCCCGTGGACGCCTCCGTCTCGGCCGGCCAGGGCGGGACGTTCAGCGTCTCCCCGTCGAAGGACGGTCGCGCCGTGGACAAGGCGGCCTTGCTGACCGCGCTCGACCAGCAGCTCGCGGCGCTCGGCACGCCGGCGTCGATCACGATGGCCGTGCCGGTCGGGTCGTTGGCACCCGCCGTCGCCACCGCCTCGGCCGAGGCGGCGAAGGCGGCCGCGGATCGAATGGCCGCCGACGTGGTCGTCGCCCGGGGCAAGGACGGCTGGACGATCGCCGGCACGAGCCTCGCGCCGCTGATCTCGTTCTCGACCGCGGCCGACGGGAGCATCACCCCGGCCTTTGACGAGTCGGGCCTCGACCCGATCCTCAAGACGCTGGCCCAGAAGGTCAACCAGACCGCGCGGGACGCGGGCCTCAAGCTGGTCGGCGGACACGTCGTCGCCACCGGCACCAGCCGCGAGGGTCGAACGCTCGACGCAACCGGCATGAAGGCCGCGATCGTCAGCGAGATCGGGGCCCGCCAGGCGGGCGCGGCGGCATCGCCGGTCGCGGCCGTCGTCAAGGCCGTCGACCCGAAGCTGACCGCGACGGACGCCAAGGCGTTCGCGGCCAAGATGCGGCCCATCAGCTCGTTCAGCGTCTTCTACTGGGTCATCGTCAACAACCACTGGGGCGGGAACATCGAGGCGCCGGCCACGAAGATCAACGGCACGGTCGTTCCGGCAGGCGGGACCTTCGACTTCTGGAAGGTTGTCGGCGACCTCCGGAAGCTCCCGGGCGAGGGGCCCGGCAACGCGATCGAGGGCGGGAAGATCACCGTCACGGGGGCGTTCGGCGGAGGCATCTGCACCACGTCCACGACGCTCTTCAACGCGGCGTTCAGGGCAGGCATGGTGCCGCTCGCCCGACAGAACCACAACGAGTTCATCACCCGGTATCCGCCGGGCCTCGACGCGACCGTGTGGATCGTCGGCGGGGCCAAGCAGACGATGAGCTTCAAGAACGACACCAACTACCCGATCCTGATCCAGCGGATCATCACCCACGCCGGCAGCAAGCGATGGATCACGTTCAAGATCTGGAGCGTGCCGAACGGCCGAACCTACAAGATCACCAACACGGTCATCCAGCACGGTCCGCGCGCGACGTCCACCGTCGTGAAGGATCCGACCAAGCCCGTGGGGTACCGGTTCTTCAACAACGCGCCGGCGGACGGCGCCAAGGTGTGGGTCACCGTGTCGATCTACGACCACGGCAAGCTCCACTGGAGCAAGCGGTACTTCTCGAAGTACCCAGCGGTCGACGGCGTCGTCGTGGTGGGGACCAAGACCTGACGCCGGGCTGGTCTCACCCGGAGCAGGCATCCTGGCGGCGGCGACTGCGTGGCAGCAGCCCCGTCACCACGGCCATGATCCGGCCGAGTGGCAGCCTGGCCGCGAGCCTCAGCCCCAGGCCCGGCGAAACGGCCCGGAGTTGCGGTATGCGAACGACTTCCGCGTCCAGCGCGATCGCCGTATCCGGGCCGGAAGACGTACGAGACTGATTCGCTGATCCTTCTGGAGCGGAAGGACTTGACAGCGAACGCGACACCGGATGGTCGCCTCGACCCAGGTGTCGCCGATGTCACGACTTAGGTGTCGCCGATGTCGCGACTCAGGACACCTGCGCGCCCGGAGGGGTTCGAACGCACGCCACCAACCATCGTGATCGAGGGTGTGGAGGAGCTGGCCGAGGCTCTTAGGGCCGCGTACTGCCATCGGGCCCGAAGGCGACGCCCGGTGCGGCCCAATCGTCCTGCGGCCCAGACTGGGTCGGATCCGGCTGCCAAATGCCACGGCATTGGCAGCGTCGCTCCGCCGATCCGCGAACCGGCTAGCATCCGGCGGTGCACGTCTACCTCGAGACCGAGCGGCTGATCCTGCGCAGGTTCACGCCCGACGACGTAGACGTCGCAACGGCACTGGATGCCGACCCAGCCGTAATGCGCTACATCAACGGCGGGCGACCAACGCCACGCGACGAGATCCGCGACGTTTACCTCCCCGCTTGGATCGCCTACTACGAGGCAGTCGATCGGTATGGCTTCTGGGCGGCGATCGAGAAGCGCACCGGACGGTTCCTCGGCTGGTTCCACCTCCGTCCGCGCGAGGGCGATCCTGACGAGGAGCCAGAGCTCGGCTACCGGCTGATCGCCTCGGCTTGGGGGCTTGGGTACGCGACCGAGGGGAGCCGGGCGGTGATCCGGAAGGCCTTCGAGGAACTTGGCGCCCGCCGGGTGTACGCAACGACAATGGTGGTAAACGTGGCATCGCGGACAGTCATGGAGAAGGCGGGACTCCGCCTCGTCCGGGTCTTCCACGAGCCGTGGCCGGACCGGATCGAGGGCGAGGAGCACGGCGACGTCGAGTACGCTCTGACGCTCGACGAGTGGGAGACCGGACCGAACCCGAGGACCTGACGCCCGAGCGGTCGCGCACCACGGGCTCGTGGCGCGCCCGGAGGGTGTCGGGCGCGTTGGAACAAAAGGCGATCCCGGCCCAATTCCCCGCCTTGACCAGAGAACCGGTGTCCGCCACGCTCGCGCCGTGAGCAGTGTCATCAGGTACGCGCGCAACGGCGACATCAACATTGCCTACAGGGTGGTCGGCGATGGGCCTCCCGATTTGATCTTCATCCAGGGCAACATCACGAACCTCGACATCTACTGGGATGACCGCCGATACCGGGTGTTCTGCGAGCGGTTGGCGGCATTCTCCCGGTTGATCCTCTTCGACAAGCGAGGCATGGGCCTCTCCGACCGGGTTGAGACCGGCACGATGGACGATCGCATGGACGATGTGCGCGCCGTTCTCGATGCCGTCGGCTCGGATCGGGCGGTCGTGATGGGCGCATCAGAGGGGGGACTCCTGGCGACCCTCTTTGCCGCCGCCCACCCCGAACGGACGGAGTCGCTCGTGCTCCTGGGCTCCGAGGTTCGCGAGGAGCGTGACGCGACCTGGCCCTGGGGCGAATACACGCGCGCAGAGTTCGACGAGGTGATGGCCGACTGGTCGCGCTGGGGCGAAGGCGACGGGGTCGCGAAGCGGGCACCCAGCCTCGCGGATGCCGACGCCCAGGCAGCACGAGAGTGGTGGGCCCGGCTCCAGCGCAACGCAGGCAACCCCCGATCGATCGAGGCGTTCAACCGCGCGTCCTTCGGGACCGACACGAGGGCGATCCTGCCATCGATCCATGCCCCGACGCTCGTCGTTCATCGGCGTGACGATCGAGCCGTCGTCGTTGGCAACGGTCGTTATCTCGCCGAGCACATCCCCGGCGCGAAGTACGTCGAGATCGCCGGGATCGACCACATCCCGTGGATCGAGCCGGACGAGGCCCTGGGCGCGATCCAGCAGTTTGTCACCGGGGCGCTGCCGGTCGTCGAGGTGGACCGTGTCCTCGCGACCGTCCTGTTCACCGATGTCGTCGGCTCGACCGCCCGACTGGCCGAGCTCGGCGACCGGGAGTGGGCGGACCTGCTCGCCGAGCATCACGCCGCCATCCGCCGCGAGATCGCCAGGTTCCGGGGGGAGGAGGTCGACACCGCCGGCGACGGATTCCTCGCTGTGTTCGATGGACCCGCGCGGGCCGTCAGCTGTGCCCTGAGCAGCGTCCTCGCCGTCCGCGAGCTCGGTCTCGAGATCAGGGCCGGCCTTCACACCGGCGAAATCGTGAGGGCGGCCGGTGAACCGGGCGGCATGGCAGTCCACATCGGCGCCCGGATCGTCGCGCTCGCCAATTCAGGAGAGGTGCTGGCATCCAGCACCGTCAGGGACCTTGTCGCCGGGTCGGGGATCAGGTTCGTCGACCGAGGCACCCACAGGCTGAAGGGAGTGCCCGACCGATGGCGGGTCTTTGCGGTGGTGCCCTGACGTCGCCAACGCCGCCCCGCGCCGCAGGCGACTGGCGCGCCCGGAGGGATTCGAGCGCGCACGAACGACAAGCACCCGCGCCCGGCCGAGGGGGAGAGCGGGCGTCGTTAGGGCGGCTGGGTTCCGACGGTGGCGGAGTATCGCCCATCTCCGGTGGACGGCATCGGCCCAACGATGAACCAGGTGGCAGTCGGTGGCCGATGGCGCCGTGACGGTCGAGGTGGAGGCCGGCGGTTGCACCTCTGCTCTGCTGCCGGTCGACGTCCCGGAATTCGGCTTCGTGAACGTCTATGGCACGGACGTCACGGCGGCAAAGGAGCGCGAGCGCCTCGCCCGGGAGAACGAGCGGCTGCTCCTCAACATCCTGCCCGAGCCGATCGCGAACCGACTGCGGAGCGGAGAGCCGGTGATCGCGGACCGATTCGACGATGTGACGCTGCTCTTTGCAGACATTGTCGGGTTCACGGTCCTCTCGGCTTCGGAAGACTGGGTTCGGGTTCTGATCCGGGAACCTGACGATCTCCCGCTCAGCGGTCACGTCGCGACCGTAGAGGTCAGCGCGATCAACCGCTTTCCGGACGACAACCCGAACCCGGTCCTTCGCATCGACGACGACGGGCGTGATCGAGGGTGTGGAGGAGTTGGTTGAGGCGCTCCGAGCCGCGTGGGCCCGATGGTGAGGCGTCGCGTCGCGAGGGATCTGGACAGCCGCCGCTGATTCCCGTCACGAACCCTCTGCCAGCGGAGGCCTCACCCGGGACAGGAAGTCCGCCCTGCGGCATGCTTGCCGTCTTCGCGCCGGTCCAGATGCGCCCGGGCACCCACTTGAGGTTTAGGGGACGCTGTGGACCGACGGACCTGGCTGGCCGAGCGGCGAGCGGCCACGATTGCCGAGTACGACGCCGAGGCGTCCGGCTACGAGCAGGACGAGTACCCGGTCGACGCGCAGATACGGTTCGTCGCGCGGCTCTTGGACACCTGCCCGAAGGACGGCCTCGTCCTCGATGCTCCGTGCGGAACGGGCAAGTACTTTCCGCTGGTTGCGGCTGCCGGGCGACGCGTCGCCGGGATCGACCAGTCCGCGGGGATGCTCGCCGAGGCACGGGCCAAGGGGATTGCCGTTTCGCTGGAGCACGTCGGCCTGCAGGAGCTCTCGTACGACCGTGCGTTCGACGCCGTCATGACGATCGACGCGATGGAGAATGTCAGCCCGGAGGACTGGCCGCTGGTCCTGGCCAGACTCAATCGCGCCGTCCGTCCCGGCAGCCACCTCTACCTCACCGTGGAGGAGGTCGACTTCGTGGTGGTCGACGCGGCGCACGCGTCCCTATCGGCCCGCGGGTTCCCCGCCGTTCGCGGGGAGATCGTGGAGGGCGACGTCGCCGGCTATCACTACTACCCCGGCCGCGACCGGGTCCTGACATGGATCGCGGCGGAGGGCCTGGAGGTTGTCACCGAGGAGTACCAGCACGCACGCGATGCGTGGGGCTACCGGCACTTCATGCTCCGGTCGCCGGGCTGACCAGCTCGGCATCGCCGACGCCTCTGTCTCAGCGAACGGCGTGTTGCTCTGGCGCGCCCGGAGGGATCTGAGCACGCTCTGCCAACCATCGTGATTCAGGGCGTGGAGGTATTGGTGGAGGCACTCCGAGCCGCGTAGGCGAGCCGACGTGCGGCTTCGTCCCGTGAATCCAGGATCGCGACCATCGGCCCTCGCCTGCTGTGTTACGGCCGCCTACGCTAAGTGGTTGGCGGGAAGCTCTGACACGCGGTCCATACGCCGGCCGCCGCGACCGCGTCGAGCCACTGGCGAGACCGACCCGCGAGGCGTGTCCCAGGAGGAATGGGATGACAGCGCGTGACAGGGTCAGCCGGTTCGTGGTCGGCTTCGCGGTCACCGTCTTGCTCAGCGGATGTGCCGGGAGCACCACCTCCTCGACACTGCCTTCGAAAGCACCGTCTGCCGAAGCCCCGTCACCTTCCGCTGCGACCGTGACGCCAGCGCCGTCGGCCTCGACGGTCGTCCCGGCGGCGACGATCGAGCTGACCGGGTTCAGTGTGCGCGGCGCGACCACGACCGGGAACGCCTACTTCGCGGTCGACGCGGCCGGGAACACGTATCTCCCGGGCGGGAGCAAGGGCGCAGCACTCGTGAAGATGGCCCCCGACGGCAGCGTGCTCGCCCGGTGGGCCGGGTTCGACGTCGTGCCGGGTCAGCCCGACACGGTCGTGGGCGTTGCGATCGCCCCGGCCTCCGGCGACGTCTGGGCCACCGACACCACCGCCGACGCGGTGGTGCGCCTGGCGCCCGACCTCACCCAAGAGGTGAGATGGGGATCGACCGGTCCCGGCAAGGGCCAGTTCTCCAGTCCGGGCGGGATCGCTATCGACCCGCAGGGGAACATCGTCGTCGCGGACATGGGCAACGACCGCATCGAGACGTTCACGCCCGACGGGGCGATGGTCTCGGTGTGGGACGCCCCCGGCGGGAAGACCTCGCCCGTCGATGTCTCCGTCGACCAGAAGGGCAACGTCTACGCCTCCACCGTGCAGCCGCTTCAGCCGGGGGTCAGCGCCGGGAAGGTCGTCGGGCTCGTGCCCTCCGGCAAACCGGGGCTCACGTTGACCGAAGCGGGCGGGACGGCGTTCCTTCTTCCGGACGCCGCTGTCGACGCTGCCGGCGAGATCTACGTCGCCGACGCAGGCCTCGGCCTCGTGAAGTTCTCCGCGGATGGGAGGCAATTGGGCAGGTGGCAGATCCCCGGCAGCGGTGCGCCCGCGGTCGCGGTGCGGGTGGCACCGTCGGGGAACGTATACACGCTCGCGTGCGAGGGCCCGAACGGCGACTGCACGCTCGCCGAGAACACACCCGACATGCAGCAGACTGCGACCTGGCACGCGTCGACCCCGGTCGACCACCCCGGGACGATGGTCGACGTGGGCGGTCACCGCCTGTACCTCCAGTGCGTCGGCTCGGGGAGCCCGACGATCGTCTGGGAGGCAGGCAGTGGAGGGCCGGGGTGGCTGGGTACCGCGGAGTACCTGATGGGCAGGCTGGCGGAGACGAGCCGCGTCTGCGTCTACGATCGGGCCGGCCTCGGATGGAGCGATCCCGGTCCGAACGAGGAGATGAGCCACTGGTCCCAGGTGGTCACGGACCTCCACACGGCCCTGGCGAAGGCCGGAGAGACGGGTCCGTACGTCATGGCAGGCCACTCGTACGGCGGCCTGCTCGCCAGGCTGTTCGCCCTCATGTACCCGAAGGAGGTCTCGGGCCTCGTCGCGGTCGATCCGTCCCACGAGGACGAGTGGGCAGGACCCGCGACGGATCCCAGCGCGCCGTTCGGCATCACCACGTGCACCGACGCCTCGTGCCCCCTATATGGGGACATCCAGGCGATCAAGAAGCTGGAGGGCGGCAAGGTCACGGGGTCGCTCGGCGCGCTCCCGCTCGTCGTCCTGTCCCACGCGCCGGACCTGCCGTGGTGGAACTCGGACTATGACACGACCTGGGAGAAGCTCGGGGCCGACACCGCCACGGCGTCGTCTAACGCACGGCACGTGAGCGCGTCCTGGTCCACCCACATGATCCCGTACACGCAGCCCGGCTTGGTGATCGAGGCTGTGAAGCAGGTGGTGGCCGCGGCTCGGGCGTCCGACCACACGCTGCCCGCGTGTGGCGCGGCCCTCACCGACCTGGGAGGGCTGTGCCAGTAGCGAGTGGGCCGTCGCTGTTCCTGCCGACAGCCAGCTGCATTCGAACCGGGTCCGGGGACGTCGCCCAGGAGGCTGGCGCGCCCGGAGGGCGTCGGGCGCGCAGGAACAACAACGCACATCGCGAACGCACGTCGCTCGCAGGCGGCATGATCCTTCACCTGACTCGGTCTCGGGCGCGGATCGGGGAGTCGCCGAATTCCCGCACGGCCCCAGTCTTCGCACGAAGGAGGTGACAGGGTGGCAACCCGCGACGAGCTGGACGCGATCAACGCCGGGTTTGGCGAGGCCTTCGCGACGCAGGATGCCGAGCGGCTGGCCGCCTTCTACGCCGACGACGCCCGGCTCCTGTTCCACGGCCAGCCGATCATCCGCGGGCGCGCGGCGGTCGACGCTGCCCTGCGCGACATGGTGGCCGATGGGCCCTCAAGCCTGCGGTTCCAGACCGACGAGGTGATCGAGGAGGGTTCGCTGGTCGTGGACATCGGCCGGATCATCTCGCCCGGCGGCACGAGCAAGTACGTCGTGGTCTACCAGCGGCAGGCCGACGGCTCCCTCAAGATCATCGTCGACGCTGCCAGCAGCGACGGAGCGAGCCGAGCCCCGGGCTGAGCTCGCCCTCAGCGCCGTCCAACAGGTCCCCTCGCGACGCGGAGGTCCAATGCGCTCCCTCGAGATCGGTCTCGTGCTCCCGATGGGGGAGTCCTTCGTCGACGGCTCGACGGCTCGTTGGACGGCGATCCGCGACCTCGCGGTCCGGGCCGAAGCGCTGGGCTTCGATGCAGTCTGGATCGCAGACGAGCTGCTCTGGCGCCCTGCTGACGGGCCGGCCCAAGGCTGGTGGGAGTGCGTCGCGATGGCGGGCGCCGTTGCGGCGGCGACCTCGCGCATCAAGGTCGGCACGTGGGTGCTGTCGGCCCTCCACCGGAACCCCGGGATCACCGCCAAGGCCGTCGAGACCATAGACGAGATCAGCGGCGGCCGGTTCGTGTTCGGTCTCGGCTCGGGGCATGCCGGCCGCCAGGCCCACGCCTTCGGCCTGCCGGAGGACCACGTGTTCGGCCGGTTCGAGGAGGCAGTCGAGATCATCGTCCCGCTCCTGCGGCAGGGTCGCGCGGACTTCGAGGGGGCATTCCATGCGGCACGGGACCTCGAGCACCGGCCCGTGGGTCCCCGGCCCGGCCGCATCCCGATCATGATGGGCGCCAAGGGTCCGAAGATGCTCCAGCTTGCCGTGCGCCACGCCGACACCTGGAGCTGGTACGTCGAGGAGCGCAGCGACCTCACGGAGTTCGGCCCGCGCCTCGCCACGATGCTCGCGGCATGCGAGGCGGCCGGGCGGGACCCCGCCACGATCGGCCGGTCGGCGGGCATCATCGTGGAGCCGACGCCGGTCACGGGCGCGGCGGAGGTCCTGGGTGCGCCCGTGAGCGGCAGCCCCGAGGAGATCGCCGAGGCCATCCGGGCCTTCGGAGTGGCCGGCTACACGCAGGTCGAGCTGCTCCTGTGGCCGCCCACGCTCGCGGCGCTCGAGGCGATGGCGCCGGTCGTCGAGCTCCTGGAAGGCGACTGAGTCGAGATCACACGTCCGGAACGCCTGCCGTGGTGCCGAGACCCAGCGGGGGAGGATCTCATGGCGCGCCCGGAGGGATTCGAACCCCCGACACTCGGTTCCGAAGACCGATGCTCTGGTCCACTGAGCTACGGGCGCGCGGCCAACGAATGATACCGCTCGTCACGGAGCGCACCAGCGGACGGCGCGCCGCGCGCGCGTGAGGCACAATCCGGCGGTGCCCCGGAACCAGCGGTTTCCCCACGCGCGTCCGCAGCGTCGCCCCCACGCTCGATTCGCGCTGCTCGGGGTCGCGGCGGCGTTCGGCGCCCTGCTGCTGGTGCCGGCGATCGGGCCGCGCGGCAGCGTGCTGGACCTCCAGGGCGGTGGCGCCGCGCCGAATGCCATCGCCCAGGGCCCCACGCCCGAGATCGTGACCCCGTCGCCGTCGCCGTCGCCTTCGCCATCGCCGGCCGCCTCGGCTGCCACCGCGCCAACAGCGACCCGCGCCGCCTCCACGCCCCCCGCGCAGAGCGCGACCCCCGCCGCCTCCGTGACCGCCGCGCCCTCCGATACCCCGGCGCCCACGCCGTTCCCGCCTGCCGCCCGGGCGATCGGTTGGGCCGCGGCCGCCACCCGGTCGAGCGCCCTCGGTCCCAGCCGCCTCGTGGACGGTCCCGCGCCCACGCCGCCCCCGATCGCGAGCCTCACCGGCTATCGCTGGCCCGTGTCGAGGGTCCGGCTCACCCTGCCGTTCGGGCCCACCGGGATGGGCACCCGCGTGGTGGGCGGGAAGACCTTCCACGACGGCATCGACCTCGCCACGTTCTGCGGCGACCGGGTCATGGCGGCCCACACGGGCGTGGTTCTCGCCGCAGGTCGCCACTACGACGCATACATGGGCTGGATCGGGTCCTTTGCGCCGTACCTGCACCTGCTCGACGCGAAGAAGCTGTGGATGTCGCTGCCGATCATGGTGGTGACGGACGATGGCAATGGCTACCGGAGCATGTACGCGCACTTCGGGCGGATCGTGGTCAAGCGCGGCCAGGCCGTGAAGGCCGGCCAGCTGCTTGGCTACGAGGGAGCCACCGGTCACGCGACCGGCTGCCACGTCCACTACGGGCTGTTCTCTCCGCTCGAGACGGCGACCTTCGCGATCCGCGCCGACGTCGCCAAGCGGATGAAGCTGCCGAAGACCGAGATCGCGCGCATCGACCCGCTCAAGATCCTGCCGCCCAAGGCGGGCGTCAACGCCCCGAAGGCGTCGCCGAAGGTCTCGCCCGGCCCGAGTTCCCCGCCGACGCCCTGAGTCGCTCCCGCGCTGGCCGGGCCTCGATCAGCCCGACGAGCTTCGCCGGTACCGCCGGCCCACCAGCGACCACGCCGGCAGCCGCGCGAGCGCGGTCTCGAGGTCCGGGCCCGGCCCACCGTCCCGGCGTTCGATCGCGAGGGTGTCGGGCTTCCCGGCCCCCGGCCTTGCGTCGATGCCGACGAGGTCCAGCACCTCGCGCCCGGGCTCCGGCTCGCCCAGCTCCGCCAGCAGGCCCGCGGGCCAGTCCGGGGTCGTCTGCTCGATGCTGACCTCGCACTCGGTCCGCCAGCGCGGCCGCCGCAACAGGATCGCCCGCCAGCCGTCCGCGATGTCCGGCGTCACCGTCCCGTCGCCCGCCACTGGCGTCGCCGAGAGGTGCTCACCCCGCGCCCAGCCCGCGGCCTGGTGGAGCAGCGCGTACTCGTCGAGGTCCGCGAACGCCGTCAGGCGCTCCGCCGGCGACCCGTCGCCGAACACGGCCCGGATGGACGGCGCGAAGACCTCCGCCAGGTCAAGGTCGATCGCCCGCACCGTCCGGTGGAGGTACACGTGCCGGTACATGAACAGCCGCGCCGTCAGGAACATCTCCAGGGCGCCCACGCCGGACTCGTAGAGCGTGAGGCCGCGCTCGGACACGAAGCAGTACCGGCGCAGCCGTTCCGCGTCCACGGGACCCATGGACACCCCGGTCAGGTAGGCGTCGCGGCGCACGTAGTCCAGGTTGTCCACCGTGAACACGCCCGAGCCGGGCATCGAGGCGTCCTCGAGCGGAGGCTTGGAGACCAGGAACGAGACCCAGCGCGGGTCGATCGCCTCGCCGTCCGCGAACCGGTCGCGGTCCGGCACGGACCCGGCGCCGCGACGCAGCCCGCGGATGAGCGGCCCCAGCTCGCGCTCGATGATCAGCTGGCTGAGGTCCTCATGGCTGAGCGTCTTGGCCCCGGGTCGCCGCGGGTCCGCGGGCGCCGGGAACGCGGACAGGAACCGGTCGTCGAAGAAGTGCGCGAACGGCCCGTGCCCCACGTCGTGGAGGAGCCCGGCGATCCGCAGCGTCTCGGTGACGAGGCCCTCGGACGGGGCGCCCTCGCCCGGGGCGAGGACCGGGAGGGACGCGCGGAGGCTGGGATACAGGGACCGGGCCCAGAGGCCGGCCTCGTGCATGACGCCCAGGCCGTGCGTGAACCGGGAATGCTCCGCCGTCGGGAAGACCCAGCGTGCGCTCTGGAGCTGGCTGATCCGCCGGAGGCGCTGGACCCAGGCCGTGTCCAGCAGGTCGTCCTCGGCCACGTCCTCCTCCCGGAGGCCAGCCGCGTGCGCATCAGCAGGGGACAGGCGCTTGCTGAGCTCGACGTACCCGTGGATCGGGTCGCTGATGAGGTTGACGGCGGCGAAGGGCAGACGGCGTCCGGTCCGCCCCGTCGAGCCGGCTAGGGAACCCAGATCCTCTTCGCGCCCGTCCACCGTGAGAGGTTACCGCGCCGGTCCGCCGCCTGGACCCGGAACGAGTACCAGTGGCCGTGCGGGCGGCCGTGCATCGTCAGGGACCGGTGGGTCGTGTCGTTCCGGATCGTGCGCCAGCCTCCGCCGTCC
>Ga0302262_10000382_pt1 | contig 18061 bp, 9 predicted proteins | sample II_Fen_E3_4_FD_194557 | JGI IMG/M metagenome (GOLD analysis project Ga0302262, IMG submission 194557) | Peat permafrost microbial communities from Stordalen Mire near Abisko, Sweden - II_Fen_E3_4 | ecosystem: Environmental > Terrestrial > Soil > Wetlands > Permafrost | place: Sweden: Abisko...
CAGGATGCCAGCTATAAGACCGACGAGTCGGCCTCGAAAAAGTACACTGCGCCGCTGCGTGAAACGCCCAAAAGCGTGACTGTTATCCCGCAGCAAGTCATTCGCGATACCGCCGCTACCAGCCTGGCCGATGCCTTGCGCACCACCCCAGGGATTACCTTCGGCGCCGGCGAGGGCGGCAACCCGAACGCGGATCGGCCGATCATTCGCGGTTTTAACGCTGAAAGTGATGTGTTTATCGATGGCATGCGTGACGTTGCCGCGCAAAGCCGCGAAATCTTCAACATTGAATCGGTGGAAATCAGCAAGGGCCCCGGCTCGGCATTTACCGGTGCCGGCTCCACGGGCGGCAGCCTGAACCTGATCACCAAGGAGGCGCATCTGGGCAATGCCTACAACGGCGGCTACACCTTCGGCTCCGACCAGACCCAGCGCTACACCCTCGACGTTAACCAGCAGATGACCGACACCTCGGCCTTTCGCCTGAACCTGATGAAGCACGACGCCAATGTCGCCGGTCGTGATGACGTTGATGTCAGCCGTTGGGGTTTTGCGCCGTCGTTCGCCTTCGGCCTGGGCACCGATACCCGGGTGAAAATCGACTACTACCACCTGGACACCGACGATATGCCGGACTACGGCATCCCGCTGGCCTACAGTGGCGCCGCGCGCAGCAAATACAACGTCGACAAGCCGGTCGACGTCAACAAGAGCAACTTCTACGGCCTGACCGACCGCGATTATCGCAAGAGCAAGAATGACAGCGGCACGCTGCGCATCGAGCACGACCTGAACGATAACGTCACGGTCTCCAACAGCTTCCGTATGTCGCGTTCGACCCTGGACTACATCGTCACCAACCCGGATGACAGCCGTGGCAACGTCAACAGCGGCACCGTTTCGCGCTCGGCCAAGAGCCGCAACTCGACGTCCAGCGGATTCGTCAACCAGACCGACCTGAGCGCCAAATTCGATACCGGCTTTATCAACCACAGCCTCAATACCGGCGTGGAGTTCAGTTACCAGGACACCCACAACCGTAACTACAACGTCCTCGATGCCAATGGCGCCACGATCGCCAGTGCCTGTTCGGCGGCGCTGATTCGCTCCGGCGATTGCACCAGCCTGTACAGCCCGACGCCGAAAGACGCCTGGAACGGCCAGATCACCGACAGTGTCGCCTACACCGATACCGACACCAAGACCGCTGCGGCTTATGTGTTCGATACCCTCAAGTTCGATGATCAATGGTCCCTGAACCTCGGCCTGCGTTACGACAACTACGATGTGCGTTCCAGCGGCTATGCCACGGCCGGTCGCAGTACCGTGGCGGGCAACTTCGACCGCCAGAAGACCAGCAACCTGTGGAACTACCAGGTCGGTCTGGTCTTCAAGCCACTGCCTAATGGCAGCGTTTATGCCGCATGGTCGACCTCAAGCAACCCGTCCGGCGAAACCAGCGGCAACGGTGGCCTTGAAGTCACGGCGGCCAACAGCGATCTCGATCCGGAAAAGAACCGTAACTACGAGCTGGGCACCAAGTGGGACTTCTTTGGTGATGACCTGTCGCTGACCGCCGCGCTGTTCCGCACCGAGAAAACCAACGCGCGCATTACCGACCCGGACAACAGCACCTATCAGGTCCTTGACGGCGAGCAGCGGGTCGATGGTTTCGAGTTCACCTACACCGGCAAGCTCACCAGCAAATGGAAGGTCTACGGCGGCTACACCTATATGGAGAGCGAGCTGGTCAAGACCACCCTGGCGGCGGACAAGGGCAATCACATGCCGAGCACGCCGCGTAACAACTTCAATCTGTGGTCCACCTACGAGCTGATTCCGAAGCTGACCATCGGTGCCGGTGCCACCTTCGTCGACTCGCGTTTCGGCAACGAAGCCAACTCGGTTGAAGTGCCGTCCTACTGGCGCTACGACGCCATGGCCAGCTATGCCCTGACCAAGAACGTCGACCTGCAATTGAACGTGCAGAACCTGACCGACAAGCGTTACTTCGATCAGGTGTTCCAAACCCACTATGCCCACGTCGCTGCGGGCCGTACTGCACTGATGAGTGCCAGTTTCCACTTCTAAACAGAAGAAGCGGTTCAAGCCCTGCTGACCTTCGGGCCAGCGGGGCTTTTGTTTGTGCGGCTTACTGCCTCTATCAAACACAGCACGACTAACTGAATGAAAACGGCATTTCTGTAGGAGCGGCTTCAGCCGCGAGGGCGTTCTCCCGGCTGAAGCCGGTCCTACTGCAATAGCGCAGACGCACTGTAAATATTTGATACAAGCTGATAACGCTAATGAGAATGCATTCTGTTCAGGTCATACTGCGCGGCATGGCTGATGAGGAGGTAATCGAGGGTGTTGAAGAAAGTCCTGTTTCAAGTGCATTGGTTCTTCGGCATCACGGCGGGTTTGATCCTGGCTCTGATGGGCGTCACCGGTGCGCTGTATTCGTTTGAAGACGAAATCACCGGGTTGCTCAACCCGGCGATTGTGCTGGTGCAACCTCAGGCGGTGCAGCTGACGCCTGCGCAGTTGGCGAGCAAGATCGAGGCTGATAGCGGCAAGACGATCTCGATGTTGCGTATTGAAGTCGATGGCAATCATGCCGGTCAGGTTTACTACACGCCGCCGCCGGGCGAGCGCCGCGGGATGATGCAGTATTTCGATCCCTATACCGGCGAAATCACCGGCAGTGCCGTGGGCGATGACGTCTTCGGCTTTATCCTGAACCTGCACCGCTTCCTCGCGGCGGGCGAGATCGGCAAGCAAGTCACCGGCGCCTGCACCCTGATGCTGCTGTTCTTCTGCTTCTCCGGGCTGTACCTGCGCTGGCCGCGCCAGCCCTTGAACTGGCGGGTCTGGCTGACCCTGGACTGGACAAAAAAAGGCCGCAGTTTCAACTGGGACCTGCACGCGGTGTTTGGCACCTGGTGCTTGATCATTTATTTGTTACTGGCCCTCACCGGGCTGATGTGGTCCTACCAGTGGTTCAACGAAGGCATGACCCGGTTGCTCGGCGACCCGGCCTCGATAGAACAGCGCAAGGAGCGTGGCGGCCCTGGCGGCCAGCGCCCCGGTGGCCGAGGCGCTGCGGATCAGACTCCCGCAGCGGCGCCAACGGTGGATTACGCGGCGATCTGGGACAGCATTCAGAAGACTGCCGGGCCGGACCTGCGCGGTTATAACCTGCGCCTGCCCAATGCCCCTGGGCAACCCGCGACGGTGTTCTATCTGTTGAAAAACGCGCCTCATGAGCGCGCCCTGAACCAGATGACCCTCGATTCGACCACGGGCAAGGTCAAGGACGTGTCGCGCTATGCCGACAAAGGCTTCGGTGGTCAGTTACTGGCCAGCACCTATGCGTTGCATGTCGGCAGTTATTTCGGTCTGGTCGGGCGCCTGATCATCACCCTGGCTTCGTTGTTGATGCCGCTGTTCTTTATTACCGGGTGGCTGTTGTACCTGGATTGGCGGCGCAAGAAGCGCCAGGTCAAGGCGGCTCGTGGTGCCCTTGATGTTGCTTGTGCCAACACGGGCGACGGCTCGCCCTGGCTGATCGGGTTTGCCAGCCAGAGCGGTTTCGCCGAACAACTGGCCTGGCAGGCAGCGGGGCAATTGCAGATGGCCGGTTGGCCGGTGCAGGTCCAGCGGCTGGCCGATGTCACGGAACAGGACCTCAAGCAGCACCAGAACGCCTTGTTCGTCGTCAGCACCTTTGGCGACGGCGAGGCGCCGGACAGCGCCCGGGGTTTCGAGCGCAAGATTCTCGGTCAGCCATTGGCACTGGAGAATCTCAATTACGCCGTGCTGGGGCTGGGGGATCGGCAGTATGCGCATTTCTGCGGCTTTGCCCGGCGCCTCAATGGCTGGCTCAACGAGCGCGGCGGCAACTCGCTGTTCGCGCCGGTGGAAGTCGACAGCGGCGACGCCGCGACCTTGCAGCACTGGCAGCAACAGTTGGGGCAACTGACCGGCCAGCAGCCGAGTATGACCTGGCAGGCACCGGCGTTCGCTAACTGGACCCTGCGCCAACGGCATCTGCTCAATCCTGGCAGCACTGGCGCGCAGGTATTCCTGCTGGAACTCGAACTGCTGGCCGGACAGATCTGGCAGGCGGGCGATCTGGTCGAAATCATGCCGGGCAACAGCCACACCGCAGTGGCGCAGTTTATCGCCGGGCTGGGCATTGCCGCTGACACCTCGGTGCAGGTTGATGGCTTGCAGGAGAGCATCAGTCAGGCCCTGGCAAGCCGCCAACTGCCGCAACACCGCGCCCATCTGGTCGGCCTGCATGCCCAAGCGCTGATCAATGCGCTGGTGCCGATTGCCGTGCGCGAATACTCCATCGCCTCGATCCCGTCCGATGGCACGCTGCAACTGATCGTGCGGCAGGAACTGCATGCTGACGGCAGTCTGGGCCTGGGTTCGGGCTGGCTTACCGAGCATGTCGACGTAGGGGATTGCGTGAGCCTGCGCTTGCGCCGCAACAGCGCGTTCCATATGCCGGTCGAGCGGGTGCCGCTGATCCTGATCGGCAACGGTACGGGGCTGGCCGGGCTGCGCAGTTTGCTCAAGGCGCGCATCGAACAGGGCTTGAACGCGAACTGGCTGCTGTTTGGCGAGCGCAACAGGGCCCACGACTTCCATTGTGGCGAAGAGCTGCAAGGCTGGCTGGCAACAGGCGGGCTGACGCGCCTGGACCTGGCGTTCTCCCGCGATCAGGCCGGGAAAATCTACGTGCAAGACCGTCTGCGTGAAGCGGCGGACGAGTTGCGTAGCTGGCTGGCGCAAGGTGCTGCGATCTATATCTGCGGCAGTTTGCAGGGCATGGCGGCGGGGGTTGATCTGGCGTTGAGCGAGATTCTTGGCGCGCAAGAACTGGAACGCTTGATCGAGGCGGGGCGTTATAGAAGGGATGTGTACTGAGTTTTTGCCAGACTCAAGGTAAGCCTGTGGGAGTGAGCTTGCTCACGAAAGCAATCAGGCAGACGCCAAATCTCTTTGGCTGTGCCGACGTCTTCGCGAGCAAGCTCGCTCCCACAGGGTTGTATAGCTCTGCTTTTTTATTGCCTGTTACGCCGCGACAAACTGCTCGGCATGGTGGCAAGCCACCTGCCGGTTGTCGATCAGGCGCAATTCCGGCAGCTCATTCACGCAGCGCTCGGTCGCGTACGGGCAGCGCTTGTGGAAGGCGCAGCCGGATGGCGGGTTGAGCGGGTTGGGCAGTTCGCCGACGATCTTGATCTTCGGCTTCAGCGGGTCCGGGTGAATGGTCGGGGTCGCCGACAGCAGCGCCTGGGTGTAGGGATGCAGCGGACGGTTGTAGATCTCTTCCTTGGGGCCCATTTCCGCCGGGCGCCCGAGGTACATCACCAGCACCGTATCGGCGACGTGACGCACCACTGACAGGTTGTGCGAGATGAACACGTAGGCGGTGTTGAACTCCTGCTGCAAATCCATGAACAGGTTCAGCACCTGGGCCTGGATCGATACGTCGAGTGCCGAGGTCGGTTCGTCGGCCACCAGCACCTTGGGTTGCAGCATCATCGCCCGGGCCAGGGCAATCCGTTGGCGTTGGCCGCCGGAGAACATGTGCGGGTAACGATGGTAATGCTCAGGGCGCAGGCCGACCTGGGCCATCATCGCCTGGACCTTTTCCCGGCGCTCGGCCTTGGACAGGTTGGTGTTGATCAGCAGGGGTTCGCCCAACTGGTCACCGACTTTCTGCCGCGGATTGAGCGAGGCATACGGGCTCTGGAACACCATCTGCACATCGCGGCGCAGCTGTTTGCGGTCTTCCTTGCTCGCGCCAGTGACTTCCTTGCCGGCGATTTTCAGCGAGCCGGAGGAGGGCTCTTCGATCAGGGTCAGGGCGCGGGCGAGGGTGGACTTGCCGCAGCCGGATTCACCGACCACAGCCAGGGTCTTGCCGGCTTCCAGTTCGAACGACACGCCGTTGAGCGCGCGGACCAGGGCGTGGCCCTTGAACAGGCCACGGGAGACTTCGTAGTGACGGGTAAGGTCGCGGGCGGTAAGAACGACGGTCATTACGCCACCTCCTGGTTCAACGGATAGAAACAACGCGCCAGGCTGTGGGCTTTGGGATCAAGGCCCGGGCGCTGGGTGCGGCAGTTGTCCTGCACGTATGGGCAGCGCGGCGACAGCAGGCAGCCTTGCGGGCGGTCGTAACGACCGGGGACCATGCCCGGCAGCGTGGCCAGACGTTCGGCGCCCATGCTGTGCTCGGGAATCGCCGCCAGCAACGCTTCGGCATACGGATGCGCGGGGATGTCGAACAGGCCGGGAACTTGACCGACTTCCACCGCTTGCCCGGCGTACATGACACAGACGCGCTGGGCGGTTTCGGCGACCACGGCGAGGTCATGGGTGATCAACACCAGGGCCATGTCCTGCTCTTTTTGCAGGCTCAGCAGCAGGTCCATGATCTGCGCCTGAATGGTTACGTCCAGGGCGGTGGTCGGTTCGTCGGCGATCAACAGCTTGGGTTCGCCGGCAATCGCCATGGCAATCGCCACGCGCTGGCTCATGCCGCCGGACAGTTGGTGCGGATAGGCATTCAGACGCTGGGCCGCGCCGGGGATTTCCACCTTTTCGAGCAATTCCAACGCCCGCTGACGGGCTTGCTTGCCGGACATATTAAGGTGCTGGCGCAGCACTTCCTCAATCTGGAAGCCGACGGTGTAGCTGGGGTTGAGCGCGGTCATCGGGTCCTGGAAGACCATGGCCAGGTCCTTGCCGACCACGCGGCGGCGCTGGCGATTGCTCAGCTTGAGCAACTCCTGACCGTCGAAGTTCACCGAGTCGGCGGTGATGACGCCAGGGGGATCGATCAGGCCCATCAGGGCCATCATGGTCACCGATTTGCCGGAACCCGATTCGCCGACGATGGCCAGCACTTCGCCTTTTTCCACGTCCAGGGACAGGCCATCGACAACGGGAACGGCTGTGCTGTCGCCGAAGCGGACGTTGAGATTCTTGATACTTAAAAGTGGCATGTGAATCTCCTCAGGCGGCGTTCTTGAGTTTCGGGTCCAGCGCATCGCGCAGGCCGTCGCCCATCAGGTTGATTGCCAGCACGCTGAGCAAGATGGTCAGGCCGGGCAGGCTCACCACCCACCAGGCGCGTTCGATGTAGTCCCGCGCCGAGGCGAGCATGGTGCCCCACTCTGGCGTTGGCGGTTGTACGCCAAGGCCGAGGAAGCCCAGTGCGGCGGCATCGAGAATCGCCGAGGAAAAACTTAAGGTCGCTTGCACGATCAGCGGTGCCATGCAGTTGGGCAGCACGGTGATGAACATCAGGCGCGGCAGGGTGGCACCGGCCAGACGGGCGGCGGTCACGTAGTCGCGATTGAGCTCACCCATCACTGCGGCACGGGTCAGGCGCACGTAGGACGGCAGCGAAACGATGGCAATGGCGATCACGGTATTGATCAGGCCAGGGCCGAGGATGGCGACAATCGCCACCGCCAGCAGCAGCGACGGCAAAGCCAGCATGATGTCCATCAGGCGCATGATCGACGGGCCGAGGATGCGCGGGAAGAACCCGGCGAGCAGGCCCATGAAGATGCCCGGAATCAGCGACATCACCACCGACGACAAACCGATCAGCAGCGACAGGCGCGAACCCTGGATCAGGCGCGAGAGCAGGTCACGGCCCAGTTCGTCGGTGCCGAGCAAAAAGCGCATTTGCCCGCCCTCCAGCCAAGACGGCGGGGTCAGCAGGAAGTCGCGGAATTGCTCGCTGGGATCGTGGGGTGCGACCCACGGCGCAAACAACGCGCAGAAGACGATCAACAGCATGAACGCCAGGCCGGCAACGGCGCCTTTGTTCTTGGCAAAGGCTTGCCAGAACTCTTTGTACGGGGACGGGTAGAGCAGGCTTTGATCGACTGCTACCGCGGGAGTAGGTGTGCTCATGGTCGTGATCTCAGCGCTGGTGACGGATGCGTGGGTTGGCCAGGCCGTAGAGGATATCCACGACGAAGTTGACCAGAATCACCAGGCAGGCGATTAACAGGATGCCGTTCTGCACGACAGGGTAGTCACGGGCGCCGATGGCCTCGATCAGCCACTTGCCGATACCCGGCCAGGAGAAGATCGTTTCGGTCAGCACCGCACCGGCGAGCAATGTGCCGACTTGCAGGCCGAACACCGTCAGCACCGGGATCAGCGCGTTGCGCAGGCCGTGGACGAACACCACGCGCGCAGGCGATAGGCCTTTGGCCCGTGCGGTACGCACATAGTCTTCGCGCAGCACTTCGAGCATCGAGGAGCGAGTCATGCGGGCGATCACCGCCAGCGGGATGGTGCCCAGCACGATGGCCGGCAGGATCAGGTGATGCAGGGCATCGAGGAATGCGCCCTGGTCATCGCTGAGCAGGGTGTCGATCAGCATGAAACCGGTACGCGGCGGGATGTCGTAGAGCAGGTCGATCCGCCCGGAGACCGGGGTCCAGCCCAGGGACACCGAGAAGAACATGATCAGCACCAGGCCCCACCAGAAGATCGGCATCGAGTACCCCGCCAGGGAGATACCCATCACGCCATGGTCGAACAGCGATCCTCGCTTGAGCGCCGCAATCACCCCGGCGAGCAAGCCCAGGATGCCGGCGAAGATCAAGGCGGCGATCGACAGTTCCAGGGTCGCCGGGAACAGCGAAGTGAACTCGCTCCACACGCTTTCGCGGGTGCGCAGCGACTCGCCGAGATCGCCATGGGCGAGCTTGCCGACGTAGTCGATGTATTGCGCATACAGGGGCTTGTTCAGGCCAAGACGTTCCATGGCTTGGGCGTGCATTTCAGGGTCTACCCGGCGCTCGCCCATCATGACTTCGACCGGGTCACCTGGAATCAGGCGAATCAGGGCGAACGTCAGCAGGGTGATGCCGAAGAAGGTGGGTATCAATAACCCCACCCGGCGGGCAATAAAACTCAACATCTTCTGGTGTACCTCATCAGCCGGTTAGGCGTACCCGTCGTCTTTCGGATTGATCGACGACGAGCGTTTCTTCTTTTACTTCACGCCGGTAGTGGTGAAGTTGTTATTGGTCAGCGGGTTAATGTGATAGCCCTCGACGTTTTTGCGCATTGCAGTGAACAGCTTGGGATACGCCAGGCTGATCCACGGTTGCTCCTGGTTGAACACTTGCTGGGCTTGCTTATACAGCTCTGCCCGTTCGGCCGGGTCGGTGTTGGCCCGTGCCGCAGTGATCGCTTCTTCGAATGCCTTGTTGCACCAGCGAGCGTAGTTCTCGCCGTTCTGCGCTGCTGCACAGCTCAGGTTCGGGGTGACGAAATTATCCGGGTCGCCGTTATCGCCGGCCCAGCCTGCAAAGACCATGTCGTGCTCGCCATTCTTGGCGCGCTTGAGCATCTCGCCCCATTCGAGCACGCGAATATCCACTTTGATGCCCACTTGCGCCAGATCCGACTGCAACATCTGTGCCCCCAATAATGGGTTGGGGTTGGTGACGGCCCCGCCATTACGGGCGAACAAGGTGAACACCTGACCTTCAGGTACGCCGGCTTCCTTGAGCAGGGCGCGGGCCTTGGCCAGATCCCGTGTGGGGTTTTTGATCGAGGTGTCATAGCCCAGCATGGTCGGCGGATATGGCCCGACACCTGCGGTGGCCTTGCCTTCGCCGAACAGGGCCTTGATATAGGCCTGTTTATCGAACGCAAGGTTGATGGCCTGGCGTACCCGTACATCGCTGAGGTACTTGTGCGATGTATTCATGGCGACATAGCTGATCATCATGGCCTCCATCTCGTCGAGCTTGAGATTGGGGTCCTTCCTGATGCTGTCGATATCGTCGGGTTTCGGGTAGAGCGCGACCTGACACTCGTTGGCCTTGAGTTTTTGCAGGCGCGTATTGTTGTCGAGGGTGATGGCAAAAACCAGCACTTCGCTTGGCACGACGCCCTTCCAGTAATCCGGGTTGGCTTTATAGCGGACCTGCGCATCCTTGGCATAGCGCGTCAGGATGAACGGCCCGGTGCCGACGGGTTTGCTATTGAGCTCGGCGGTTTTGCCGCTCTTGAGCAACTGGTCGGCGTATTCAGCCGAATAGATCGAGGTGAAGGGCATAGCCAGGTCGCGCAGGAACGGCGATTCCGGCCGCGACAGGGTGAACTTCACCGTGTAGTCATCGATCTTGTCGACGCTTTTGAGCAGGTTGTTGAAGTCCATGCTCTCGAAATAGGGGAAGCCGGTCAGGGACTTGTCATGCCACGGATGCTTGGGGTCCAGCTGGCGCCGGAAGCTCCACAGTACGTCGTCGGCATTCATGTCGCGGCTCGGCTTGAAGCTATCGATGGTCTGGAACTTGACCCCGTGGCGCAGCCGGAAAACGTAGGTCAGGCCGTCCGGGCTGATCTCCCAACTTTCGGCCAGGCCCGGCACGGTGTCGGTGGTGCCGGGGGTGAACGCGACGAGGCGTTCGAGGATGGTTTCCGCCGAGGCATCGGCCGTCACGGCAGTGGTGTATTGCACGATGTCGAAACCCTCGGGGCTGGCTTCGGTGCACACCACCAGGGGCTTGGCTGAAACGCCGATTGCGACGCTGAACAAGGCCAGGGCAATCGAATTACGTAATGAGATCAGTTTCAAAATAAACCCTCCGTCTGTGTGCTGCCTGGGACCTGGTGGGAGCGAGCTTGCTCGCGAAGACTATCTGCCGTGCCTTGAAAATACATTGAATGCACTGGCGCCTTCGCGAGCAAGCTCGCTCCCACAGAACCCTCGTTAATTCAGTTGGTTACAGGATGTTGAACGGAATCGTCGTGACGATCCGCAGCTCGTTCAAGTTGCCATCGGCCTGGAACTCGCTGGCACGGTGGGTGGTGTAGGTGGCACGTACGGTCGAAGCCTTGAGCGGGCCGCTCTGCATCGTGTACGAAGTACCGACCCCGTATTCATAGTGATGTTCACCGTTCATGTTCTTCACATCGTAGGCCGTACCCTTGTAATGGGTACCGTCGATGCCCCAACCGCGGGCTTGATAGATGTTGAATTTCAGGCCCGGCACGCCGTATTCGGCCATATTCAGAATGTAGCCGAGCTGCAACGACTTCTCGTTCGGGCCGTTGAAGTCCGAGAGTAGGGAGTTGGCCAGGAAGATGGCGTTGGTTTCGTGGGCGTAGTCGAAGTATTCGTCACCGTCCACTTCCTGATACGCCAGGACAAAGCTGTGGGCCTTGTGGGTGGCGGTGAACGACAGGCTGTAAGTGTCGTTATCGATCGGCCCCAGCTTGCGCTGGCCGGAATCCTTGGTCTTGTAATAGTTCAGGTTGCTGCTCAGGGCCAGGGTATCGGTGTTGCCGATATCGTGGGTAAAGGCAAAGTAGTACTGCTTCCAGAAGTCTTCGACATTGGAGGCGTAGAAACTGGTGGTCAGCGCTTCGGACGGTTTGTAGTCCATGCCGACCATGTCGATACGGTCAGCGAAGGCGCGGATGCTGGCGTATTCGGAGCGGAACTTGCTCAGGCTCTGTTCGCTGCGCGGCGAAACGCGGTCGAAACTGCCGGCCTGGAACGACAGGTTGTTGAGCTCGTCGCTCTTCAGGCTGAAGCCCTGGAAGCTTGATGGCAATGCGCGGTTGCCGATGTAGGCGATCACCGGCGTGTTAACCGATTGGCGCCCGGCGGTGAGGGTGGTGTTGGAGACGCGGGCCTTGATGTTGCCCAGGCCCAGCTTGCTCCACTGGCCCACGGCGTCGCCGTCGTTTTCGGTCAGTGTGCGGTTGGAACCACCGGCCATGTCCTTGCGGTCACGGTCCAGGGCAACCGCGTTGTAGACCGCCAGTTCCGTGGCGAAACCGACGGTGCCTTGGGTGAAGCCCGAGGTGTAGTTGAGGATGCTGCCCTCGACCCAGTTGATTCTTCGCGGTGTCGGCGTCGGTGTGTCGCCGCCTTTTCGGTAGGAGAAGCGCGTGTCACGACGGGCCAATTCGTTGGCATACCAGTTGCGGGTCGAGCCGGTCAGGTGCTGGTCTTCGATAAAGCCTTTGGCGCCCGACTGGGCGTTTTCCGTGCTGACGGTGGTTGGCACGAAGGTCTGGCTGATTTCACCTGCCTGCGCCATGCCGGCGAGGGTAGCGACGGAGAGGGCAAGGACGGTTTTACTCACTGTTTTCACGATTGAAGCTCCCTTATCTGCTTTTTATAAAACGCCAGTTTTTAGTGGTCTGGCTTTGTTGAAACAGGGCTTGTGGCCCTGCTTTTGACTGCCTTTATCAAATCAGTGGAACAGCAGGTCCCGCGGCGTGGTCTGTGCCGTGGGACGGTTTAGACGGTCTGGATTACTCGGCGACGCTGACGCCGGAGAAGCTGTTGCGGCCGAACGGGCTGACCTGAAACCCCTGCACATTGGCCCGCAGCGGTTGATTGACCGTCGAGTGGGCAATGGGGGTAATCGGCACCTGTTGCTTGAGGTAGTGCTGGGCCTGTTGGTACAGCTCGGTGCGTTGGGCCTTGTCGCTGGTGGCGACGGCGGCTTTTACCAATCCGTCGTAGGTCTCGTCGCACCACATCGAATAGTTGTTGCCGCCAATCGAAGCGCAGCTGTACAGGGTGCCCATCCAGTTGTCGGGGTCGCCGTTGTCACCGGTCCAGCCGATCAGCGAGATATCGTGCTCGCCGTTCTTGCTGCGCTTGAGGTATTCGCCCCATTCGTAGCTGACGATCCGCGCCTTGATACCGACCTTGGCCCAATCGGCCTGGAGCATTTCGGCCATCAGCTTGGCATTGGGGTTATACGGGCGTTGCACGGGCATGGCCCACAGTGTCAGTTCGGTGCCTTCCTTGACCCCGGCGGCGCGCAGTAACTCGCGGGCTTTTTCCGGGTTGTAGGACGCATCCTTGATGCTGTGGTCATAAGACCACTGGGTCGGCGGCATGCCGTTTACGGCCAATTGCCCGGCACCCTGGTAGACGGCATTGATGATCGCTGCCTTGTTCACGGCCATGTCCAGGGCCTGGCGCACGTGCAGGTTGTCCAACGGTTTGTGGCGCACGTTGTAGGAGATGTAGCCGAGGTTGAACCCCGCTTGTTCGATCACTTGCAGCTGTTTATCAGCCTTGAGCGACGGCAGGTCGGCAGGGCGTGGATTAAGGGTGACCTGGCATTCGTTTTTCTTGAGTTTCTGGATGCGCACCGAGGCATCGGTATTAATGGCGAAAATCAATTGATCGATCTTCACGCGCTCCGGGGCCCAATATTCCTTGTTGCCTCTGTAGCGGATCTGCGCGTCCTTTTGATAACGCTGAAAGACAAACGGGCCGGTGCCAATCGGCTGTTGGTTGATACTGCGCATGTTGCCCGATGCCAGTAATTGGCTGGCATATTCAGCCGAAAGAATCGAGGCGAAGTTCATCGCGATATTCTGGATAAAGGCCGCGTCTACCTTGTTAAGGGAAAACACTACGGTCATGGGGTCGCGTTTTTCCACGGACTTGATGTTTTGGTCCAGGCCCATGCTGGTGAAGTAGGGAAACTCTGTCGGATAAGCGACGCGAAATGGGTGATTCTTATCCAGCATGCGATTAAACGTAAACAGCACATCATCGGCATTAAAATTGCGACTGGGTGTAAATAGCTTGTTGCTGTGGAATTTCACCCCTTCGCGCAGGTGAAAAATGTAGGTCAGGCCGTCCGGGGAAACTTCCCAGCGTGTCGCCAGGGCCGGAACCGCAGCGGTGCCGCCCGGCTCGAACTCGGTCAGGCGGTTGTAGATCGGCTCGGCGGCATCGTTATCGGTGCCTGAGGTGTACTGGGCGATATCAAAGCCGGCAGGGCTGCCTTCCGAACAGAACACCAGATTACTGGCGGCCTGGACCATGGACAGTTGAGCCGACAACCCCAGGCCCAATAACGATAGGGCGATAGTCTTGCGCATTATTATTCTTCCTGTTCCTTCGAAAATGATCTTTCACGCGCAACATGCCGGGTACAGGCATGGAATAGCCTTCGCTCCGCAAGTATTCTCGGTCGCACGCTTAGAACTGCCATGACAAGCGCAGTAGCCCTCGAAGGTATGTCCGTCGGGCGATAGAGTAAATAGCAGGGGCTGCTTAAATGTATGTAGGAATAAGCCACTAATAATGTAGGTGATTGCTTTTTGCAATCATGGCTCAATGTTATCAGTGGTTATTTCCAGCAAGACAAAAAGCAACTGCGCTGTTTAAGTCAGCGCAGTTGCCTGGGTATTACTTGACGCTAACACCATAGAAGGAGTTCAAGCCGAAGGGGCTGATCTTGAAATCCTGCACTTTGACACTCATCGGTTGGTAAACCGTGGAGTGGGCGATAGGTGTCATGGGAACGGCATCCTTGAGCAGGTGCTGTGCCTGTTTGTACAGTTCGATACGCTTGGCCTGGTCGGTGGTTTCCTTGGCCTCATGGATCAGCTTGTCGAATGGCTTGTCGCACCATTTGGCGAAGTTGTTACCGTTGACCGCATCGCAACCGAACAGGGTGCCGAGCCAGTTGTCCGGGTCACCGTTGTCACCGCTCCAGCCAATCAGCATCGCGCCGTTTTCACCGGCCTTGGCGCGCTTGATGTACTCGCCCCATTCGTAGCTGACGATCTTGGCGTTGATGCCGATTTTCTTCCAGTCGTTCTGGAGCATTTCGGCCATCAGTTTGGCATTAGGGTTGTAAGGACGCTGGACCGGCATCGCCCACAGGGTGATTTCGGTGCCTTCCTTGACGCCTGCTTCCTTGAGCAGTTCCTTGGCCTTGGCAACGTCGTACGGCGCATCCTTGATGGTGGGGTCGTAGGACCATTGGGTCGGCGGCATGGCGTTGACGGCCAGTTGGCCCGCGCCCTGATACACGGCATCAATGATGGCTTTCTTGTCGACGGCCATGTCCAGCGCCTGGCGAACTTTCAGCTCGGCCATTGGGTTTGGCTTGTCGTCGCCCTTGATTTTCGGCATCACGTTGTAGGCGATGTAACCCAGGTTGAAGCCCGCCTGATCAGGCATCTTCAGCTTGGCATCGGCCTTGAGCGGGGCCAGGTCGGCCGGACGTGGGTAGGCGGTGATCTGGCATTCGTCTTTCTTGAGCTTCTGCGCACGAACCGAGGCGTCGGTGGTGATGGCGAAGATCAGGTTGTCGATCTTGACGTCTTCAGGCTTCCAGTAGTCCTTGTTGCCCGTGTAACGGATATTGGAGTCTTTCTGGTAGCTCTTGAACACGAACGGGCCGGTGCCGATCGGCTTCTGGTTGATGTCTTCAGGCTTGCCTTGCTTGAGCAACTGGGCGGCGTATTCAGCGGACTGAATGGACGCAAAGCTCATCGCCAGGTTCTGGATGAAGGCGGCATCGACGGTCGCCAGGGTGAACTTGACCGTGTGGTCGTCCACCTTGTCGATCTTGGTGATGTTGGTGTCCATCGCCATGTCGGTGAAGTATGGGAACTCGGTCGGATACGCCTTACGGAACGGATCGTCCTTGTTGATCATGCGGTTGAACGTGAACAGCACGTCATCGGCATTGAAGTTGCGCGTTGGCTTGAAGTAAGGCGTGGTGTGGAACTTGACGCCCTCGCGCAGGTGGAAGGTGTACGTCAGGCCGTCAGGCGTGACCTCCCAACTGGTGGCCAGGCCCGGTACAACTGCGGTGCCGCCACGTTCGAACTGGCTCAGACGGTTGAAAACGGTTTCAGCCGCAGCGTCGAAATCGGTGCCGGTGGTGTATTGGCCTGGGTCAAAGCCGGCCGGGCTGCCTTCGGAGCAGAACACCAGGCTGGAAGCCGCCTGGGCGAACGGAGCACCAGCGAGCAAGCCTGCGCTGAGTACAAACGGGATGACCGCTTTTTTGAGCATGGTGGCCTCAGTTGTTGTCGTTTTTTAAATTTGAGGGAGCGGCCTCGTGGGCCGATCCTGCCGATACTTATGCAGGGGGCATACCCAAAGCAAGTTATTGGCGTCAAGGAGGGCGCAAAGAGTGGCACGATCGTACACGAATGTCGCAAAAGTATAATTTTCGGCGCATTCAAACGTTTGCGCGTCGGAAACAGCCATGTTTCTCGCACTGTTGTGGCGCGAAAAAATGTGGAAAATGCACCCGCGCGGCGCGCGGGTGTTACCAAAGCTGATCAAGCACTCAGATTATTTACCCAGGCTGACCCCATAAAAGGGCGTGAGGCCGAACGGGCTGATCTTGAAATCCTGGACTTCCTTGCGCATTGGCTGGAAGACCCTGGAGTTGGCAATCGGCGTGATCGGCACCTGCTCCTTGAGGATGTGTTGCGCTTGCTGGTAGAGCTTGATGCGCTCGTCGCGATCGGGCGTCAGGCGTGCCTGTTGCACCAGCTTGTCATAGGCCGGGTCGCACCATTTGGCGTAATTGCTGCCCTTGACCGCCGCGCAGCTATAGAGCACGCCGAGCCAGTTGTCCGGGTCACCGTTGTCGCCGGTCCAGCCGTAGATCATCACATCATGTTCGCCGGCCTTGGCGCGCTTGATGTACTCGCCCCATTCATAGCTGACGATATTGGCCTTGATGCCGATCCTGGCCCAGTCGGACTGGATCATTTGCGCGGACATACGGGCATTGGGATTGGACGCGCGTTGTACGGTCATGGCCCACAGGTTGATCTGGGTGTCCGGGGCCACGCCAGCTTCCTTGAGCAGGGCGCGGGCCTTGTCGGGATTGAACGGCGCGTCCTTGATGCTCGGGTCGTAGCTCCACTGGCCGGGCGGCAGGGCATTCTCGGCCAGTTGGCCGGCGCTCTGGTAGACCGCCTTGATGATGGCGGGCTTGTCGATGGCCATGTCCAGGGCCTGGCGCACCTTGAGCTGATCCAGCGGCGCATGGGTCACGTTATAAGCCAGAAAGCCGAGGTTGAAGCCGGCCTGGCTGAGCACCTTGAGGTTCGGGTCCTGTTCCGCCAGTTCGATATCCTGCGGCCGCGGATAGCCGCTGACCTGGCACTCGCCGGTCTTGAGCTTTTGCAGACGCACGGCGGCATCGGTGTTGATCGAGAAAATCAGGTTGTCGAGTTTGACGTCCTCGGGCTTCCAGTAGTGCGGGTTGGCGCTGTAGCGGATCTGTGAATCCTTTTGATAGCGCTTGAACACGAATGGCCCGGTGCCGATGGGTTTCTGGTTGATGTCTGCGGCCTTGCCCTGCTTGAGCAACTGGTCGGCGTATTCGGCGGACTGGATCGAGGCAAAGCTCATGGCCAGGTTCTGAATAAAGGCGGCGTCGATGTTATTGAGGGTGAAGCGCACGGTCTGCTCGTCAACTTTCTCGACGCTCTTGATCGTGGTGTTCATGTCCATGTCGGTAAAGTACGGCGACTCGGACGGGTAGGCTTTGCGGAACGGGTGGTTGGCGTCGAGCAGGCGACTGAAGGTGAACACCACGTCGTCGGCGTTGAAATCACGGCTTGGGGTGAAGTAATCGGTGGTATGGAACTTCACCCCCGGGCGCAGGTGGAAGGTGTAGCTCAGGCCGTCGCTGGCGACTTCCCAGTGGGTCGCCAGGCCGGGCTCGACTTCGGTGCCGCCGCGCTTGAACTGGGTCAGGCGGTTGAACACGGTTTCCGCCGAGGCATCAAAATCCGTGCCGCTGGTGTACTGGCTCGGATCGAAGCCTGCCGGGCTGGCTTCGGAGCAATACACCAGGGTGCTGGCAGCCTGCGCCAGAGGCGCGCAGGCCAGCAGCGCTACGGCCAGGAGCAGCGGTTTGAAAGGCAGGGCTCGTGTAGATGCTCTTGTGCAAAGTGCGCGCATTGATACCTCTGGCAGACGACAGGGATGGGACCGACGAACGGGAAGGCCATCGAGAATGCCGTACCTGGCGCTTTTCACACAAGAATCAAATAGTTATTTCAAGCTTCTTTAAGCGTCTTAACGTCCTTGCCAAATTTCGTGATATTGAACTTGGTCTCGAGGCGGGACTTGAGGCTGAAGAACTCCTCGATGTTGTTGAATATGTATTCCCATGCAGTAGTTCCGTTATTTTTGAATTCCTCGAAGGTAGCGAATGCATTTTTATGCAGCGTTGCGCTTATTTCA
>Ga0302262_10000383_pt1 | contig 18052 bp, 20 predicted proteins | sample II_Fen_E3_4_FD_194557 | JGI IMG/M metagenome (GOLD analysis project Ga0302262, IMG submission 194557) | Peat permafrost microbial communities from Stordalen Mire near Abisko, Sweden - II_Fen_E3_4 | ecosystem: Environmental > Terrestrial > Soil > Wetlands > Permafrost | place: Sweden: Abisko...
TGCTCCACGTCGCTCCCGCCTCTTCAGGGACGAACCGTCTTAGCGGTGCGTCGCAATCCAGATCAAGAGCCCGGCCTGAAACACGGCAAACGTCACCAGGCAGGCGATGGTGAAGCGCAGGCTGCTGTCTTCGCGCTTGTACTTGCCGACCTTTTCTTCGTGCTGGCGAATCTGGACTTCCTGTTCCTTCATGTTCTGTTCGGCTTTTTCAAGCATCGCCGAGGCTTCAAGGATTTCGAGGATCTGCACCTTGTCGGTGTTCCAGGTGTTGTTCAGATTGCCGACCTGTACTTCCTTGACGCTGCCCTTGAGGTGCTGGGCATCGGCATAGCCGACTTCGAAGCCACGGGTGCGCAGGAAGTGGTCGCGGCGCAGGCGCGTGTCTTCGTTGAGGCCATCCTTGCTCGCCAGGTCAAAGCCTTCGATGCGGTAGGTGGCCCATTTCTTCTGCGCCCAATGGATGGCCTGGGCGACGAGAAAGCGACCGAGACCCCGATTCCAGGGCTCGATCTGAATACCGGAATCCGGGCCAAAGCTGACGACGTGCGCCTCATGGTCGACCCACACATCGAGGTGGTTCTGTTCGCGGCGCACGCGTTGGCCCGGCAGCTGGATATTCATCCGCAGCAGGCTTTTTTCCTTATTGTGCCGTTCGGCCTTGCCGAACTGGACAAAGCGCAAGGGCCGTCCGCCAGTGGCGCGATCGGTCTGCAAGGGCGCCAGGCGCAGCATCTGGAAATGCTCGGGCTGGACGTCATCCCACAATTGCGGAACGACCTCGGGGGCGGGTGTCTCTTTGGCTTCAGCGGTTTCAGTCATGGGATGTGCTTCAGTCATTAATGGCGATCCTGTCCAAGGCATTTCGCAGCAAACACGATGCCAGCTCCCCGTTATCGGCCTTGTTGCCGGAATCTAAAGGGTCCGGGGATTTTGCTGGCGTCAAAAACTTTTCTCAGGCTGCCGGTAGCGCACCGATAAAACGCAGGATCCGCTCAGAAAGTTGACTGGCCAGGGGGAGGTCGGGATTTTTATAAGAAGCCAGTTGCTGTTTGATGTCAGCGGGCACGATCCGCATGACGTGATTCATGCCGTCGATCAAGGCCAGTTCGGCATCCGGTTTGGCCTGGTGCAGCAATTCAGCATCCTGCACGCCGACCTGAATATCGCTTTTGCCCTGGATGATTAATGCCGGCACGCGCAATTGGCCGAAGGCTGTGGCCGGGTCCTGGCGAAAGAGAGAGATCAGGTAAGGCTGCACGCTGGGGCGAAACAGCACCTGCAATTCATTCGGTACGTTGTCGTCAGTGTGGCCTGCCTTGAGGGTTGCGAGCAGTTGGTCGGCGCGTTGCAGCAGCGGCGGGGGCAGGCGTTCCTGCAATTGCTCGCGCAAGACCTGATCCACCGGGCGACCGGTTCCCGACACAGAAATCACCGCCACCGCGCCAGCTTGTTCGGCGGCGAGGCTGGCGACCAGTGCGCCTTCACTGTGGCCCAGCAGAATCAGGGAGCCCAGGCGCGAGTCGGTCTTGAGTTTCTGACTCCAGGCAATGGCGTCGGCGACATAGTGATCGAAGCTCAGGTCATGTTCATTGGGGGTGGCCGCGCGACTGGCGGCCACACCGCGTTTGTCGTAGCGCACGCTGGCAATGTTGTGACTGGCCAACATCAGGGCCAGACGCCGCAGGCTGTCATTGCGTCCGCCGTCGGGGTTGTTGCCGTCGCGGTCAGTGGGGCCGGAGCCCGCGATGATCAGCACCACCGGCACCGGTTTGCTCGATTGCGGCAGCAGCAGGGTGCCGGACAATTCGCCCGTGCCGGTGTCCAGGCTGATCGGCCGTTGCAGCACCACGGGGGCGGCCTGGGCCAGGCCGACCATGAAGAAAGGGAAGAGCAGGGCAAGCATACGTAACATCGTTGGGCCACTATTTGCGGAGATGCCGATTGGACGCGGTTATAAGCATAAGGTTCTAGTGAGGATGAACTACGTGAATAGCCTGCGTATACTGGCGCATCTGTTTTTATCGATCTGGTTTTTTCGCTGACTTCTCGGAGCTTCCTGCATGTCCGGCAATACCTACGGCAAGCTGTTCACTGTCACTACCGCCGGCGAAAGCCATGGCCCGGCGCTGGTTGCTATCGTTGACGGCTGCCCGCCGGGCCTTGAGCTGTCGCTTGCGGACTTGCAGGTCGATCTGGACCGCCGCAAGCCCGGCACCAGCCGCCACACCACCCAGCGCCAAGAAGCCGATGAAGTCGAGATTCTCTCGGGCGTATTCGAAGGCAAGACCACCGGCACCGCCATTGGCCTGCTGATCCGCAACACCGATCAGAAGTCCAAGGATTACTCGGCCATCCAGGATTCGTTCCGCCCGGCCCATGCCGATTACACCTACCACCACAAATACGGCGTGCGCGATTATCGCGGCGGCGGTCGCAGCTCGGCGCGGGAAACCGCCATGCGCGTGGCCGCGGGCGCCATCGCCAAGAAATATCTGGCGACCCTGGGAATTCAGGTGCGTGGCTACATGAGCCAGCTGGGGCCTATCGAGATTCCGTTCAAGAGCTGGGACTCGGTCGAACAGAACGCATTCTTCTGCCCGGACCCGGATAAAGTGCCGCAGCTGGAAGCCTATATGGACCAGTTGCGTCGCGACGAGGATTCGGTCGGGGCGAAGATTACCGTGGTCGCCGATGGCGTGATGCCGGGCCTGGGCGAGCCGATCTTCGACCGTCTGGACGCTGAACTGGCCCATGCGCTGATGAGCATCAATGCGGTCAAGGGGGTCGAGATCGGCGCCGGTTTCGCCAGTGTTGCCCAGCGTGGCACCGAGCACCGCGACGAACTGACCCCGCAAGGGTTTCTGTCGAACAATGCTGGCGGCATCCTCGGTGGTATTTCCTCCGGCCAGCCCATCGTTGCCCATCTGGCCCTGAAGCCGACTTCCAGCATCACCACGCCGGGGCATTCCATTGATGTGAACGGCAACCCGATCGACGTCATTACCAAAGGCCGTCACGATCCGTGCGTCGGCATCCGCGCGACGCCGATTGCCGAAGCGATGATGGCGATCGTGCTGCTCGACCACCTGCTGCGTCATCGCGGGCAGAACGCCGATGTGCGGGTGAATACGCCGGTGCTGGGGCAACTTTGATGGCGGATGGCGCCACGCCGGGCACGGTTTTCTGACGTGACGCCACTCCCCACGGGGCCGCTCCCTTACTGGCGGCTGTCCAGTTTCTACCTGTTCTATTTCGCCTTGCTGGGCGCCACGGCGCCGTTTCTGGCGTTGTACTTTCATCATCTGGGTTTCTCCAGTGCGCGCATTGGCGAACTGGTGGCGATTCCCATGCTGATGCGCTGTATCGCGCCGAATATCTGGGGTTGGCTGGGCGACTACAGCGGTCGGCGGCTGGCCATCGTGCGTTTCGGTGCGTTGTGTACGCTGGCGGCCTTTTCCCTGATTCTGTTCGACAAAAGCTATGCCTGGCTGGCAATGGTGATGGCCCTGCATGCCTTCTTCTGGCACGCCGTGCTGCCGCAGTTCGAGGTCATCACCTTGTCGCACCTGCATGGCCAGGTGTCGCGCTACAGCCAGATCCGTTTATGGGGCTCGATTGGTTTCATCCTCGCCGTGGTGGGCCTGGGGCGCTTGTTCGAAAGCTTCAGCCTGGATTTTTATCCGCAAGGCCTGCTGGTGATCCTGGCCGGTATCGTGGTCAGCAGTTGGTGGGTGCCGAACGCGCCCGCGGCGACCTCGACCCGGCCCGCCAGCGCCGGGGGCTTGCTCAAACAGCTTGGCCAGTCGGGTGTCTGGGTGTTTTACCTGTGCGTGGCCTTGATGCAGTTCAGTCATGGCCCGTATTACACCTTCCTGACCTTGCACCTGGAGCATCTGGGCTACAGTCGCGGCATTATCGGCCTGCTCTGGGCCATTGGCGTGGTCGCAGAAGTCCTGATGTTCCTGGCCATGAGCCGGATACTGCAACGCTTCTCGGTGCGTCGGGTGCTGCTGATCAGCTTTTTGCTGGCCGGGGTGCGTTGGTCGTTGCTGGGCAGTTTCGCCGAATACCTGCCGGTGCTGATTTTTGCTCAATTGCTGCATGCCGCGACCTTTGGCAGCTTTCATGCGTCTGCCATTCATTTCGTGCAACGTACCTTCGGCCCGCGACAACAGGGCCAGGGGCAGGCGCTGTATGCCGCGTTATCCGGGACGGGGGGCGCATTGGGGGCCTTGTATGCCGGCTACAGCTGGAACACCTTGGGCGCCGGTTGGACCTTCAGTATCGCCAGCATTGCGGCCATGGCCGCTGCCGGCTTGATCGCCACACGAATGAAAGAGGAGGGCGTATGACCCGCGAGCAACTGAGCCAGGAAATCATCGAGGCCGGGCGTTTTTTGTACGGTCGCGGCTGGTCGCCCGCTACCAGCAGCAACTACTCGGCGCGGCTCTCGGCGCACGAAGTGCTGCTGACCGTATCGGGCAAGCACAAGGGCCAGTTGGGCATCGATGATGTGCTGAGCACGGATCTGGCCGGCAACAGCCTGGAACCGGGCAAGAAACCATCTGCCGAAACCTTGCTGCACACCCAGCTATACCAGTGCCGGCCACAGGTCGGCGCGGTGTTGCATACCCATTCGGTCAACGCCACCGTATTGTCTCGCCTGACTGCAGCGGATCATCTGGTCTTCGAGGACTACGAACTGCAAAAGGCTTTCAGTGGTGTGCAGACCCATGAGTCCCGCGTGGTGGTGCCGATCTTCGATAACGATCAGGACATCGCCCGGCTGGCCAGCAACGTGCAGCCCTGGCTCGACGCCCATGCCGACTGCGCGGGGTATTTGATTCGCGGGCATGGCCTGTACACCTGGGGCGCGAAGATGAGCGATGCCTTGCGTCAAATAGAAGCCTTTGAGTTTCTGTTCGAGTGTGAACTCAAGACCCGCGCCGTACTGAACCGCTGATGATCTATTTAAAACTGATCGAGGAAACCGTGTCATGAGCAGCTTGTCCGTCTATCACGAATCCAGCCCTGAGCAACCGAACAAGGTCCTCACGCACCTGGAAGATATTGTTTCGACCCTGGCCGAGCATGGCGTGGGCTTTGATCGCTGGCAGGCCGCGACGCCAATTGCCCCGGGCGCCAGCCAGGACGAAGTGATCGCCGCTTATCAAGGGCAGATCGACCGCCTGATGACCGAGCGCGGTTATGTCACCGTCGATGTGATCAGCCTCAACAGCGATCACCCGCAGAAAGCCGAACTGCGCGCCAAGTTTCTCGACGAGCACCGCCACGCTGAAGACGAGGTGCGTTTTTTCGTCGCTGGCCGTGGTCTGTTTACCCTGCATATCGACGATTACGTCTATGCCGTGCTGTGCGAGAAGAACGACCTGATCTCGGTGCCGGCCGGCACCCGGCATTGGTTCGACATGGGTGAGCACCCGCATTTCGTGGCTATTCGTCTGTTCAACAACCCGGAAGGCTGGGTCGCCAACTTCACCGGCGAAAACATTGCCAGTCGTTTTCCGCAGCTCGATGACTGACACTGCGCGCTGTCGCTGCGTAATCGAATTGATCTGAGATGTTGACGGGAAACTGAATACCTATGGCGATAAAAGCAGTCCTGACGGACATCGAAGGCACCACCAGCGCGGTGAGTTTTGTCTTCGATGTGTTGTTTCCATTTGCCGCCCGGCATTTGCCGGAGTTCCTGCGCACACATGCTGACGATCCTGAGGTCGCTGTGCAGTTACAAGCGGTACGGCTGGACAGCGGTGAGCCGCTGGCCGATCTGGAGCGGGTGATCGAGATTCTTCTGCAGTGGCTTGCTGCCGACCGCAAAGCCACGCCGCTCAAGGCGTTGCAAGGAATGGTCTGGGAACAGGGTTATCGGGCCGGGCAACTGAAGGGGCATGTCTATCCTGACGCGGTCGCGGCGCTCAAGCGCTGGCATCAGCAGGGCTACGAGCTGTATGTGTACTCGTCAGGCTCGATTCAGGCGCAGCGCCTGATATTCGGCTGTTCCGAGGCCGGTGATCTGGCGTCCTTGTTCAGCGGCTATTTCGATACCACTTCGGGGCCCAAGCGCGAGATGACGTCTTATCGCACCATCAGCGAGGCTATTGATCGCCCGGTCGGGGAAATCCTCTTTCTCTCGGACATCGTCGAAGAGCTGGATGCCGCCCGGGCGTGCGGAATGGCCACTTGCGGCGTGGCGCGTGACGGCGGCGTGCTGGCTGGACATCCTTGCGTAGACAGTTTTGCCGCAATTGATCTGAATAGCTTCTGAGTTAACCGGCAATAGTGACTGTTATCTGTGGGGCCGGCTAAAGCGCCGCGCCGCCCGGCGGGTCCCACAGACTCCCTAGCGTTTTTCCTGATTTGAATCAATCAGATGCCTGTCAGTATCGTCCTACTTGTCAGTAGGCCGAGCCCTGTTTTTTTGTCAGTAAATCCTGTTTGTTTTGACCCTGGTATTTAAACGTTTTTATTCGTGTAAGTTCGCCCTGGCAACTCCCGTCGTTATTCAGATAACCCGATCGGGGTTGAACAAGGAGCCGCTCACAATGCGAAGTGCCACACCCGTCAATTCAACGATGAATTTACTCGTACAACAAATGGTCAGCAGTATTACCGAGCGCGATGGTCAGCGCGCTATCGAAAATGCCCTCGATTGGTTACGGCAGGAGTGCGGATGTGAACGCGCCATGTTCTATCAGTTCAAGGGGGCCTTATTACTGACCTTCGTGACTTCCAATGTCGCCGGTCGCTGGGGGCAACTTTATCAGCGCGGACGGATGTTGAAGGAAGATCCGGTGATCAGGTGTTATCGCGAAAAACTGGGCTTCCTGGATTGGCGCGAGGCTTATACCCGGCATCCTCCCGGCACGGCAATCAATGATGCCGTCATTGAGTGCGGGCTGCTGCCCGGTCTTTCCTATGGCTATACCAGCCATTGTCGTGGGGTTCAGGGCATTACGTCGGTGTGTTCGCTCAATGGTATGCAGCGCACCCCCACGGTATCTGATCGCTACTTGATTGCCAGCCTGGTACCGGTCCTGCACATGGCGGGCCGGGGCGTGCGCTTCAGAACGCGGGACTTGAGTGAAAAGGAGGTCGAGGTCCTGCAATGGGTGCGCGAAGGCAAGACGTCGTGGGAGATTGCCCTGATCCGCGAAGTGTCCGAAGCGACCATCAAATATCACTTGAAGGCCATCTACAACAAACTCGGCGTGACCAATCGGGCCCAGGCCGTCGGCGAGGCGCTGGGGCAGGGCATCATTAAATGACTGGCAAAAAAAAGACCGCGAAGGCTCAAGAGCCAGCGCGGTCAAAAAAGGGGCTTGAAGCGGATAAAGCAGTACAGCGTAAAACCGGCTTACTCAATCAACGCGTGTGATACGTCGGCAGATCGAAACGGTGTTGGCTCTGCAACATGGAAATAGCCGGCAGTTCGCTGGCTTGATCGGCAAGGTCGCGACGAATGGCGCTGATCACCCATTCCAGTTGCACAGGGGTATGTAATTGCGCGTAAGACACGCAGCGGCGGATTTGCTTGCCTTCGCGATTGCGCAATGACAACAACACGCCGCCATCTGGACGGGCCTGGGTGGTGACGTCGAATTGGGAGAATACGGAAGCGAATTTTTCTTGGATAAAAGTCATGTTCAGCGGCTCCAATGCTCATGGGATAACAAGCTTGGAATGACTAGTGCAGCGTCTGTGCCACTATGGGTGACTGACTTTAATCGTTAATTATCAACAGGTTATAAATTTTATGAAAATTCATTGTCGTGCAATTTGCATGAATGGCTAGCGGGCATCCTGCATTTTGCGGTGTGAGGGCCAGTGAAGCGGGAGGGGGCATGCCCCTTATGACCGCCAGCCGATTTTTTTATCCCGCCGTCGAGGCTTCTTCGGACCAGTGGTCGCCGGTGCGACAATTTTTGTAATCAGCCCGATAGCTTGACCCTGGAACGGACCCTCCGGGAGACTTGCGCCACGTTCACCTATCAGTTGCTCCAAGGAGTTTTCCCATGTCAGAGCACAATTCCGGTGAATCCACGCGCATGTCCGATGATGAAGCGCTGGAATTTGCCGAGCGGGTATTCGACCTGGCCCGGGCTGGCGATGCGCCGCTGCTCGACAAGTTGCTGGACCAAGGGCTTACCCCCAACCTGCGCAATCACAAGGGCGACACCCTGCTGATGTTGGCCAGTTATCACGGTCACCAGGACGCCGTGCAAGTGCTGTTGAAGCACAAGGCCGATCCGGAAATCCGCAACGACAACGGTCAGAGCCCGATTGCCGGTGCGGCATTCAAAGGCGATCTGGACGTCGTCAGGCTGTTGGTCGAAGGCGGTGCCGATGTCGAAGGCGCGTCGGTCGATGGGCGCACAGCCTTGATGATGGCGGCAATGTTCAACCGCACCGCCATAGTCGACTACCTCATCAGTCAGGGCGCCGACCCCCGCGCCACTGACGCCAAGGGCGTGACGGCCATGGCGGCGGCGCAAACCATGGGCGCCAGCGAGACCGCCGAGCAGCTACGCGTACTGAGCGGGGCATGAAGATAGAGGTGCACAGGAATTCCCGTTATCCTGCGCGCCTTATTTTTTGACCCTGACCAGGAACGTCCATGAAAGATCAACTCATCGAATTAATCGGCAAAATCAGTTCGGGGTGCATGGGCGAAGCCGATATCGCGCGTATCGCCGATGAAGCCGCCCAGGCCTACGCCGATCCGCAAGCTTTCCTGACGGTCAACCCGGATATCAACTACGACGACACCTTCCCGATTTCGCTGGGGGAGTGGGTGGTGGTGGGCAGCCTGCCCGAGACCGTGTTGTTCCAGGCCGACAGCTACATGGACCTGTTCGCCCAGATCGTGGCGTCGTTCGGTCCGGACGTGGCGTTTAACATCAAGCCCAGGCAACTGGCCAAGACCGAGCCGCTGACGGCGCTCAATCGTATCCAGATTCAGCTGGGCAGCATGAACAAGGACATGGGCGGCTATGTCTTGATGAACTTCAGCCAGCCGCTGGACGACGAGTTGCAGGCTGTATTGGTCTATGGCCACGATCAGGCCCGGGTCCTGGAATTGTGTGCAGCGGTCGGTATTGCGGCAGCGCCCTCGCTGGAAGCCCTGCGCGTGGCGGTGCATGTTTGATTAAGCCGCAGACGCAATGGAACCCTCATCAAGTGCCGCTATCCTAGAAGGACGCACTTAATCAGGAGTAACACCATGGGTTCCAGTTTCAATGGTTTGGTCGGGCTGATTATCCTGGCTCTGGATATCTGGGCCATCATCAACGTGTTGAAAAGTGGTGCCGAGACCGGGATGAAAATCCTCTGGGTCCTGCTGATTGTGCTCTTGCCCGTACTGGGCCTGATTCTCTGGGCCATTCTCGGCCCGCGGGGCAATGTACGTATTTGACGCCTGCCTGCTTCAGCAACGCCTGGCTGCCTGTGCAGTCGGGCGTTTTTTATTGTTAGCGCCGGGCTCGCCCTGGCCACGCAGGTTCGACCTGTCATGATTGGCGACGTAGAATGCGCGCCTTTCTTATGGGGCGGTCCACCGTCCTGCCATCAGTATCAAAGGACTCAGCCCATGAGCGATTATCAAGAAACGTTGTACGAAGGCTATGGCCAGCGCTTTCGCATCGAGAAAATGCTCCACGAAGTGCGCACCGAGCATCAACATCTGGTGATTTTCCAGAACCCGCGCATGGGGCGCGTCATGGCTTTGGATGGCGTGATCCAGACCACCGAAGCCGATGAATTCATCTATCACGAAATGCTGACCCATGTGCCGATCCTGGCCCACGGCGCCGCCAAGCGGGTACTGATCATTGGCGGTGGCGACGGCGGCATGCTGCGTGAAGTGGCCAAGCACCGCAGTGTCGAGCACATCACCATGGTCGAAATCGACTCCACTGTGGTCGAGATGTGCAAGGAATTCCTGCCCGAGCATTCCAAAGGCGCCTTTGACGACTCGCGCCTGAACCTGGTGATCGATGACGGCATGCGTTTCGTGGCGACCACCGAAGAAAAATTCGACGTGATTATCTCCGACTCCACTGACCCGATCGGGCCGGGTGAAGTGCTGTTTTCCGAAAACTTCTATCAGGCTTGCCACCGCTGCCTGAACGAAGGCGGCATCCTGGTCACCCAGAATGGCACGCCGTTCATGCAGCTCAGCGGCGTACAGACCACCGCCGGGCGCATGCGTGGCCTGTTTGCCGATTGGCATTTCTATCAGGCGGCGATTCCGACCTACATCGGTGGCGCCATGACTTTTGCCTGGGGCGCGACCAACAGCGATTATCGCAAGTTGCCCGTGGAGACCCTGCGCCAGCGTTTTGCCGGTAGTGGCATCATCACCCGTTACTACAACCCGGAAGTTCATATCGGCGCCTTCGCCCTGCCGCAATATGTGCTCCAGGCCGTGAACAAGCCCAGCAACGACTGAGCCGATACACAGACCCAAGTGTTGCGCAAAATGCCTGGGTCATGTTGATTTCGCCCCAGCAAACATAACTGCTTACACAATCCCGGGGCCTGTGAGCGTTAATCCTGTCGCTTGAACAGCCTGCTCTACACAATTTTCACCGCTGCGCCCTGAAAATCCTTGATGAAATTTCGCCTGCCGGGTGCTCTGGCCCTTGCATTTAGGGGCCCTGGCTTTCAGGCTTGCGCGCTTCTTTGACGACACGCAGAGCCTGACAGTGGCAAACAGCGGGTGATGACGTACCATTTGCTCCCCGCCGCCGGCCGACCTGGGTGTCGCAACCGGCCGTACAGGCATTTTGAACTTAAACCTGAATCCAACGGATCCTAGAACGACATGGCCCTAACGGACGCCCTGAGTCATAAGCACGCCTCGTCGCGCTCGCTTCAACCCACCGTCAAATCGCATCTGGCCTACACGCTGCTCAGCGGTCTGGTGCTAATGGTGATGTACTCCCTGCTGCGCCTGGCGCTCTTGGTCTACAACCGGGAGATGATCGGGCAGACCCCGGCCTCGACTTTTATCGAGGCGTTCGGTAACGGCCTGCGTTTCGACTTGCGTTTGACTGTCTATCTGGTTGCGCCGCTGCTATTGGCCCTGTTCAGCGCCAGGCTCATGTCGTGGCGCGGGCTGTTCCGCTTCTGGCTGACCGTAACCGCCAGCATCACCCTGTTCCTGGGGCTGATGGAGATGGACTTCTACCGCGAGTTCCACCAGCGCCTCAACGGTCTGGTCTTCCAGTACATCAAGGAAGACCCGAAAACCGTTATGAGCATGCTTTGGTATGGCTTTCCGGTGGCACGCTATCTGTTGGCCTGGGCCTTAGTGACCTGGCTGTTGAGCCTGGTGTTCAAGGGCGTTGACCGGATTACCCGCTCCCGTCGCCAGTTCAGCATCGGCGCCAGCAGCAATCGGGCAGTGGCGCCCTGGTACGGCCGTATTGCCGTGCTGCTGGTTTGCGCGGTGATTGCGGTGATCGCTTCCCGTGGCACTTTGCGTCAGGGCCCGCCACTGCGGTGGGGTGATGCGTACACCACTGACTCCAATTTCGCCAACCAGTTGGGCCTTAACGGCACGTTGTCGCTGATGGAAGCGGCCAAGAGCTTGCGTTCCGACGACCGCTCCAACATCTGGAAAGCCACGGTGCCTCAGCCCTTGGCGCAACAGACCGTGCGCGACATGCTGCTGACCGTGAATGACAAGCTGGTCGATGCCGATATTGCCGCCGTGCGCCGGGATTCCACCCCTCCTGCCGGCAACACCTTGCCGATTCGCAACGTGGTGGTGATCCTGATGGAAAGCTTCGCCGGGCATTCGGTGGGCGCCCTGGGGGCCAAGACCAATATCACCCCGTACTTCGACAAGCTGGCCCAGGAAGGCTTGTTGTTCGATCGGTTCTTTTCCAACGGTACCCATACTCACCAGGGCATGTTCGCCACCATGGGGTGCTTCCCGAACCTGCCAGGTTTTGAATACCTGATGCAGACCCCGGAAGGCAGCCACAAGCTGTCCGGTCTGCCGCAGCTGCTCAGCGCCCGCGGTTATGACGATGTCTATGTCTATAACGGCGACTTCGCCTGGGACAACCAGTCGGGGTTCTTCAGCAACCAGGGCATGACCACCTTCATCGGGCGCAATGACTTCGTCAATCCGGTGTTCTCCGATCCGACCTGGGGCGTTTCCGACCAGGACATGTTCGACCGTGGCAACCAGGAGCTAAAAGCCCGCGACGCCACTGGCAAGCCGTTCTATGCCTTGCTGCAGAGCCTGTCCAACCATACCCCTTACGCCTTGCCAGCCAACCTGCCGGTTGAGCGCGTGACGGGCCAGGGCACCCTGGATGAGCACTTGACCGCCATGCGTTACGCCGATTGGGCGTTGGGCCAGTTCTTCGAGAAGGCCAAGAAAGAGCCTTACTTTAAAGACACCCTGTTTGTTGTCGTGGGTGACCATGGTTTTGGCAACAACACGCAACTGACCGAAATGGACCTGGGCCGTTTCAACGTGCCGATGCTGATCATCGCGCCCGGCATCCAGCAGAAGTTTGGCCAACGCAACCATACCGTCGGTACGCAGATTGATATCGTGCCGACCATCATGGGGCGCTTGGGCGGTGCATCGCGGACCCAGTGCTGGGGACGCGATCTGCTCAACCTGCCGGAAGGCGACAAGGGCTTCGGTGTGATCAAGCCCTCGGGCAGCGAGCAGACGGTTGCCTTGGTCACTGGCGACCGCATCCTGATCGAGCCCAAGGGCATGGACCCCAAGGTGATGGCTTATACCCTGGGCGCCAACCCCCACGCCGAAGAGCTCAAGGATGTGCCGGATCTGGATGCGCTGCGACTGAAACTGGAAAGTTTCCTGCAGACGGCGACCAAGAGCCTGCTGGATAACACCGCCGGTGTGGCCCCGAGTAAAAACTGAATGAGCGTTTTTGCTTAAGAAGAGGGCGCCTGTTGAAGGCGCCTTTTTTTTGCCGGAACGAATGCCTGCCGGTTTCTGTCCCAATCAAGTAAGCCGTGTTCCCGGCAGCGCTGAGGAGACATCATGAAGCAGTGGATCATTTCGTATCTGGACAAGGATGGCGTACCGCAGAAGCTCGATCACGAGGCCGAACAGCAGCCGAGTGAAGAGCAGGCTGCCGCGCTCCTGCGCGAGCTTTTAGTTCCTGTCACCCAAAAGCTGGACCTCAACGACCTGGAAGGCCGGACCGACGACCCCACGGTCAAGGCACTCAATGATCAGAACAGCGTCAAGCTTCTTTCGATTACCGAGGCGTCTTGAGGTGCGCTGAAAAAATGCCTGATTCCCCGATTGGCAGAAAGCCGGGGATGGGGTTACTCTGCAAATAAGTCCGGTGAATCGTTTGGCCGGACTTGTCCATGTCTCTGCCGGGCTCCCTGCCCGGGCTTGTCTGCTTCATGCTTGACTCCTTCGCGACGCAGTGTCTGTCGTGTTTCGACTGCCGCTGCAAGGGTCGTTGAGGAGCGTTGAAACTCTATCTATCGTTGCATAGGAGGACGTTTCATGAGCACAGCCTATCAAGATGACATCAGCAGTCATGTACTGCGCCGCATGAAAGAGAGCGGTTTCGATTTCGCACGCATCCATCCCATCGAGTTCTATGCCATTTTCCCGGATGAGGACCGGGCCCGGCAGGCAGCAGAGCAGTTTCGTGGTGAATCCTTGAATACCCAGGTCAATCCCGGTGATGACGGCGCCTGGCGCATGCAGCTGAGCAAGATCATGCATGCGACCTATGACGGTATCGGCGATTTTGAACAGGACTTCCAGTCGGTCATCGGCCCGCTGGACGGTGAAGTCGAAGGCTGGGGAGTGATTCAGGAAGTGTCAGCTGATCAACGCCTTGCAAACATGACTCCGCGTTACTCGTGCTAAAAAATGCGGCCAGCCCCTTCAAAGGGCTGGCCGTTTTTCACTTTAAAAAGACAGTGCGCAAAAAAAAGCCACTCCGAAGAGTGGCGTAAAGGGAAGTTCGATAAAAAATCCGCTCATCGTAAACGCTGCTGTCCCTACGGAAAACCTTCGCGCCTGAACGGTAAATGTCGATGTTTACTAGGTTGCCGGGGATTATCCGGAAACAAATGTCCTCTCGGGAAATCAACTCTGGCTATGCTACTGATAGATTTTGCGATGAAGGACGCTTCTGAATGAAGCGTAGGAGAATTGGTAGTGGCAGATATTGCACAGGAATGGTGCGTTGTTTGCTTGGTTTATATCTAACCAATTGATAAATAAGCGTTTATGCCGATGGCACGAGCCTTGCGAAGGCTCTTGGTGTCCGTGGTGACAAGGAGTACGGCATGATCCGCACCTTTTATGATGAGATGTATGATGCTGGCGGCATGGTCCGTCCGCATTATCGGGAGTTCGCCCGTTGGCTGGGCGATACGCCTCCCGAATTGCTGGCTCAACGCAGGCGTGAAGCTGACCTGCTGTTTCACCGCGCCGGGATCACGTTCACGCTGTATGGCGACGAACAGGGCACTGAGCGCCTGATCCCCTTTGACACAATCCCGCGCAGCATCCCCGCCAGCGAATGGCGGGTCGTCGAACGAGGCTGCATTCAGCGCGTCAAGGCGCTGAACATGTTCCTCGCCGACCTGTACCACGAGCAACGTATCATCAAGGCCGGCATCATTCCCGCCGAGCAGGTGTTGGCCAACGAGCAATACCAGTTGGCCATGCAGGGCCTCAACCTGCACCGTGATCTTTACTCGCATATCTCCGGTGTCGATCTGGTCCGTGATGGCGACGGCACTTACTACGTGCTGGAAGACAACCTGCGTACCCCCAGCGGTGTGAGCTACATGCTCGAAGACCGCAAGATGATGATGCGCCTGTTCCCCGAGCTGTTTTCCGCGCAACGCATTGCCCCCATCGATCACTATCCAAGCCTGCTGCTCGATACCTTGAAAAGCTCCAGCCACCTGGATAATCCGAGCGTGGTGGTGCTGACGCCGGGTCGCTTCAACAGTGCCTTTTTCGAACATGCCTTTCTGGCGCGTGAGATGGGCGTGGAACTGGTGGAAGGCGCCGATCTGTTCGTGCGTGATGATCGCGTCTTCATGCGCACCACCGATGGTCCCAAGGCCGTCGATGTGATCTACCGGCGCCTGGACGATGCGTTCCTAGATCCGCTGGCATTCAACCCGGATTCGATGCTGGGCGTGCCGGGGCTGCTGTCATCCTACCGTTCCGGCAATGTCGTGCTGGCCAATGCCATCGGCACCGGCGTGGCCGATGATAAGTCGATTTATCCCTATGTCACGGACATGATCCGTTTCTATCTGGATGAAGAACCGATCCTCAAGAATGTGCCGACCTGGCAGTGCCGCAAGCCCGAAGAGTTGTCCCATGTGCTGGCTAATCTGGGCGATCTGGTGGTCAAGGAAACCCAGGGTTCCGGCGGTTACGGGATGCTGGTGGGACCGGCAGCCACGGCGGCGGAAATCGAGTCTTTCCGCGCTCGTCTCAAAGCCAAGCCACACGCTTATATCGCACAGCCCACGCTGTCCCTGTCGACCTGTCCGACCTTTGTCGAGAACGGCATCGCCCCGCGACACATCGATTTGCGCCCATTCGTTCTGTCCGGCCGTGAAACCCGCGTCGTGCCCGGTGGCCTGACCCGCGTTGCATTGCGTGAAGGATCGCTGGTGGTGAACTCGTCGCAAGGTGGTGGGACCAAGGACACCTGGGTGGTCGAGGATTAAGGATGCCTGCCAATGTTAAGTAGAACTGCCTCGGATCTTTACTGGATGTCGCGTTACCTGGAGCGAGCGGAGAACCTCGCCCGAATGCTGGACGTGAGCTATTCGCTGTCGTTGATGCCCCAGGACGGCCGCGGCGACGGGCTGGACGAAATCGCCATGCCATTGCTGATCACCGGCACCCTGGAAGCCTATCTGGAACGCCATGGTGAATTGCATGCCGAGCGCATGCTGCATTTCTTCGCGCTGGATGCGAGCAACCCGGCCAGCATCTACAGCTGCCTCGGTGCGGCCAGGGCCAGCGCCCACGCCGTGCGCGGGCGAATCACTGCGGATATGTGGGAAAACATCAACGCCACCTACCTGGAAATACGCGGTATTGCCAATCAGGGCTTGAGTCGCTACGGCATGAGCCGTTTCTGCGAATGGGTCAAGGAGCGCTCGCACCTGTTCCGTGGCGCGACTTACGGCACCATCATGCGTAACGACGCGTTCCGGTTCATTCGCCTGGGCACCTTTATCGAGCGTGCCGACAACACCATGCGCATGCTCGATGCCCGTTACGAAATGCTTGAGCTGCGTGGCACCCAAGCCAATGCCGCTGCCGACAACTCGGCGGCCGGGTATTACGAATGGAGTGCCTTGCTGCGCGCCCTGTCGTCGTTCGAGGCGTACACCGAGGTTTATCGCGATGCGCCCGGCGCCCGGCATGTCGCCGAGTTGTTGCTGTTGCGTGCCGATATCCCGCGCTCGCTGCGTGCCTGTCTTGAAGAGCTGGATCAGATTTTGTCCAGCCTGCCGGGGGCCAATGGCCGTCCGGCCCAGCGCGTGGCTGCGGAAATGGATGCGCGCCTGCGCTACACCGGGATCGACGAGATCCTCGATGAAGGCCTGCATGAATGGCTGAACGAATTCATTCCGTTGGTAGCCCAACTGGGTGACGCTATCCACACTTCATACCTGGAGGCTGTATGAGACTCTCAATTAGCCACGAAACGACCTATCAGTATGATGATCAGGTCCGGGCAAGCATCCAGTATTTGCGTTTGACGCCCCACGATAGCGAACGTCAGCATGTGTTGAGCTGGCAGCTTAACCTGCCGCGTCCGGTACGCGCGCAGATCGACCCGTTCGGCAATATCCTGCACGTACTGACCCTCGACGAGCCCCATGAAGCCATTATCATCGGCGCCCGTGGCCAGGTGGAAATCGACGAGAAGCGTGAAGCCGAGCATGAGAGCCAGTCGGCCCTGCCATTCCTGCGTTTCACCCGCCTGACCGAAGTGGACGAAGCCATGCGGACCTTCGCCGCCAAGCAGTGCCGCAAACGCAAGGATCGCACCGCATTGATCGACCTGATGCACGCCCTTAACCAGCACATCACCTACACGCCGGGTTCGACGGAAGTCGAAACCAGTGCGATTCAAGCCTTTGCCGGTCGTTCCGGTGTGTGCCAGGACCATACCCACAGCTTCCTGGCCTGCGCCCGCAGCCTGGGTGTTCCGGCGCGGTATGTCTCGGGGTATCTGTACAGCGAAGACAGCGAGCACCTGTCCAGCCACGCCTGGGCTGAAGCCTGGATCGATGACGCCTGGTACAGCTTCGACGTGACCAACCAACTGTCGATTCCGGCGCGTCATCTCAAGCTGGCGGTTGGCCTGGATTATCTGGATGCCTGTCCGGTGCGTGGCATGCGCCGTGGCGGTGGTTCGGAGCAGATGCACGCGAAAGTATTGGTGACCCCGGCGGCGCCGCTGGTACTGCCGATGATGCAGGCGCAAGTGCAGTAACTGGTTACTTACGTACTATGGGACCGGCTTTAGCCGGGAAGACGTAGGCACGAGCGCTACAACGCTATCGCCTGTCATGTTGTCTTCCCGGCTGAAGCCGGTCCCATATAAGGTTTCCTGCAGTATCGCGTTTACTGCGGGTTCCCGGCTCGCCTTCCCGCCATATGTTTTAGATACCCGATCACCTGGTCCAGCTCGCTGTCCGCCATTACCTCCGGCGGGATGGCGGGCATGCGTGCCTGTGGCCATTGCCGCAGGTCCTGAGGATTGCGGATATACAACTTCAGGTAGTCGTCGGCGAAATATTCGGTCGGGCTATGAGGCATGTTCAGGTCCGGACCGACCTGGGCATCCCCCGCGCCGTTGAGGCGGTGGCAGGCCAGGCAATGTTTCTGGAATAGCGCAAAGCCTTGATTGACCGGATCATCGGCGGCAAGCGTCGGATCAGGCGTCAGCGCCGGGAATCGGTCGGCCACCGATGTCAAAAGGCGCACCTTGGACACGGCAAACGGCCACTGTTC
>Ga0302262_10000386_pt1 | contig 18013 bp, 18 predicted proteins | sample II_Fen_E3_4_FD_194557 | JGI IMG/M metagenome (GOLD analysis project Ga0302262, IMG submission 194557) | Peat permafrost microbial communities from Stordalen Mire near Abisko, Sweden - II_Fen_E3_4 | ecosystem: Environmental > Terrestrial > Soil > Wetlands > Permafrost | place: Sweden: Abisko...
ATCGCCACATCGGATCTGGCCAGCGAATTGCTGCGCGAGGCCGTGGCGCAGGGCCGGGCCGAGGTGGGGGTGCAGCTTCACCCCTGGGTCAACCCGCCCTATGAGGAGGAAGTCAATCAGTTCAACAGCTTCTCCGGCAATCTTCCCTATCCGCTGGAACGGGCAAAATTCCTGAAGCTGTATCAGACCATCGCGGAAAACTTTGGCGCCGCGCCGCTGATCTATCGCGCGGGGCGCTATGGCATCGGCCCGAATACGCCCGCCATCCTGCGCGAGGCGGGGATTGCCATCGACACATCGGTGCGATCGCGCTTTGATTATAGCAATGGGGGCGGCCCGGATTACCGCGATCTGCCGCTGCGCCCCTATTGGGTCGGGCGACCGGGGCGGTTGATGGAACTGCCGCTGACCACAGTATTTTCCGGCCTGCTGCGCCGCCATGGGGCCTGGCTCTATCCCAAACTGGCGGGGGTGAGTCGGCTGCGCGGGGCGATGGCGCGGCTGGGCGTGCTCGAACGCATCCCGCTTACGCCCGAGGGGGTGACGGTGGCCGAGGCGCTGCGCGCGACCCATATCGCGATTGACGAAGGCCTGCCAGTGCTGGTGCTGTCCTTCCACAGCCCGTCGCTCTGCCCCGGCCACACGCCCTATGTGCGCAGCGAGGCCGATCTGGACACGCTGTACGACTGGTGGCGACAGGTGTTCGACCTGATGCTGTCGCGCGGCGTCCTGCCCACTTCGGTGCGGCAAATCATGGATGCGGCAGAACTTGCCTAGCGGCGTACAAGCGGCTAACGCTGCGCGCCGCAGGGCACTTGCCCTGCCCGCAAAGGTGTGGGCCTGTAGCTCAGCGGTTAGAGCTGGCCGCTCATAACGGCTAGGTCGCGGGTTCAAATCCTGCCGGGCCCACCACCATATTGTCCTTTGACACGAAACCTTGCCCGCTGTGACAAGATTTCTGCCCGCTGATCAACTGGGAGTTAGCCCTTCAGGGACGAAATTTCCCAAAATCGTTATTTTATCAGAGCATTGATCTGACGAGCTCATGTGGCTGAGCGGATTTATAGGGGCAAGGCGTCAACTGAGGTTTCGTCGATGCGTTATTGTCTTTTCGACAAAGCCCTTCGGTAGAGGCTGGATGCGGGAAGCCGAAAAGCCCCTCGCCTTCAGCACGGCTGAGGTTGAGGGCAGTCCGGAAAGTTCGCTTGTGGTTGACGAAGCAAGGTAAGCTGATGTTCGCTCAACGTACCGCGATGCCGAAAAGACCGGCAATCACTATCTCATCGGCTCGGCAGTCTCGCATAGCTTAACCAACGTCGATGCATCGACCGCGACCTTCAGGTCAAACTCTGGGCGTATCAACATCCCCTATCCGGCACGATACCAAGTCCGACCTTGTTGGAGACAAAGGCGATCTTGCCCGAACGCCCCCTTGCGAGAATCAACTGGGACTTCGAAAAATCAATCGATATCAGTTTGGCCCTTCAAACATTTTTCGATTGTCCTATCGCCCGAAATTGGCAATCGCCGCCTGCTGATCGATACATAGTCAGATCAGAATACAGGAAGAGCTGTCTTTGAGCGAATGGACGATACACGGCGGCCGCCTTGCAGAGGCACAGCGGCGCTACCCTCAAGCGCCAGGACCTTGGCTGGATCTCTCGACCGGGATAAATCCTGAATCCTGGCCCGGCATCAGCGGGCTTGTGTTCGACTGGCAAAGCCTGCCCGATGAGGCGGCCCTTCGCACGCTCGAAGCGATCGCTGCGGCCTATTTCGGCGCACAGGAACCACACGTGCTCGCCCTGCCCGGCACCGAGTTCGGTCTGAGGGGGCTTGCCGCGCTGGGTCTGCCCGCTCCGTTCCGGCATGTCTGGCCCGGCTACCGCACCCATGCCGAGGCGCTGCCGGGAAGCGATCCCATCCCCTTTGAAACATTGCTGACCCAGGCCAGGCTGGGCGGCACCATCGTGCTTGCCAATCCCTCCAACCCCGATGGGCGACTGCTCCCGCCTGCCCAGCTTCTGATGCTGGCCAAGGCGCTGGCCAAGGCGGGCGGCTGGCTGGTTATTGATGAGGCCTTTGGCGATGCCCATGCCGGCAACAGCATCATTCCGCTGCTCGATGGGACCGAACCGGTGATCGTTACCCGGTCTTTCGGCAAGTTCTTCGGGCTGGCTGGTGTGCGCCTGGGTTTTGCCGTGGGGCCTGCGGCGATCATGGCCCGATGGCGGGAAATCGTCGGCAGTTGGCCGGTATCGGCCGCCGCCATTGTCATCGGCACGGCGGCCTATGCCGATGCCGGATGGATCGCGACCACCCGGTATGCCCTGTTCGAACGGTCTGCCGCGCTGGATGGCGTGCTGCGCCGTCACGGGCTGGAGCCCATCGGGGCGTGCCCGCAATTCAGACTAGTGGAATGCGATGCCCAAGATCTGTTCGAGCGCTTGGCAGGCACCGGCATCCTTACCCGCCCATTCGATTATGATCCGCGCTGGCTGCGTCTCGGCGTGCCCGCGTCGGCCAGCGCATTGGCCCGGCTCGACAGGGCGCTCGGCCATGGCTGAACCAGTCGCCTTGATGGCACTGGCGCTTGATGCGGCCATAGGCTGGCCAGCGTGGCTTTACCGCCGGATCGGCCACCCGATCAGCCTGTTCGCGCGGGTCATCCATGGCTGTGAGCGGGCATGGAACCGTCCCGACCGGCCCTTCGCGCTGCGCCGCGCGCTGGGTGTGGCCACGATGGCCCTGCTGATCGGCATGGCGGGAGGCGGGGCTTGGGCGGTGCGGCACGGGGTGATGGTTGCTCTGGGGTCCACCGGATGGCTGGCCTGCGCTGTTCTGGCGTTTCCGGCTCTGGCCCAGCGCAGCCTTGACGATCATGTGCGCGCGGTGGCGCAAGCTCTGGAACAGGGCGATCTACCCGCAGCCCGCGCCGCCGTGGGCATGATCGTGGGACGTGACACGGGTAGCCTCAACGAGGCTGGCGTCAGCCGGGCCGCCATCGAGAGCCTGTCGGAAAGTTTCTGCGACGGCATTGCCGCGCCCTTGTTCTGGCTGCTGGTGCTCGGCCTGCCGGGGGTCTGGGCCTACAAGGCGATCAACACTGCCGACAGTCTGATCGGCCACCGCGAGGAGCGCTGGCGCGCCTTTGGCTGGGCGGCGGCGCGGATCGACGATCTGGTCAATCTCGTGCCCGCGCGCCTTGGCGGCATGTTGATCTGCCTTGCTGCGGGGAAGGGCTGGGCAACCATGTGGCGCGATGCTGGGCAGCACGCCTCGCCCAATGCCGGGTGGACCGAGGCGGCCATGGCGGGCGCGCTCAATCTGCGCCTCGCCGGGCCGATCTGCTATGACGGCGTGATGCATGACAAGCCTTGGATCGGTTCACAGGGCCGCGCTGACGCCGGGGCGATCGATATTCACCGGGCGCTGAGGGTCTATCGCCGGGCCTGTCTCCTGCTGTGGCTGATTGCCGGAGGCGTTGCATGGGCACGCTGATCACGCTGTCACAAATGGCGCAGGACTAGCCCCGCAACCAGCAGCCCGGTTTCAACCAGTTCGATGCCCGCACCGTGGCAATCGCCCGAAACACCGCCCAGCTTCCGCTTCAGCCACAGCCCCCACAGCGCAATCAGCGGGACCGCCGCCAATATCGCGGGAACCACCAGCGCGCTGGCCCCCAGCGCGGCGGCCCATAAGGCGATAGGCCCAATGCCAACCGCAGCCACGAAACGGGCACCCAAACCGGGATGCAGCGGCGGCAGCCAGATGGTCCACACCAGCGGCCCGATGCGGGCGGCAAACGGGATCAGGATCAGCGCGGCAAAGCCTGCCGCTCCCGCCCCCAGCAGGGCATGGACCAGCACCAGCTTGGCCAGCAATTGCAGCACAATAGCCACCACACCAAAACTGCCCACATGCGGATCGGCCATCACCGCCAGAAATCGCTCCCGATCCTTGTGGGCGGCGCCGCTGGCATCGGCCAGGTCCGACAAGCCATCCAGATGCAGCGCCCCTGTCACCCCAACCCATGCGGCCAGCGCCGCCAGCGCCCCCACCCAGCCATCGGCCAGCGCCCCCAACCAGGCCGCCCCGGCCACCAGTGCGCCCACCACCACCCCGGCAGCGGGAAACCAGCGCATCGAGCGGGCAAAGTCCCCGTCCCCCACCCTCACCCGCGGCGTGGGCAGCCGCGTGAGAAACTGGAGCGCGATGATGAAACCCTTCATGGATACAGCCCGACAATTTGCGCTGCCAGATTTTGGCCCGGCCATACCCGCAGTGACAACAGGCTGGCATAGGGCAGGTCAACAGCCCATGTCTGGCGCATATCAAACCCGCATAGCACCGCCAAGGCCGCCCGCATCGCCCCGCCATGGGTGACCACCAGCGTCGGCCGTGCCGCGAGATTGTGCAAAGCCGCCGAAACACGCCGAACCAGATCAGACCAGCGCTCGCCATCGGGCGGCGCGCAGCCATCGGGATCGTCCCAGAAACGGGCCAGCGCAGCGCTATCCACCTGGCCGGGGGCCAAGCCGTCCCATTGTCCGAAGTCCAGTTCGCGCCAACGCGGATCGATCGCCAGCGAGACGCCCGTCGCAGCCCCGATGGCCTCGCCGGCAAGCCGCGCGCGGGAAAGGTCCGATGCGATCAGCACCTCCATCGCCAGATCTTGCGCCTGCTCTACGCAGGCAGCAAGGCCCGCGACCGTAGGCAGCGCATCCGTCGCGCCGATCAACCGCCCAGCCCCTTCCGGCTCGCCATGGCGCAGCAAATGCAGGACAAAGCTGTTCACAGGGCGCCAGCCACCCCGGCTTCGGCAAAGGTCGCCATGCCATTGTGCACAGCCAACGCCCCCCGGATCACCGAAACCGCCAGCGCCGCGCCGCTGCCTTCGCCCAGCCGCATCCCCAGCGACAGCAGCGGATCCAGCCCCAGATGCCCCAGCAGGCGGATGTGCCCCGGTTCGGCCGAACAATGCCCGGCAAGGCAATGGTCGGTCATCGCGGGCACACTGGCCGCCAGAGGCGCAATCGCGGCACAGGTGATGTAACCATCGAGCACCACCGGCACCCGCTGCTGGCGGGCGGTTAGCACCGCGCCGGCAATCGCGGCGATCTCGCGCCCTCCCAACCGGCGCAGCGTTTCAAAGGGGGTGTGCGGCGCATCGGCATGGAAAGCCAGCGCCTGTTCCACCACGGCGACCTTGCGGGCGATCCCCGCCGGATCAACGCCCGTTCCCGGGCCGACCCATTGCGCCGCCGTGCCGCCGAAACTGCGCGAGCACAGCGCGGCAGCGGCGGTGGTATTGCCAATGCCCATTTCGCCGACCACCAGCATATCAAGCCCCGGCTCCACCACGGCCGCCCCGGCGTTGATCGCGGCGAGGCATTCGTCTTCATCCATGGCCGGAGCGATCGTGAAATCGGCGGTGGGGCGGTCGAGTTCAAGCGCCACCACCCGCAGATCAAGGCCCGCAGCGCCCGCCAGCGCATTGATCGCCGCGCCGCCCGACGCGAAATTGGCCACCATCGCCTGCGTCACACTGATCGGAAAGGCGCTGACCCCGTGAACGACAAAGCCATGATTGCCCGCGAAAATGGCGGCGCGCCCCTGCTTGATCGCCGGACGGGCCCTGCCCTGCCATCCGGCCAGAAACACCGCGATATCTTCCAGCCGCCCCAGCGAACCGGGCGGCTTGGTCAGATCGCCCTGCCGCGCGCGCGCAGCCGCGGTTGCGTCCGCATCGGGAACAGGCAAAACAGCAAGAGCCGCCTCAAACGCGGCGCGCGATGCAAAGCGGCTCATTGCGCGACAAAGCCCGGCGGCGGGGTGCGAGTGATGAAGTGTCCCTTCACCCCTTGCGGCCATTGCTTGAACGGCACGCGCCCATGCTCGCTTGTCGCATAATGCACCGCATAATCGAGAAGGGCGGTTGCGGCCTCCGCGTCCGGCGTAAACCGGCCCAGCACATAGCCAACTTTGTCAGGCGCGCGCAGATGGACCGTGCAAAACTCGGCGCAGGCAAACAGGCAGGGCATTTCCTGCACGGCAATGCCCGCATAGCGCGGATCGCTGGCCTGGGCTTGGCGAAGCGCCTTCACCATCCGCGCGCCGCCGCGCATTCCGGCCTCATCCTCTTGCGCATCGGCGCTATGGCGACATGTGTTGCACACCACGATGGCGGGGCCATCCTCGACTGCGGTCAGCATGGGGTGATTGTCCTTTGCATGATGATCATCTTTCAAAAATACGCTGTTCGAGCGGCTCGCGGGCCTGCCAGCCACGCGCTTCCAGTTCGGGCCTATCGGAATTTTCGGCAGGATAGCCGATGCAAAGCAGGGCGATCAGCGACCAGTGCGCCGGCACGTCAAGCGAGGCTGGCACCTCCTGCGGATCAAGGATCGATACCCAGCCCAGGCCGATGCCGCGCAGCCTTGCCGCCAGCCACAGGTTGTGAACCGCGATCACGCAGGAATAGCGCAGCATTTCCGACATGGTGGCAATGCCAAGGCCATGCCCGGCCTCGGGTTGCTCATCGCAGAATACCGCCAGCAATTCCGGCGCCTCGCGCAGGGCATGCAACTTGAGCGACAGGTAATGGTCGTGCCGGGATGTCCCCGCGTAACGTTCCGCCGCAGTCGCGCTCTGTCCATCGACATGGGCCACAAGCGCATCACGGATGGCCGGTGTGCGCAGCCGCACAAAACGCCATGGCTGCGCATTGCCCACCGAGGGGGCAAAGGCCGCACAGCGCAGAATTTCGCGCATGTCGTCATCGGCGACGGGGCGGCTGCTAAAATGCCGCACATCGCGCCGCCAACGCAACAGTTCCACGAACTGCTCCTGAAAACCTGTATCGAACACCGGCGACGCCTCGCTCAAAACTCGATCCCCGCTTGCGCTTTCACGCCTGAACGGAAGGGATGTTTCACCATCGTCATGTCCGTGACCAGATCCGCCGCCTCGATCAGCGCCTCTGGCGCATTGCGGCCGGTGACGATGACATGTTTCATCGCCGGTTTGGCGGCCAGCACCGCCAGCACTTCGTCCAGCGGCAGATAGTCATAGCGCAGCGCGATGTTCATCTCGTCGGCCAGCACCATGGCATAGGCCGGATCGGCGATCATGCGCTTCACCTCGTCCCAGGCGCGGCGCGCGGCGGCAATATCGCGCGCACGGTCCTGTGTGTCCCAGGTAAAACCCTCGCCCATCGGCTTGAATTCCACATTGTCCGGAAAGGCGGCGAACACTTTGGCCTCGCCCGTTTGCATCGCGCCCTTCACGAATTGCACCACGCCCACCTTCATGCCGTGGCCGATGGCGCGCACCACCATGCCCAGCGCCGCGCTGGTCTTGCCCTTGCCCTTGCCGGTGTGCACGATCAGCAAGCCCTGCTCGCGGGTCTTGTTGGCCATGATCCTAGCCTGCGCGACCTGCTTCTTGCGCATCTTTTCGGCATGGCGGGCATCGGTTGCCGACAGGCCTTCTTCTGTTTCAGACGTCATCGCCCGGCTCCTTTCGCATCAGATAAACATCCATGATCCAGCCATGGCGAGCGCGCAGTTCGGCGCGGCGCGTGGCAATACGCGAGGCCGCCTGCGCCAGAGGCCCATGGATCAGCACCTCCTGCGCCATGCCCAGATAGGCGCCCCACCAGATGGTGATGCCCTGCGGCGCCAGAGCGTCAAAGGCGCAGCCGCTGTCCAGCATGACCACGATCGTGTCGGCCCCCTCGGGCCAGCCATGGCTGCGCAGCATCCGCCCGGTGGTGATCGTCACCGCCCCGGCCAGCGGATTGAGCGGAATGGCATGGGCCGCGGTCAGCAACTGGATACTGGTCAGGCCGGGCACAACGCGCACCCGCATCGGCAGGCCGCCCGCCTTCAGCCTGTCGGCGATCCGCAACGTGCTGTCATACAGCGAGGGATCGCCCCAGACGAGCAGCACCAGCCGCCCGCCCGTCGGCAGATGCGCGGCGATCTGGACGCGCCAGACCGCCGCGATGGCATCGTGCCAATCATCGACCGCGCGCGCATAATCGCCACCCGCATCGCGAACCGGCATGTCGAATTCGACAATCCGCACCCACTGGGTCAACACCTGCCCACAAATGGCGCGGCGCAGGTCGATCAGATCCGACTTGGCGCCGCCCTTGCGCGGCAGCAGGATCAGATCGGCCTCGTTCATCGCCCGCACGGCCTGCGCCGTCAGGTGGTCCGGGTTTCCGGTGCCGATGCCAATGAGGGTGATCTCGATCATGCTGCGCCCGCGATCATGTGGAAATAGCTGCCCGTCACCAGCCCGCGATGCGACCCGGTTTCCGCCACGGCGGCCCCGTCGGCATCGGTCACGATGGCCAGGGGCGCGTCGGTTTGCGCGACGATGGTGGAATAATGGAACTCGTGCCCGCGCAGCCTGGTCCCCGTCGCAAAGCCAGCCATCGGCGCCAGCAGCTCGGCCTGACGATAGCCCAGATGCATCCGGCGCGCGGCATGGCTGGTGACCAGCCCCAGCAGACCCGCCATGCGGTGCTGCTCGCCCGCCTTGTCGATCAAGGCCTCGCCCAGCACCATATAGCCGCCGCATTCGCCATGGACCGGCCGGGTTTGCGCATGGCGGCGCAGGCCCGCCAGAAAGGCCCCCGCCCCGGCAATCGTCCCGGCGTGCAATTCGGGATAGCCACCCGGCAGCCATACCAGATCCGCATCAGGATCTGGCACCTGATCGGCCAGGGGCGAAAAGGGCAGGATCTGCGCACCGGCGCGGTGCCAGGATTCCAGAAGGTGCGGATAGACGAAGGAAAAGGCGGCATCGCGGGCCATGGCAATGCGCTGGGCAGGCGGTGGTGGCAGCCGCCCCCGATCCGGCATCAGCCCCCGCCCCTGCGCGCCCGCCGCGCGGCAAATCGCGCCCAGATCGGCATGGTCGCGCAAAAAACCGGCATAATCGGCAATCGCCGCGTCAAGCGCGGGATGCTCCATCGCCTGCACCAGCCCCAGATGCCGCTCGGGCAGCGTCAGGTCGCCGCGCCGTGGCAAGGCGCCCAGCACGGGAATGCCCAGAGCCTCCATCCCCCGTCGCACCAGACGTTCATGCCGGGGACTTGCCACGCGGTTCAGGATCACCCCGGCCAGCGCCACATCCGGATCGAGCAGCTTGAACCCCAGCGCCGTGGCCGCCGCCGATTGCGCCTGCCCCGAGACATCCAGCACCAGCACCACCGGCCAGCCCATGCGGCGGGCAATGTCGGCGCTGGCCCCGTTGCCGGTGGCACCATCGCTGGCAACGCCATCGTAAAGGCCCATCGAGCCCTCGGCCAGAACAAGGTCCGCCCCGGCCGCTTCCCCGGCGATGGCATCGATCATCCCGCCATCCATCGCCCAGCTATCCAGGTTGAACGAGGACCGACCGCAGGCCGCGCGATGAAACGCCGGATCAATGTAATCCGGCCCGCTCTTGAACGGCTGCACCGCCAGCCCCCGCTCGGTCAAGGCGCGCAGCAGGCCCAGCATCACCGTGGTTTTCCCCGTGCCCGACGCTGGCGCCGCGATCATCAATCCAGGCACGCTCATGCGACGGCGCCGTTGAAGCGCGAGGTGGCATCCTGCGGGCGAAAGCGGCGGTCATAGCCATGCGCATACAGGCTGCTTTCCGCAAAGCCCTCTGCCGCCAGCACCCGGCCCACGATGATCAGCGCCGTGCGCTCCATGCTGCCCGCCACGGCCTGCTCGATCGTGGCGAGCGTGGCCCGCACGATGCGCTGATCCGGCCAGCTTGCCCGCCAGACCACCGCCACCGGGCAATCGGCGCCATAGGCCGGGGTCAGATCGGCCACCACCTGGTCCAGATTATGGATCGAGAGATGGATGGCCAGCGTGGCCCCGGTCACGGCGAAATTGCTCAGGCTTTCGGCGGGCGGCATGGCGCTGGCCCGGCCCGGCGTGCGGGTCAGCACCAGCGACTGGGCCAGTTCGGGCAAGGTCAGCTCCGCCTCCAGCGCGGCGGCGGCGGCGGCAAAGGCCGGAACGCCGGGCGTGACCGTAAAGGGAATGTCCAGCGCGCGCAGGCGGCGCAATTGCTCGCCCATGGCCGACCACACCGACAGATCGCCCGAATGCAGCCGCGCAACATCCTGCCCCAGAGCATGGGCGGCGCTGATTTCGGCCATGATCTCGTCCAGTTCCATGGGCGCGGTGTTGATGATCCGCGCACCGGGCCGACAATGGCCAAGCACCGCCGGAGGAATCAGCGAGCCAGCGTAAAGGCACACCGGGCTGGCCGCGATCAGGTCGCGCCCGCGCAGGGTCAACAAATCCGGGGCGCCCGGCCCGGCACCGATGAAATGAACAGTCATGGCAAAGATCCTTCGGCAAGGGCGCAAGTGGCCATGCGATCGGGGGAAACATGGCGCGGACCGAGCAGGCGGGCGCCCACCCCCGCCGCGCCTAATGCGCTGGCCTCGGCAAGGCTGCCGGTGCCGCGCGCGGCAAGGCTGGCGGGGGAATGGGTGAGCGTGGCCGCGCCGGACAAATCCTCAGGCGCCACCGCGCGCACCGGCAGGCCCAGCGCGTCGGCCAGCGGTGCCAAGGCCGCCACCTTGTCGCGCGCGCTCGCCAGATGCGTCACCGCAGGCTGCCCCTGCTGCGCCAGAGCCAGAGCGGCGCGCAGCGAGGCCAGCCCCGCCCCGGCCCGGAAACCAAAACCCGCGACGATCACAGCACGGTGCTCCATTGCACCACGGGATAACTGGCACGCCACCCATGACGGCGGCCCAGCGGCGCGGCCTGCGCCAGCTCGATCCGCAACAGCGTGCCGCCCTTCTCGCCATGCCAAAGGGCCAGCAAGGCTTCGGATTCCAGCGTCACCGCATTGGCCACCAGCCGCGTGCCCCCCGGCAACCGCGCCCATAGCGCTTCGAGCAAGCCTTGCGACAGGCCGCCACCAATGAACACCGCATCGGGCATGGGGCCTGCGGGCAAGGCATCGGGCACGCGCCCGATCACCATCTCCAGCCGGTCCACCCCCAGCGTCCGCGCATTGGTGCGCGCGCGCTCGGCGCGCGTCACATCCGCCTCGATCCCCAGCGCGCGGTTGGCCGGGTGGGCCAGCAGCCATTCGATCGCAATCGATCCCGACCCCGCGCCAAGATCCCACAAGGTCTCGCCAGCGCGCGGGGCCAGCGCGGACAGCGTCAGGGCGCGGATCGGCCGCTTGGTGATCTGGCCATCATGATCAAACAGAACATCGGGCAGGCCCGAGACACAGGGCAAGGCCTGCCCTGCCCCCGCGCATTCCACCGCCACGGCGACGGGATGCGCAATGTCGGCAAAATCCAGCGCATCCGCGCGCGCGCTGCGGACGCGTTCGCGCGGTCCCCCCAGCGCTTCCAGCACATGCAGCCGCGACGCGCCAAAGCCATAGCCGCGCAGACAGGCCGCCAGATCCGCCACCGCCGCGCCATCGCGCAGCAGCACCAGAAGGCGCCCACCCGCGACAAGATGCGGTCGCACGCGTTCGAGCGGCGCCGCGTGCAGGCCAAGGCAGGCGGTGTCCTGCAACGCCCAGCCCAGCCGCGCGGCGGCAAGGCTGAAGGTGGAGGGCACCGGATGGGCCACCCACTCGCCGGGCGCAAGGTGGCGCGCGACGCTGCTGCCCGCGCCAAACCAGAACGGATCGCCAGAGGCCAGCATTGCCACTTTCTGCCCGCGATGGGCGAGCAGGATGGCGATCCCGTCGGCAAAGGGCACTGGCCATTCGATCACGCGGCAGCTAATCCCCGGCACCAGCGCCAGATGCCGGGCCGGTCCGATGACCAGATCGGCCTGCGCCAAAGCTGCCCGGCTCGCGGGGGAAAGGCCGTCCGGCCCGTCCTCGCCGATGCCGATGATCGTCAACCACGGCGCTTGCCCAGCCTGCGGAGCCATGTCAGCCATGCCGAATGTCCTTCTTCTGGGCGGCACCACCGAGGCCAGCGCGCTGGCCCGCCTGCTGGCGGCCAAGGGCATACCCGCCACGCTCAGCTATGCCGGCCGGACGCAATCCCCCCACGCGCAGCCCGTGCCGGTGCGCGTGGGGGGCTTTGGTGGCAGCGCCGGGCTGGCGGCCTATCTGCGCGAACAGCGGATAACGCATCTGGTCGATGCCACCCATCCCTTCGCCGCGACGATGAGCGCCAACGCCATCGAGGCCGCGCGTCTGGCGGGCGTCCGGCATATCGCGCTGACCCGTCCGGCCTGGATGCCCTTTGCGGGCGATACCTGGCGCCATGTCGCGGGTATGGAGGAAGCCGTGGCCGCTCTGGCAGGACCACCGCGCCGCATCATGCTGGCGCTGGGGCGGATGCATGTGGCCGCCTTTGCCGCGCAGCCGCAGCACCATTACCTGCTGCGCTTTGTCGATGCGCCCGATCAGCCGCCGCCCCTGCCCCTCCACAGTCTGGTGGTGGATCGTGGGCCATTCACCGTCGAGGGCGATGCCCACCTGATGCAGGATCACGCCATCGACCTGCTGGTGTGCAAGAACGCGGGTGGCAAGGGCGCCGAGGCCAAGCTGATCGCCGCGCGTCAACGGGGCCTGCCGGTTCTGATGATCGACCGCCCCTTTATTCCCGCGCGGCGGGAAACCCACGCGCCCGAGGATGTGCTCGCTTGGCTGGATCATGACACCGACCGCGGCGTATAGAGGATCGGGCCGCGCGCCCGGTCGATCGTCCGGGTCTGGCTCGACCCGACGATCACCATCGTCCGCATATCGGCCATATCGGTGCGCGCCTGCCCCAGCGGCACGATCCGCAACTGCTCCTCCGGCGTCGAGACCGCGCGGGCAAACAGCACCAGACGATCATCCCCGCACACCTCGCGCAGCACGTCGAGCACGCGGGCAAAGCCTTCGGGCCGGGCTTTGGAGCGCGGATTGTAAAACGCCATGGCGAAATCAGCCTCGCCCGCCAGACGCAGCCGCTTTTCGATCAAAGCCCACGGCTTGAGATTGTCCGACAGGTTGATGGCGCAAAAATCATGGCCCAGCGGCGCCCCGGCGCGCGCGCTGGCCGCCAGCATCGCGGTGATGCCGGGCAGCACCCGGATATCCACATCGCGCCAGTGGGCGGGGCCAGCCTCCAGCGCCTCGAACACCGCCGAGGCCATGGCAAACACGCCGGGATCGCCCGAGGATACCACCACCACGCGCCGCCCTTGCGCCGCCAGCTCCAGCGCATGGGCGGCCCGGTCCAGCTCCACCCGGTTGTCGGAAGGATGCAGCGTCAGCCCCGCGCGCGGCGCCACCCGCGCCACATAGGGAATATAGCCGATGACATCGCTGGCATTGTCCAGCGCGGCCGAAACCTCCGGGGTGATCAAGGCCTCATCGCCCGGCCCCAACCCGGCAATCGCCACCCAGCCCTCCGCCACCGTCATGGCCGACGCCCCTGACCATGGATCAGCAGGATCGAGAAATAGGGCGTGACAGTCTCGGCCTCCACCAGCCGCGTGACCTTTTGCCCCGGCATGGCGGCATGTTCGACCAGCCAGGCCGCATCCTCGCGCCCGGCGGCGGCCACCGCGCGGCGCAATTTGGGCAGGTTGCGCCCGATCTTCATCACCACCAGGGCATCGGTATCGCGGATGCGGCGGACCAGTTCCTCCTCGGGCAAGGTGGCCATCGCCACGGTCAGCACATCATCGCCCCAGGTGATCGGCAGGCCGGTCGCGTTCCACGCCCCGGCCATGCCGGTGATGCCCGGCACCACCGCCACCGGCACCACGCCCGACAGGCGGGAATGGAGATGCATGAAGGAGCCATAGAAAAAGGGATCGCCCTCGCACAAGACCACCACATCCTCGCCAGCCCGCGCCAGAGCGGCCAGCCTTTCGGTGCATTGCGCGTAAAAAGCGGCAAGGCAGGCGTTATAGCGCGGATCGGTGAGCGGGATTTCCGTCGTTACCGGATATTCCATCGGGATTTCGATCGCATCGGCACGCAGCATCGCCTCCGCGATGCGCCGCGCCTGTCCGGGGCGCCCGGCCTTGCGGAAATAGGCCACATGCCGCGCCCCACGCACCAGCCGGTCCGCCCGCACGCTGAGCAGATCAGGCGCGCCCGGCCCCAGACCGACCCCGTGGATGGTTCCCACCTGCCCGTTCATTCCGCGCGGCTCGCCAAAGCGTTGAGGACCGCGACGGTGATGGCGCTGCCACCCAGTCGCCCCTCGACGATGCAGCAGGGCACCGGGGGCGCAGCCCATAGCGCCGCCTTGGATTCCATCGCGCCGACAAAACCCACCGGACAGCCGATGATCGCGGCGGGACGCGGACAGGCGGGGTCTTCCAGCATGTTGAGCAGATGAAACAGCGCGGTCGGCGCATTGCCAATCGCCACCACCGCGCCCGCCAGATGCGGCCGCCACAGTTCCAACGCCGCCGCCGAACGCGTATTACCCATCGCCCGCGCCCTGTCGGGCACACCGGCATCGCCCAACGTGCAGAGTACCGGATTGGACGCGGGCAGGCGAGCGCGGGTAATCCCCTCGCTGACCATGCGCGCGTCGCACAGGATCGGCGCGCCCTTGTCCAGCGCCGCGCGGGCGGCGGCTACAAAGCCTGCCGAAAAGCGGATATGGGGCGCCAGGTCCACCATGCCGCAGGCATGGATCATGCGCACGGCCACCGGCTCCTCATCGGCGGTAAAGCGGGCCAGATCGGCCTCGGCGCGGATCGTGGCAAAGGACTGGCGATAAATCGCCGCGCCATCGGTTTCATAGACATGCGGCATTATGCGGCTCCAAAATGGGCAAGAACTTGGCGCAGGCTGAGCGCCGCCCCCATGGCGGGCGCCCCCGCCCGCGCGTTCAGGGCAATATCGTAAAGGCCATCGCGGCCGGTCAGGGTGACATCGGCGGCCCGCTGGCACGCGCAACCCTTGGCGCAGCCCGACACGTGCAGCCGCCCGGCCACCAGCGGCGCAAGGCGGCAGGCCAGATCGCGCGTTTCGACCGAGGCTTGCGGGCAAAAGAGCACGCCCGGACAGGCATCGGCGCGCAACAGCGGATCGGCAGGATCGCTCACCCAGCCGCCTGCGTGGGCATCGGGCATGTACCCCTCGGCCAGCAGAACCCGCCACGGGGTGATCCGCACGGCCACCAGCGAGTCCGATTGCGCCAGCGCCGTCGCTTCCAACCGGCCAAACGGCAGACCGAAGGCCCGGCCCAGACGCCACGCCCCCGGCTGAACCGGGGCGCCAGAGGGCATGGGCAGCACGTGCCCCGCGGCCCAGTCAGGCAGGTCAGCGCCATGGCGCGCCATGCGCCCCGCTTGCACCCCACCGCTTTCGACAAACCAGTGGGCCAGGGCGATCAACGCCTCCGCCTCCCCGCCCTGCGGCACAGGCGCCCCGCAAGGGCGGCCATTGGCGCGCAGGATCAGGCCACCATCGGCGCCCCGCTCGATCCGGAAATCCCCCGCCTCCGCCCCCAGCGCGCATTCCGCCCCGGCATCGACCACAAACCCCACCTTGCCCGGCAACACGGGCAGTTCGCGCAAGGCGTCCGCAAGCTCGCTGGCAATGCGGTAGGTGTCGTCGCCTTCCTGCCAATCGGGCGCGACCAGAATATTGCGCCGCTTTTCCATGTCGGCATCGGCATCGACCAGGCCCAGCGCCACCAACTGCTGCAAAAGCGGCGCCCAGTGCCCCTCGCTCACACCGCGAATCTGGAGGTTGGCGCGCGATGTGACATCAATCAGCCCGCTGCCATGCTGTAACGCAGCGGCGCAAAGCCCGCGCATCTGCTCCGCCGTCAAGCGCCCCAGCCGGGGCTTGACCCGCACCAGCAAGCCATCGCCCGACAGCATCGGCCGCCATGCGTCGGGGCACCAGCCCTTGATGGTAAACCCGCTCATGCGCCGCCTCCCAGATGGGCCAGAATGGAATTGCGGCGCGTCGGCCACAGGCCCGCCTCGTGCAGCGCGGCAAAGCGCGCCTCCATCGCGGTCAACGCCCCCGGATTTTCGCGGGCAAGAAAGGCGCTCACCTCGGCCTCGCCCAGGGTGGCGTCGTAGTAGAGGTCAAACAATTGCGGCGGCACGCTGCCTGCCAGATGGGCAAAGGCCCCCAGATGGTCGAGCGTGGCCGCCAGTTCCGCGCCTCCGCGAAAACCATGGCGCAGCATTCCCGCCACCCAGCCCGGATGCGCCGCGCGGGCACGCACCACCCGCGCGATCTCCTCGGTCAGCGTGCGGGCCGCCGGGCGCGCGGGGTCGCGATTGTCGAGATGATAGAGCGCCGCCGCGCCGCCGGTGATCGCCTGCGCGGCGGCAAAACCCGCCTCATGCGCGGCATAATCGGCGGCGAGCAGCAGGTCGGTTTCGGGAAGATCCTGAAGATGCACGAAAGCATCCGCCCCCGCCACCCTTTGCCGCAATCCAGCCGCACCGTCATCGGGCATATCCAGCGCATGGCTCGACGCCGCCAGCCAGGCCTCGCCCGCCGCGCGCCGTGCCGCATCGGTATAGGTTTCGCCGTAATCGCCCAGCCCCAGACCATAGCGCCCCGGCTGTGGCCCATAGACGCGCGGGGAAGCGGCATGGCCCGCAAAAGGGTTCCAGTCGGCAGGCTCATCGCGCCCGCACAGCGCCCGCACCGCCTGCCCGAACAAGACCGGCAGCGTGGGAAACGCATCGCGGAACAGGCCCGAAACCCGCAAGGTCACATCGATCCGCGGGCGGTCGAGCAGGGCCAGCGGCAGGATTTCCACCCCCATCACCCGCTCGGACGTCAGATCCCACAGCGGCTTGGCACCCAGCAGATGCAGCGCCATGGCAAACTCCTCGCCCGCCGTGCGCATCGTGGCCGATCCCCACAGGTCCACCACCAGCCCGCGCGGATAATCGCCGTGGTCTTGCAAATGGCGGCGCACCAATTCCTCGGCCAACCGCACGCCTTGCTCATAGGCCGCGCGCGAAGGCACCGCGCGCGGATCAATCGTATAAAGGTTGCGCCCCGTCGGCAGCACATCGCCGCGCCCACGATGCGGCGAGCCGGACGGGCCGGGCGTCACCCGCCGCCCCGCCAGCGCCGCCAACAGGCCAGAGCGCTCCGCCGCCCCCTGTTCGCCGCGCCCGAACACATGCAGCCCGTCGCCAAACTGGCTTTCCTTCACATCGCACACGAAACGGTCGATGCGCGTGATCGCCTCGACCAGCGTGGTCGCCCGGTCCAGCCCCAGTTCGGCCGCCAGCCCCAGCGCTTCGGCTTCGCTGCGGATGGCCGCCTGCAACCGGTCGCGGCGCGCGGGGTCCAGCCCGTCGGCGTTGGAAAATTCGTCGAGCAGCGCCTCAATCCGGCCCAGCCCGGCCCCGGTTCCCGATGGCGCCAGCGGCGGGGGGACATGGCCCAGCGTCACCGCGCCAATCCGGCGCTTGGCCTGCGCGGCCTCGCCCGGATCGTTGACAATGAAGGGGTAGATGACCGGCAGGGCGCCCACCAGCGCCTCGGGCCAGCACGCGCGCGACAGGGCCACCGATTTGCCCGGCAACCATTCCAGCGTGCCATGCGCCCCGATATGCACGATCGCATCCATGCCCATCGCGCGCAGCCACAGATAGAACGCCACATAGCCATGGCGCGGGCAGCGCGCCAGATCATGATAATCGGCATCGCGGCCCGCGTGCTCGCCGCGTTCCGGTTGCAGGGCGACCAGCACCGCCCCGGCCCGCAGTGCCGCGAAATGGAACGTGCCATCCGCCACCGCCGGATCATCCGCCGGTTCGCCCCATGCCGCGAAGAGATCCGATCGCAGCGCCTCAGGCAAAGCGGCCAGCGCGCGGGCGTAATCCTCCAGCGGCCAGCAAAGCTTTTCCGTCCCCAGCCCCGTGGCCAGATCGTCGCGCGCCTCGGTCGCATAGCCCGCCTGCCCAAGATCGCTCAGGATCGCCTCGGCCGAGGCGAGCGCATCCAGCCCCACGGCATGGGCCATCTGATGCGCCTTGCCCGGATAGGTGGACAGGATCAGCGC
>Ga0302262_10000387_pt1 | contig 17975 bp, 20 predicted proteins | sample II_Fen_E3_4_FD_194557 | JGI IMG/M metagenome (GOLD analysis project Ga0302262, IMG submission 194557) | Peat permafrost microbial communities from Stordalen Mire near Abisko, Sweden - II_Fen_E3_4 | ecosystem: Environmental > Terrestrial > Soil > Wetlands > Permafrost | place: Sweden: Abisko...
ATGCGACAATTTTGCGACGCGGCTGGCGGTGTCGGATGCGGCGGTGGCGGGGGGGATACCCTTGACCACGGCGGCGGTGGGGCGGTTTCAGGGGCAGGTGGCCAATTTTGCCGGGCATCTGCCGGGGCAGGCCTGCTATCGATGCTTTGTGGGCGATGCGTTTGATGCCACCGATTGCGACACTTGCGCCGCCGATGGCGTGTTGGGGGCCTTTGTGGGCATGGTGGGCACGTTTGCGGCGCAGGCGGCTTTGCGGATTATTTTACAGGGGCATAGCGCGCTGGGCGATCCGCAATGGGGGCGGCTGCATCTGATCGATGGGCTGGCGCCTGCGTTGCGCACGATTACCATCCCGGCGGACCCGGCTTGCCCCGCCTGCCCGGCTTGCAACGCTGCCCCGGCTTCGCCATGAAGCGCGCGCAAGGAGTGAACGCATGAGCAATCTGGGAATTATCGGTAGCGGCGGGCGGATGGGCCGCGCCATCGCGCAGGCTATTGACGAGGCCGGGCACACGCTGGCGGGCGGGATTGACCGCGATGGCGATGCCGGCCCCCTCGCCCTGGCCAGCGATGTGATGATCGATTTTTCCAGCCCGGCGGCGCTGGAGGCCAATCTGGATGCGGCGGTGGCGGCGGGGATTCCGATTCTGGTGGGGACCACCGGGCTGGAGGAGCGGCACCATTTCCTGATTGATGATGCGGCGCTGTCTATCCCGGTGTTGCAGACGGGGAATACGTCGCTGGGCGTCAATATGCTGGCCTATCTGGTGGAAGAGGCGGCCAAGCGATTGGGCGAGGATTGGGATATCGAGATCGTGGAGACGCATCACCGCATGAAGGTGGATGCGCCGAGCGGGACGGCCCTGTTGCTGGGCGAGGCGGCGGCGCGTGGGCGCGCGGTGGCGCTGGGCGATGTGGCGGTGCGCGGGCGCGATGGGATTACCGGTGTGCGCGAGGCGGGGGCGATCGGCTTTGCCGCGCTGCGCGGGGGCAGTGTGGCCGGGGATCACACTGTGCATTTTCTGGCCGACAATGAGCGGATCGCGCTATCGCATCTGGCCGAGAACCGGGGAATTTTCGCGCGCGGGGCGGTTAAGGGCGCGCTGTGGCTGATCGGGCAGGCGCCGGGGCGCTATGGGATGCGGGAAGTGTTGGGGCTGTAACCCCGATGAAAGCCGCCGCCATCTTTGAATTTTACCGCCGTCTGGCCGAGGCCAACCCCGCGCCCGAGACGGAGCTGGAATTTGGCAACACCTATCAGTTGCTGGTGGCGGTCACGCTTTCCGCGCAGGCGACCGATGTGGGGGTGAACAAGGCGACGCGCGCCCTGTTCGCCATCGTCAAGACGCCGCAGGATATGCTCGATTTGGGCGAGGAGGGCCTCAAGGCGCATATCAAGACCATCGGCCTGTTCAACTCCAAGGCCAGAAACGTGATGGCCATGGCGCGCCTTCTGGTGGACGAGCATGGCGGCGAGGTGCCTGCGGATCGCGACGCGCTGACCGCGCTGCCCGGCGTGGGGCGCAAGACGGCCAATGTGGTGCTCAACACCGCCTTTGGCGCGGAGACCTTTGCGGTGGATACGCATATCTTCCGCGTCGGCAACCGCACCGGCCTTGCCAAGGGCAAGACGGTGCTGGCGGTGGAGAAGAGCCTTGAGAAGAAGACGCCCAAGCCTTTTCGCGTGGGGGCGCATCACTGGCTGATCCTGCATGGGCGCTATATCTGCAAGGCGCGGACACCCGAATGCTGGCGATGCCCGGTGGTCGATCTGTGCGGCTTCAAGGGCAAGGTGCTGGAGAAGGCCTGAGCCGCATCAGGCCGGGTGGAAGGTGTAGCTGAGCGTGATCTGCTCCAAGCCCTTGAGATCCTTGTCCTCCAGGATTTTGGGATCGATATAGTAGCTGACCGGCATGCGGGCTTCCTCGCCGGGGTTGAGCGTCTGGCGGGTGAAGCAGAAGCAGGCCACTTTGGTGAAGTAGCGGGCGGCCTCCTCGGGGGCGATGTTGAAGCTGGCCGCGCCGGTGATCGGATGGCCGCTGGTGTTGCGGGCGACGAAAATGGCCAGGGTGCGCGCGCCAATCGCCACGGTTTGCGTGGTTTGCTCTGGCCGGAATTGCCATGGCAGGCCCGGATCGACATTGGCATCAAACCGCACCGACATGCTGCGCGTGGCCAGCCTGACCCCGGCGGCGGCGGCGGCGCTGGCCCGCTGCGGCGTGCCGCCATAGCCGGTGGCCTGACAAAACAGGCGGTAGAGCGGCGCCGAGGCCAGCCCCAAGCCCCCCATGCCCACCGCCAGCCCCAGCGCCATCAGCGCAACGCGGCGGTTGGCGGGCGGGGCCACTAGCGGTTGCTGCCCACCAGCGCCGCGCTGGTCGCCTCGGCGCTGGTCTGCCCGCGCTTCACAATGGTGATCGCGAAAAACAACACCACAAAGCCCAGCAGCACCAGCGCCAGCACCTTGTTGCGCGCGGCGATGATCGCGCGGCGGTCATCCGGATCGCTCATGCGCCAAACCCTCCGATCGGCACCCAGCGATCAAGCACCAGCGCCGCGAACAGCGCAAACAGATAGAGCACCGAATAGGCAAACAGTTGCTTTTCCGGCTTCATCTTATCCTCGTCCCCGCCCCGCTCGCGCAGGCCAACCCGCAGCGCCAGTGCCAGAAAGCCGCTGGACAGCACGCCTGCCGCAACGCCATACACCCTGCCCGCATCGCCGATCCACCATGGCAGCAGCGTCAGCGGCAAGAGCAGCACCGAATAGCCCAAGATCTGCCACCGGGTAGACCGTTCGCCCGCGACCACCGGCATCATTGGGATGCCAACCTTGGCGTAATCGGTCTTTACGAAGAGCGCCAAAGCCCAGAAATGCGGGGGCGTCCACATGAAGATCACCAGAAACAGCAGCACCGGCATCAGCGTGACATGGCCCGTTACCGCTACCCAGCCGATCAGCGGGGGGAAGGCCCCTGCCCCGCCGCCGATCACGATGTTCTGCGGGGTGCGCGGTTTCAGCCAGATGGTGTAAAGCACGGCATAATAGATAATCGAGACCAGCAGGATCGCGGCGCAGAGCCAGCTCACCGCCAGCCCCATCGTCACCACCGAGGCGCCCGACAGCGCAATTCCGAAATCGCGCGCCGAGTCGCGATCCATCCGGCCAGCGGGCAAGGGCCGTTTGGCGGTGCGCTTCATCCCGGCATCAAGGTCAGCCTCCCACCACTGGTTGAGCGCGGCGGCACCGCCAGCGCCCACCGCGATGCACACAATGGCGGAAATCGCGATCACCGGATGGATATGGCCGGGCGCGGCCAGCAATCCACACAGGCCGGTGAAGATCACCAGCGTCAACACGCGCGGCTTGGTCAGCGCGAAAAAGTCGCGCCATGCGGCGGGCATACGGGGCAAGGCAGGGGTTCCGGTAGCGGCGGGGGCGGTCATGTCCCAACCCCCTCGCTCCATTGCGCCGCGTTGTAAAGGGATTACGGCCATGGTCGATTTGTCCCACCTTGCCCTTTGGGCCTTAATGATGATCCTCGTCGTTGATCTGGGGCAAAGTTTCAAACTGGTGGAAGGGCGGCGGGCTGGACAATGTCCATTCCAGCGTGGTCGCCCCTTCGCCCCAATAATTGCCCTCTGCCTTGCGGCCAGCGATCAGCGCATAGGCGATGTTCACGAAGAAGATCACCATCGAGGCTGCCATCACCATATAGCCAATGCTGGCGATATGGTTCCAATAGGCCAGCGCAGGGGTGAAGTCGGGCATACGGCGCGGCTGCCCCTGCATCCCCAGGAAGTGCATCGGGAAGAACAGCATGTTCACGCCGACGAAGAACACCGCGAAATGGACATAGGAGAGAAATTCCGAATGCCAGCGACCGGTGATCTTGGGGAACCAATAGTAGAAGCCCGCGAAGAGCGAGGTGACGGCGCCCAGCGACAGCACGTAGTGGAAATGGGCCACGACGTAATAGGTGTCTTGCAGGTTATCATCGAGGCCACCATTGGCCAGTTCCACCCCGGTGACGCCGCCCACGGTGAACAGGAAGATGAAGCCGATCGACCAGACCATCGGGCTGGAAAAGCGCAGGGAGCCGCCCCACATCGTGGCGATCCAGCTGAAGATCTTGATGCCCGTGGGCACCGCGATCACCATGGTGGCGGTGGTGAAATACATCTTCACGTCTTCAGACAGGCCGGTGGTGTACATATGGTGCGCCCAGACCACGAAGCCGACCACGCCAATCGCCACCATCGCATAGGCCATGCCCAGATAGCCGAACACCGGCTTGCGGCTGAAGGTGGAGATGATCTGGCTGATGATGCCAAAGCCGGGCAGGATCATGATGTAGACTTCGGGGTGGCCAAAGAACCAGAACAGATGCTGGAACAGCACCGGATCGCCACCGCCCGCCGGATCAAAGAAAGTGGTGTGGAAATTGCGATCGGTGAGCAGCATGGTGATCGCCGCGGCCAGCACCGGCAGCGAGAGCAGCAGCAGGAAAGCTGTCACCAGCATCGACCACACGAACAGCGGCATCTTGTGCAGGGTCATGCCCGGCGCGCGCATGTTGAAGATGGTGGTGATGAAATTGATCGCCCCCATGATGCTGCCTGCGCCCGAGAGATGCAGCGCGAAGATCGCGAAGTCGACCGCCGGGCCTTGGCTGCCGGTGGTGGAGAGCGGGGCATAGGCGGTCCAGCCGATGCCAGCGCCCTGCCCCGTGCCGCCGGGCACAAAGGCCGAGAGCATCAGCGAGCAAAAGCCCGCCACCGTCAGCCAGAACGAGATATTGTTCATGCGCGGAAAGGCCATATCCGGCGCGCCGATCATGATCGGCACAAACCAGTTGCCAAAGCCCCCGATCATCGCAGGCATCACCATGAAAAACACCATGATCAGGCCGTGGGCGGTGATCAGCACGTTCCACAAATGAAGCTGTTGATCAAAGCTGGCATCCTTGGTGCCGAGCAATTGTGCGAAATAGCCCAGATACTGGATGCCCGGCTGCGCCAGTTCGGCGCGCATGATGCCCGAGATGCCGCCGCCGATGATCCCCGCCACGATGGCGAAGATCAGATAGAGTGTGCCGATATCCTTGTGATTGGTGGACATGAACCAGCGGGCGAAGAAGCCCGGCTTGTGGTCATGATCCTCGTGCGTGTGCCCGTCGGGATGGGCCTGAAATTCGGAAGCGATGGTGGCCATGGCTCGTTCTCTTGCTTTCGCGAATAAAGGATTACACGCCGGGGTTTGCGGCAGGGGCGTCGGGTGCGCCGTCGATCTTGGCGCCCGCATGGGTCAAAACCCAAGCGTTGAATTTCGCGCGGGGCAGTGCCTCGATCACGATCGGCATATAGCCATGGCGCGCACCGCACAGTTCGGAGCACTGGCCATAATAGACCCCCGGTTCCTTGATGGTCAGCAGGCGTTCGTTGATCTTGCCGGGCACCGCATCCAGCTTGAACCACAAGCTGGGCACCGCGAAGGAATGGATCACATCCGCGCCAAAGGTCTGCATCCGGATCGGCTCGCCCACTGGCACCACCATGCGGAAATCGGCCGCCAGTTGCACCGGTTCGCCGCGTTTTCTCGCCTCGGCAGGGGCCAGCATGTTGCTGTTCACCTCAAACCCGCCATTGTCGGGATAGGCATAGGTCCAATACCATTGGTTGCCCGTGGCCTTGATGGTGATCGCATTGGCGGGCGGCGTTTTATACTGATGCGCGAGCAGCTTCATGCTGGGCACAAACACCACCAGCAGGATCAGCACGGGAATCGCCGTCCACACCACCTCCAGCAGCGTGTTATGGCTGGTTTTTGATGGGACCGGATGGGCGTGGCGATTATACCGCAGCATCACCCAAGCCAGCAGCGCGGCCACAAACACACAGACCGCGATCAAAATCCACACCACGATATGGCTGTGCATCCATAGCGCTTCGGCGCCGGTGGGCGAATATTGCGCCTGAAATGTGGTGCCGCCATCCACCGGCATCCCCTTGCCGGGGGTGGGGTGCATGGGTGTGTATCCGCCCGGCGCCACGGTAAAATGATCGGGCGCGGGGGCAGCGCTGGCCAGCATGGAATAGCCCATGCCCAGCGGCATCAAGACAATACGAAACGCATGGCGCCGCAAGGCGCCGAAAGCTTCTCCCAAGGTCATGGCTTACGTTTCTTTCTGCATCCACCGAGCAGAAGATTATCGTTCTTCCGTCCCGGCTCCCAAAGCCATTGGGACTTTTGTCCCTTGAGAACAGGTTTACCAGTGCTTGCCCCCGTCCACAAGCGCCTCTAGGGGGATTTTTGACGCGGATGTTTTGCCTTCCCCGGCAAAGCCCGCAATGCCGCTGCGCCATCCCCGGCGTGAAGATACGGATCGACAAGGTTGACTGCGATGACTGAAGAAGACGTGCTGGCCGAATTCCGCGCTAGCCAGGCCCTGCTCGAAGGGCATTTCCTGCTCTCTTCCGGGCGCCACAGCGCGCATTATCTCCAATGTGCCCGTGTGTTGATGGATCCCATGCGCGCCAGCCGCCTCGCGCTGGGCATCGCGCAAAAGATCCCGCGCGAAATCAAGAAGGAAATCGCCAAGGTGGTCTCCCCCGCGATGGGCGGGCTGATCATCGGCCATGAGATGGGCCGCGCGCTCGGCGTGGAGGCCATGTTCGTCGAACGCCCCACCGGCACGTTCGAACTGCGCCGTGGTTTTTCGCTGGAGCCGGGCGAGAAAGTGTTGATGGTCGAGGATGTCGTCACCACGGGCCTGTCCAGCCGCGAGGCGATTCGCGCGATCGAGGAAGCGGGCGGCAAAGTGATCGCCGCGGCCTCGCTGGTGGATCGCAGCGCGGGCAGCGTGGATCTGGGTGTGCCCTTCTTCCCGCTGATCGCGCTCAACTTCCCCTCCTATGCGCCCGATGATCTGCCCGAAGCGCTGGCCGCCACCCCGGCGACCAAGCCGGGCAGCCGGTCCAAGCCGTGAACAGCGTTTTGCGCCCCCCCCGGCTGCGGCTGGGGGTGAACATCGATCATGTCGCCACCATCCGCAACGCGCGGGGCGGGGCGCACCCTGATCCGGTGCGCGCGGCGCAAATCGTGGCGGCAATGGGCGGCGATGGCATCACCGCCCACCTGCGCGAGGATCGCCGCCATATCCGCGATGAAGACATCGCCCGCATTCAGGCCGCGACCGACCTCCCGCTCAATTTCGAAATGGCCGCGACCGAGGAAATGGTGGAATTCGCCCTGCGCCACCGCCCCCATGCCGCCTGCATCGTGCCCGAAAGGCGCGAAGAGCGCACCACCGAGGGCGGCTTGGATGCGGCGGGGCAGCATAACCGGCTGGCGCCTATCGTGGCGCGCCTGTCTGATGCGGGCATCCGCGTATCGCTGTTCATCGCGCCAGAGCCGCGCCAGATCGACGCCGCCATCCGCCTTGGCGCCCCGGTGGTCGAATTGCACACCGGCGAATATGCCCATGCGCAGGGCGAACAGGTCGCGGTGGAGCTGAAGCGGCTGGCGGATATGGCCGCTCTGGCCGCGCGCAACGGGATCGAGCCGCATGCGGGCCATGGCCTCACCTATGACAATGTCCAGCCTGTCGCCGCCATCCCCCAGATCGCCGAGCTGAACATCGGGCATTTCCTGATCGGCGAGGCGGTGTTTGTGGGGCTGGACAGCGCCTTGCGCCAGATGCGCGATTTGATGGATGCGGCGCGGGGATGATCCTTGGGCTGGGCAGCGATGTGGTGAATATCGACCGGATCGAGGCATCGCTGGCGCGCCAGCCCGAGCGTTTCCTTGCCCGCGTGTTTACCCCGGCCGAAGCCGCGCTGGCCGATAGCCGCCCTGCCCTGCGCGCGGCCACATTGGCCAAGCGCTGGGCCGCGAAGGAAGCCTGCGCCAAAGCCTTGGGCACCGGCATCGGGCGCGGCTTTGCCATGCCCGATATCGAGGTGGTCCATGATGCGCTGGGCGCGCCAGGCCTGATCCTGCATGGCGGCGCGGCCGATCGCCTCGCCGCGCTCACTCCGCCGGGCCACACCGCCCATATTCATGTCTCGCTCAGCGATGATCTGCCATGGGCGCAGGCTACCGTCCTGATCGAAGCCCGCGCGAAAGCCTGATCCCATGTCGCATTCCCAAACCTCCACCGCCCCCGCAGAGCCGATCAACTGGCTCGCCGAGCTGCGCGGCCTGATCGGCATGCTGCTGGCGGTGTTGGCCTTTCACAGCCTTGTCGCCAAGCCGTTCTATATCCCCAGCGCCTCGATGCTGCCCGGCCTGTTTGTCGGCGATCATCTGGTGGTGTCCAAATATCCCTATGGCTGGAATTGGGCCTCGCCCAGCTTCCACATCCTGCCGCGCGGCGATTGGCGCATCGCCCCCAAGACGCCCGCCTATGGCGATGTGGTGATCGTGGTGCCGCGCGGGCACCCGGATGAGGATTATATCAAGCGCGTGGTGGCCTTGCCCGGCGATCGCATCGCGCTGCGTCATGGCCAGATCCTGCTCAATGGCAAGCCTGTGCGCCAAGCGGTGATCCCTTCGGTGGAGATCCCGCTCGATGCCATCCGCTCGGATGAAGACCCCTATCCTTGCGAAGGCTATGGCTTTGCTGGGCTGAAGCAGCGCAAACCCTCAGGCCAAGAGGTCTGCGTCATTCCCGCCTATCGCGAGACCCTGCCCAATGGCGCGACCTACACCATTCTCGATCATGTCGAACAGGCCTATGACACCATGGCCGAGATCACCGTGCCCGCCGGCCATGTCTTCGTGATGGGCGATAATCGCGATCATAGCGCCGACAGCCGCGTCGCGCTGGAGGATCGCGGCCTTGGCGGCCCGGTGCCGATCAGCGACATCGGCGGGCGGGCGGAATTTATCACCCATTCCTTTGATGGCTCCACCGGCTGGAATCCTTTCTCGTGGATCACGGGCTTGCGTTCGGGCCGCGCTTGGCAGAGTTTGCGCCCGCCGCTCGATCCCGCCCGCCAGTAAAGGCCCGCCGCCTTGTCCAACCCGTCGCCTTCGCCCCTTCCTCCTCCCCCGGCGCCCAAGGCGGCCAAGCCAGCGGCGCGCGCCGCCCGCGCCCGCCGCCGTGGCCCGACCGACATCCATGACCCCATGGTGCGCGAAGAGGCGAAGAAGGCGCTGATCTGGCTGGGGCTGGCCGGGATGTTGGCGCTGGTGGTGGCGCTGGCCGGGCCGCTGATGGTGGTGTTTGGCGGGATGGTGTTTGGCGCGCTGCTCGATGGCGGGGCACGGCTGCTGGGCAAAGTTTTGCCGATTCCGCGTGTGGCGCGCGTGGCGCTGGTGCTGATCGCGGCGGTGGGGTTTGCCTTCTGGTTTGTGACCTATGCCGGCTCGCAAATCGCGCTGCAGGCCGCCGCTCTGCCAGCAACCTTGCAGGCGCAGGCGATGAAGCTGGTCCACTGGGCCGAGGCGCACCGGCTGATCACGCTCAACACCCGCACCATCCAGAACCTGACCGAACAGGCGATCGCAGGCGCGGGGCAGCTTACCGGCCTTGTTGGCGGGTTGATTGGCGGCTTGACCACAATCTTCCTGATCCTTGTGCTCGGCATCTATTTCGCCATCGATCCCCAGCCTTACCAGCGGGGCCTCGCCTGGATGCTGCCGCGCGAAAGCCGCCCGTTTTTCGACACGATGTTTACCCAGATGGGCCAGACCATGCGCCGTCTGTTGTTTGGGCGGCTGGTGGGCATGACCATCGAAGGCCTTACCATCGGCCTCGCGCTTGAAGCTTTTGGCGTGCCCATGGCGGCGCTGCTGGGGCTGATCACCGGGGTGCTGGCCTTTTTGCCCAATATTGGCGCGCCGATTTCGGGCCTGCTGATGGTGCTGGTCGGCTTTTCGGGCGGGGTGAAGATGGGGCTTTACTGCATTGGCGTCTATGTGGTGGTGCAGGGGATTGATGGCAACATCGTGGTGCCGATGGTCGCCAAGAAAACCGCCGATCTGGCCCCCGCGCTGGTGCTGGCGATGCAGCTTGTGATGGGGGCGCTGTTTGGCCTGATCGGTCTGGCACTGGCCGATCCGATGCTGGCCATGCTCAAGGTCCTGCTTGAGCGCCTTGCCGCGCGCGGCGGCCATGGTGAGGGCGATCCCCCTGCGACGGCGGCGTGACCGGGCGGCGCTGGCGCTGCTGATGATATTCAGCCTGTTCTCCCCCTTGCGCGCGTGGGCCAGCGATGTGGCGCAATTCGCTTTTGTGCCCAGCGTCGCGTTTACCCCGCCGCCGCCGCGCGATGCCGGGGATTACGCCGATCCCGCGCTGTGGTTCGCGCAGAGGCAGGGGGTGTCGGGCGAAGGCCCCCGCTGGCTCCCCGCCAAGGCCAGCCCGCCCGCCCCCGTCTCTGCGGCCGTGTTTTTCCTGCACCCCACCAGCCATTTCGACCGGGGCGTATGGAATGCCGCGCCCCATGATACCCAAGCCAACGCCCGCGCCGAAACCTTCCTGCGCGGCCTGGCCAGCCCGTTTGGCGCCGCCGCCGAAGTCTGGGCACCGCGCTATCGCCAAGCCACGTTTGGCGCCTTTCTGAGCGATCAGCCCGATGCCGCCAAAGCGCTCGATGTGGCCTATGGCGATGTCCTTGCCGCCTTCGATCATTTCACCGCCCATGCCGATCCGCGCCTGCCCATCGTGCTGGCGGGGCATAGCCAGGGCGCGTTTCACCTGATGCGCCTGATGCGCGACCGCATCGCCGGGCGCCCCATCGCCCAGCGCATCGCGGCGGCCTATGTGGTGGGCTGGCCGGTGAGCCTATCGCATGATCTGCCCCAGATGGGCCTGCCTGCTTGCACCGCGGCGGATCAACCCGGCTGTATCCTCTCGTGGCAAAGCTTTGCCGAACCGGCCGATCCGCGCATGGTTCTGGCCGCCTATGCCCGTTTTCCGGGGCTGGATGGGCGCGCGCGCGGGGGCACTCCCTTCCTCTGTGTCAACCCGCTCACCGGCCAGCAAGCCTCGGCCGCCCCGCCCGGCGCCAATGCGGGCACGCTGGTTCCCCATCTCCTGCTGCCGGGCGCCAGCCTGTCCACGGGACTCGTGGGGGCGCGCTGTGGTGAGGATGGCTTTCTGCTGATCAGCCCCGCCCCCCGGCTCGGCCCTTTGGTGATGCCCGGCAACAATTACCACGTTTACGATATCCCCCTGTTCTGGGCCAACACGCAAGCCGATGTGGCGCGCCGCGTGCAAGCTTGGCATAGGGCGCGGGATTGATCAGGCAGGGAACGGTATCAGATATGGCATTACGCATCACCACCGGCGTGCTCGACATGCGTGACTGGCTGCCCGATGGCGGCGGATTGCTGGGGCTGGATCTGGGCACGCAAACCATCGGCACCGCCTTTGCCGATCCAAGCTGGCGCATCGCCAGCCCCGGCAAGACCATCAAGCGCGGCAAGTTCAGCGTGGACAAGGGGCTGATCGAGGCGCTGATCGCCGAACGCACCATCGCGGGCATCGTGATCGGCCTGCCGCTCAACATGGATGGCAGCGAAGGCCCCCGCGCCCAATCGGCCAGAGCCTATGCGCGCAACCTTGCCGTACTGGGCCTGCCCATCCTGCTGTGGGATGAACGCTGGAGCACCACCAGCGCCGAGCGGGGCCTGATCGATCAGGACATGAGCCGCGCGAAACGCAAGGAGCGCATCGATTCGGCGGCGGCGGCGGTGATTTTGCAAGCCGCCTGTGACGCGCTGGCGGGGGGCGGGTTTCATCTGTGATCGGGGGGCTCTTCGAATGCCTTGGCGACATAGGTAGCGACCTGCTGTCTGACCTGTTCGAATGGTTCATGGAACGCCTGCCACGCCCGGTCCGCATGGGCTGCTGGACGATACTCGGGCTGGGTCTGGCGGGCCTGGTGGGGTGGTTGACCTTCTTCGCGCATTGAAGCCCCGCCTATCCCAACCCCCGCCGCCGCGCCGCCGCCTCCATCGCCACCATCCGGTTCCCCCCTGCCTCGGCGCGCGCCCAGATCGCATCGCGCGCGCCATCCCCATCCGCCACGCTGGCCAGCGCATCCAGAGCATGCAGCCGCATCCGCCCGCTGGGGTGCACTTGGGCAAAATGCTCGGCTAGATCGGCCGCCTCATCCCCGCCAAGCCCGACAGCGATCCGCAAAAAGGCCTCGCTGGCACCATGCGCCAATTGCCCGGCCACCTCGCCGCGATCCGGATCATAGCGGTATTGGTCGAGCCACCCCTGCCCGCCTCCGGTCTGCAGAATGTTGATCGAGACGGAGAGCCCATCGGCGGGACGCTGCGCGTGAATATCGGTATGGGCGCGATAAAGCAGCAGCCTGCCCTGATCCAGCCGATCCCGGCCAGTGTAGCGCAGCCTTACCTTCTCGCCGCTATAGCCATGGATGGTGTCATAATCGGCCTCGTAATAATCGCTCCAATAGCCGGGGCCAAAATAGCCGACGGTGAGGAAATCGAAATTGTGATCATGCGGCAAGCCATAGACAAAGGCCGCGCTGCCACTGCACCGCATCATCGGCTCATCGGGGGATGGCCAGATATTGGCGCGCAACAGGCAATCCCGCCCCGCGCGGCCCAGCATGATCGCCTGCGGGCCATAGGCATTGTCATCCGCCTCTTCGCGATGCCGCCGGGCGAGTTCATCAAGGATCAGATCGCCCAGAAAATCGCGATTGTTCGCCAATTGCCGCAACACGCGGGCGGCGGCATTCACGCTGTCTGGCTCAGCCGGGCGGAAGCCTGTGTTGGCAAGCGTGCCGATGGCGTCTTCCAGCGGGATGGCCGCCGTATCGGTGATGAGCATATCCAAGGGCATCAGGCTATCGCCCGCAAGGCTGGATATGTTGCCTGCAAGTGCGCCCGCAGCGCCGCCGCCTGCCCCGCCAACGGATCATCCGCCCGATCCGCCACCGCGCAAAGCGTTGCAAACCCGCGCGCCGTATCCAGCCCAAGCCCTTCGCGCAACGCTTGCCAGCGCAGATCATCGCCGACATGCTCTTGCGCGATTTCGGCCAGCACCGGGAGAGCATCGGCCCGGCCCATCCGGCCTAGCAGAGCGATCATCAGAGCATGGCGGCTCTCGCGCATCACCCCTGTTGAACGGTGCAGCAGGTGGCCAGAGGCAAGGTCAATCTCCTGCGCCACGACGCCATGGCGCGGGCGACGTTGCAGGCGCAGGGTAACAAGGCAGCCTTCCACCGCCAGCAGGCGCAGCGCATGCCGCGCGCCATCGCGGGTGATCGCCTGCCCCGGCGCGAGAGCGATCTCATGCTTTTCGCGCGCATCCGGGGCCGTGATCATTTCGGCACGGGCATGGCCTGCCAGAACCAACTCATGGCTTTCCAGCGGGGCAAAGACCACGCTGCGGCCCGGCGGTTGTCGCGCCAAGGCTGGCCCATCCACCGCCACCAGCGCCAGAGTCGTCTCTCCGGCCCGGCCCAACAGGAGGGTCGATGTCAGCCCATTGGTGAAATGGCGCAGCGGCACATGACCCAAGCGCGCGCCGGCCAGCGCAGGAAGCAGGACATCGACCAGCCCCCGCACCCAGCCCAAACCGGCCCCGGCCAGCATCCCCGCCAGCGCCGGGCAATCACCCAGCGCCACACCAGGATCGGCAAAGCGGGCGAGATCGGCAAGCGTGGCGCGTGTTTCGGGCAAGGTGCTCCAACGCTCAAGCGCCTTGGCCAAGACGGCCTGCGCCTTGCGTTGCGGTGCGTCGTCCCCCCGCAAGGCCGCGATTTCAGGATGCACCAACACCAGCCTTGCCCCCCGGCTATGCGGTCTTATTCAAAAATGTCGTAGAGAAACACCATCAACACGATCAGCGTGTCATCCGAGCCTGAAGCGGAAGAAGGGTGCTGCTGGCTGCCAAAGACCCCGGTTGCATGGGGAAGATCGGGCAGGGCAATCGGATCAAGTTTGGGAAGCTCCATGGATGCTATCTCCTGGATTATGTTTTTGGGACAGATGTCCTATATGTAACTTCTCTTATACTCCGTCTTTTGCGAAGTTAAAATAGTGCAATGATCGGCGTGCCCTTTAAGTGCCATTCCGCAACACGACCCATAGGCCGTCATCATTTGCAACCAATTGCCCTGCTTCGATTGTTTGCCTGACAGCATCCGCGCGGGCCAGCGCCAGAAACGTCTGTGGCACGCCAGCCTCCGCCGCGACCCCATCCGCCGTGCCCAATAGCCGCGCTTCGCGCAGGGTCAGATCCTCTGGATCAGCCGAGCGCAGTATCACATCCACCACCCCGCCCGTGCCCGACTCGGCCCCCGCCAGCCAGCCCGCGATGCGATCTGCGCTGCCGCTGTCAAACGGATCAAGCGGGCCGCCGGGGGCCAGCGCGCTATCGAGCGCGCGGCGGCGATCGACCATGGCGGGAAAGCGCGCGCGCAAGGCCCCGCGCGCCGCCGCCAGACCCCGCGCCAAGGCACCAAGGCTTTGCGGCAGCAGCACTTCCAGCCGCAGCCGCACATGCTTGGCCAGACCCGCCGAGACGCCGCCTGTGCCCACCGCGATCAGCACCGGGGAGCGGTCGAGAATGCTGGGCGTGGTGAAATCGCACAGATCTGGCTGGTCCACCACATTGACCAGAACACCGCTGGTGCGCAGGCGCAGGGCATCGCCTTCGGCCGCCGCGCGGCTTTCATAGGCGATGAAGGCAAGGCGAGCGCAGCGGTCCAGCCCCTGCTGGATATCATCAATGACATCGCCACCGGCCCGCTCGACAAGGCGGCGTTTGGCCTCGGCGGCATCGCCTTGGCCGAGCACGATGACGGGTTGGCCGGTGATGCGGTGGAACAGGGGGAGGGTTTCAAGCATGCGGGAGGTATAAAGGGATGGCCCGAGAATGCGAGGGGGTTAGCCCCCCTCTGCACCAAGGACCATCGCGCTTACTTGAGCCAGGCGGGCACCCGCTCGGCGGCCAGAATCGTGGCGGGATCGATGCGGTCGGCCACCACATCCCATGCCTCGCCATGCACCATCACTTCGGGCACCAGCGCGCGGCTGTTATAGGTGTTGGCCATGGTGGCGCCATAGGCTCCGGCGGTGCGGAACACGGCGAGATCACCGGCTTGCACCTTGTCTATATCGCGGCCCATGGCGAAAGTGTCGCTGGATTCGCAGATCGGCCCCACGATATTGGCGGTGAAGGCGTGGCCATTGGGCACGACGGCGAGGAAATCATGCCATGCGCCATACAGAGCCGGGCGGGCCAGATCATTCATCGCGGCATCCACCACCACGAAGGGGTTGGTAACGCCTTCCTTCACGCGCACGACCTTGGTGACCAGCACGCCAGAATTGCCCGCGATCACGCGGCCCGGTTCAAACATCAGCGTCACGCCCCAATCGGCGGTGACGCGGGCCACCATGGCGCCATAGTCGGCGGGGGTGGGGAAGACTTCTTCCTCGCGATAGGGCACGCCTATGCCGCCGCCCAGATCCATGTGGGTGATGGTCTGGCCGTTGGCGCGGATGGCGCGCATCAGGTCGCCCATCTTGGTGAAGGCATCCTCCAGCGGCTGTAGCTGGGAAAGCTGGCTGCCGATATGGACGGCAAGGCCGCGCATGTGCAGGCCGGGCAGCGCGGAGAGGCGGGCATAGATGCCGGGGGCATGGTGATAGGCGACGCCGAACTTGTTTTCCGCCTTGCCGGTGGAGATCTTGGCGTGGGTGCCCGCATCCACATCCGGGTTGACGCGGAGCGCGGCTTGCGCCGTTACGCCCAATGCGGCGGCGAGCGCGGCGAGTTCGACGCCTTCTTCTTCGGATTCGAGGTTGAACTGGCCGATGCCCGCCTTGAGCGCGCGGACCAGCTCGTCGGCGGTCTTGCCCACGCCCGAAAACACCACGCCTTCGGGCGGGATACCGGCGGCCAGCGCGCGATCCATCTCGCCAGCGGACACCACATCGGCGCCATAGCCTTCACGCGCGAGCAGCTTGAGCACGGCGAGGTTGGGATTTGCCTTCACGGCGAAGGCGATATGGGTGCTGGGGAGCTGGGCCAGGCCTTCGCGGAAGACGCGGGCGTGGCGGACCAGGGTGGCGGCGGAATAGATATAGACCGGGGTGCCCACCGCTTCGGCAATGGCGGGGATGGCGACATCTTCAGCGTGAAGGACGCCGTTGTGATAAGCGAAATGATCCATGGGAAACTCTCGTCTGCGCCTTTGCGGGCGCTTCAATCCTGCGGGGGTAGGTCGAAGGGGTCATCGGTGCGCGGCTCGGAACGGGTGTGGAGCTCCACATTCCGGGCGGGCCGCGCTTGCGTTGTTTGCCCCAGCAATTCGGGCGAGGCGGGCCGGTCCGCGCGGCCAAAGGGGGCCACGGGCAGCGCCTTGCCCTCCTTGGGTTTGAGATCGCCCATCGTGCCGCAACCCGCCAGCGTGGCGGCCAAGCACAAGGCGGCGCCAAGGGTAAGGATGGGATGGACACGCATAGGGGCGATACTCCTAAAGCCGAGAATTAGAGACCCAGCGCCGCGCGGGCCTGCGCGACACGTTGTTCTACCTGAGATGGGGCGGTTCCGCCATGGCTGGCGCGCGAGGCGACCGAGGCTTCGACGCTGAGGGCGGGATAGACGGCCTGCGTGATGCGGGCGTCGATGGCCTGAAGCTCGTCGAGCGAGAGCTGATCGAGCGCGATGCCCTTGCGCTCGGCCAGCTTGACGGCGGCGCCGGTGATGTGATGGGCTTCGCGGAAGGGAATGTTCGCCTGCCGCACCAGCCAGTCGGCCAAATCGGTGGCGGTGGCATAGCCCAGTTCGGCGGCGGCGCGCATCCGGCCCTCGCGGAAGGTGGCGCCTTCCACCATGCCGGTCATCGCGGCGAGGCACAGGGTGAGCAGCGAGGCGGCCTCGAACACGGGGGGCTTATCGTCCTGCATGTCCTTCGAATAGGCCAGCGGCAGGCCCTTCATGGTGATCATCAGGCTGGTCAGGCTGCCGATGATGCGGCCCGCATGCCCGCGCACCAGTTCGGCGGCGTCGGGGTTCTTCTTTTGCGGCATGATGGAGCTGCCGGTGGAGAGCGAATCGGGGAGCGTGACGAAGCCGAAGGGTTGGCTGGCCCAGATGATGAATTCTTCGGCAAGGCGCGAGAGGTGCAGCGCGGTTTGCGCCGCCGCCATCAGGTAATCCAGCGCGAAATCGCGGTCGGACACCGAATCGAGGCTGTTATCGGTGGGGCGATCAAAATCGAGCGCACGTGCCGTGGCGAAACGGTCGATGGGGAAGCCGGTGCCGGCCAGGGCGGCGGCGCCCAGCGGGGATTGGTTCATGCGGGCGCGGGCATCGGCAAAGCGCGAGACATCGCGCGCGGCCATCTCGTAATAGGCCAGCAGGTGATGGCCCAGCACCACCGGCTGCGCGGTTTGCAGGTGGGTGAAGCCGGGCAGGATGGTGTTGATATGCTCGCCAGCGCGGGTGACCAGCGCCTTTTGCAGCGCGTTCAGCCCGGCCAAAGCCTCGTCCACCGCATCGCGCACCCACAGGCGGAAATCGGTGGCGACCTGATCGTTGCGGCTGCGGCCGGTGTGCAGGCGGCCAGCGACCGGGCCAACCAGCTCGGCCAAGCGGCTTTCGGTGGTCATGTGGATGTCTTCGAGGTCCCAATCCTCGGGGACGCCATTGGCCGCATATTCGGCGGCGACCTGATCAAGCCCGGCGCTGATCGTGGCGGCATCTTCGGGCGCGACAATGCCTTGGGCGCCGAGCATGGCAACATGGGCCTTGGAGGCGCGGATGTCTTGGCGCCACAGGGCCTTGTCGAAGGGGATGGAGGCGTTTATCTCGCGCATGATGGAGCTTGGCCCCTCGGCAAAGCGCCCGCCCCACATCTGGTTGGAGCCTGCCCCCTTGTTTTCGCCCTCACTCACGCGCAAAATCCTTCTTTCCGGCCTGTTGGCCAGCCTGCCACTGGCGCTTCTCGCGGGGTGCAGTAAGCAAAGCGGGG
>Ga0302262_10000388_pt1 | contig 17948 bp, 12 predicted proteins | sample II_Fen_E3_4_FD_194557 | JGI IMG/M metagenome (GOLD analysis project Ga0302262, IMG submission 194557) | Peat permafrost microbial communities from Stordalen Mire near Abisko, Sweden - II_Fen_E3_4 | ecosystem: Environmental > Terrestrial > Soil > Wetlands > Permafrost | place: Sweden: Abisko...
CAAATCGACAAACAATTGTCGAATTGTGGCTGGATTATTCAGAACAAGGCTAAGATCAATCTTTTTGCCGGTCTGGGTATAGCTGTACGCGAATATCAAACCGATGTTGGTCCGGCAGATTATGTCCTTTTTGTTGGAGGTAAACCGGTTGGTATTATTGAAGCCAAGCGTGAAGAGGAAGGCCAAAAATTTTCTGTTCATGAAAGCCAGGTAGAAGAATATGCTAAAGCCAGGCTCAGACTGATAAATAACGAACCATTACCTTTCTTGTATTTAAGTACAGGAATTGTTACCCGTTTTGCCGATACGCGTGATCCCAAACCTCGTTTCAGGGAAGTGTTTACATTCCATCGTCCGGAAGGACTACAAAGCTGGTTGCGGAAAGACAAATCGCTCCGTCGGCGTATGGCTGAAGACATGCCAGCGCTTATCACAACGGGGCTTCGTGATTGTCAGGTAGATGCTATTACAAAATTAGAAGAGTCTTTTAAAAAGAATAAACCTAAAGCCCTGATACAAATGGCTACCGGTTCGGGTAAAACCTTTACAGCTATTACCTTTATATACCGTTTGCTGAAGAACGTAAAAGCCAACAAAGTACTGTTTTTGGTGGATACGAAAAACCTTGGCGAACAGGCTGAGGGTGAGATGCGCAGTTATATTCCGCAAGATGATAACCGGCTTTTTCCGGAGTTGCATGGCGTTGTTCGGTTGAATAGTGCTTTCGTGCCGCAAGATTGTCAGGTATATATCAGCACCATTCAACGTTTGTATTCTATTCTGAAAGGAACGGAACTGGATGAAAGTGCAGAGCAAGAAAACCCAAACGAACAGAAAAGCTTTGCTAAAGAACCATTGCCGGTGGTATATAATGAAAAAATTCCCATTGAGTTTTTCGACTTTATTGTGATTGACGAATGTCACCGAAGCATTTATAACCTGTGGAAACAGGTATTGGATTATTTTGATGCGTTTCAGATCGGATTGACGGCTACGCCCGATAATCGGACTTTTGGATATTTCAACCAGAATGTTGTGTCGGATTACGGCTACGAAAAAGCGGTGATTGATGGTGTATTAGTACCCTATAATGTCTACAGCATTGAAACGCAGATAACCCAGCAGGGGGCGGCTTTGAAAATGGGCGAAATGGTGGATAAGCGCGAACGCCTTACCCGTAAGAAGTTTTGGGAAGCGGTGGATGAAGATGTGGAATACAGTGGTAAGCAGTTGGATAGAGATATTGTAAACCCCAGCACCATCCGCTCCATTATCCGTGAAGTGAAAAATACCTTGCCAACGATATTTCCTGACCGTTATGTAGGGACAAGTCGTGACTTGTCCGATTTTGAGGTGCCTAAGATGTTGGTGTTTGCCAAGACTGACAGCCACGCCGAAGATATTATTGAAATTATACGGGAAGAATTTGACGAGGGCAATGATTTCTGTAAGAAAATCACCTATCAGAGTTCCGAAGATCCCAAAACGATACTCAACAGTTTTCGCAATTTATATTACCCACGCATAGCCGTTACGGTGGATATGATTGCAACAGGTACTGATGTGCGTCCGCTGGAAGTATTGTTGTTTATGCGCGACGTGAAAAGCCGAAGTTATTATGAACAAATGAAAGGACGCGGTACACGTACCTGCTCCATCGAAGAACTGCGTACCAAAGGAACACCTTCGGCTAAGTTCTCTAAAGATCATTTTGTGATTATTGATGCCATTGGTGTGGAGCAATCGCAAAAGACCGATAGCCGACCACTGGAAAAAGCACCGGGCGTATCGCTTAAAGAAGTATTGCAACGTATAGCCGTAGGTGACCGCAGTGAGGAAATGCTGACAACGTTAGCTAACCGATTGCTTCGACTCGACAAACAAATAAACGCGCACGAAAAGGAAACGTTCAGTTCGTTGGCCGATGGCAAAACCATAAACAATGTGGTAAAGCAACTACTCAATGCTTACGACCCTGACACGGTGGAAGGTGTACGTATAGCTGTGCAAACCGATAACAAAGGTCTCTCCCCTGCTGAAATAGAAACGGCCATAAAAGCTGAACAACAACAGATGGTGGAACGAGCCGTAGCCGTATTTCATAACCCCGACCTGCGCGACTTTATTACCGATGTGCGTAAAAAGTACGATCAAATTATCGATACGCTGAATCAGGATGCCATAACAAAAAGTGCTTGGGTAAAAGATATAAAAGCAGAAGCACAACAAACCGTGCAGGATTTTAAAGCCTGGATAGAAGCCCACAAAGATGAAATTACAGCCTTACAACTGTTCTACGGGCAACCTTATCAACGTCGCGAGTTGACTTACAAAATGATTAAAGAGCTTTCGCAAAAACTGGTGTTGGATAAACCGAACCTGGCACCTATGCAGGTATGGAAGGCTTACCAAAAACTGGAAGATGCAGGAAGTCCACTATCGGAAATGATTGCTTTGGTATCGTTAGTGCGTCGGGTAACCGGTATAGATGAAATGCTTACTCCCTACGACAAAACGGTGGATAAAAACTTTCAGGACTGGGTATGGAAACGGCACTCCGGTGCAGGGCATAAATTTACCGAAGAGCAAATGGAATGGTTACGTATGATCAAAGAGCATGTAACCAGTAGTTTCCATATAGAGAAAGATGATTTTGATTACAATCCATTCAATTCGCAGGGTGGTTTAGCCCGTATGTGGCAATTGTTTGGCGACGAAACAGAGGAAATTATAAATGAATTGAATGAGGTGTTGGCAGCATAAATATATGTGTATCATATAAATAAACAATAATCGATATATTATATTATACATATAGGTAAAAACACACAACACTATTTAACCCAATTGTACTATACAGACTATTGTTTTTGAAAAATAAAGTATTACTTTTGCATATCAATTGAAATGGAATTTAGATTCGACAACAAAGACTTAGAAAAACTATATACCGAAGGCAAGTCGAAGAAATACAGGCTGCCTAACGATATAATCGACAAGTTTTTTGCGCGGATACAACAAATTGAGGCCGCAAATGATATATATGATTTGTGGAATGATAAAGGATTGAATTTTGAAAAACTTCAGGGCTCCGATTCGAAATACTCGATGAGGCTCAAACTGAAGTATCGTTTGGAAATGATTGTTGAATGGCAAAGTGCCGACAACCTGGTTGGCGAATTTATTATCATTGAAATTTCAAACCATTACTCCTGAAAAACTCCCCACACATGGCAACAACAACAAAATTAAGACCTGCTCGCAAATTTGGTCCGGGATACTTTATCCGTGAACAAATGGAATATCGCAACTGGACCCAGGAAGACTTAAGCGAAGTAATGGGTATAACTCCCAAACACCTCAACAAAATACTTCAGGACAAACAGGCTTTGACCATAGAAATGTCGAAAGTATTAGCCGAAGTATTTGAAACATCTCCTCAATACTGGTTAAATCTGGATGCGAATTACCGATTGTGGCTAGAAACCGAAAAATCGGAAAAAGAAATACAAGCCGAAATAAAAGCTAAGATATACGAGCGTATGCCGGTACGTGATATGATTCATAAAGGCTGGTTGCCCGATTTCTCAGATACTAAAGCATTGTACCAAAATGTGCTTACGTTCTGGGGGCAAGACGAACTCGACTTTGCCGAACTTGACCGTAGAACAGCTCCACTATTGGCTCGTAAATCCGAAAGTTTTAATCAGTATAATGCCGCCTACGCTTATACATGGTATCACAAAGCTATGCAAACTGCCCCGAAATACAAAGTGGCGGATTATAACCGGGAAGAATTAACCGGGCTATATAATCAATTGAATGAATATACCTTGCTGGAAAACGGATATAACCTTTTTATCAAAAAGCTGAACGAAGCCGGAGTCATTTTTTTTGTGTTGCCCCACCTGCAAAAAACCTATCTGGATGGTGCTGCATTTTTCTCGGGTAGTAATCCCGTTATTGTTTATACCGGACGCTATAAACGCGTTGATAATTTCTGGTTTACCGTGGCGCACGAAATTGGGCATATTCTCAACCATCTGAATACACCCGATACTTTCTTTGTCGATAATTTCAACGACGAAGAACGGAATGAACTGGAAGAAGATGCCAATCAACATGCTTCGTGTATACTGAAACATGAAGAGATAGTTGCTCATTTAAAATCTAAGTTAAATTATCTTTCAGTACCAGCTATTTATGAATGTTCTGAAAAGTTACATATTCATCCCGCTGTAATTGTAGGTAAACTGGCGCATGATAAAACCATTTCATATTCCAACCAAAATCTGTTTAACGAAAATGTGCTGGAGCAGATTGATCCTGATTTTATAAATTAACCGAATGAGCGAACTAAATAATATACCTAAACATTGGCAAGTAAGGAAGTTGGGGGATGTTTGTGAAATAAAAAGCGGAAAGAACCAATCAAAAGTTATAAATCCAAACGGTAAATATCCAATTTATGGTAGCAGTGGAATATTCGGTTATGCTGATGATTATATATGTGATGAGGGAACAACTATTATTGGTAGAAAAGGAACAATAAATAGTCCAATATACGTTACAACTAAGTTTTGGAATGTTGATACTGCTTTTGGTTTATGTTCAAAGAATGGGTTAGATAGCAAATTTCTATATTATTTCTGTCTAGGTTTTAATTTCTTTAAGTTAGACAAGAGTACTACAATTCCAAGTTTAGCAAAAAGTGATTTACTTACAATAGACATTCCCATTCCCTCTCTCCCCGAACAACTCACCATAGTCTCCAAAATAGAAGAACTACTGAGCGACCTCGAAAATGGCAAACAACAATTACTTACCGCACAACAGCAGCTGAAAGTGTATCGGCAGAGTTTGTTGAAGGCGGCGTTTGAAGGAAAGCTCACTGAAGAGTGGAGGATTAATAATTCAAATGGAAATGGGCAGAATGTTCTAAATCAAATTAATACAAGGCGATTGAAGGTTTTAAATGAACTTATTGCATGTGGAAATAATGAGTCCTCTCGTGTTTTAAATAAGATTAAAAAACACACATTTAACGAACCTCAAAATCAAACTATTCCGAAAAATTGGAGTTGGACAAGTCTTTTATATGCATGTAATTTAGTAGTTGACTGCCACAATAAAACAGCTCCTTATCAAAGTCAGGGAATATATTTAATAAGAACTTCTAATATCAAAAATGGAAGATTGCTTTTAAATGATAGTATAAAGTATGTTTCAGAAGTAACTTATGATTATTGGTCAAGAAGATGTCCTCCCGAATCTGATGATATATTATTTACTAGAGAAGCTCCTATGGGTGAATCAGCAATAATACCCAAAGGAGTAAAGGTTTGCATGGGACAAAGAATTATGTTGCTTAGAACTTTTTCTGACTTGCTTTTGCCTAAGTATTTGCATTTAGCAATAAATGAATCTGTCTTTCTGCAAAGGATGACTAATAATGCAATAGGAACCGGTGTTAAACATCTTCGTGTAGGTGATGTTGAAGAACTTGTATTTCCCATTTGCTCCATAGAAGAACAACATCAAATTGTCGAAATCCTTATCACAAACTTACCGTTTGTGATAAGATAGAAGAAACCGTAAGCCAAAGCTTGCTGCAGGCTGAGACTTTGAAGCAGAGTATATTGAAAAAGGCGTTTGAAGGGAAATTAGTGAGACTTCAGCCTGCACAGATTGTTGTAAAACCAAAAAATGAATATTTCTATCAAATGCAGCTTTTGGCTCTTATTGCCAAAGCTTCAAAAGAACATAACATTGAGCATGGTGAAATGACCTTGGCTAAGTATGCCTATTTGTTGGATAAAGTATACGGGGTTCCCACGTACTACGATTATAATCGTTGGCATTTGGGGCCATACCCACCCGAAATGAAGAAAGCAATAAATAACAAACAATTCTTTTCCAAAAAGGCTGGTCATGTTGTTGTCGTTAATGAAGAAAAACTATTGAAATATACTAATCCTTACGAAATAAGTGTTCACGACGCTATAGACGATTTAGCTGGAATTTTTGAGAAATATCCGGTAAAAGAAAGAGCAGAAAAGACTGAGCTTTTAGCTACTGTTTGTAAAGTTGTTGAAGATATAAAAACAACGGACATTACTGAAGTGAGAAAATCTATGGAAGATTGGAAAATAGAATTGGATAACTGTCCTTATAAGAGTAAAGCTGATAAATTCACCCTTGAAGATACTGAGAAATGTTTGAAGTTTTTAATTCAACGGGAATGGATTAAAAGTTTAATAGTATAATTTAAATTGAGAACAGTATGTTATTAAATCATATCCAAAAGGAACATATTATTTATGCTGCGAGGTATATAGATAATAATATTAATGTTGAGTCGATTAATAAAAGTACCTATTTTGTAAAAGTAAAAGATAAAGAATATCCATTTAAATATTTAGTTAGAATTGCTCACCAGCAGATTGATGGCAATGAAAACGAGTGGCTAGATTTTACGTCGAAGCGTGAATATAGGGATCATATCGAAAGTTTAGGATTTAAGGTTTTTGATAAAATGAAAAATATAAGTTTTTTTACCCAACAGGATATATTAGATGTCCTATCAGTGGCAAAGAAAAAATATCAAAAAGATAATCCTCAACACATTCAAATTGCAAATTCTTTAAAAGAAAATGCATGGGAAAAGACTAGGTATTGGTTTCAACTAGTATGTGCTGAATTGGATGATTTCACTGGAGTTTGTGAGAAAAAATGGTTTCAAAGAGGTTGGGATAATGGAAAACCCGTTTCTGCATTTAAATCATACACTTGGGCCAAAATTTTTAGAGAATTCGATTCAAAAAAGGAAATATACTTCACTGTAGGTATAGATGCATACAACAAATCCTTAGTTTATAAACTAGATTACCAATTTGAACATTCAAAATATCTAAGCGCAGAGCAGAAAATTATTTGCGATAAATTAATTAAAACTTCAGCTGCACGTTGGATTGAAATATCTATACTACAATTAAATAACTATACATGGGATTTACTGATAGAGCAAACAGTAAATTTTATATTGAAGTATACTGAATTATATGATCTTGTAATTGAAGAGGTCTGGGAAGCAAACCAAAAACGTATATCTAGATTGACATATAATTCAAATGGATGGATTATGCCTTCAGGAGTATATGGTAAAAGTAAGAATTCTATTTCTCATGAGGCTAGATTTGGTTATGGTCATGAAGAATGGTTATTTGATACAAGTAAATTAATTGATGGTTATCATTATGGTTTTTTAGAGCCAGTGAGGAAACAACATCAAGCATACGAAGGTAAATATTATGATGTTTGGCTCTATACAATTAATGGAGTAACCAAAGAACGATTTTTTGTTGGCGAGATTCAAGATGTTCAAGTAATTGATAAACATGAAGCTAGTAAGGTAAAGCAAATCTATGTAGATAATAATTGGATGGAAGAAATGGAGGCTCAAATTAGAGCTTCTAATGCCAATAATAAAGGATTTTCTAATTGGCAAGGTATTGACCTGTTTAATATTAAATTTAAACCTACAGATTTAGTAGTAAATGATCCAATAATCCCTATTTCAAATGATAATCCTATAATAAATATTTCTAGGTATGTGTTTAGTCATTTTGACAATGCATATACTGTTGAAGAAAATGAAGATAATAATTTTATTTTTATTACTCCACAAGGTGAAGAAGAACCAAATAAAAGCAATAGTAAAGTAGAAAAAAAGAAATATATTAGGGATGCAAAATCAATAGAAATTTCATTTTATCATGAACAAATCAGTGAAAAACTGACTAATAAATTAAGAGAAGTTTATGGACAAAAAAATGTTAAACGAGAGCATCCGGCTGGTTATGGCGCAAATAGAATTGATATTGTTGTCAATACAAAAAAAGGACTTATTTTTTATGAAATAAAAACCTATTCGACACTTAGAACATCTATTCGAGAAGCTATTGGACAATTGTTTGAATACTCGTATTGGAAAAATAAAAATAAAGCAATAGAATTGGTAATTGTGACACAACCGCATAAAGATGTAGATAAAGCTAAAACATACTTTGCTCATCTACGAAACCTATTCAATATCCCTATTTACTATCAGTCATTTGACACACAGAAAAACGAATTATCAGAAAAAATATAATAATGACAACTTCCTCAATAGTTTCCAAAGTATGGTCATTCTGTAATCCCCTGCGCGATGTGGGTGTAGGTTATGGTGATTATCTAGAGCAACTCACTTATCTGTTGTTTTTGAAAATGGTAGACGAATACAGTAAACCACCCTATAACCGTGCGCTGAATATCCCCAAAGAATATAACTGGGAAAGCTTAACAGCGATAAAAGGTGCAGAACTGGAAATACATTATGTAAATCTTCTACGGGAATTAAGTACAGAAAAAGGCATATTGGGTCAGATATTTACCAAGAGTCAGAATAAGATACAAGACCCTGCCATGCTGGCCAAGATCATTGATATGATAAACAGCGAACAATGGTTGGTGATGGGTGCCGATGTAAAAGGGGATATCTACGAAAAACTGTTGGAGCAAAATGCACAGGACGTAAAGAGTGGAGCAGGTCAGTATTTTACACCACGTCCGTTGATTCGAGCCATGGTGGAATGTATTCAGCCACAACCCCTAAAAACCATTGCCGATCCGGCATGTGGCACAGGCGGTTTCTTTTTGGCCGCGTATGATTATCTGGTACAAAACAATAAACTGGATAAAGATCAAAACAAGTTTATCAAACTGGAGACTTTTTACGGTAACGAAATCGTAGCAAGTACCCGTCGTTTGGCATTGATGAATATGTTTTTGCACAATATCGGCGATATCGACAGTGATAACTTTATTTCGCCTGCCGATGCGTTGATAGCTGCTTCGCCCACTACCTACGATTATGTATTGGCTAATCCGCCTTTCGGAAAAAAGAGCTCGCAGACTTTTACCAACGAAGAAGGCGAACAGGAAAAAGACGATTTGACCTATAATCGTCAGGATTTCTGGGCTACCACCAGTAATAAGCAACTAAACTTTGTGCAGCATATCCGCTCCATGCTGAAAACAACAGGAATGGCAGCGGTTGTGGTACCTGATAATGTATTGTTCGAAGGTGGAGCCGGTGAAACAGTCCGCAAGAAATTGTTGGAGACAACCGACCTGCATACCATCTTGCGTTTGCCTACAGGTATCTTTTATGCCAATGGTGTAAAGGCAAATGTTATCTTCTTTGATAACAAACCTGCCAGCAAAACTCCGTGGACAAAAGAAATATGGGTATATGATTATCGCACGAATGTGCATCATACCTTGAAGAAAAATCCATTAAACATTGATGTTTTAAAGGATTTCATTGCGTGTTATAATCCGGCAAATCGTTTTAAACGCACGGAAACTTATAATGCAGAAACCAATCCTGATGGAAAATGGCGTAAGTTCACGTATGATGAAATCATTGCCCGTGATAAAACCAGTCTGGACATATCGTGGATAAAAGATAAATCGCTTGCCGATTTGGATAATCTTCCCGAGCCCGAAGTTATTGCACTGGATATTATTGACAATATGGAATCGGCGTTGGATAGTTTCCGGGAAATAATGATAAAGTTGAAATAAGAATAGATACAAAAAGCCCCGTTGAACCAATCAATTCAACGGGACTTTTTTTAGCTATGTATTTGATAATGTTCTACAATTCCGGTTTATATTCCACAAATGCTTCCATGGCTTCGTAGGAGGCAAGTCCCAGGCTGTTGTATAATAGGGCTGTTGCCTGATTTCGTTCTTCGGCCCGTTGCCAGAACAAGCGTTCGTCGTTACCCAGGAATGGGGCACTTTCCATTTGCGACTGGTGTTTCAGAACAGAATTCCGTTTTTTACGAAGTTGTTCCGGACTGATAGGCACTGCCATCTCGATATGGTCTATTTCCCATTCGGCCCAGGCACCGCGGTACATCCATATACGACATTCTTTCATCCATGCTTTGTCTCTCAATTCGTGAATAGCAGCCAATGCTGCATCCAGACATACTTTGTGTGTTCCGTGCGGATCGGCCAAATCGCCTGCAACAAAGATCTGATGCGGTTGCACTTCGTCTAACAAAGCAATTACTTTGACGATATCGACATCCGATAGTTTTCCTTTTTGTACTTTGCCCGTTTCGTAGAAGGGAAGATCGAGAAAATGCACGTTCTCCGGTTTGATACCGATAAATGTGCAGGCAGAGCGTGCTTCTTCGCGTCTGATCTGGGCTTTGATATAGAGCACATCTTGCGTGTCGCAATCGCCTATTTGTTTAGTATCTTTCAGGAAGTGAAGGATGCCGGCATATTTTTCTCTGGTGCTCTCGTTTTGTGGATCAAATCTGTCGAGCACATTCAGCATCAGAGATACATAACGAATTACTTCTTCATCGCCCACAGCAATGTTTCCCGAAGTCTGGTAAGCCACATGTACATCATGATCCTGATCGACCAGTCGCTGCAGGGTACCACCCATCGAGATTACGTCGTCGTCGGGATGCGGACTAAATACCAATACACGTTTGGGGTAGGGGGTTGCCCGTTCCGGACGATTGCTATCGTCAGCGTTGGGTTTACCGCCCGGCCAGCCGGTAATGGTGTGTTGCAGGTCGTTGAATATTTTGATATTGACATTGTATGCCGAACCATACTGGGCTAGGAGTTCATCCAGTCCGTGCTGGTTATAATCCTTATTGGTCAACTTTAAAATGGGTTTGTCGGTCTGAGCACAAAGCCACACAATGGCGCGACGGATAAGCATATCATTCCACTCGCAAGGACCTACCAACCATGGATGGCTGATGCGGGTGAGCTGTTGGGCTGCACTCAGATCAATAGCCGCCATGGCGTTTTTGTGCAACTGAAGGAAAGATGCCGGCACATTATCGTCCACTTTTCCTTCAATAATTTCTTTCAGAATGCTCGATTTATGTTCGCCCCAGGCCAGCAATACCACCTGTTTGGCATTGAGTAAGGTGGATAGCCCCATGGTTACCGCACTGTCGGGAACTTCGGAGATGGAACTATAATAATGTTTCAGATCGCGCTGTGATTCATTGTCGAGAAGCATAAGTCTTGTCAATGTACTCACCTGAGATCCGGGTTCGTTGTAGGCAATGTTTCCTACCAGTCCCACGCTGACCAACACTAAATCCAGCCCATCGTTTTGCTCAATCAGTTCTTCGTAATGCCGGCAAAAATCATATACATTGCTGCGGTTCACTGTAGAATCGGGCGTATAGAAGTTTTCGGCATTAAAGTCAACTTTGTCCAGCAGGTGTTTGCGTATCAGTCCGGCATTGGAGTGCATCTCCCGATCGTGAATAGGGAAAAACTCGGAGACATTAAACACCACCACATCGGCAAAACTCAATCCCTCTTCTTTGTGCAGGCGCACCAGTTCATCGTAGACACCCAGGGGTGAGAGTCCTCCCGATAAACCCAGGATACAGCGTTCGCCCTGTTTTTCTTTTTCGCGAATCAGGGTAGCAATGTTTTGTGCAATAAAGCTTACCCCTTCGTTTGCTTCCGCAAAAATACGGGTAGGCAGTTTTTCATATCGTGTTTGTCGAAGACTTTCTATCATATCATTCGACCGGTAGTAACGTTCCGGAGTGCGTTCCAGCGTTATCTTTGAACTTAAATCGTATTTCATATCTTTTTAATTTTGTCTATAGTCTATCGTCTATTGTCCATCGTCTTTAATCTTTATTCTTTGCTCTTTGCTCTTTGTTCTTTCCTCTTTTGTCTATCGTCATTAGGAACAAAGCCAAAAATCTATTATTTTCACCGAACAACAATAATTGTCAATCGTCAATTGTCCATCGTCTTTAATCTTTGTTCTTTTGTCTTTGCTCTTTTGTCTTTTCAAATCTTCTCAATCTCTTTAAAATACCGGTATGTACCGACTTTTAATTCAACGGTTGAAGCTTCGTCGCATACAATGATGCCCCGTTGGTGCAACTGCAAGGCTGTGACGGTCCACATATGATTTACCGAACCTTCCACAGCTTGCTGAACAGCCAGTGCTTTGTTGTGTCCGTTGACCATAATCAGCACTTCATGTGAATCCATAATAGTTCCGACTCCTACTGTTAGTGCCAGCTTGGGAACCAGGTTCACATCGTTATTGAAAAACCGGGAATTAGCGATGATGGTATCTTGCGTCAGGGTTTTTATGCGTGTGCGCGAATGTAAGGACGATCCCGGTTCATTGAAAGCAATGTGACCGTCGGCACCTATTCCACCCAGAAACACCTGAATGCCTCCCAACGATTTTATTTTTTGTTCGTAAGCTTCGCATTCAGCTTCCAGATCGGGGGCATTACCATCCAGCAGGTGTGCATTCTCCGGAAGAATATCGATATGGCTGAAGAAATTATCCCACATAAAACTGTGATAACTCTGCGGATGAGCTTTGGGAATGCCAACATATTCGTCCATATTAAAGGTAACTACATGCTTGAACGAAACCTGTCCCTGATTGTACATCTCGATGAGCTTTTTGTACGTGCTCAGTGGGGTAGATCCGGTTGGCAAGCCTAATACAAACGGACGTTCGGCTGTAGGGGCAAAACTCCGTATTTTGGTGACAAGGTAATTGGCCACCCAGGTAGATATTCCTGAATAATCAGGTTGGATTATTAATCGCATCTTATTTTATTTAAATAAATTAGTTCGATAAATGAAAGGTCTTTGTTTTATTGACTTCTAAGTAGGGCCTACTGAAAAACTCCGATAGGAGTTAAACTGTGCATAACCCCCAGTTTAACTGGGGGATGGAACTGTCCTCTGAAATACAACCCCGTAGTGGGTTGAACATAATAATTATTTGTTGTTGAACCCACTACGGGGTTCTGTTCTCTCTCTTTTCTTCATTCCCCCAGTTGAACTGGGGGTTATGCATAGTTAATCCCTACGGGATTCAGATTCTTGTTTAAACAATGAAGTGCATGGATTTTGAGCACTTGAATTCAAAAACTTTGCACATTAAATCAAAAATGTATTTTTATCTCATTATAATTCATTGACATAATAGTTTCTCAGCAGACTCTAAGTAATACAAATCAGGTGTTGCAGACATATAATATAAGAGATTTGGCTAATGCCGATTTTCAATTCTCACTTTGTTCGAAGTGACAATCAATATTTTATGTTTTTGGATGGGGGTAGGTTGGCGGCGAAGCCGCCAACCTACCCCCATCCCTTACAAAGAGGATGTAATATCTGTCATTCTGAACGAAGTGAAGAATCTACTGTTTTTCGCCAGACAACAGTGATTATTTATCTATATCCTTTAACACTCCTTGTAAGGTTTATGTTCTCCAAAACCATTTAATTCGGGTAAAAAACATGGTAACCAACACGGCAATAGCTGTGAGAATAATGCCCCGCAGAAAGCCCAGTCCTGCATTCAGACTAAGGTATTTGAGTAAGGGGGATATTCCCAGTAAACCCGCAACAGGCATAATAAACAAATCGCCGGCCACATAAGCAATCATGGGGTTTTGCCCCGACATAACTAAAAACTTAGTACTACGCACGCATCCATAAAAGTCGCAGATGATATTCAGTGCCAAGAGCGCCATAAATGCGAGCCCCGAAGTTACAAAATAATAGCTATAACTGGGTGGATCTTTTTTTATTCCTCCTTCGTATGATTCAAAACAAAGCCCGAGGAACAACAAATAAGCCCCGGCATAAAATAGATTCTTCCATAATTGCTGGTTGAAGCCCTCTTCTTTGTGAAGAAGAAAATAACCGATACCCAATAACGAACCGGTAACCACTAAGTTGGCAACCAACAATCGACAATACAGAAAATAGAGGTTTGATACAATAAGGACAATAGTCAATACTAATAAAAGCACCGACAGTTTGCGGTCATTTTTAAATTGGATGCCTCCTCCGGTATTGCGTTGATTCATCCATTCCAGCAAATATTCTCCGGCAAAACTACCGGGAATGACAATAAAGAGGTATTTCAGATAGGTGAATTTATACATCCACGGAAAGGGAGTGAAATTGAACAGTACCTTAGCCCACGAGCTTTCTACACTTGATGATAATAGAATAGCCATTAAACAAAAGAGCACTGCAATTCGCGACCAACGGTTCTTTTTGGTCAGGGTATAAACGATAGAACCAAAAACAGCCATGTTGGCAAGTAGCAGAATGATGATATTGCTGGAATCCAAACTCCAGGTTCTGCCTCCGGCATATTGTACGGTTATCATAAGCAGAAAAGCCAAACCGTAAGCCGATAGTTTAATGACTCTATGTGCCCATACAGGCATCTTCAACGGAATACGCATAAACATGGGAAAAAGCAGTGCAAAGGCTACTATAGCAAGACCCCATGCACGTGGATCCTGAGGGGAACTTAGCATGTAAGGATAAAAGTGCTCGATAAAAATGGCAAAGAACGTGAGTTGCAATCCGCGTAGTACTGCATCCCAAACCATTCGAAACCGGCTTTCGCCTCTCTCCATCTTTTTGCCAATGGAAAAAGGAAATGCTGCTCCCATAGCAAAAAGAAAAAAGGGAAAAACCAGATCGACCCACGTAAGCCCCGACAAAGCCGCATTGTAAACGTGTGTTGGAGGGGGCGTTTGGGTATGATACATCCAGCCCGGAAGTATTTCGGGTGCAACGGTTGCCGATAGTACCATCGTAATGATGGCGTATCCGCGTAAAGCATCCAGTGCAAAAGCCCGTTGACTTGTTTCTTTATTTTTCATTCCTTGTGTTTTAGTAATCAAAGGGCTGTATCAAAAGTCTTTTCTAGAACGCAAATGACGCAAAATGCACAAATTAATGCAATCTTATTGAATTAAAATTCAGCAAATCATATTCAACTGCACAAATCTTATTTGCGAAAATTTGTGTTGTTTGCGTCATCTGCGTGCTTTTGATACAAGCTCCGACATTTATTTTGTGCTACTCTTACTTTTGGAGGCGGGTTTCAAAGCACCTCCGGCAATCATGCCTTCTTCAAGTTCTTTCCACAAATTTTTGTTGATAATGTGTACGATATCAAAGACCATCAGACCATCGGAAGCTTTCAGATTCATTTCAATAGCTTTCGGTAGTTTGGCCGGATTTGAATAAAACTGATCAACAAGAATACCACCCATAAATTTATTGTCTTTCAGAATGGTTCTTAAATGTGCACATGAACCTTCTACACAATACCAGGTTCCGGATTGAGCCTGACTATCGGTTTCATTCCAAATGCTGTGGTTGTTTTTATGATACTCTTCAATGGTAATGTCGGTATAATAACTTCCGGTCATATAAAAGTCGAGCAAATCGCCGTAAGCAAAGTTTTTATAGTTTGGTGTAGCCCAGTCAAAATCTTTGCTCGGATCGTATTTGTTGCTGGCAAAGTTTACACCCACTTCGTAATACGAAGGATACCAGGCTCCGGTATAGGTTCCAAATAAAATGTTTTTATTCACCGATTTTACTTCTTTACGAGCCAATGCAAAAAAGTCGTAAATGTTCTTGGTGCGCCATTCCACCCATTTCAGGAAATACTTTCCACGTTCAGGAACATATTTACCTGCATCATTTTTCTTCCAGGTAAAGATGTCGGCAGGGAAATTAGCCACCTTCTCACCAATATATTCTTCAAATTTGCTTCTCGACAAGTCGGAGAAATCGGCACTGATTCCATCATAACGAGCACGATCCAATACAATCCCATCCAGCTTCGGGTATTTTGTAACAATCTCTTTCGTGATGTTCAGAATGTATGTTTGAAACTCCGGGATGATCGGGTTTACCATGGCACCGTATTTTTGTTTTTCCTGCGTAATAGGAATAATTCCTTTTTCGGGTGTATACACCATAGAAGCCCATTCCGGATGTTTTGAATAAATAATTCCACGATCGAAATAGTTGTGACCGGCTACAAACACATTGAGTTCTGCCTGAACTTTCAATCCTAATTCATGACCCTTCTTGATAAAGCGACCCAGATAATCAAAATTGCTTCGTTTTGCACCCTGCCATTCTTCCATGCGGGGAGCATAAGCACTTTCGTAAAGCACTTCGCCGGTGATAGGACGAACATCAACAATGACCTGTGTAAACCCCAGTGATTTTAATTTGGTCAGGTAAAAATCGATGGTGTCCGGACTACTGAACCGGGCAAAATTGGCTTCGCCGTCAATCCACATGATTGATTCTTTATTTTGCGTTACTCCTTTTTTCTTTGCTGCATGAGAGCTGAGTGATATGGTGAATAATATCGCCATTAAAAATACTAGTTTTTTCATATTTGTCATTCTATTTTTTTGTTTATACTTGTTTTTGTCATTTCATTTTAATATTGCCCGAAAAGGGGATGCTGGAATACCTGCATTATTGCATAGATTTCCTTCTTTGTAATTGCGAAAACAATAACGAACTTCTTTGGGAGCTGCGATGGTTTCGTTCCATACTTTCACAATGGAAGAACCACCGATAATTTCGGCATGTGCGGGAATAAATTTCCCGTCGGCTCCGGCAATTTCAAATCCTTTCAGCTCTTCATTCTCGGGTGTCATACCATCTTCGCCATAGTCGAACTGAACTTCTACTGTTTTATCGTTCAGCTTACAACTATTATAGATAGGTCCGCTGTAAGCAATTCCGTCTATGCCGTAAGTTTTGGCCAGTGCCCAATAAGCCAACCTTTCGCCAACCTTTATTTTGTATGGCGGGTGAATAAAGATCTCGCTTCCGGCATCGGTGGTGGTAACCATGCCTACGTTCGGCACTTCTTTCATCAATTCCAGTTGCGCTTGACGAAACCACGCCCAGTCTAACTCGTCTTTGTTGCCCGATTGCCAGGGTGCTATTTGTACATAATAAAAAGGCAGATCGGGTGAGCGGAAAAACCTTCTCCATTGTGCCACCAGTGCCGGGAAAAGTTTTTTGTACAGTGCCGGTTCGTTGCTGTTGGCTTCGCCCTGATACCACAGTACCCCTTTGACAGGAAAGCCTTCGAGCGGTTGTACCATTGCATTGTGGAGTAGGGTAGGAGTTCCGTTGGGATAACCGAATTCTTTGTTCTTCAATACCGAAAGATCCACTTCCGGAATGCCTGCCAGCGTTTCTTTGTCCATCCAGGCTTCAATTTTGGAAGCGCTCCAGGAGCAATGTACCAGTCCGACCGGCACTCCCAGAATTTTCTGTAACATATTTCCGAAGAAATAGGCTGTAGCACTAAAGGTGGAAACTTCTTTGGGAGAGCTCAGGCTCCAATGCCCCTCTACATCTTCTTTTGGCGTAGTGCTCCAGTCGTTCTTTACGGTAAACAATCGTAGCGGACGATTGGGATCGGCCGAAGCAATATAGGGTTGAGAACCGAAGACCGGTTGACCACGAAATCCCTTGACAGGCATTTCCATGTTCGACTGTCCGGAGCAAAACCAGACTTCGCCAATGAGAATGTTTTTCAATTCAAGCGTTTCACCGTCGGAAATAGAGATGCTAAACGGACCGCCGGCAGCCGGTGTACGAATTGCTGCACTCCAATGTCCGGATGCATCGCTCTTTGTTTTAATACTGCTTTTATTCCACGATGCATTCAGCGTAACAGCTTTTCCGGCAGTTGCCTTTCCGTGAAAATGAACTTCTGATTGTTGTTGCAACACCATGTTATCACCCCATATTGATGGAAGCGTTACTTTGGCTTGCGCAATGTTTGCACAGAGTAAGCATGCAATGATTAGTCTTGTTTTATTTCTGTCATTCATTCTTTGAACTTATATTTTATTGTTGTTCGGTAAACTTTATATCTGAAACTTTGTGAGAGATTTCTCACTTCGTTCGAAATGACAATCAATGTTTTATGTTTAGGGATTGGGGTGGGGGTGGGGGGGCGGCGGCCCCCCCCCCCCCAAAACACAAACAACCGGGTT
>Ga0302262_10000391_pt1 | contig 17887 bp, 15 predicted proteins | sample II_Fen_E3_4_FD_194557 | JGI IMG/M metagenome (GOLD analysis project Ga0302262, IMG submission 194557) | Peat permafrost microbial communities from Stordalen Mire near Abisko, Sweden - II_Fen_E3_4 | ecosystem: Environmental > Terrestrial > Soil > Wetlands > Permafrost | place: Sweden: Abisko...
ATTTTATCGCTGACTTCCGACGATCACCCGATGACTGGGACGACCTCCTTCATTCCATCATCGACGATCCAGACATCATCCAAGCCGTCAAGGACCATAAGCCGCGGTGACAATCGGGCGGTTACGATAGACTGGGCGGGGACAATGGTCGTGTTGGTATCGCCTGACACCAAGGATAGCGAATGGGTGAACAAGGAAATCCAGTACGCTCACGATCAAGGAAAGAACATTGTCGGGGTCTGGGATGATGGTGAGAGGGGATGTGAATTGCCCGAGGCGCTGAATGACCTAGCCGACCACATGGTTCCATGGGATGGGCCGCAGCTGGTCGATGCGATCTTCAATCGCTTAGAGGGATGGCGGGATCAGCGAGGGGATCCCATGGTTCCGCGGTCGATTCCGCATTATCGTTGCTGACCCATGGCTCTCTACAGCTACGTTCTTGACCACGATTACGGGTTCGCGCCTAACCCGTTCTTTGGTGCATGCACATTGGCTACTTGCAAACCTCAGATCCGTGAGCGTGCGCAAGTAGGCGACTTCATCATGGGTACGGGCTGCGCCAAAAGGAAACGCTCTGGCCGCTTCGTGTACATGATGCGTGTAGGCGAGATCACAACCTACGACGCTTACTGGTCTGATCCAAGGTTCCGGCGGAAGCGGCCCTGCCTTGACAAGGGCACTGCCCACGCCTTTGGTGATAATATCTATCATCATGAACCAGATGGCGCGTGGCAGCAGGAAAGCTCCTTTCACAGTTTGCCGAATGGTCGGCCAAATCCGCTAAATCGGGATCATGACACTCACTCCGATCACGTGCTCATCGGACATGACTACGTTTATTTTGGCGGAGATGGGCCACTTATTCCCGATCGTTTCCGAAATTGGGATGGTTATGATATCTGCGCGGGCCGTGCATATAAGAAGCAATTCCCGCCAAATATGGTAGCGGAAATGATTGTCTGGGGCATGGGCTACGGCTTAGGACGTCAGGGAAATCCGGCCGACTGGGTGCGAATGCCCGAAGGAGCTCGCTGATTTCTTCCAAAATAAGTAACTGGCGCGCCAATGTTTAGGGACACGTCCATCGTTTTTCTCAGTTACGCCGCTTGACGTGCTTGGTACTGCTTTAGATGACCGCCCAATCATTTATCTACTTGGCATTCTGATTGAATTCTCGCCACTGCAGGATTGCGTCGATCACAGCGAATGACGTTGGTTCGCCGCGATCTTCATCGGCGATTTGCGAAAGATGTGGCCTCAGTGTGCTCGGAACCTGTGACGACAGGCCAGCAAGGTGAGCTATTGCCTGCTCATAACCCTCTTGCTGGTTGGCCCGGGGCACAGCGCGGTCCTTAGCCAGAAGGCCGAGGGCGATCGCAACGTCACGGGCTGCACCGCCATATGCACCAAGTGGGATAAAAGGCTGCCCGGCCTCGAGCGACATTATCGCTTCTTGCACAATCCCAGGCATAGCGCCTTCATAACTGTCTTCAAGGCATTCCAAACGCCCCATCTTGCCGCCAATCGCAAGGCGCGCATCAGCCAAAACTGTTACAAGTGCGCGGGCTCTAGTATAAGCGTCTGGGTCTGTCTGTATAACATGACTCGCAAGCCAACCGGTCCAATCCTCCTCATTTGCGATTGAAATGCGTTGAGAACCTGGCTGTCCTAGCAATAATTTCGGTCCGGACGGTCGCAAGGGGACTAATTGCTCGCCGATGCTGATCTGGGTCTCTGCAATGGAGCGGTTTTCTTCAAGCGCCGCATGAAGGCGATCGAATGTGGAGCGGCGTGCGATCGGCTCGGCAATGACATGCAGGAATGGCGCCTTTGTTCGTGCCCCCGCGTACGCGCTGGCAAGATGGCGAAAGATTTTGAAGGTATATTGGCTAGGTGAAAGATTGCCTAAATAGATTATTTCGCAGCCCTTGCGTATGAGTGTGGTACAGATCGTCAGAAGCGCACGGTCTACCTCTCGGTTCGGCATCCCAAGTTGTGCGGAATCTGGTGCGGTGCTAGCCGATATTGCTATCTTTATACCATCCAGCTTCACGCTTGGTACTCTCCCAACGTTAAAATCTTTGCGTTGGGGTTTATCGCGCTTAGCGCTCGGCTCAGCAACGTGACCTCGATATCGTTTAGTGGAGGGTCGGGGTAAATGATCGTGTCAGGGACGGCTTCGTTGTCAACGATGTCAAAAAGCTCAGGTGGACGCGGCAATATTAGGGCATCGGCTTCGCCCAAGGCCGACTTGGCTTGAGCCTCGAACAAGTCGCAACGTAGGCCCTCTGAAAGAGCCTCCACAAGAAGCATCTCAATCCAAGATGGGTCTTGCATGTCCGGATGCACCCGCACCCGCGGAACATTGGCACCATATGGAAATGTGCGGCTGATGCGGACCCCGCCAACGTCGGCAAGGACTATTGGCCGCCGATGATGCTTGGCTGTCGTTAGTTCGAAAACGCACCAGGGCCGCGAATCGTACACATCGGAAACGATGGCAATCAGCGTTCCGCGTTCGATTTCTCTCTCAAATCGATCTTTGTAGTCCTCTCCCGGATTAAGTTCCTTGGCGTCGTAGAATGTGTGTAAGGATATATCCTGTCGGGGCGCCCCAACATACTCGACGATTGCCTGTGCGGTGGTGTCGCCATCCGCCTTGGCATGACTTACAAATAACGGCTCCTCGGCTTCGTTTCCGCTTAACTGTCTCATGTGCCGCCTTATTTGGTGCAGCAGGTGAAGGAGCAGGCGCTTGTCGCGTGCTCCTTGATTGGGAAGGTGCTCCCAATGCTTGCGATAAGCGTACTGGGTGTGAAGTTCTGCGTCAGATTTGGGCAGAGGCTCACCAGTTGGCGATCCAAACGGCACATATACATCAACATTCCCGCGGGCATTCATCGAGGCTCTCGTCGATTTCAGATAGGCATCCCATGCTGTGACATCTTCGTGCATGAAATCGTCGTGCAAGACCACGACAGCGTTGTGGTTGGCCCGTGCGAGATCGAGTGCGGCAGGTAACGATGAAGTTGTGCTCCACGGTTTGCTTGCAAAGCGCACCGGCACGCGATGGGCAACGCCTTCGCGCTCCATGCCTAGTCCGTCAAAATGACTAGAGATCAGATCGGCAAGACGTGCGCTTTCCTCAGAACTTGAAGCCCAAAGCACGTGGATACGCAATTCATCTATCATGAATTTAGCTTAGCCAGAAATTGCTTATATGAAAAGCGCTGCGCGTGCAGCTGCAGCGTTATGGATGGTGGATCGAGAATCGTTTCTGGGGTCCAGAGCAACGACAAAACATTGGGTTTATGCCATCGTTCGGAAATGATTGAACGACCGCTTCACGAGATAGCTCCGGTGAGCAGGCTAAAAGGGCGGTCCCCACCTAACGCCATTGCGCAGCCAAAAGCTCGGCCTGTTGGATGACCGTTTGCACGGCCTCATCCTGCAGGTCTGGTGGATAGCCATATTTGCGCAGGATGCGTTTCACCAGCACCCGCATCCGGGCTCTAGCAGATTCGCGATGGGCCCAGTCGACACTGGCATTTGATTTGAGATTTTGCAGCAATTCGGCGGCAATAACCTTTAGGCTGTCGTTGCCCATGATGTCCACGGCGCTCTCATTGTCGGCGAGGGCATCATAGAAGGCGATTTCTTCCGAAGTTAAGCCTTCGGCCTCTCCTCGTGCCTGCTGCTCCCGGATCTCGCGGGCCAATTCGATAAGGGCTTGCAGAACCTCGACGGTGCTGATGGCGTTAGTGTGATAGCGGGTAATCGCCTCGGTCAGACGCTCAGAATATTTGCGGCTTTCCACCGCATGGGTCTGGGACCTAGATCGGATTTTGTCGGCCAGCAGCTTCTGAAGTGCCTCCAGCGCCAGGTTGGGCCGCTCAGAATTCTTCATTTCCGCCAAAAATTCGTCGGACAGGATCGAGATATCCGGCGAGGTCATGCCAGCGGCTTGCAGGATGTCGATGATGTCTGTCGTTACCACCGACCGGTCGATCAACTGCTGGACGGCGAAATCCCGTTCTTGCTTCGATTTACCCGACACGCTGGTTTTCGCCAGCGCCGCCCGGATCGTTTGATAGAAGGCTTCCTCGTCGCGAATGGCCTTGGCTTCATCACTGGCCGCCGCCAGAGCAAAGGCCTTGCCAAGCCCCAAGGCAGCATCCTGAAAGCGGCGGTGCGCGGCCTTTTTGGCGTCATCTGTGGTTTGCCGTTGGGCATTCTCATGCTGACGGGCCAGAATCCACTCCAGCGCCTCCGCCAGACATTTCAGGCGGTGCGCCGGTTTGCTACTAACGCCCGGGCCGCAGTCAAACCCGTGAAACATGGCCCGCACGATATCGAGGCGCTTGAGCAACTCACAAATAGCTTGTCGGTTATCGACCCCGACCTGCTGCTGATCCGACGGCGAATAGACCCCGAGAGCTTTCTTCAAATTTTGGGCGATGCCGATGTAGTCGACAATCAGCCCTGCTTCCTTGTCGCGAAACACGCGATTGACCCGCGCGATGGCCTGCATCAGCCCATGCCCGCGCATCGGCTTGTCGATATACATGGTGTGCATGCAAGGGGCGTCAAAGCCCGTCAGCCACATGTCGCGCACGATCACCAGCTTGAGCGGGTCGTCGAGTCTCTTGGCCCGCTTGGCGAGATCGTCGCGGCGTTTCTTGCCGCCGATATGTGTTTGCAATTCCTTCGGATCGGAGGCCGAGCCGGTCATCACGATCTTGACCACGCCTTGGCTGCCATCATCGGAATGCCAATGCGGCCGCAGCGCTATAATTTCGTCATACAAGGCAACGCAAATCCGGCGACTCATGCACACCGCCATTGCCTTGCCATCCATCGCGGCGAGGCGGTTTTCCAGATGCTCGACCAAGTCCGCCGCGATCAGTTTGAGGCGATCCTTCGAGCCGACCAGCCGCTCCACCGCCGCCCAGCGAGCTTTCAGCTTTTCCTGATCGGCCTGCGCTTCATCCTCGGTCAGTTCCTCGATCTCGGCGTCGATCAGGGGGATCTGGTCTTCGGCCAACTCAATCCGCGCGAGGCGGCTTTCGTAATAGATGGGCACCGTCGCCCCATCCTCCACCGCGCGCGAGATGTCGTAAATGTCCACATACTCGCCAAACACGGTCTTGGTGTTGACATCATCCGTCTCGATCGGTGTTCCGGTAAAGCCGATAAACGAGGCGTTGGGCAGCGCGTCGCGTAGATATTTCGCGTGGCCATAGGCTCGCTTGCCGGTTTTGGGATCGATCCTTGCGCGAAAGCCATATTGAGAACGATGCGCCTCGTCGGCCATCACGATGACGTTTTGCCGAGTGCTGATGGCAGGATAGGCATCCCCTTCGGCGGGGGCGAATTTCTGGATGGTAGTAAAGATCACGCCGCCTGAGGCGCGGTCGAGCAAATCCTGCAATTGATCGCGGCTATCCGCCTGCACCGGCTTTTGCCGGATCAGATCGCTGCACATGGAAAAAGTGCTGAACAGTTGATCGTCCAGATCATTGCGGTCGGTGATGACGACAATCGTCGGGTTTTCCAGCGCGGGGTGACGCACCAGAAGCCCCGCATAAAAGGCCATCAGCAGGCTCTTGCCTGAGCCTTGCGTGTGCCAGATAACGCCGATGCGCCGGTCGCCATCATAACCACTGCCCCGCGCGGAAGGCAAAGCGCGCAAGGTGGCCTCGATGGCATTTTGGGCGGCGAAATATTGGTGGTAGCCCGCCACGATCTTGGCTGTGCCATTGCCGGTGTCGCCAAACACGGTGAAATCGCGCATCAGCACCAGCAGGCGCTGCCGGTCGAACACGCCTTTGAGCAGCACTTCGAGTTCCGGCAATCCCTTGGCGGCGATGGTCTCGCCATCCATTGTGCGCCATGGCATGAAGCGTTCTTCGTCCGCCGTCAGTGAACCAGCCTTGGCCACCAGTCCGTCCGAGATCACCAACAGGGCGTTGGTGCGGAACAGCGAGCTGATCTGGTCTTTGTAGGTTTGCAGCTGATTGAAGGCGCCGCCCATGGTGGCGTTTTCATCGCCAGGGTTTTTCAGTTCCACCACCGCCAGAGGCAGGCCGTTGACGAACAGCACAATGTCGGGCCTGCGGTTGTGACCTGCCTCGATTACGGTGAACTGGTTGATGGCCAGCCAATCGTTGGCATCTTCTGCAAAATCGATCAGCCGGACGCGGTCGCCTCGGATGGCGCCATCCACGCGATATTCCACCGGCACGCCTTCGACCATCATGCGGTGCAAGCGGCGATTTTCTTCCACCAGCGAGGGCGTTTGGGCGGCGATCACCTGCCGCACGGCATCTTCGCGGGCGTCTTCGGGGATGTTGGGGTTCAGCCGTTCCACCGCGCGGGCAAGGCGCGCATGCAGGATCACATCGCCATAGGCGGCGCGCTCTGGCTGGGCGCTGTCGGGCGAGACGGCGTTGCCATAGGCCACATCCCAGCCCATTTCGCCCAGCCATTCGAGCGCGGCTTCCTCGACATGGGATTCGGTGAACTTGGCCATCAATGCTTGCCGAACCGCTGAGCCAGGAAAGCCTGAACTTCACTCAACGGCATTTCCGGGGAGGAGTTTCCGCTGCGGACATAGAGTTTTTCCGACTTGGCTCCGTTTTTGTCCTTCACTTCGACAATCACTGCTTGGTCGGCGGCATGGACATCGATCTGACAAATCTCGACCGCATCTACCTGCGGGAAGCTGATCCGCAGTTTGGCTGATGTAAACGCCTGACCGAATGCGGTGCCGAACAGATTGCGCAAATGCAGTTCGAACTTGTCTCGGTCGGCATCGCCGAGTGCACTATAGTCCTGGTCCAGTCCCACCGCGTCGCCTGCATCGGTCACGCCGATCAACAAGGTGCCGCCCTCGTGGCTATTTGCGAACGCGGCAACAGTCTTGATGACCACATCCTCAAGCGCCTTGTTGATCCGGCCCTCCTTGGTGTCCCAACGCAGCGTTTGCTTGAACTCCAGCTCTTCGCTTTCGCCGTCACCAATCATCTCCGCAAGGGTGATCGGGGCCTTTGGCAATGCCGTTTCTGTGATAGATTTTAGGAATGAATTCAGATCACTGGCAAGCATTTTCCTACGCGCCTTGAGGAACGCTTCGTAGTTCTCGGTTTCCCACAACAACGGGTCAGCGGGGATCGATTGCTTTGCCAGCGCATCAGGATTGCGCTGTGAAACCTCGGTCAAATAGTCCTTTGCCGTGGTGGCGCTTTTCGTGCGGTTGGCAATCTGCGTCAGGATTGCTCGGTTGGTCAGTTCCTGTGCCAATGCATATTTTAGCCGGTTTTCGGTGCCGTAACCTGCCACCTTGAGTTTTGAGAATGGAAAGATGTGATCGTTTTCAAGTGAATACCGTTTGCCCATCGGTTGGCGCAGCTTGACCCCGGTGGTGAAGCAATAGGCTTCCCGGCTTTTGAAATACCACTTCATCATCGGATACAGGGGATGGGAAATTGTCCGGCCTTCGAATTCGTCTGGCAGGATTTCAAGGGAGCGTTCGTCCTGGATGACACGCAGCAGCTCATCGAATGGCTGACTGGAATCCCTTACCATCCGCAAATCATGGTCCAGTTTTTGCGGCAGCTGACTGACGTAACGGGTGCGAATTTGTGAATAGTAGAACCATTTGACGATCTTGCGGATTTCCAACTCGCTCAGGTGGCCCGCGCCGGAATTCGCCTCGGCCCGCTTGTAGCAATATGCGATGATCGGGATCAGCGCATAGGGCGAGTTGATCTCGTCAGTATGATCGACATAGGCATGTGATTGAAGGATATTGACGACGTAATCGAGCGTCGTGCTCTCCAGCTGCTTCCACGCGGCGCGGATCGACTCGCCGTTATCATCACCATGCAACAGCTTCATGTTTGAGCCCGACTGGTGCAGACAGGCCAGCAAGGCGTAAACAACAAAGTCGAGCTTGAAGATGAAGCCCTTGGCCTGCAGTTCGGCCAGCTTGGCCTTAAAAACGTCGCGGGCTTGCGGCCAGTAACCAGAAATCTGCGCAAGGGCGAGTTCGGCCTCGGTCAGCGAGACGCCGCTGGCATTGACCTTATAGAAAATGTCGATGGCTTCGCGAACACTGGCCTTGATCGGAATGGTCTGTTCCGGAAATTCGCGGTCCAAAATGCGCTCGATCGCACGAACGTTGTCATCGATCCTATCATCGGTTTCGCGCGGAACTGTCTCCCCGCGATCCTCGAGTGTCCGGACGATATCTTTGGCTCTGATCTTGCGCTGAAATATGTCCGTCAGATTCTGCCAACGGGCGTCGTTCCCCATTTTGAGCTTTTTGTAATATTCCAGCTCCAGCGTCTCGACGTTCACGTGCAGCCCGCGCGTGTCGTTCAGGATTTCCGGCGCAGTGTAGTAAGGGGGCAATTCCCCCCGGATCAGCATATAAAGCGTTGTCAGCCGTTGCTGCCCATCCAGCAATATACGCACCGCACCCTGCTTTTCGTTATACTTGTGCGGCCCCTTCAATTCGGGCGGATTGTTCGTCTCCCACGTCAACATCGTGCCTGTGGGATATTCCTTGATAAGGGAATCGATCAATTCCTTGGCGTCGTCGCGCTTCCATACGTACTCGCGTTGGAATGCGGGTACGAACAGCTGATTTTCGTCGATCTTGTCCAGCGCAACGGAGATTTTCACTCGGTATCGATCCTTCTCATTTTGCTCAATGCTTGATCCCCTAGGTTATGGATCAATGCAACACCGCTAACACGCTCAGGCTGCTCAATTGCTTGCAAATCTTCTCGAAATAGCGCCGCCCGGTCAGGCGATTGTTCGATGAGCTCGAAGTTGAAGCCGCCGGGCAACCGTAAAATACCATGTTCGGCCCCCGCCGACCTGCCGTTGGGGATACGAACGTTGCGGATCAAAGCAGAGAGCCCACGGAAGCTTCTGCCTCCGCCACGCGGATTTCGCCGGACATCAGCTTGGGCAGCAGCAGGTCGCGGGTTTGGGCGAGGGTGCGGGATTCAGCCTTATTGGCTTCCATCATATCTATTATCGGGACGCACAGTGTTGCGAAGGCATCGCGGATTGCTTCATCGGCAACCACTATTGGGCTATCGGCAACGACTTCAGGCCGAACTGCTGGATATGCCCCGCCATCCGCAAGATGGGCTAGCCTGTCGATGTTGTCCGGCGCGGTGGCTGCACACCAGACCAATGCTCGATCCGTTTTCCGTCGTGGCCGCAAGACGGCAAAGCCTGTGCTGCCGGTCAAACCCGCAGTATTCACATAGGCAAAGGAACCGTTCCCAGGACGGACAGTGCCCACTATCGTATCGCCGGACCGCAGTACTCGTCGCGCCCTGCTGGGGGCGTCGAGCCATGAGTAATGTTCAACGCTTTCAATGTAGCCCCATTTGGTATTGGATAGATCAACATAGGCAACCGTCTCTGGTGCAGTTCGCACGGACCAAGATTCAGGGTTGAGGTTTCCAATGTCCGCGATTGATCCATCGGTCCAACCTTCCGGCCTGTCTTCGGCGTCCAGTGTGGAGGGGAAGAGGGACCAGAGGTGAGGAGCGAGGTAGGCGGGGGTGCCGGTTTGTTTGGCGCGGGTGGGGCCGAAATCGACAAACCAGTCGCGAAACAACGCCCGCGCTTGGCGCTCCAGCGTGGCATTCATCCGCCGGTTCAACTCGATCTTGTCATCGAGGGCGGCGAGGAGATCCGACATAGGCTTCCGGAGATTTGACGGAGGATATGGAATCGGAAGCTCGGCCAAGTCCTTGAGGTTAAAGGTCGCCTGAACGGTTGTGTTCGCTCGCGACCGCATAAAATCCTGAGCCGGTTGGCTGCGGATCGCAAAGTTGATCCAGCGCGCATCCGCCTCGTCGCCAAGAGGAACGACACCGACGGCACGCGCAACATTCCAGCCTCGAAGCTCCGGCGGTGCAATGGCAGTTTGGCCGAGCGAACCCACCAATGAGACAAGCAACTCACCGCCTTGAAGGCGAGAACGTCGATAGTTTGCTTCGATTTCCTGATCGACCCGCATTGCGTCTGAAAGTTCCAGCCCCGTGCCCGTGAAGTTGTTTACACGGACGATGGGGACCCCGGACGGGTTAGGTGTTCCCGGTTGAACAATTCCGTAGCAGATAGAACGGCTGGTATCGACGAAGCTCTTGAGTGGATATTCCGGCCAAGGAAGCAAAACGCCATCTCGATCAACCACCGCCTGGAAACTTGGTGCGACATCATGCCAATCGAGCACATCAACTTTGAATGGGAGATCGCTTTTCGAGAATTCTTCGGCCAGATCGGCGACAAGCCATGAGGGAATTTTCTCGGCCCCTTTCAGAGCCAGATCAAGATCGGAATAGGGCTTGGCTGTCCATTTTGCACGACTGCCAAATACCCGAGCAGATACGCCTGCTGGGAGGTGGCTGGCCAATATGCTCTGAACGATCTCCAGATGATCAGGCCGCAAATCGATTGGTGCTGTCATGCCAAGGCTGCGCGCAAGCGGTCCCGAAGAAAGCGTGCCTCTTCCACAAAGGGAGAAATTTTCGCGAAAACTTCGATAGCTTTTTTTTCGTCATAGGTGTGACTGGTCGTCCCCCGCGCCTGACGGAAACCTCTCCAATGCGACCAATCGCCGAGTAGGAGCCCGCGTTCGTTGCCCGCGCGAATGAGGTCTTGAAATTCCGCACGGTCAAACTCATCCGGGTTGGCCGAGGTGCCTTCCAAATACCGTTTCAGCATCTTGTGGCTCAGTTCATAAGTGAACTCAAACCGCTGGATACAGGCGTCGCGGACCATATCATCATCAGGATTTTCGGCATGGCGCACCAAGGCCGCTTCCAGCGACGCCAAGGCCTTTTCGAACGGCTCAATATTCAACTCAATTGCCATCGGATACCACCACATTTGCCAATTTTTGGCGGATTAGCGCCGTTAGCTGATCACTTGCGTTAAACTGGCTTTCTAGAGTTGCTTTTAGCGCGTCGAAGCGTTCGGAGAAAGGCGTACTATCCTCCTCCACCTCTTCCGCGCCAACATAGCGGCCGGGGGTGAGCACATAGCCGTGGCCAGCGATAGTTTTAGTGTTGGCCGAACAGGCAAAGCCGGGCACATCCTCATAGCCATCACCATAGCGCCAGGCGTGGTAGGTGTCGGCGATGAGGGCGATGTCGTCGTCGCTCAATTCGCGGCGGGTGCGGTCGACCATGTGCCCCAGCTTGCGCGCATCGATGAACAGGATTTCCCCGCGCCGATCACGCAGCTTCTGATGGCGGCCAACGCCGTTCGACTTGTCCTTTGCGAGGAACCAGATGCAGACGGGGATCTGCGTGGAATAGAACAACTGCCCCGGCATGGCGATCATGCAGTCGACGACATTGCCATCGACCATGGCGCGGCGGATTTCGCCCTCGCCATTCTGGGTGGAGGACATGGAGCCATTGGCCAGCACCACGCCGGCCGTGCCGGTGGGCGAGAGATGGTGCAGGATATGCTGGAGCCACGCAAAGTTGGCATTGCCCGCAGGCGGTGTGCCGAATTTCCAACGGCCATCCTCGCGAATGCGCTCGCCGCCCCAGTCGGAGATGTTGAAGGGCGGGTTGGCCAGCACGTAATCGGCGCGCAGGTCGGGCAGTTCGTCACGGTGGAAGCTGCCGTCATTGTTCCATTTGATGTCGGCATCGATGCCGCGCACCGCGAGGTTCATCATGCACAGGCGCCAGGTGGTGTGGTTTGATTCCTGACCATAGACGGCAATGTCGCCAATACGGCCGCCGTGGTTTTCGAGGAACTTTTCCGACTGGACGAACATGCCACCCGAGCCGCAGCAGGGGTCATAGATGCGGCCGCGATAGGGTTCGAGCATTTCGACCATGGTGCGCACGACCGAGCGGGGGGTGTAGAATTCGCCGCCGCGCTTGCCTTCGGAACCGGCGAACTGGCCGAGGAAATATTCATAGACCCGGCCCAGCACGTCGCGGCTCTGGCCGTCAGCTTCCTTGAAGCCAATGCCGGAGATGAGGTCGATCAGCTCGCCCAGCATGATCGCGTTGAGCGAGGGGCGGGCATATTCCTTGGGCAGCACGCCTTTCAGCGTGGCGTTGACCTTCTCGATCTCGAGCATGGCATCGTCGATGACCTTGCCGATGCCGGGCTGCTTGGCGCTGGCCTGCAGGTGCGACCAGCGGGCTTCCTTGGGCACCCAGAACACATTGTCGGCGCGATATTCGTCCTCGTCTTCGACGCCTTCGGGGTATTCAGCAAGCAATTGGGCGCGCTTGGCCTCAAAACCGTCTGAAATATGCTTGAGAAAGATGAGACCCAAGGCGATGTGTTTGTAGTCCGAGGGCTCCATTGTCCCGCGCAACTTGTCAGCAGCCTTGAACAGCTCTGCCTCGAAACCGAGATCGCCGCCCTTGGCTTGCCCTTTCGTCGTAGTTGCGGGTTTTTTAGCCATGAAATCCTTGCCCAAAATCGATCTGTGTTGCGCCACTCTCGTTAGCAACAGCAGCACGACAAAGCCACAGCGAATGGGCGGCGATCAACTCTGGGCGTTGCTCGTGATTGGCGGTGGGGTATGAAGCCCAAACAGCGATACGGGGAGGCAGTCGTGCGGGTTCGGATCGAGGAAGGCGCGGCCGACGCACGGGTGCCAATCCCCGCTTCGGTGATGGCGGCCGCCTCCCTGCGCATCGGTCAGGCAGTGGATGTACGGGCCGAACAGGGGCGTGTCATCATCGAGCCTGCGATGATGCCGGGCTATAAACTGGAGCAATTGCTTGCTGGCATGTTGCCGCACACGTTCCCGGAGCCCGTCGACTTCGGCGCAGCAGTGGGCGGCGAAACCTTCTAACCTGCCAATCCTCGAACGGTCGGCTATTCCCCATCAACCGGATATTTGGGCTTATATCGCTCATCCGGCGTTCTCCAGTTCCGGAAAAAGTCGAGTGGGTCGGTTGTGCCAAGCAGACCGCGCGCCTCGGCCAGGCGTTGCTGGATCTGCGAAAAATCGTCTGCCGATTGCTCACGCGCGGTCTCCTCTACGCCCGCCAGGAATCGTTGGACGGTGACGACGTCCGACCAATTGCCGATGATTTTCCTCAGCTCGCTGTGGCTTTCTTCGATTGAGCGAATGATGGCTTGGCGATCCTGTTCGCGTCTCCGGCGCTCTTCGGCTTCGCGCGCCTCCCGCTGGCGGATTTCTTCTTTGCGCTCCCATTCTACAATTTTGGCAACGATCACCGGCGCAGCGGCCTCGATTTCCGCAACTATGCGGGCCAGTTGGCCGCGCAGCGAGACGGTCGTTGTTTCCTGCCATTCGGCCTCCCACTTTGCGCCGTAGTAGGGGGAATAGGCGATGATGCGCATGCGGCCTGAAGGAATCTCGCTTTCTTTGGTGAACGTGTATCCGTAGCGTTGTCGACCGATGGGCTTATACTCGCTCTCGCGGATATATTTGCCGTTGGTGTAGCGCAGTGTCACCAACTCTGACATTTCTATGACCGCCAGGCCGATGGCGACATCACCCACATAAACGACCGTTGAACGCATGGGCGACCACACGGCATTGTAATGCCAACGATCACGAGGCTTGCCTGGCTTCTCGCGCTCGTCAACCGTGGTGCCATGCAGGTCGGACTTCGCATCGACCATTCTGACCCGATGGCCCACCGATTCCAGCGCATTGAAGAGATCGTTTGCAAGGTCGAGTGCCTTGTCCAAACCGGCCTGCGAGGCGACAACGTGGACGAGTAGGTATTTGTAGGGCTTCAGGTACATGCCTTCGTCAATGCGCCTGGTCTTTTCAATGAGAGGCTTTGCTCCTCGGATCAGGTGGTGGATATGCTCGCGGGGAACACGGATTTTCCGTCCAGTCTTTTTCTCTCGCGGAGCCTTTGGGGCTTGCGGCCTTGCCTGCGGAACGCGCTCCCCTTCGTTGGACCAATGCAACGGATCGCCGGGCTGGGCCGGCGGCAGCGGCACTTTGGGCGGCGCCTTGCCCACCGCCAGCTTGGCCCAGTAGCCCCGTTCCGGGCGGGGGACGTTTAACAGGGTGCAAATCCGCGCGAGGTAGCTGCCAGAAACGTCGAATTGCTGGGCGACTTTGGTCATGGGCTGCGACCAGACCAGATCGTAAAGGTCATCTCTTGTTATCATGGCAGCCACTTTCGACACCATTGGTGGCATTTTCATTAAAAGTGTCAGTTGGTTGATCGGTGAGAGTTGAAGAGGGTGGGAATTTTTCGAGTTCGGAAAAGCTCGAAAAGGACTTGGACATGGCAAGGGTTTTGTCACCCATCCCGACAGCATTGCGGGCGCAGATGCAGGAAATGGCGGATCAGGCCGCGGAATTGGTGCCCGGCGGCGCTTACGCGAATTATATGATCATCGATCCGACGCAGCCCGATCCTGACGGCATCTTGCCCGGCGCGCCAATCTATGTCGGCCAGAGCGTCAATATTGGTAAGCGCGTGCTCACACATATGCGGCAGGCCCTGACCCGGTCGGTCAGGCGCGGCACCCTTTATGAACGGATTGTCGCCATAGTCAGGGGTGGCCAACTACCTATTTTCCGCGTCTTGCAGGTTCACCAGACACGGCTCGACTGTGTGCAGGGCGAGACGGTCTGGGCGCAGCGCTTGCTGCGCGAAGGAGCCCACCTCTACAATCGCTGGCCTGAGCAATCGCGGGTGATGCCGCCCAAGGAACTGGCGCGGCGTCAGCGGCGGCGGCTGTTTGACCTGTCGATGGTCGAGGCCAGCGAAGCTGGCGCAGTGTTGCAGGCCCAATGCCGCAAGGATGGCTGGATCGCCTCGATTGGTGCTGAGCATTTGCTACCTCGCTTTGGCAGGCAAGCAACGTTTCACGCCGCGCGCCGCACCTTGCGGGAATGTCCTGAATGCGGGGGGCGTCTTAGCCACGCCATCTTAATCGAGGCGGCTGTGATCAGCCCTGTGTCGAAAGGCGCGCCGGGTAGAAATGCAGGCCCATGAAGCGTAGGGCCGAGATCGTTTTGACCTCGCCGCGCCATGGCCACTTCCAGAGGCCAGCAACCGTCTCCATCCGGCCCACGCCCGCGACCGCCACATAGGCGCAGGCCGTCAATGCCAGCACGACGAGGCGGGTAATCGGCGGCAACGGCACGCCGAACGGTGCAGCCAAAAAAACCGCGCAACAAGCTGCCAAGGCGGGAAATAATGCACCCATTTTGCTGATCAGCACCAGATAGGCTGCAAACGGATCGAGCGGGCGCAAGTTGGCCTTCACCCGCCCAGTCTCGGTCTGATGCGGGAATTCCGCCTCCAGAGCGTTGTCGATGTCGGGCGCTAGTTCGCGCAGGCGAGCGAGATAGGGGTTCTTGTCCATCACGCCGTCTCCGGGAACAACTGCTTGAGCAGTGGCCGGGCCTTGGCCGGATCTGGTGCCTTGTCGTCCAGAATGCTCAGGATCACCGCTACCGCGCGCGTCAGGTTTGCGGCGGAAGCGGGCAGATCGCGCTCCTCGAAGAAGTTGAATGCCCATTCGATGGCCGCCGAAATGCGGTTGAGTTCATCCTCGTTCGGTTGCCGCGTGCCGAACAACAGCCAGTTGGCATCGACACCGTACTTCTCGCAGATCTGCACAACGAGGCTGGTGGGCGGGTCAAACGCACCGCGCTCGTAGTTTTTGTACGAGCTGCGAGGCACGCCGAGCAACTCGGCAAAATCAATTTGATTGAGGCCCTGCGTCGCGCGCACCTCTGCCAGCCGCTTGCCTATTGACATCACATATTGACCAATGGTTTAATAGGTTGTTCCATAAATCCTCATGAAGATGATTAATTCCTTAGGTTGTTTCGATTCTACCTCAAAACCATTTCCAGACCAAGGAGAAGTCTGTGCTCGACCTTGAAAGCCCGCGTGAACTTGCGCTTCGCACTGGATGGCCAGAGCGGCGCATCCGTAACCTCATTTCCCAACGGCGGCTTCGCCATGTCCGAATCGGCGCTAACATCTACGTGCCCTCCGGTGCCGTTGAGGAATTCATCAACCGCAACATGGTCGAGCCCACCGCTCCCCCGCAGCAGGAGGTCGCTCTATGACGCCGCAACCCGACCCGCAGCTTGTAGAATTGGCGAAGGCCTTGGCACGCGCCAGCGCCGCTCGCGCTGCCACCGCCACGCGCAGAAAGGACATGATCAATGCGCACCGTACTCTACGCCCGGTTCAGCTCCACGCTGCAAAATAGCCGGTCAATCGACGATCAGATCTCCATCCTCAATGAGCGCTGTCAGCGTGAGCAATGGGAGGTCGTCGATATCTTTACCGATTACGCCATCAGCGGCGCAGCAGGCATCGATGAAAACGCCCGCCCCGGCCTCAACGCCTTGTTGGAGCGCGTCGAAGCGGGTGGGGTTGATCAGGTTCTTGCCGAAGCAACCGATCGTATCGCCCGCCACCAGGGCGACGCCTTCGCCATTCGCGAGCGAATCGTTTATGCGGGTGCCCGCCTCTTCACCCTGTCTGACGGCGAAGTCACCGAGATCACTGCCGCTTTCAAGGGGCTGATGGATGCCCAGTTCCGCAAGGAATTGGGTGCCAAGATCAAGCGCGGGCAGCGCGGCGCGGTGAAATCAGGGCGGGCACCGGCAGGTATCGCCTATGGCTATCGCCGGGCCAACAAGCTCGACGCCAACGGCAACCTTGTGCGCGGCCTGAGGGAGATCGACGCCGAAGAGGCTGAAATCATCCGGCGGATTTTCAGCGAATATGCCGCCAACATCAGCCCGCGCTACATCGCCGAACGGCTGAACAGCGAGGGCATTCCCGGCCCACATGGGCGAGGCTGGCGCGCCAGTACGATCAACGGTGATCGTCAGCGCCTGAATGGCATGCTGCAAAACCAGCTCTATGCGGGCGTTCTGGTCCACAACCGCACCAGCAAGGTCACCGACCCTCGCTCTCGAAAGATACGAATCAGGCCAAACCCTGAAAGCGAGTGGTTCAGCGAGCCGGTTCCTGCCCTGCGCATTATCCCCGAGGAACTCTGGGACACTGTGCAAGCGCGGCGTCAGCGCATCTATGGCATTCCCTATGCCAGCCAGAAGCGCCCTAAGCGGCTGCTATCGGGAATATGCCAGTGCGGCATATGCGGCGGCACATGGACAGTGATCGGCCTCGATCGTTGGGGCTGTGCGCGCCGTCGCAATGGCGGCGGCTGTACCAATAATCGCACCATCGGCACCGAGCAACTCGAAGGCCGTGTCCTTGCGGGTTTGCAGGAGCGGATGCTCGATCCGGAATTGGTGTCGGTTTTCGTGCGGGAATACCATCAGGAATACGGCCGCAGGTCAGCCGACCGCACGCGCCGCCGCTCCAAGGTGGAGAAACGGCGCGACGAAGCCGTAGCCAAGGTCAATCGTCTTGTGGAGGCTATCGCCAATGGCGCGGATGAGTTTGTGGAGATCAAGGCGGTTCTGGCCGCCGCCCGTGAAGACCGGGATCGGCTTGAAGCTGAAATGCATGAGATCGATGCCCTGCCTGTCATCGCCCTGCATCCCGGCATCGCCGAGGATTACCGGCGGCAGGTGCGAGAGCTTGCCCGCGCCCTGACGGCCGACGAGGAAGCACGATTACAAACTGCCCCAATCGTTCGTGGCCTGATCGACAGGGTGACCCTCACCCCGAACAGCGGTCTGCGTGGTGTCAACATCGAGGTCTTCGGAAGGCTCGCTTCCCTGCTGCAACTCGCCACTGGCGAGGCTCAACCTTCAGCTATGTATGCTGTAAGTGGAGCGGGTGAAGGGAATCGAACCCTCGTATTCAGCTTGGGAAGCTGCTGCTCTACCATTGAGCTACACCCGCAACGCGCTGAAAGGGATGCTTTCGCGGCG
>Ga0302262_10000395_pt1 | contig 17861 bp, 14 predicted proteins | sample II_Fen_E3_4_FD_194557 | JGI IMG/M metagenome (GOLD analysis project Ga0302262, IMG submission 194557) | Peat permafrost microbial communities from Stordalen Mire near Abisko, Sweden - II_Fen_E3_4 | ecosystem: Environmental > Terrestrial > Soil > Wetlands > Permafrost | place: Sweden: Abisko...
TGTTGCACGTTAACAGCAACAAAAATTTTAAATTTAATGAGTATGAACAAAAAACAAAACGGCATTTATGCGATGCAAAGACGTGTTTATAATTTTTTTACAAGAAATCTGGAGTTATTAAGCAAGTTACCCCTATTTCCTACCTTGTATAGTTTACTAGGTACAACAATTCCCCAAATCAACGCTCTGAATGAAGAGCAGGAGAGAGATCTGTCCGGGGTGACTAAACAAAAAGAGACTTTAAGAGGTAGTGCCTTTAAAAAGGTGATGAATTTGCAACGGCGACTACTGGCATTTGCCACTTTTACGAACAATGAAGTGCTGGTAAAAGAAATTTCTTATACCGATACGGAAATGTCGCACTTAGCAGATAACACTTTTCTGAGCGCGTGTTGGGTTATTTATCACGCTGCCGAAACCAATCAGGTGGCGGCTGCCGAATATGAGGTAACACCCGAACTGCTTAAAGAGGTAAAAGCAGCCATTGAAGCATTTGGAAACGTGATAGATACGCCTAAAGAGGGGCAGATAGGAAAATCGCAAACTTCGGGCGAAATGGGAGATCTGATACAGGATAACCAGGCTACGCTGGGAAAAACCGACCTACTGGTGGATATGCTGAAAGACTCGCAGCCTAAAATTTACAAAGAATATTACGATACGCGCAAGGTGGTGAACCGCTCGGGTTCGCTTACGGTGAAAGCGCTGGTGACCGATGCTGCAACCAATGCGCCGGTGGTGGATGCTGTAGTAAGTTTCCGGCTCGACGGGGTGCTGATATTGGAAAAAACATCGGCCGAAGCGGGCAGATTTAATGTGAAATCGATGGATGAAGGTAACTACTTGGTGACAACCACCAAAATGGGTTACCAAACCGACGTACGCGATGTGGTGATAGTGGCCAATGAGCTAAACTCCATAACCATCGCGCTGAAAAAAACTGAAGCAAAAAAAACAAACGAATAATAAACTGATCTGCCCACGGCTAACAGATTGCAGGTAAAATCGGGACGTAAGCGTTTACGTTCCGATTTTTATTTTATAGTGGGTTGAGTAAGTGTATGTGATATCTCATTTTGAATTTCAAACAAGATGATGTTGTTATAAATCACCTAACGGGGAAATGGTTGTATTGTAAAGTGTTTTTATGGATATATATTCCCTACTGGAAAAATGGTTGTATAGATGTTTCTATGGATATTGATTCCCTATGGGATAATGGAATTAGGAGCATTTCTCCGTAGGAGAAGTATAACCATAGAAAAGAATGTCGGATGTAATGATTCCCCGTAGGGGATTTATATCTGCCGGTTGTATGGCGATACAATACGCATTAATTGATTGTAAATTCCCTACGGGAAAATGGTTGTATTGTGTAGTGCTTCTATGGATATATATCCCCTAGCGGGGAAATGATTGTATTGAAAAATGTTTCTATGGATGTATATTCCCTACGGGAAAATGTTTTATTATAAGGTATTTCTATGGATGTTTATTTCCCTGTGGGAAAAAGGAATTAGGAGCATTTCTCCGTAGGAGAAGTATAACCATAGAAAGAATGTCGGTAGATGATGATTCCCCGTTAGGTGATGAATAACTTATAAAAACAAATTATAAATTTCCTATCAGGGATAAACGAAATCTCTATGGCAAATACATATTCACAAATTTATCTACATTTCGTTTTTGCAGTTCAAAACCGAATGTCTCTAATTAGCCCCAAATGGCAAGCTGATTTATATAAATACATGAGTGGGGTTATATCGAATAAAGGTAACAAAGCGTATATTATCAATGGTATGCCAGATCATGTACATGCGCTTGTAAGCATGAGTCCAAAACAGGCACCTTCGGATTTAATGCATGATGTAAAGCAAAGTTCGTCGCTGTGGATAAATGAAAATCGATTTATTGCGGGCAAGTTTTCGTGGCAAGAAGGTTTTGGAGTATTCAGTTATGGAAAGTCTCAGATACCAGATATTGCCGGTTATATTGAAAAACAAGAAGAACATCACAAGAAACGGACATTTATTGAAGAGTATGTAGAATTATTGAAGTTGTTTAAAATAGAATTTGACGAAAGATACATATACAAACCGATAGAGTAGTTTTCGAGTCGTTTAGTTATAAATCCCCTAACGGGGAATAGGTTGTATTGCAAGGCGTTTTTATGGATATTGATTCCCTACGGGAAAATGTTGTATAGATGTTTCTATGAATATTGATTCCCTGTGGGAAAAAGGAATTTAGGAGCATTTCTCCGTAGGAGATATATAACCATAGAAAGGCACGTAGGATGTAATGATTCCCCGTAGGGGATTTATATATATTCTGATTAGATGGCATAAATAATCTCCGGTATAGGCTGAATGTTTAAGAAGAAGTTATTTTATAATTCAAAAAAAATAGAGTATGAAAAAATTAGTAAGCATGTTAGTGTTTTCCGTTTTGGCATTGAATCTGGTTGCTCAGGAGTTTGAAGTACCAAATAACTGTGTTCTTTCCAGCGAAGAAGATTATGTAAAGTACGAGAAGAGTGTGCTCGCAGGAATTGATTGGTTGTTACGCACACCACTTAATGTTCAGGAAGGTAAGCGCAAAGAGGTAAACACGTTTGTGATGCAATGGATAAGCGGTACGCCAACGTTTTCGATAGAGCTGAAAGAAGAGATTGTTACTTTTATGAAACCGAATCCAGATTTATTAATGGTTTTTCTGTGCGGCTGGACAAAATATGCGGTAGAAACTAAAGATTACACTAACAAAGTAAAGGGAATACAACAGGGAATTGAGGCGGTTATAGAGTTTTATGTCAAGAATAAAGCCTATTTGCAAGCTGACTCTCATGTGGAGCAATATATGAAATTGAAAGACAGTGGAAAGCTGGAAGAATATATTGCGAAGCATGCATAAAGGTACAGAGTACAGACTATGAAAGTCTAATTTTAATTCAAATAAAACAGTATGAAAAAACTTATTTCTTTTGTGGTATTGGCATTACTTGTTGCGAATACTGTTGTTGCGGCCGATCAGTTTACGCTAAAGGGTAAGGTAGACAGTGTGAGTTCGGGTAATGCCGAGTTGACATACAAAACATTCATTGATAACCAGTTTAAAGAACGAAAATATACTTCGGAAATCAAAGAAGGGCATTTTCGGTTTGGCGGAGAATTGAAAGAGCCCATTAATGCCGAATTGAAGATAGGTGATATTAAAATCACCTTGTATATTGAACCTGCAAATATGGAGTTATATGTTCCCAAAACAAGACCCGATAAATTTGTTTTAAAAGGATCTAAAGTACAGGAAGACGAGGAGCAATTCTTGTTAGATTCAAAAGAGTTGTATGATGTGGATTGTAGAATTTATGAAGAAGGGCAGAAGATGGACAAACAGATAGAAACTATAGCTAAAACAGATTTGAATTACCAAAAGCTGGTGGAAAAACGTAAAATAAATTCATCTCAAGAAGATTCGGTATTTGCCTTAGTTGCAAAAAAAGAATTGCCTATATAAAATCTCATCCTAATTCTTTTCAACCCGTTGTTGATAAGAGTTTTGTTTGTCTATTGATATTTAAAACAATAACTCCAGATTCAGCCAGAATGATTTTCGACAATATGGCTGAGAACGTAAGATTAAGTACAGCTGGCAGAGAAACGGATCTTTATATTAAAACAAGAGAGGATAAAAACACTCGTATTGGAAGAGTGGCACCGGATTTTAATACGCCGGACGTAAATGGAAAGATGATACGGCTTTCTGATTTCAGGGAGAAAAGTTATGTATTACTGGATTTTTGGGCGAGTTGGTGTGGCCCATGCGTTAAAGGTATTCCGCATATGAAGGCTCTTTATACAAAATATCATGATAAAGGGCTAGAGATAATAAGCATCACGAAAGATGATTTAAAGCAAGACTGGTTAGCTGCTATAAAAAAACATGATATCTCTCACTGGTATCAGGTTGCAACGGTTCAGGATATAGAAAAAGCTTCGCAAGGTTATATTGATCCTGAAAATATAAGCGATAAGTATCCAACTAATTCAATTCCACAATATATATTGATTGACAAAACAGGAAAGATTATTGCTAAATGGGGAGGGTATTCTGAAGAAAATGAAAAAGATCAGGATAAAGTGCTGAAAGAGATTTTTGGAGAGTAGGTAATAGACATTTCTGTCGGGCATAGTCTGTATTTATCAAAATGTATTCTTTCCGAAAAACCCCCGATTTGATAAGGTTTTGTTGATGAAGAAGCGATAATGAGAAAAAGAGAAGAGAATAGCGAAACCGAAAAGCTTATAGAGTAGGACATAATAATCAATTTTACAACATGAATATTTTTACTAAAACAATTGCATTTATTGCTATCGTTATCACTTTCACCAGCTGTGCTTCCATTGTGAGTTCAAGCAAATGGCCTTTAACTGTAAAGACAACCCCTGCCGGAGCACAAGTGCAGATTATAAACCGACGGGGTATTTCGGTATTCACCGGACAGACTCCTGCTACGTTGCTGCTGAAATCGGGAGCCGGCTTTTTTGCTAACGAATCGTATATGATTAAACTCACAATGCCCGGCTATGCAGAAAAAACAATTCCGGTGAAATGTTCATTGAATGGATGGTACTTTGGAAATATTATTTTTGGAGGATTAATCGGTCTGTTGATTGTTGATCCGGCAACAGGTGCTATGTACAGGTTGGATGTGAACTATATTGACGAGCCTTTAACGCCGACTAACACAACAGCTGATAAAGGACAAACACTGAAAATTATGGATATAAATGATTTATCGCAGGACATGCGGAGCCATTTGGTAAGTCTGAAATAAGAGAGAGGATAAAATAAAGAGAGGATGATTCTTTGGGGATCATCCTCTCTTTGCTTTTTGTGTGATAGTGACCAACTAAGATACCGATCATAGCTTAGCGCCATCAACACGTACAGTGTCGAAGCTAAATGTCTTTTCCACTTTATGTTTTTTGTATTGTGTGGCTACGGTGCAGCACTCGTTGTAGGCGTCGTGCTCAAAGAGGAGTATCTGGTGTTTGGCAGCGGCCTCGTCGAGCAGGATCTTTTTTTCTTCCATAGACCGGAGTGGCTGAACGTCGTAGGACGATACCCAGGCCAGTGGCACGTTGGCAGCCACCGGAATAACATCGCCTACATACACAAAAGTAACGTCGGCACGATGAATATAAGGTACGAGTTGCCCCACGGTGTGCCCGTTAAAGAGGCGTACTTCTACTTCGGGGCAGATAAACTGGTTTTCGGTAACGAGTTTCAGCTTTCCGGCTTCGAACACGGGCAGCATGTTTTCGGGGAAGTAGGAGTCGTCTTCGCGCACGTTGGGTTGCAAAAAGTTATTCCATTGTGCTTCGCCCACCCAGTGTGTGGCGTTGGGAAAAACCAGTTCGGCTTTTGATTTGTCGGCGTTATATTTGGTCGATCCTCCACAGTGATCGAAGTGCAGGTGCGTAAACACCATGTCGGTGATGTCGGCACACCTGTATCCCAACTTATTTAGCTCGGCTTCGAAGTTAATCACATCGCGGAATCCGTAATGTTTGAGGTATTTTAGTTGTTTGTCGCCGGCTCCGTTATCGATGAGTATGCGTCGGTCGCCGGTGTCGATAAGCAGGCAGCGCATGTTGAACAAGCAATAATTATCGTCGTTGCAAATGTAGCGTTTTTTCCAGACTTTTTTGGGTACCACGCCAAAGGCAGCGCCTCCGTCGACGAGCAAGGTGCCGGCTTCTATAAAGTGTAATATCATTGGAAGTTATTTTGTTAATAGGTTGAATAAGTAGACTAAGTAGATTAATGAGCATTAAAATTTTATGAATTTGGCGAACTTTTTAGTACATTTGCGATTCAATAAAACTCCCGACAAAAATAAGTAAAAACATTCATCATACAATCCTATGCAACGAGTTCATTTTATCGCCATCGGCGGAGCTGCTATGCACAATTTAGCCATCGCAATCAGTAAAAAAAACAATTTTGAAGTCACAGGCTCGGATGATGAAATTTTCGAACCTTCACGTAGTCGCCTGAAAGAACACGGTTTGTTACCCGACGAGTTGGGCTGGTTTCCCGAACGGATTCATAAAGGCTTGCAAGCTGTTATTCTGGGTATGCACGCCACCGAAGATAATCCGGAGCTGATCCGTGCCAAACAGCTGGGACTAAAAATTTATTCGTTCCCCGAATATCTTTATCAGCAAACCCGCAGCAAAACGCGTATTGTAGTAGGAGGAAGTCATGGCAAAACCACCACTACAGCTATGATATTGTTTGTGTTGAAGCAACTTAATATTGATGCCGATTATATGGTAGGCGCACAGATAGAGGGTTTTGATAATATGGTAAAGCTTTCGTATGAATCGCGCATTGCGGTGTTCGAAGGCGATGAATACCTGACATCACCCATCGACCGTCGTCCTAAGTTTCACCTCTACAAACCGCATATTGCCGTACTTACGGGTATTGCCTGGGATCATATCAATGTGTTTCCTACATTTGAAAATTATGTGGAGCAATTTAAAAAATTTGTAGACCTGATGGAAGTGCAGGGGAGGTTGATTTATTTTGACGGCGACAAAAACCTGAATGAGATTGCTGAACATTTGCGTCGCGACATTGTTCCTTTTCCATATAATACACCAAAATACGAAGTGAATGATGGTGTTACCAGTCTGATCACTAAATATGGAAAAATTCCGCTGAAAGTTTTTGGAGAACATAATCTGCAGAATATGGACGCGGCACGCCTTGCCTGTAGGCAGATAGGGGTAACCGACGAACAGTTTTATTCGGTTATCTCGGAATTTCCGGGAGCTTCCAATCGCTTGCAGAAGATCGTGGAGACTTCATCATCGGTAGCATTTAAAGATTTTGCTCATTCACCATCGAAACTCAAAGCTACGGTGAAAGCCGTGAAACACCAATATCCCGACCGGAAACTGGTGGCTTGTATGGAACTGCATACGTTCAGCAGTCTGACTGAGGACTTCTTGCCTCAGTATGCAGGATGTATGACCGAAGCCGATGTGGCTTTTGTGTATTATAATCCGGAAGTGATTCAACATAAACGATTAAAAGAAATTAAACCCGAACAGGTTCAGCAAGCTTTTGGCGGAACAAACCTGACTGTGTTTACCGATTCGGAAGAATTGCAGGCTAAGCTCCGCGAGCTTAATTACGATAACTCAGCCCTGTTGCTAATGACCTCCGGTAATTTCTCTGGCGTAAACCTGATTGAATTTGCGGAAGAATTGTTGAAAAAGTAAGTAGTCGGTAGTAGGCAGTAAGTAGTAAGCAGCAAGCAGCAAGTAGTAAGCCGTAAGTAGTTGGTAGTTTGTAGTAATATTGCGAAACTAATAACGCGAACGCAGTGAGCTACTATCGCCGAAGGCTAATAACAATAAATATCGCGAAGCTAATAACGCGAACGAAGTGAGCAAATATCAATTAATATCGCGAAGCTAATAACGCGAACGCAGTGAGTTACTATCGCCGCAGGCAACTATCGCGAAGCTACTATCACGAACGAAGTGAGTCAATATCGCCGAAGGCTAATAACAATGAATATCGCGAACGCAGTGAGCAAATATCAATTAATATCGCGAAGCAAATATCGCGAACGAAGTGAGTAAAAAATATGTCTGAAAAACAAGAATTATTAGATAACCGATATATGCGTATGGCTCGTATCTGGGCAGAAAACTCGTACTGCGAACGCCGTAAGGTGGGAGCATTGCTGGTGAAAAATCAGATGATTATTTCCGATGGCTACAACGGAACTCCTTCGGGGTTCGAGAATGTGTGTGAGGATGAGAATAATATGTCGAAACCTTACGTGCTACATGCCGAAGCCAATGCAATCAGTAAAATAGCCCGCTCGCATAATAGTAGTGATAACGCTACCTTGTATGTAACTGCTTCGCCTTGTATAGAGTGTGCCAAACTCATTATTCAATCCGGAATAAAACGGGTGGTGTATGGTGAAAAGTACCGCATCATGGACGGCGTGGAATTACTGGAACGTGCGGGTATTGAACTTGTTTTTCTGGACAAGGAGATCAGTGAGTAGTAGGTAGTGAGTAGTAGGTAGTAATCTAAAAAAGTATTTGAAAAATAGTTTTATGAATAAAAAGAATTTATTTCTGGTTCTGATTATATTTCTTTCCATTCTGAGTGGTTTGTTTCTTGGAAATTTGCTTTCGAGGAGGGCAAACGGAGGATTATCCAGAATGATGTCGTCGCATAGTAAAATTGATGAATTGCTTTCTATTATCAATTCGCAGTATGTGGATACGATGAATATGAAAGACCTGAGGGAAGGGATGATGACGGATCTGGCTTCGAAGCTCGATCCGCATTCGGTATATATTCCGGCATCCGACCTGGCTGACGTAAACAGCGAGTTGGAAGGTAGTTTTAGCGGTATTGGAGTTCAGTTTAATATACAAAATGATACAATATCCATTGTAGCTATAGTCAATGGAGGACCTTCGGAAAAAGTAGGTTTGCTGGCTGGTGACCGGATTGTGCAGGTAAACGATTCGTCTTTTGTGGGCAAAAAGATTACCAATGAGAAGGTGATGAAGAAATTGCGTGGTAAAAAAGGAACAAAAGTAAAACTTGGAATCCGTCGCCACGGAACGCGTGAAATTTTGCATTATTCCATCACACGCGGTGATATTCCGGTTAACTCGGTAGATATTGCCTATATGATTGAACCGCATGTTGGGTTTATCAAGGTAAGTAAATTTGCTGCCACTACCTATTCCGAGTTTTTGGATGCTATTGCCAAACTGAAGAATCAGGGAGCGAAGAAGTTTGTTATCGATCTGCGCGAAAATAGTGGAGGATTTATGGATCAGGCTATCAATATGGTGAATGAATTTCTACCGGAAGGACGCATGATTGTATACTCCAAAGGAAAAGCTTACCCACGCTCCGAAGCACGGTCGGATGGAAAAGGAAGCTGCATCAAAATGCCTATTGTGGTTTTAATTGACGAGTTTTCCGCTTCGGCGAGTGAGATTTTCTCCGGAGCTGTTCAGGATAATGACAGAGGACTTATCATAGGTCGTCGGTCGTTTGGTAAAGGACTGGTTCAGCAACAAATGAATTTATCCGACGGGTCGGCTATTCGTCTGACAGTGGCGCGTTATTATACACCTTCGGGTCGGAGCATACAAAAACCGTATGTAAAAGGCAAAGCTGAGGACTACGAAATGGATATTGTAAAACGGTATATGCATGGCGAAATTGATAGTAAAGACAGTATACATGCGTCTCACAAAATCAAATATAAAACCTTTGGCGGTAGAACCGTATATGGTGGCGGCGGAATAATGCCCGATCTGTTTGTACCGCGCGATACATCGGAATATACTCCTTATCTGAACAAAGTAGTCAATTACGGTTATTTGTATCAGTTTGCATTTCAGTATGTCGACAAAAATCGTGATAAGCTGAAAGCTAATAAAAGCTGGCAGCAGATGGATAAATTTCTGGATGGTCAGAATCTGTTACCTGAGTTTGTCCGCTTTGCTGCTACCAAGGGTGTGGCTGCCAATCCGAAGCAGATAAATATATCGAAACGATTCCTGTTGATGCAACTGAAAGCGTATATTTCGCGCAACAGCATTGGCGATCAGGGTTTCTATCCGCTACTTTACAAGGATGACAAAACAGTGAAAACTGCATTGGAGCAACTCCGAAAGAAGTAATATATAAAAGAAATAAAAAGGACCGGTTCTGTAAAGAGCCGGTCCTTTTTGTAAAGGTAGTTTGATATAAGTATGTGCTATGAATTAGTTTATATAAAAAATACTGTATTAACTGCCCCCAACCCCCTCCCGATATTATCGGGATAAATGGCGGAGGCTACCGAAGTGCGATATGTGCGAAAAAAATCAACATTTTACTCGGCAAAAGTCCCCTTTAGGGGATTTAGGGGCGGATCAAAATAATATAAACTAATTTCGAGCATGCACTTACCAAGAGTTTATTGTTTTATAATCCGATGAATGCTTTTGCCTTCCGATGTATTGACTTCTAAGATATAAATGCCGGTACCAAGATTTTGCAAACTGATTTCAGAACTTTTTATTATCGTTTTCAGCTTGGATCCCAACATGTTGTAAATAGATGTTTCTGTTACAGTTCCCGGAGTGGTGATATAAACCTTATCCGTTGTTTCTGTTGGAAAAACAGTCGTGGAACTCACCGTGGGAGTGTCGTTGATTCCGGTACTTACATTAGTTGTCCGATCGGTGTATATCAACAAGCTACCTGCCGGCATACTGATAGTCATAGCTGTATTGGTGACATTGAGTTGTTCGCCGGTTAGTAGATTGTACCAAATTCCGGTTTTAGGAAAGTTGGGGGTGGCATTAATCGTTGCTGATGCATTGAAATTGCCGAGTACAACCATATTCAGATCGGCGTGTGTCAGTGCTATTCGTCGTCCGGCATTCCAGTCGGCAGTTGCAATTTTCAGGCTGAATGTTCCGTTTGTAAAAGCTGTTGGATATTGTTTTCGCAGCGTTATAATTTTAGCACATGCATCCGAAGCGGCTTTCCTATGAGCAAGGTTCAACCAATCCCAGGCCGATGGTTTAGCATTAGTTCGTCCACCCAGCGAGTTGATAGAATAGTCGTAACCCATTTCGCCGAACTCATAGATCATTTTAGGACCCGGAATCAAAGTTGTGAAAGCGACATTCAATGGTACCCGGTTCACGCGTGCTATCGAGTCGGTAGCTATGGCGCCCAGTCCGGATACTTTCGCATTATAGAAGTTTCGTTCTTCGTCGTGACTTTCGGCGAAACCAACCCATTGGCGTGGTGTGGCGTTTAACGCTCCAAAGTCACTACCAGTTTGAGAACCTTCAGCTGAGAGAGAAAAAGCAGTGTTTGCATTTCGCCACAAGTACATCCCCGTGTTGGCCAGTACTGTTTCTTCATCATTGTTGCAGAAATGTTCAAGAATAAACATTACATCGCTTTTTGCAGCTTTTGCAGCATTGTAGTAAGTTGTCAGGTTATCAATTCGCGACTGATCATAATTACTGGCAGTAGCTTCTGTACTTGAATTCTGAGTAAAACCTTTAGTCAGATCCATACGATAACCATCTACTTTATATTCCGTAATCCAGTATTGTAATACACGTTTGAAATATTCTTTAGTGAATGTGGAGCTATGATTAAAGTCATTAAACACACTGTATGGATGTGGTGCTACAGGATTCATCCAGGGGTTATTGGCGGCAGGACGCCCGTTTGCCGAATCCCAGTACAGCATGGCAAAAGGACAAAGTCCGGAAGCCTGATTAAATACCATATCTAAAATAACGGCGATTCCACGTTTGTGGCATTCGTCAATAAATTTCTTATACGTATCCGACGATCCGTAAGCTTTATCCGGTGCAAAGTAATGGTTTGGATTATAGCCCCAACTATCATTTCCGTCAAATTCAGTAACTGGCATAAGTTCAACAGCTGTAATACCCAGAGTCTTCAGATAATCCAGTTTTGTGATTGCTGCTTCCAATGATTTCTCTTTGGTAAAGTCGCGGACTAATAGTTCATAAATCATCGTATTTTCGCGGGATGGCATAGTGAATGCAGGAACTTCCCAGTTATAAGTAGTCTTAGCTGTTTGCAAAGTCGCTACCAGTCCATCGGTTTTTCCGGTGGGATAGGATGGTAGATTCGGATAGATAGTGTAATACTGATTAATGTATTTATCGTTCCATGGGTCCAAAACCATTTGTGTATAAGGGTCACTCACTTTCAATGTTCCATCCACCAGATATTGGAAACCATACAATTTGCCGGGAGTAAGTCCAGTGAGAGTTATCCACCAATAGTCTCCGTCTTTTTTCAGTTGATAAGAATTCAGTTGAGTCCAGTTATTGAAGTCTCCAATCAGAAACACATTACTTTTCCCCGGAGCGTACAACACTAATGTGGCAGTGGTATTGTCGATGTAATTTATTCCATCTGTTACGCCCGTGGGTCTGGCCTGAGTAGTTACTGCTTCCGGTACAAATACCTGAACAGTATCGGCAACAGTTACTCCATTGAGGCCTGCCTGAGCAATGATTGTGTAGTTATTGGCTGTTGCAAATGTATATGAATAGCTTAAACTGGTAGCTGATGCATTCGCTTGCACACTTGTACCATTAATCAATAAACTGAGGTCTGCCGCCAGAGAAGAACTGAACTGAATGTTCATGGTTGTACCTGCAGCCACGGTTTGGTTTGTAGTTGGATTGGTAAAAGCAATATTTAATCCGGGTTGATAAACATTCACGAAAATATCAGTACCACCTGTATCTTTTCCTTCCTTGGTAGACGTGCCGTTACGGAATACAAAAGCCATTTTTGTAACCACCTCTCCGGTTGTTAAGCCATAATAAGTAGCTATATCAGGGGTAATAGTTAGTTTCCATTTGTTATTCCCGAGCGAAGTCATTTTGTATTTAGCGGAATTATCTCCCCAGGTTGGAGCATGTTTCCAGTCTGAACTAGTGCTGCTACCTGTGGTTATAACACCAGTATGTGCATAAACTCCGTCTGTCCCGGCGTAATCTTTAAGACCAGCTGTTCCAAGCGAGGCATCATAAATTATGTCTATGGTGGTTCCACTACTTTGAGTTACAAAAGTAGGAGAGGTCGTAATAATCTGAGCCCAGGTTGTAACAGTTAGTAGCAATACCAGCAATGTGAGAGTAGTTTTTTTCATATACTTGTTTGATTAGATACTGTTAGAATATTAATAAGAATAGCTGATCTTCAGTTGAACGAAAAGTCTGAACTATATTAGTCCAGACTTTTCCTCATTAATTACAATTTGTTGTTTTTACTGTTTAATAAAATAAAAGCAACCATCGATGTCGTTGAACAACACTTTGTAGGTTCCTGCTTTTGCAGGTATATCTCCACCAGACATTCCAATTGGGAATGTATCACCTCCCCAGCTTGTTGTCCATGCTCCGTCAGCTCTGAATTTGCAACCTCCATCCGCAGCAAATGTCTGAGTAGTATACCAAGTATGATTGTTCGATGTTTGAGAAGGCGTCATCACAACATCACCACCCCAACTATTGAAACCTCCGATTAATCCTATTGATGTATAACTTGCTTTTGGTACAGTAGTTGAAACTATAGATAAAGTATTTGTAATTGAGTTCAGCGTGATAGTGTAATATCCATCGGCTGCAACACTTATATTACCTCCACCATTGTGTGTATAAGTCGATCCGGTCATACCCCATATGTCATTATTCCAATCGCCTATGTTGCGAAGAATTTTAAAACCATCCGTTGCTTTGAAATAACCGGTATAAGTGAATTTACCGTCACCATTATCGTTGTAGTTATTTCCGCTGACAACGTCCAATGGAATTAGTGAACTACCAAGACCACCATTCGAGTTATCCCAATGACCACCTAAACCAACGATATACCATGGGCGTGGAGTGACAGCTGTATACGCTTTCAAAGGAATCGGAGTTGCCTGAAATTTCAGCGTAATGGCTCTTATCAATGTTTTTAAACCACCCTTAGTAGCATATGCAAATACCCTTGCATAAACGTCACGTTGCCCCGAAGTACTATTCATAAAGAACAATGTGTCATTCAGATCCTTATAGCTGACTTTAAAGTCGGAACCAGATTTCCCATTAAAAGTAAATGGAATAACGTGATAAGATGCAAAGTCTGCTGTATTTGAAAACTGAAGTTTATAAGAAGCTTTTGCAAGTGAGTCAGCAAGAGTTGGGGCAGACGTACATGTAATTATGGACAAACTATCATTTAGATTTGCCGGAAGTATAGTAATGCTTGCTTGTTTCATGGTAGCAACGAATCCGGTGGTATCCTGAAGTGCTAATTGGTCATAACTGCCTGGCTTAGCTATTGTCTGATTTGCATAAGGGTCTTCACATGAAGTAAATACCAAGCACCCAACGACAAAAGTAAAAATATATTTAATTGTTTTTTTCATTTTCAATTAATTTTAATTGTGTAAAATTTATTTTTTTATGAAATAATAACTGCCATCAATATCATTAAAGATAATTGTATAAGTTCCGGCTGTTTCCAGCATGTTTTTACTACCACTAAGACCTACTTTTGAATATAAAGGATTACCATCAGAACTCCCTGGTGTTCCCCAGCTTGTATCCCATGTGCCATTGGCTCTTAACTTGCACTGAGAATCAGCTGTAAACGTATAGGTTGTGTACCATACATGACTGCCTGCGCTGGTACTTGGAGTTAGTGGGACATCGCCGCCCACGCTTGGCCAATTATTGAAAGCACCTACTAATCCAATTGAAGCATAAGTGCTTGTTGGAGGTGTGGTTGCAACAATAGCAAGTTTGCTATCAATTGAGTTCAAAGTTATTTTATACCAACCATCGGTGGCTACTGTTATATTATCATTTCCATTATATTTCAAAACTCCACTAGTCATTGCCCACGAAGGTGACCATGCACTAACATCACGAATTAACTTGAAGGAATCTGAAGCTTTAATGTAAACAGTAGTAGCAAATGTACCATCACCTGTTCCTGGATCATAGGCTTTACCATCAATTACGCCTAATGGAATTAACGAACTTCCCAAACCTGCTACTGAATTATCCCAGTTTCCACCTAAACCAACAATGTACCAAGTACGTAAGGTTGCTGCATTGTAATAGTAATCCAAAGGTTCAATATAAGGTTTGATTTTCAGTGAAATTGCATTTGAATATAGAGGTTGAACTTGTAAGCTGTCATTGGTAGCTGAAATAGTAGCACTACTGATAACAGCTTTCAGACGCACATAAACGGTTTTGTCTGGCAAAGGTTCTGCAAAAGCACCTCCGTTAAAAGCGATAAGAGCTTTATTCATTTCTTTTGTGTTTATACCCACTATTTCTCCTGTTGTACCTCTTGTTGCTAATTCAGAATAAGTTCCCTCGGCGAATGTAGAACCTAACGAAACTTGAGTGGTGTAGGTTACAGCAGCAGTAAAGCCATAATTGGGCTGAACACAGGTAAGTGAATCCATTGCCGAAGACGCATTCACATTTTCTAATACATAATTAGAATAAGCCGGCTTATTCAAAACAAATGATATTTTGCCTGATGCAGCGTCATTATTAATCTTAACTATTTCATCATCCTTGCAAGAGAAGAGTGTAAGTGAGCTAAGAATTAAAAGTATAATAATTTTTATCTTTTTCATGAGAAATATCTTTAATTATTAATATTGGGGACTATTAATAGCCTTTGTTTTGAACTAAATTAGGGTTTGAACTCATGTCATCCGATGGAATTGGCATCAGATTTAAATGAGAATCAAATGAGGTCCCACTTGCGACTCCTCCTTGCCAATCCCATAAATAATCACTTTGACCTCCAAATTTGCCAAATCGAATCAAATCAAGTCGACGACGACCTTCAAAATAAAATTCGCGAGCCCATTCGTCGCACAGTGTATTCAAGTTAATAGCATTTAATTGTGTTGCATTAGCTCTAATACGTAATTTATTTACAGCTTCTAATGCAGTGTATGCCTGAGCTGTTCCTCCACGAGTTACGGCTTCAGCATAGGTTAAATATGCTTCGGCTTTACGCATGAATGGAATATCCATGTTAGGCATACTCGGAAAAGTGTATTTCTTATCGGCTCTGACATTCGTAAATTTAATAACCGATGCTCCCTGTTTGAAAGTTGTAATCACTTTAATTTCCAGCGTTCTATCTTTAGTAAAGAACAATGCTCTGTCGTCGTTTGCAATTGTTTTCAATGTATCCACTTCAGCCCAACTACTAGCAGAAATAAATTTTTCGACTAAAGCCATTCTTGCGCGATTTCCTGCCCAACCACTTGCGTTAATACCAGAATTGGGCATGTCTGAGTTGTTTGAACCCAATATTAAAAAGGCTGAAGTACCCCAATTTTGAGTTTTAATGCTATCAGCTGCTATCGGAAAAATTATTTCTTTAGGAGCGTCGTTGGTTGAACCGTCTATCGTCCCTGCATTATCACCCGAAAACAGGTTAGTGTACTTCTTTGCTAAATCATAATCGGAAGATATAACTTTATAAGCATAAGATGCTGCATCAGTGTAATACGTATTACTCTCTGTCCCTAAGTATACTTTGTGATTTAAATACATCCGCGATTGTAATAACCAGTTTGCAGCTCTATCTAAGCGGTAATAAGGAGCTTGTTTAGGTGCATACATATCGTTTTCTATAGCTTGTAATTCAGTTTTTATCCAAGCAAAAAGGTCTGCACGAAGAATTTGTTTTGGAGGATCAACTACTACAGAAGTCACAAAAGGGACATTGCCATATAAGTCCATTAAATAATAATAATCTAATGCACGTATAAATCGAACTTCTGCTCGTTGTTTTAATGTTGCATCATCGGTGAGCGATTCTGTGTTTTGCAGAAATAAGTTTGCTGTGGCTATGTTAATATATAGTCTTGAATAACAGTATTTTATTAGTGCATTGTCTGTTGTGAATGAATTAGATTGAAGTTTGACTACTTCTCCATCTCCCCATTGACAAATTGCTTCATCAGTTGGCAATTCATACATATTCCATAAACAGCGATATAAGACAGTTCTACCTTCATCTTCGCCTGAATTCAGAGTGATATCTGCTGCTCCGGTTACTTGTTGACCAGATAGTGCCCAACCGGCATATACTTTAGCAAATACTTCTTCTTGATTAAATGTCATTATTTTTGATGGATCAATAGGAGTATCGTTAATCGAATTCAAACAAGAAACCATTCCGAAAGACATGGCAATCGAAATAATATACATATATAATTTATTGATACGTTTCATATTTAGTTGAGTTTTTTGTTAGAAGTTTAAACTTAGACCAATTACTGTGACTATTGGTTTTGGATAGATGTTTTGATCAATACCTCCATAGACTTCTGGATCAAGTCCTTTGTAACTGGTTATGACAAATGGGTTTTGAACTGTAGCTGATAACCGCCCACTCGAAATTACATTAAATAATTTTTTGAATGAGTAGCCCAATGTGATGTTGTCACAACGAACAAAAGAAGCTTTCTGCACGTAGTAATCTGATTGATAATTGTCAGCACCGCCGGTAAAATTGGTTTCAAATGCCGAAGTCATTACATTTGCTAAATATCCTTTTTGCCAAAGCGATTTAGTATCAGAATGTTGAGCAGCTACGGCATTGTACATATAATTTCCTAAGTTTGCATGGAAATTCATCCCCAAATCAAAATTTTTGTAAATAAATTTTGTTGCAAAGCCCATTGTGATAGTTGGTGTTGCGCTATGATCGTAGTACTTGTCATTCTCATCAATTTTGCCATCGCCATTTCTATCAACATATAATCCTTCAATTGGCTTTCCGTCTGCACTATATACTTGCTGATATACAAAATATGAATATGAAGGGTAACCCTCGGCATGCGCTTGAACCGGGCCCTGGAAAATGCTACCAGAATAGATTCTTTTGTCCTCTGCTTTTGTTGAAGTTGTTATTTTATTGATTTTATTTTGATTAAAAGTTACATTATAGCTCAAGTCCCATGAAAAATCTTTTTGAGTAATAAGTTTTCCATTCAAACTAAACTCAACTCCCTGATTGGTAAGTGTACCTATGTTCTGTATAACTTTATTGCTAAAATTCATACCAGCTGCCATAGGAGCCTGATTTTGCAGTTTGTCTGTTTTACGATAATAGTAATCAATGTTAGCCGTAAATCTACCATTTAAAAGACCTAAATCTAACCCTGCATTATAAGTTGAAGTTTCTTCCCATTGGATGTTTTCGTT